>OOCB01000492.1_pt1 | contig 63773 bp, 45 predicted proteins | sample 1671351 | NCBI WGS metagenome assembly OOCB01 (sample SAMN06348148, study PRJEB24527) | human gut metagenome | biome: human gut; feature: ankylosing spondylitis patient; material: feces | host: Homo sapiens | place: China | collected 2015-10 | reverse complement strand
ACATCGGGGACGCTCCTGCTCTGAGGCATGAAGAGATTTTTTCTTGTAAGAATACCCGAGTTTAATAACTGCCTTGCAGACTGTTTCATTACAAACATGCAAACCAAGTTTATCAATGATTTCATCAATTGTGATATCTGGTTCCTGCTGAACCACCCGGTCAATGTTTTGGATATCTTCCGGTGTCAGGGCATGTTTACGACCTCTCTGTGATGTCATTGTTTTTACAGAACCTGTTTCACGCATTTGTTTTTCTAGTCGGTAAACAGTACTGGTATTCACAGAAAAACACTCTGCGATTTCTTTTGCATTGTGCGTTTTATTCCAAGTTTCAATAAGTAGTTTTCGTGTTTCATCATGTAACATAATAATCACCTCTTGACTCTATCATAGACCTGTTGTCAAGAGTGTGCAGTATTTTTTTGGAGTGCTATAATCTTCGTACCCTCAAAGGCAAAAGCTTATTGATCGAGCTTTTGCCCTTGCATGCGTAGGAAACCACCCTATTCGGATGCAATTCTCATTTCAAGTTCGTTGATAAAAAATCGGAAACTCGGTGAAATATTTTCTTCCAGCACAAGATTCACACCTATTTTATCTGCCCATTCACACTTGGCTTTTCCAATTTCACTATAACGATTTTGCGATTTCTTTTGCAATTCTGATAATCCGCCTGGATACACGGTATTTGCCAAGATTTGCCATGTATCACAAATTCCATCTTGTTCATAATCTCGAAGGAATTTTTTCTTTGCCGATGGATATGCTTCCCAAATGGCATTCTCATCTCCCAAAAGCCACGCTTCCATTTCCTTCACTGCAACGCAGAACACGCAGTCTGTTAGCTTAACTGTTTCTTTCGCAACATTCTCTAATTCCTGCCGAAAAACCTCTGGATCTCTCTTGTCCTTATCTAAAACTACAATAATAGCAGCCTGCTTCATCGATGCAAGACTCCGGTCAAATCCCCGAAGATACATATGTAAATTATTTAACAGATTTCCACCTTTTCGTTCCATCAAATTTCCATGCGTTGCGAGATGTCCGATACCTTTAAAAGATTTTGTATCTGCATAAATTTCTCTGTCAGGATATTTTGCCTTTAATTTCTCTATTACATGATTTATTAAAATTTCTGTCGACAAATCTTCAATTAAAAACTGAAAATACATAAATTCCTCTTCCTAACCAAAATATCTGCTGTACCACATGTCACCCAGGCTGATGCCTTCTGCGGAAAGTTCTTTTACAAATTCATATTCTGAAGCACGTTTAATTGTTGAAAACCCATCTTCCTGTTTTGTCAATACCCATACATTTTCCGGGGACAACGCATTCACGAAAAACGGACTATGCGTTGTTACAAATAATTGCTTGGTATAACCGGTTCCTACGCTCTTTACCATTTCATCTGCCAATACTTTTAAATATTGATGATATAATCCATTCTCAGGTTCTTCTATAAATACAAGCTGTCTTGGATTGCTTTCATGCAGTAACAAATAGTAAGCAAATAATTTCAAGGTTCCATCGGACATTTTAGGAGAATAAAAAGCATTTTTAAATCCTTTTTCCCAGAATTTCAGCATCATCTGTCCGTTCTCGAATTTAACCGGTTCAATCTGCTCAATATCCGGAAGCTTTGTCTGAATCTCCTTCAGAACCTTTGCAAAATCTTTCCTGTTTTCCCGATACATGTATTGCGCCACATTGTTGATATTACTTCCGGTACGATTCAGATAAGGCTGCGGTGCTGCTGTCTGTATCGTTCGGGCTGCATCTGGCGTAAAATAACATAAATACCAGCTTTTCAGGAAATTCAGGAACCGTTCAATTCGTTCATACTGTTTCATGGCTCCCAATGTCACAATTCCAAGTTTCCGAATATCTGCCAGTTCAACATCTACTTTTTCGCCAATGACCGTCCGTCCCTCGTCATCCGCACCACCTTCTTTTCCTTCATAAGCATATCCCTTTCCGTTTTGCAAAAGCAGGAAAGAAAGCGGCCTGCCGATTTTTTTGACTCTCTGGCGCAGACGTTCCTCTTTGACATAGGGACGCCCCATAGAATCCTCGTCAATTTCCAATTCATAGGTAATGGGACGCGTATTATTTTTTTCCCGATAGTACAGTTCGAATTTAATTGGTTCGGTTACCCCCTGGGAACGGATCTGCTGAAATCCTCCCCTGTTCTTGGTATCGCAGGCAGATTCCACGCCAAATTCAAGACAATCTGCCAGAAAACCAAACGCATCTGCCAAGGTACTTTTTCCGTTTCCGCTTGGGCCGATAATAGCCGTCATATTCCCAAGCGCTTCCCCCTTTTGATTCGAAAGAGTTTTCCCCATAATAATATTTTTTAATGGACCAAAGTTTTCTATTTTTACTCCTTCAATTTTTCCCATTAAATTCTCCTACCTTTTTCAACATACATATTATTTATTTGAAACATGATCCTGCCTGTTGCTCACTTTACATCTCTTGAAAAATTGCTGGCAGCATGTACCATGGCCTCCAATAGTTTCCGTATCTTATAATCAGCTTTCGTTGTTCGTCAAAAGCGAGCAATATCTCTTTTGATTCACTTGCGCTCATTATACCACAATTCACACGGCAAATCAGCTTTGAAGATATCTTTTTTAAGATTTAATATTTGGTTTAATGCCCGGGATAATACGAACACGAATATTAAATGTCAGAATGTCAGTCCAGGCAAAGTTTCCGCCTTGACTGACAATTCTGGCATTCGATAAAATCAAGAAAGCAGTTCAACAAAATTCACACAGTTTCTGTTACACTCTCACTTTTCGTTGCAAATTTCCTTGCTGAATTTTCCGTAATATTCACTTTATTTTCACTGTGTTTTCGTACTGCCGAAAGTAACTGACGTGCTGCTATAGAGCGGAGTATTTCCATCAAATCCAAAGGCTTGTATTCGAAATGTATATGTTGTAGCTTTCTGCAAATTTTTCACATCATATTTCGTAATCTCATTTCCTTCGATTCTTGCAATTCGAACCCATTTCCCCGCTTTTTGCTGTTCAATAATATATCCAGATGCGCTGGCGTTTTTATTCCAAGACAGCTGTACGGAATCTTTTCCGGCACTTCCAATTCGGAATCCAGATGTCATGGCAGGCAGTGTTTTTGCCGAAATATACTTCCAGCTGCTATAAACAGGGAGCCCGTTTTTAAAATTAAACGCCTGTACACGATATTGGCAGGCAGCTGACGCTGCTAATTTTTCCACCCGGTACGTTGTTGTATAATTCCCCTCCAGTCTCACAATTCTGATCCATTTTCCAGATTTGTTTTGCTCGATAATATAGCCTCTTGCGGTTCTGTTCTTATCCCAGTTCAATCTGATCGCATCTGCCGCGCGCCCTGCAACCTTTAGTCCCGTCACACTGCCCGGAACAACATTGTCTGCATCGGTAAGACCCGATACGTAATTCCATTCTCCATAAAGCGGCGTATTATTTTCAAATCCAAATGCCTGCATTCGAAATTCATATGTTGTATTTGACTTTAAATTTTCAGCACGATATGTTGTTACATTTTTTCCTTCTATACGTGCCAGCCGCTTCCAGCTGTTTCCCTCCTTTTTCTCTATAATGTATCCCATTGCCGTTTCATTTTGTTTCCAGTTTATTCGCAATGCATTTACTGCAGTACCGCCTATTTTAACCTCTTCTACTTTCGATGGATTTGTCTTTCCATTCATCGTGCTATAAGTACTGTAAATTGGCCTGGATCCGTCAAAGGCAAAAGCGCAGATTCTGAATTTATATTCTCTGGAAGGATTTAATTTTTCTACCCTGTATGTACTTGTATTATTTCCTTCCAGACGCGCAATTCTTGTCCAGTTTCCTGCCTGATATTGTTCGATAATATAGCCCTCTGCCGTTTTTTCCTGCTTCCAGTTAAGCCGAAGTGCATTATCTGCACGCCCGCCAATCTTGAATTCTTTCACCGCATTCGGATTCTTCTTTTGCGTTTTACCGGAAATATTTTTCCACTCACTGTAAAGCGGTATGTTTCCATCAAAGCTAAATGACTGTATCCTGAAATTGTAGGTAACATTATCGCTTAACTTCTCCACCCGGAATGTAACAGTTGCGTTTCCCTCTATTCTTGCAATTCTCTTCCATACTCCGGCCTGACTCTGCTCGATAATATACCCTTGCGCAGAATTATTTTTGTTCCAGTTGAGACGCAGCGCATCTACCGCAGTTCCTCCTATTTTCAGACCGGATATCGTGGATGGATTAGTTTTTCCTGAAACATTACAGTTCTTTCCATATTTTGCTTCCGATCCTTCAAAATAGAAGATGCGGATCCGAAACTCATATGTTGTCGCAGCACTTAACCCACTTATTCTGTAAGTTGTCGTATTGGCATCGGCTATTCTTGCAATTCTTGTCCATGTTCCGTTCTTCTTTTGTTCAATAATGTATCCTTCTGCTTTTTTGTTCTTATCCCAGCTGATCCGCAAAGCATCCGCAGCACGTCCGCCAATTTTGGCACCACTTATGGTACCCTGACCAGTTGTTTCTCCCGCCGTTCCGCCAGACGAACCTCCACTACCGGAATCCGGCGTTGTTGTAGGTTTTGGTGTGGATGTTGGAACTGGTGATGTTGTGGGCTTCGGTTTCACATCCGATTTGTCATAGTTGTAAATCCACTCCACAAGATTTAACGGGTTGTCCTCCTGTGCCGGCAGCTCCATTTTTTCTCTGTCACTTTTACTTCCATTGTAGCGAATGGAACTCAAAGAAGTAACATCAAATGCATATGTTCCAATATACTTCAAAGATTTTGGAAATTGAACGGTGTTTAAATTGTTGCACCATCCAAATGCTCCTTCCCCAATGGATTCAAGATATTTTGGAAATATAACCTGCCGGATTTTCTCCTGCATGTTTAAAAAATTATCGCCAATTGCTGTAACTTTATACCCATGAATCAAATCCGGTAAAACTATTTTACTTTGAATGTCAATATTGCTGCTTATGATCGTAACTGTTTTGCCGTCCGGATTCAAATTATAATTATATTCCGGCACTGTATTTGTTTTATAAATCCAAGAAGCCTTATCCACCAGACTGTCCATATTGTTTATTTTTGCACGATCATTTTGTGATCCCGCATAATATACGTATAGATCATTTGTTCCTATCGCATCTTCTGAAATTTTTTTTATACTTTTAGGCAAAGAAATCGCTTTTACCATTCCCCCATCCATGGCTGGGCGAACCGCATTTTTTTCAATCTCTTCTACCCCTTCTGAAATTGTCAATCTGTCAATTTCGCAAAAAAACAAAGCATCTTTCGGAATTATTTTTATCTTTCCAGGAATTGTTAATTCTTTAAAACTTCCTGATATACAGCATTCGCTCATCTCTTCCAACGAATCTGGCAATACAATTTCTTTCAAATTTTCTCCACAGTCAAAAGCATAACGATTTAATTTTTTCAATCCCGAAGGCAGAGTAACTTTTTCCAAATTTTTGCAATTACTAAACGCCTGCTCGCCAATCTCAACAACGCTATCTGGAATAACAATCTGTTTCAAGCTTTCGCATAACCCAAACGCACTTCCTCCTATAACCTCTAAGTTTTTTGAAAAAGTAATTTTTTCTAAAGCAAAGCATTCATCAAATGCATATCTTCCTATTTTTTTTATACTGTCTGGAAGCACAAGCTGCTCTATACTATAACAGTGCTGAAAAGCATTTTCTCCTATTTCTGTGACTGTATAATCATCCATTTTCTCTGGCACTTCTACTTTACCATATATTAATGGATCCGCCTGTGTAATTTTGCAGGTTTTTCCATCTTCATTTACTTGATATTCATATTGAAAAGAAACATTATCATCGCTTTGATAATGCCATCTGGCGCTGGAATATCCTACCGAATAGCTGGAACCATAGTATTTTTTTCTGTCATTAACACTGCCTGCATAATAAATATCTTTAATATTTCGATCCGCACTTATCGCGAAGCTATCCATTCCAAACGCTGTATTTTTTGATAATAGCGTCAGTTTTTCAAGATTTTTGCATTCTCCAAATGCATTTTCTCCAACATATTTAATATTTTTGGATAATGTTACAGATTTGATTTTTTCATCATAATAAAAAGCATTGTCCCCGATTTCCGTTACCGTATATCCGTCAATTGTATCAATCACAATGTTCTCATAGGAAGCCGCAGATGCTTTAGAACTTCTTCCATATAAGATGCAGGTTTTTCCATCATCATTTACCTTATAATTCCATTCCTTTTCATCATTCGATAACTGATTCTGGTTATATAATATTTTTGTAGTTTCGGCCAGGAGAGAATCATTATATTCTCCAATTTCTATTTTTCCCCAATCGTCTTTATTCCCTTCGTAATAAAGATATTCCAGTTTGGAATCAAAATTAAATGCCTCGTTTTCTATCCTGGTTACACTTTTCGGAATAAAAATCTTCTTTAACGATGGACAATTATAAAAGGCACCCCACCCTATCATTTCCGTTTTATTCGATAACATGACCATTTCCAGTTCATCGCAGCTCGAAAACACGCTATCTTTCATTGTTTTTATTCCCGATCCCATTTTTACTATTTTCAATTGTTTACATCCTTGAAAAGCGCGAGTATCAATCTCCATAACACTCTCTGGAATTGTGAGCTCTGCAATCCCTGTTTCCGAAAAACTGCCCCCTCCTATTTTTTGAATTCCTTCCGGTATCTTCGTATTCAAAGAATAGCAAGATGCAAAAGCACTATCCCCGACTGCCTTAAGCTTATCTGGCCATATTACATTTTTCAGATTTTCGCAGTTTCTAAACGTTTCGTTGTTTATTTTTTCCAGATATTTTGGTAACTTAATTTTTTGTAAATTTACACACATTAAAAAAGCATAACTTTCTATCTCTTTTATACTATCCGGCAACGAAATTTCCACAAGACCGCTACATTCTTCAAATGCACTAAATTTTATTTTTTCCACTCCTTCCGGCACATTCACATTTCGTAGTTTTTCATCATACCGGAACATCTGTGACGAAATTTCCTTTAATCCTGCCGGCAGTTTTACAGAAACTAAATTTTGACATTCTAAAAAGGCATTAAACCCAATTTCCGTAACAGTATCCGGAATTGAAATATTTTCCAGTTCACTGTTCTGAAATGCACTATACTCTATTTTCAGAAGTCCATCCGGCAGCTGAATAGTCTTGAATTTGCAGCCGTCAAAAGCCATTTTTCCTACGACGGTAACTTTATATCCCCGCACTTTTTCCGGAATAACAATTGCATCTGTTCGCGTTCTGTCTGCTTCAACAATGGTGCAGGTGGTCTGGTCATCGTTTACTTGATACGTCACCAGCCCTTCTGTAAAAGTACCATCTGCACTTTGGGCATTTCGTGGTGTTTCTTCCTGACTACTGTCGATTTTCTGTTCTTCCTGTGTCATGCTCTTCTGCATGGCGAGCTCATTTGTTGCATTTCCATCATCTGTTTCTATGTTGTTCTCGTCCTTGTCAGAACCCGAATCTTCTTCCATATTATCCTCGTTCTTGCCAGAACCCGGATTTGTTTCTTCCTCTTCTTTTAAATCAGAGCTGTCATTTTCTCCTTCCGGTTTTTCTTCTGTCTGCTCGCTCTCTTTTAAGCTATCTTCTTCCCGTTTCTCTTCCGTCTGCTTTTCTTCTTCCTGCTTATTTTCTCCGTCTTTTGTTTCTAAACTGTCTTCTTCCGAGAGCTCTTCCACGTTCTCTGCTCCTGTGTCGACTCCGATATTTTCTGCCCAGACACAGTTTGTTCCTGAGCCAATCAAACTGACCACAAGCAGTATCGCTAAAATTCTTCTCTTCATATCTGCTCCTTCCTCCACATCATTGCTGTATTTCCGGCAGACATCATCTGTTTTTTCTTTCCTACTTTATTTTGTTTTCCACATATGGCGGTATAAAAAAGTTCATGATATCATATACTTTCCCGCATTACGATATCATGAACTTTTTTCTCATCAGCAAACTACAAACACATCTTTCTCAACCGCATTTGTAAAAATTGTGCCTTTGCCTTCTATGTTTTTAATTTGTATTTCCTTCAATGAAAGCATATTCACTGTAAAGTGGTGTACTTCCGTCAAATGAGAAGCTCTGCATACGGAATACATAATTGGATGACTTTGCAAGATGTTCTACCCGGTATGTTGTTGTCGCATTGGAACCAATTCTTGCAATTCGATTCCATTTTCCATTCACATACTGTTCAATAATATAGCCCGATGCACGATCATTCTTATTCCAGTTTAACCGTATTGCATCCGATGCTGTTCCACCAATTCTAAGCCCTGTTACTGCTGTTGGATTTGTTGTTCCTGCTGCTGAATTTGTTGTTCCTGTAACAGTAACCGTATCACTGTAAAGCGGTGTGTTTCCATCAAATCCAAAGGCCTGTATTCTGAACTTATAAGAAGTGCCACTCTGAAGCCCTGCAATTCGATAGGTTACCGTACTGTTTCCCTCGATTCTGGCAATTCTCACCCAGCTTCCATTTTTGTACTGTTCGATAATATAACCGGATGCAGAAACATTTTTATTCCAGTTAATCCGCAATGCATCCACTGCCCGTCCGCCGATTTTTACACCCGATACAGTGGATGGTTTCGTTTTGCCGTTTACTTTTACAAAACCACTGTATACCGGCGTACCTCCATCAAATGCAAAACTCTGAATTCGGAACTGATATGCTGTTGATGCTGCTAATCTTTCTACACGGAATGTCGTTACATTTCCACCTTCGATTCTGGCGATACGGCTCCATGCACCATTTTTATACTGTTCGATAATATAGCCGGATGCACCCTCACCTTTATTCCAGTTGATTCGAAGTGCGTCTGATGCCCAGCCTCCGATCTTCACACCAGTCAATGCCTTTAACGTTGTAGTTTTTTTCTGCGTTGTGCCAGACACATATGCCCAATCACTGTAAAGTGCAGTATTTTTGTCAAATCCAAACGCCTGCATTCTGAATTTATAGGTGGTAGATGCTGCCAGTTTTTCTACACGATATGTAACGGTTGCATTTCCCTCCAGACGTGCAATTCGGCTCCAGCTTCCGTTCTTGTACTGCTCAATAATATAACCAGATGCCGTATCATTTTTGCTCCAGTTGATTCGCAATGCATCCTGCGCCGTTCCGCCGATTTTTACATTTTTCACAATAGCCGGACTTGTTTTTGCTTTGATTTCTGTCGTGGTACCGTAATCTGAAACTAAAACCGTTCCGTTATCTTCTGCCTTTGTGTAGGAGGATACTCTAAATCGATACTCTGTGCCTGGCGTTAAGTTCTCGATCCGATACGTTGTCGTACTTGAATTTGTAACATCTGCAACCGTCGTCCAGCTGCTTCCTGCATATTTTTCGATTTTGTATCCATTTACACCGCTCAACGCTTTCCAGTTAAGCCGAATGGCATCGGAAGCACGGCCTCCGATACTCAGTCCTTCCATTTTTTTCGCCGGATCAATGACATATACTTTACACGTTGCCTTTATATTTCCGTTACTTGCCGTGATCGTTGTCACTCCAGCTTTTTTCCCAAGAATACAGTCTCCATCGTCTAAATTCCAGCTTATCCCTACAATCGATGGATCTGCACTTTCAATATGACATCTTTGATCTGTAGCATTTGATGGCAGATATTGTATTCTCAATGGTACTGTCTCATTCGTTTTAAGTCCAACTACCGTATGATTTAACTGAATTCCTGTTAAATCAATATGTTGTTTCAGTGTTTTAAATGTACCAACAGGACTCCATACTTTATTACCGCCGCTTACATAGTAAAACTGATAATAATACGTTGTATCCTCTTTCAATCCACTCACATCATAATCAATGTTTAATACCTTTGCATTTGGATATTCATATTCTCTTACCTGCATGGAGCTGCTCGATTCCCCCAGGACATATCCACATTCTGTAAGATAGGTAAGACTGATTTTCGCATACAGATGCGCTGTTGTATAGGACACATTCGATGACACAATGTTTTCAAAATTATTGGAAACTGTTTTGCTCCAGTCCGGACGAATAACACCCCAATAACTGTTGCCCAGACCATTATATCTGTATGTAACTTTTTCCACATAAGGATGTGAATTAAAGTTCTGATGATACGTTTCCCTGTCTGCTGCGTAAATAGCCACATGACCATACGGATTGGAAGAATTTCCCGAATATACCAGAATATCACCCTTCTGCGGCTGTACCCCCTGAAGTCTCTGCCAGCCGGACGGCAGTGCATTCCAGGAATAGTCAGCACCATTTCCACCCGGTGATCTCTGACCTAAGTATTGATAATAATAGCAAATCAGATCCACACACTGATTTCCATATACGCCATCGTAGTCCAGTCCTTTTCCAACCTGCGATTTTACCCAGTTGATCGCATCGTCTGCTGATTTTCCTCCTGTCGATGCCTCAGCACGCAGAGGACTGCATGTCAAAAACACGAATGCGCAGATCGCGCAAAGAATCCATTTGATTTTTTTACTTTTTTGTTTCATCTCTTTGCCCCCTTTTCTTTCTCTCTTTAAGATTGTGTTGTTCCTGCTGTAATCGTGGTATTACTATATAAAGGCGTATTTCCGTCAAATCCAAATGCACTGATCCGGAAAATGTAACTGGTTGCGGCCTGCAAATGTTCTACCCTGTAAGTAGTTACTGCGTTTCCTTCCAATCTGGCAATTCTGTACCACTTCCCTCCTTTGTATTGCTCGATAATGTATCCTGATGCACTTGTATTTTTATTCCAGTTTACTCGCAAAGCATCTTTCGCCGTTCCTCCGATTCGGAAACCGGATACGTTATTTGGATTTGTTTTTCCAGATAAATAACTCCATTTACTATAAACAGGTGTATTGCCCTTAAAATTGAATCCCTGAATCCGGAAATCATAAGTAGTTGATGCGTTCAGTTTTTCTACCCGATAGGTAACATTTCCGTTTCCTTCTATTCTTGCAATTCTAACCCAGCTGCCGGATTTTTTTTGTTCAATAATATAGCCGGATGCGCCTGCGTTTTTATTCCAGTTTAACCGCAAGGCATCTGCAGCTCTTCCGCCGATCTTTACTCCTGTTACCTCAGGTACATTTGATGAAACCGTATTTCCTGTTTCGGTTTTTCCGGAAACCGCTGCCCACTCACTGTATAATGGCGTATTTTCATCAAATCCGAATGCCTGTATTCTGAATTCATATTTTGTATTTGCATTCAATTTTTCCACACGATATGTTGTGGTTCCATTTTCTGCGATTCGCGCAATTCTTGTCCAGTTTCCTGCCTTTTTCTGCTCAATAATGTATCCTGATGCGCTTGTATTTTTATTCCAGTTAATTCTTAACGCATCTTTCGCTGTTCCGCCGATTTTCACGCCTGTTACCATGGACGGTTTTGTCTTTCCTGTTACATTTACATAATCACTGTAAATAGGCGTTCCATCATCAAATCCAAATGCTTTCACTCTGAATTCATATTTTGTAGACGGGCTTAAATTTTCCACACGGTATGTAACTGTACTGTTACTTCCAATTCTCGCAATTCTGGTCCAGTCTCCTGCCTTTTTCTGTTCAATAACATATCCTGACGCACTTGCGTTTTTATTCCAGTTTAGTCTAAGAGCGTCCGATGCCCATCCTCCAATTTTCAATCCAGATACTTTATCCGGAGTTTCTACAATACGCCCACTGTAATTTTCTGCTGCCATCGGATAACGCTGATAAAACTCAGGAGTTGCATAGTCCAAATCACGACCATGATTTCCAAAGCTGCTATCATTTTTCAGAAAATAATAATAATAGGAGTTTCCCGCATCCCAGGTAGAATCAAGATTGTAATAATAGCTTCCGATCTTTACAATATTCCATGCGTGTGGTCCTCCATTTCCTGTTCCTGAAATCAGTCTTGCATCAACACCGGACTGCAATGCCATTCGGTAGAATAATACCGCATATCCCTGGCACACAGACGTTCCATTGATGAGTGCCGCATACGCTGTATATTGCAGCTGATACGTCGGATCACTCAGATGGGAATAGTCATACGTTACATTGCTGCAAATATAATCATAAATCTTTTTAATTTTCGTATAATCATTCTGTCCTGTAAGACCAAGTGACGATAAAACCTGGCTGACCCTGGCGCTGACCTGCTGTTCCTGGTTAAAGTCTGTATAATATGTAACCGAATATTTTACCGTAAAATAATACAGCCCACCAATCTGTCCCATGGATTCCTCTGCTCGCCATCCTCCATAAGACCACTTCAGATAATCGCCTTCCGTACTTACTCCTGTGTGTTCCAGTGCCGCATCTGAGAGTTCCCTTGCTGCTATTCCAAAATTATTTTCTGTACTAGTATAGTTGACTACAATATATGTTTCACGGTTTTTCATCTGCTCTCGAAGGTAAGAAACCGCCTCTTCCGGAGTATTCAGATACCCGTATTCATTGCTGTATGTTGCAATTTCTGAGTTTGAATTTTCCGGAAGCGGCTCCAGGTTTTCTTCCGAAATCACATCTTCATAAATCGGGTTTACATACGTAATTGTTTTTGTCTGCATTTGAGGAATTTCTTCTGTCCTCTTTATTTCTTCCGAAGCTTCTGCTTCACCGGATGGTTCGGCGCCCATTGTTTGACTCTTTTCTTCTGTTTCTATTACCTTTTCATTTTCTGATGCTTCTGTTTTTTGCTCTGCATCATCTGTTTCTTCTTTCTTCTCATCTTTTATCTTTTCGTCTTCTGTGTTTTCGTTCTCTTTCTTTTCATCTTCTGTTTTTTTCTCTTCCGTCACAGAATCCCCAGCGTCTGTTTCTGCCTCTTTTTCATTCTCCTGTTTTTCTGTGCTTTCATCCATGTCGTCTTTTTTCTGAGATGTTTCCGCTGGCTCCTCCGACTGGATTTCTGTTACATTTGATGTCTTTTCAGAAATCTCCTGTGCAGGAACCATCACTGCATTCACCGGCAATACCATGCTGATTGTCAGAATAATGGCGATCAGTTTCTTTATTTTTTCACTCATTTTTCTCCTCTCCCGTAACCATCATTTTATAATTTGTTTTCATTTTCTTTATTCTTATTTTATTATATTTTTTTAACAATCGCAAGAATTTTGTAAGAAAAAGACTGTTAAAATTCAAACATATATTTCACACATTCTCATTCTAACAGTCTTCTTCATTTTTCAATCGTTACTTGGTATTTCCAGCGATCATCTGGTATTCACTATACAGTGCTGTTTCTCCGTCAAATCCAAAACTGCAGATTCGGAACACATAATTTCTCTGGCTCTGTAAGCCTTCTGCACGGTAGGTCTGGACATTTTTGTCCGCTATTCTGGCAATCCGTACCCAGCTTCCGTTCTGGTATCGTTCAATAATGTAACCGGATGCATTTGCATTCTTATTCCAGTTCAGACGGATCGCATCCGAAGCTGTTCCTCCGATAGACAGACCGCTTACTTTGGATGGAATCGTTGTTCCGTTAATGTAAGTGAAGTTTCCATATACCGGCGTGTTTCCCTGGAATCCAAATCCACGGATCCGGAACTGATAGCTCATTCCCGCTTTCAGATTTTCCACACGATACGTCGTCGTGCTTCCGCTTCCAATCCGGGCAATTCTTGTCCAGCTTCCATTCTGATTCTGTTCGATGATATAACCAGATGCGGATGTATTTTTATTCCAGTTCAGACGCAAGGCATTGTCTGCACGGCCTCCGATTTTTACTCCACTCATATTTCCTATCGTTACTGTCGGTGCTGCTGCATCTGTTTTTCCGGAAATATTTTTGTATTCACTGTAAATTGCTGTGTTTCCATCAAAGCCAAATGCACGTACACGGAACTGGTAATTCGTTCCCGCTTTCAGTCCTTCCGCACGGTAAGTTCCTGTCTTTCCTCCTTCCAGACGTGCAATCCGTTTCCAGGTGTTGGCTTCGTATTTCTCGATGATATAACCTTCTGCTCCGCTGACCGTATTCCAGTTCAGACGCAGCGCGTCTTTCGCTGTTCCTCCGATCTTCAGTCCACTCACAGATGTCGGATTGGTCTTTCCGCTAACGGAAATATATTTTCCATATACAGCTTCCGCTCCTTTGAGTCCAAACGCTTTGATTCGGAACTGATACGTCGTTCCTGCTTTTAAATTTTCCACACGGTAGGTTGTCGTATTTCCATTTCCGATTCGTGCAATTCGATTCCAGGTTCCATTCGTGTACTGCTCAATGATGTAGCCCGATGCATCCGCGTTCTTATTCCAGTTGATACGAAGCGCATCTTCTGCACGGCCACCGATTTTAACTCCGTTCAGGCTGTCCAGATTCAGGCTTGCAGCATCTGTCTTTCCGGATACTGTCTGATAGTTTCCATACACTGCGGTGCTTCCATTGAAGGCAAATCCTTTGATGCGGAACTGATATGTAGTATCTGCTTTCAGTTTCTCCACACGGTAGGTTGTCGTTGCATTTCCTTCAATTCTTGCGATTCGGTTCCAGCTTCCGTTGCTGTACTGCTCCAGAATGTATCCAGATGCACTCGTATTCCTGTTCCAGTTCACACGCAACGCATCTTTCGCATGACCGCCGATGACTACACCGCTCATGTCAGCTACACTGACTTTCCGTTTCATTTGCATTTCGAATGTTCCAGTTAACTGGATATTGTACAGTTTTGCTTCTATGTAATAAGTTTCACCCTTATTTAACTGGCACTCCAGCCGGAAGTTGCTTCCATTTCCTCCATCATCATTCGTTGCAAGCACTGTTCCCGCCGAGTTATAAAGTACCGCTTTTGTATCAAGTGATCCTGTACTTTCAATGCAATAGGTTCCCATTGTCTGCGGTGTAATCTTATACATTCTTCCGGCTCCGGCAATATCCACTTTTACATTTTGTGAATCTGCTATCGTATTCGCCGGATTCCATACCGCATACAGTGTTTTATCTGCATCCGTCGTATAATTTCCACCCGGAAGATATGCAACGTTCTGGCTGCCTGATGATGTACTCCATCCACGGAATTCATATCCTGTTCTGGTTGGAATTCCCTTTGCAAGTGTTAACGTCTTTCCGACCTGTTTCGTTTGTCCTGTCGGTGCCCCGCTTCCTCCATTTGCATTGTATTTAACACTATATTCCGATACAAACGTGTATCCTGTTCCATACGAACTCGAATTTCCATAAATATCGTATGCGTATATATGCGTTATATATTTTCCGTTTTCATTATTATGATCGCTCTTGTTTACACGATATGTTACTTCCCCGGTTGCCTTATTATAATTTCCTTTGTAAAAGGTTGAAGCCACCCATTTTGGATCCAGGTCGTCCTGTCCTTTATTCTCCGTCCAAGTAGGGAACTGCACTCGGTCGATTCCAGAATCATCCGACACCTTACATTTCACCGTATAACCAGTGTTATCTCCTGTAATTGTTACATTTGAAATCTTCGGTGCATTATGTTCATGGTCTATGGTTACCCGCTTGCTTCCTATACACGGATTATTGTTTCCGCCGCCGGCATTGATCGCATATACATATACATCATATTCGCCAACCAACGGAACTTTCAGAGTCGCATCAATTCCGTGATAATCTCCAACGTTATATGCTGCATTTACATCTGTTCTCTCGGCATTTGCCACAATTCCCGTTTTGATCCATTTAACCTGATCAGAACCCGCCGGACCTCCAACATAGACATGAAGTTCCAGTGCCTGATCCACCGCATCCCGGTCAAATACCCAGCCGCCAAGATAAATAGATCCTACTCCGCCATCAATACTATCCATATGTCCTTCTGGATCATGTGTAACCGGTGTGATCGTAACACGTTCTTTCCCTAAAAGGGTATGCGTTCCACCCCCAATATTAATAGCATACACATACACGTCATAATCGCCTGCCAGTGGTACATTCAGGGTATAATCGTAACCATGGTTATTTCCGACACCATAAACATTATTTACATCGGTCCGCTCTGTATTGGCTACGCCGCTTCCATCTCCCCAGATCTCATGACCTGATCCAACTTCTCCGCCTATGTAAACATGAATCGCAACAGACTGATCCAATGCATCACGATCAAATGCCCAACCTTTCAAATGAATGCTTCCACTTCCACCTTCAACGGCATCAATTACACCTTCCGGGTTATGGTATTGCTCTGTTTTAAAAATCGAATCCCAATATGGATATGGATTTTCATTATTCAAAACTGGATCATTTACACTTTTACTTGCATAACCATGTTTTCCACTTCTTACTTCTACATGTGTATGTGCAGCACTTGCTCCTTTTGATGCTTCTACTGCAATTGCCTGCCCCTGATTTACATTCTGACCAACAGATACCTTATAGCCACTTGCATGCAGATAAATTACAGACTTATTGTTTGCCGCATCATAGATTGCTAATGTACTTAATCCACTTGATGGATTATTAGCTCTTATGACAGTTCCTGACGTCAGCGAATATACCGTTGCTCCTCTGGCTTTTTTAAAATCAATCCCTTCATGTCTTCCTGAAGTTGTTTGGTATCCATCAAAATCACAGGATATGCTTCCGCCTGAACCTCCATATAAGCAATTTATCATTGCCTGCTGAGTACTGCTCCACCCAAGTGCTTTGTTATCTTGAAAACTTTCAATTGTTTCCGCATATGTTGAACTCGTTACACAAAAAATCAAAATAAAAATTCCATACAAAACACATCGAATTCTTTGTTTTATACTCATATTTTCCCTCCCTCGTATTTTGGTATATAATTTTATTAACTATTTTGCTAAAACACATACGCCTTTTTTACAAGATGTATGAAATCATTTTAATTTCATACATCCTGTGTCTTCATTTTATTACTTTGTATTTCCCGCAATCATCTGATAATCACTATACAGCGGAGTTCCTCCATCAAATCCAAACGTACGAATTCGGAACACATAACTGTTCCGACTCTGCAAACCTTCTACTCGATAAGTTTGCGTATTTTTGTCAGCAATCCTAGCAACTCTTATCCATTCTCCATTCTGGAACTTTTCAATAATATAACCCGATGCATTTGTATTTTTATTCCAGTTCAGTCGAATTGCATCTGCTGCTGTTCCTCCGATACACAGTCCGCTTACTTTTGCCGGAATGGTTGTTCCATTTACATACGTAAAGTTTCCATATACCGGTGTAGATCCCTGGAATCCAAATCCACGAATTCGGAACTGATACGTTCTTCCAGCTGACAATTTTTCTACTCGATATGTTGTCGTACTGTTCTCTCCGATTCTTGCAATTCTGATCCAGGTTCCATTCTGGTTCTGCTCAATGATATATCCAGATGCACCTGTATTTTTGTCCCAGTTCAGACGAAGCGCATTGTCTGCACGGCCACCAATCTTAACGCCGGTCATAGCTCCCACCGTAACTGTCGGTGCTACCGGTGCTGCTGCATCTGTCTTTCCTGTGATCTCTTTGTATTCACCATAAATTGCTGTGCTTCCATCAAAGCCAAAAGCTCTCATCCGGAATCGATAACTCGTTCCTGCTTTCAGACCCTCTGTACGGTAAGTTGCTGTCTTTCCGCCTTCCAGACGTGCAATCCGTTTCCAGGTGTTGGCTTCATATTTCTCGATGATATAACCTTCTGCTCCGCTGACCGTATTCCAGTTCAGACGCAGCGCATCTTTCGCTGTTCCTCCGATCTTCAGTCCGCTTACAGATGCCGGATTGGTTTTTCCACTGATGGAAACATATTTTCCGTACACTGCTTCCGCTCCTTTGAATCCAAACGCTTTGATCCGGAACTGATAATTCGTTCCTGCTTTCAGATTTTCAATACGGTACGTTGTTGTACTTCCGTTTCCAATTCGTGCAATTCTGTTCCAGCTTCCATTGCTGTACTGCTCGATGATGTAACCTGATGCATCCGCGTTCTTATTCCAGTTGACACGAAGCGCATTGTCCGCACGGCCGCTGATTTTAACTCCGTTCAGGCTGTCCAGGTTCAGGCTTACTGCATCTGTCTTTCCGGATACCGTCTGATAATTTCCATAAACTGCGGTACTTCCGTCGAAAGTAAATCCCTTAATTCGGAACTGATACGTTGTATCGGATTTCAGTTTTTCTACACGGTATGTTGTCGTTGCATTTCCTTCAATTCGTGCAATTCGGTTCCAGGTTCCGTTGCTGTACTGCTCCAGAATGTATCCAGATGCACTCTTATTCTTGTTCCAGTTCACACGCAGTGCATCTTTCGCATGGCCGCCAATGACTACGCCACTCATATCAGTCACACTGACTTTCCGGTTCATCTTCATTTCAAACGTTCCGGTTGACTGGCTGCTGTACAACTTTGCTTCTATGTAATAAGTTTCACCCTTATTTAGCTGGCACTCCAGCCGGAAGTTGCTTCCATTTCCTCCATCATCATTCGTTGCAAGCACTGTTCCCGCCGAGTTATAAAGTACTGCTTTTGTATCAAGCGATCCTGTACTTTCAATACAATAGGTTCCTGTTGTCTGTGGTGTAATCTTATACATTCTTCCGGCTCCGGCAATATCCACATTTACCTTCTGAGAAGATGTCATTGTGTTCGCCGGATTCCATACCGCATACAGCGTTTTATCTGCATCCGTCGTATAATTTCCACCAGGAAGATATGCAACGTTCTGGTTTCCTAACGATGTACTCCATCCACGGAATTCATATCCTGTTCTGGTTGGGATGCTTTTTGACAATGTCAACGCCTTTTCCGCCTGTTTTTTCTGGCTTTCCGGTGTACCGCTTCCTCCGTTGGCATTATACTGAATCGTAAATTCTGTCCGAACTTTCTCGAGTTTCCATTTCTGTGCTCCTGTCTGATTTGTCGTCCAGATCTGAATATTGGTTCCATTGGATGTTTCTCGATTGTACAAATCCAGCACTGCTGAATCCGAGCATTTTGGTCTCAGATAGTAATAGCCATTTCCTGCTGAATAAATAAACCATCGCTGGGCATCCGAATTATTATCACGATATGCCTGCACATTCGATCCACTATAATTTGATGCATCGTTTACATCCAAAGCCTTTCCTTCATCATATTTTGATACAATCTTATAGCTTCCATCTGCCTGACGGAGAAATCTCCAGATCTGATTTTTTCCTCCATTTGAACTCCAGCCTTCCACATTGGAATTTTTGCTTACTGCATAATCCACAACCGTTCCGCCTTCATTTCTGATGACCGCATAAAAATCATTTCCTAGGTTCTGTGTACTGCCAAAATCTGCTTTCTGTACCTGTAATTTTAAGCTTCCATCCCCTGCTCTTCCTTCATAAGAACCACTTTCATTGCTTACTTTTGCCCAAAATTCTGTTACTCCCACTAAATTCTGAGTCAAAACAGCCTGACTGTTGGTTCCGCCCCAGTCTTTTTCTATTACTCTTCCATCACTGAGTTTGACATACACCTTATAGTTCGTGATAGTTTCTCCTGATAAAGCACTGATAGTCAGTACTGGCCTTTCTGAATTATACACGCTTGTTGCAGAAAGGCTGATGTTGTAACCACTTGGAGCTTTTACCTGGTTCTGTTTCTGCAGATAATCCATGGATGCATATCCATTCATTCCGTTATAAGAAACATGTGCCCACGCTCCATTTCCTTTTGAAACATAAACCGTTGCGCCATGCGGAATGCTTCCAACTTTACTATATCCCGTTCCATGTCCTGATCGAATCGTCAAACTGCTGGATGCCGTACAGACATAATCACCCGCATAAGAATCTGAACAGTTACAGGTTACCTGTCCTACTCCTTCCAGAAAGAGTTTTGCTTCTGCTTCTCTTCGTCTGGTCAGTCCAGGAATCACTTTGCCACCTGATTTGTTCCAATTTCGAAAAGCAGTTGTAATCTGATCGGCGCTGTAGTTATTGATACCATTGATCAAATATCTCTTTAATGAAAAATCCTGATTCTTCCACACATTTCCCACATTATATGTAAAACTGGTCAATGCATCAAATTGATTCTGATTAACCGTAATATTATATGTATTCAAAAATGTGTTTACATATCCTGTATATTTCACAAGATCCGATCTTAATAACCTTTCAGCTTCTTCTTTCGTAATCGTCATTCCCTCATAAACATCTGCACCATAATGCCCATATCCGATTGTATAATACTTTTCTGTGCTCAATGCCTTATAAGCCTTTCCACGAAAACCTTCAAAACTTTTTATCAGATCAATACCTCTTTGGCTAATGCTCATGCTGGAAGTCAACAAACTCGGCATATTTTCTTCACTTTTATATGAAAATCTACTGTCCGTTTCTTCGTCCGATGTAATGTTACGGCCACTTCCATTTTCATACATATCTTCACTTGTTTCTTCTGCATTTTGTTCAGCAGCTTCAGCTCCATTATCTATGCTTTCCGCAAATACTACGTTTGAAAGTCCGCCAGTAATTCCGCAATTGCTTAGCACAACAGCCATTAACATTGCTGTGACCTTTTTGTTCCTGTTCTTCATCTTATCCCCCCGTTTCTTCCGTTACATTCGCTTTGTACCTATCCCTAGGCTTTCGTCATACAACTTACAGATCCGAAAATAAGTCTTTCTGATACAGACCATTTTCCAACATGTTCTTAAAACTTTCCTTTACTGCTGCAACGTCTTCCTTGTAAGTCATACCATACCAGGTATCATCTGTCTTTAATACTTTTACAGACATTTTGTTCTGCTCCAGCAGCTCACCAATGAATGTCGGGATCAGATACTCTGCTTTTAATGGATTTTTCGGAACTTCTTTTTCAAAAAATTCTTTGAAACCTTCTTCTAAAACTTCCAGAAATGCTGGTGTCAATCCCCACATATTCATCGATACAAGCGAATTTATATCTAACATCATGCCATCTGTCTCAGCACCATTTTCTGTCTTAATAATATTCTTGGTTTCCACCACCTCTCTCAGATTACTTTCATGGTCCATCTTGCAAATGCCACGTGTCACTCCACCATTATCAGACAATGTATTTTTCAATACAAAACCTGCCATACAGGATTCTCCTCCGTTTACCAGATACTCATGAACGGCCTTAAACCCTTCTTTTCCATAGTAATCATCTGCATTAATTACAATAAATGGCTGAGCCAATACACTTTTTGCCGCAAGCACAGCCTGCCCTGTTCCCCACGGCTTTGTTCTTCCTTCCGGTAATTCTCCTGGAATGTCATTGATATCCTGGAAAGCATAATCTACCTCTACTGAATGCTCGTTGCAGATTTTCTCAATTCGTTCCCCGATAACTTCTTTAAACTCTTTTTCAATATCACGGCGGATAATAAATACCACTTTGTTAAATCCAGCCTCAATCGCATCATGAATGGAATAGTCCATAATAATATGCTTCTGGTCGTCTACTGGCTCCAGCTGCTTGATTCCACCTCCAAATCGAGATCCTATACCAGCTGCCATGATCAATAGTGTAGTTTGCATTTTTAAATTCCCCCTTTATATTTAGTGTAATTCTTTTTCACACATATCTAATGCCGATGCAATTACTGCATCCATATCGTAATACTTATACTCGCCAAGTCGGCCGCCAAAAATCACTTTCGTTTCTTTTTCTGCCAATTCCTTGTACTCTGCATAAAGCTTTCCATTCTTTTCATCATTTACCGGATAATATGGCTCATCTCCCGGTTTCCACTCAGAACTGTATTCACGGCTGATGACCGTCTTTGGAAGATCATTTCCATCCTCATCTTTTCCAAACTCGAACCACTTATGCTCGATAATTCTTGTCCAAGGAGTCTCCAGAAATGCTGGTGTCAGTCCCCACATATTCCAGAATTTCTTCCGCTCGCTAGGGGAAATCAGCTATGCTGATTTCACAGCTCGCACCATAGTTTCAGTATATCACAATAATTCAAAACATCTCCGTTTTGTGAAAATAATTATTTCTTTTCACTTCTCGCAAATATATTAGCCTTATGTAAGATTGTTTTTAAGCATCGCTTGTAATATACCTTAGGGTGACACTTTGCAAAAGAACGACAGAAACCCTTATCAATATTCTCGAAAAATATTCTTCTTTTGTCCGGCATTACTGAAGGATGTTGTAATTGGTGGTTAGCCTTTACTGCTTTATCTAAATCCACCTTCTTTAACTCAAATTCTACATTTTTCATAAGTTCAATACCTTTAGGCGATTGGCACAGAATTAATGAAATACCCTCTTTCTGTTCATCCTTGTCAAGTTCACTTCCCCATGAATCTCCTAACGTAATATCCGAAACACGATCCAAGGTTGCATAACGACATGAATAACAATTTTCCGTATAATCAAGTGCCTCTAGAAAAGCAAAGGTATATAAGTCTGTTTCATCCAAAGAAGAAAGTCTTTTATCTCCAACTACCAATTCAAAATTTTCCTTGTTACGAAACCTTAACTCACTAATCGACTTAATGTCCACATGATTTTCATTTAAAAATCTTTCCAAAATTTGTGGTGAAGGAGAACCATGGCAAATAAGATCAACAGTACATAACTTATCCTGATTTTTAACATAATTCTTCAAAGCTGCAACCTGGCATGGCAGCCCAATAAACATAACCTTATTACCCTCTTTAAGCTTTTGAGCAATCTTCTTGTAAATACCTTCCGGATTGCTCTTCACATATTTTGAGCCGGCAAATCTTCGGGCATAATTTAAATCATTCGTAATGTCGAAAACAAATTCACCATCTTTAAAAAGACATGATGCTACATAACCACCATCTTCAATAAATGAACGCAAGAGTCCTGCCGCTGCTCCACCCGATGAAGAAGTTTGTCGAGTAGCTTCAACCCACCCTTGATGCCATTCCTGCGGCTTCGTTTTTTCAACAATATTATTATTGGGACAAACTTTTTCGCATGCGCCGCAATTAATGCATTTTTTTTCATCTATGGCAGCGTTCAAGTGTGACAAGGAATCCATTATAGAAATGGCATTCTTTTTACAGATATCTATACAAGCCTTACACCCGGCACATTGGTTAGGTTTGCAAACTGTTTTCATATATACACCAACTTTCTATTATAAAACACCATTTAAAATGGCTACCTCTATAGTACTTTATTATCTTTGCTACCCTTGTGTAATTTCTTATCAAGATGAAGCATTCTCATTATCAAAGAAACTGCATCTGCATATTCATCCATCTTAAAAAAGAACAACATCATTATTACACTAGATACGATAACACATATAATTGCTTTCAAAATCAAACCCAGCCATCCATCTATTGAAATAAATTCTATAGCAATATAAGAAATGCCAGATGCTACAGCTGCTGAAAAGGCATAATAGCAGAGTTTTATAGTATATTTTATTGGACTTCTTTTAAATATAAGCTTGAAAATGTTTGTGGTTATCCACGGTGCACTGATAATTGTCATACTGACAATTGTGGAAAGCACAATGCCATACAATCCAATAAATTTAACAGCCAGCAAATTAAGTCCAAGATTAGCCACTCCAGAAATAAGCGGTCTAAACCGATCTTTGTGCCAAATTCCTCCAGCATCTTTATAAACACTGGCCATCATAATATACTCATATATCCAAAAATAAACACAAAGCAAAACTACAAGAGAAAATGGCAAAAGCATTGCCTCACCCATCCAAAGTTTCATAAAAGGCTGATATACCCCCATAAAACAAGCACAGCATATTCCATTAATAAAAGAAACAAGTAAGGTGAAGATTCTGAATTCCTTGTAATTCTGATCAACAGATTTCGTTAACATACTATTTCCCACCCCAGCTGTAATTGAGTTATAGATAATAGACATAAATCCGATAACCGAGCTCATTATGTAATAATAGTTTTGATACTGTGCCAGAACTGTCAAGCCTAAAAATGCCGATATAACAATTGTATCTGCTGAACTCACAATCGTATACCCTAATTTTGAGGTGAACAAGTCACGAATCTTTCCATTAATTTGGTTAATTTCCTCTTTTGGCAAATTTCCTTTCGGATTATACTGTGGAAATATTTTTTTTGCTGCAATTGCAGTAAATATATTATTTAAGATTTGAGTAAGAAAAAGTACAATTACGAAATAATAATAATTATGTAGAAAAACTAATGCCACAATTTGTAAGATATACTTTACTGTATCTGTTCCTAATGTAACCTTACTTGCCACATCATTTCTTTGATGTGCTTGCAATATACTGTTTCTATATGCAAAAAGCCAATAGGTCATAACAGTAGCAAACAAATTTAAGAGATACAAAATGTAAACATTCATATCAGCTGGAATGGTTCCTGATATCAATCTCGGTATGAATGGAGTTAAAACAAGGCCAATAACAAGAATAATTCCGCCAATAACACGATAATAAATCTTATACAATTTCATTAATGCGCAAATAGTCGTAGAGTCATCTTCTGCTATTGGTTTGTACATACTGAAAACCATTGCACTTCCAACTCCGAGTTCTGCTAAATTCAATACCTGAAGAATGGATGTAAATAGACTATTTAGTCCAAGATACTGAACTCCAATCGTATACATCATGACCGTACGCATCACAAACGGAAATAGTATCTGGTATAATTTTAGAAAAACTCCAAAAACTATATTTCGCGAAGCATTTTTAGTTTTTTCTATCTTCATTTTTCCCAACTCCTTCTACTATGCTATTTCTCAGCCATCTTTCTGATTCATCTCGTAAATTTTTTTTCTTTATGTTAACTGCACTATAATTAATAGCATCTAAATTCTCTGTTTTTGACAGTTCATCCAACGTCAAATATCTATTTTCCAGTCCTACCCTATTCAAAATTGATAATATACGTTCATCATTTTTTTTCCCTTTTTCTACTCTTTCATTTATAGAAATAAATTCTTTTTCAAAAATTAGAGAAAAGGCTGTTCCATGGAACGAATCCGTAACAATAAAGTCTGCATATCTTATTAAACTTACAAAATCTTCTGGCGATGTGTGTTTTGTTTCGACATGAATTCCTTTTGCTCTAAGTCTTCCAACTACTTTTACATCTCTTTTCATTAAAGCAGCATAAATCGGCATGTTCATTTTCTTTGATAAATAAATTGCTGCATTAACTGCATCATTATCTGACCACACATTATATAGAAAAATATACTTTTCTTTCACAAAACGAGGTGCACAAATCTGACCATACTCTTCTTTGCTATTTAAAAGAGTCGGATCAACAACCGTTTGAACTCTATTTTCTTCTCCAATAAACTGTCCTATTTTCAAAGCACCACTTCTCTCACGGGCAGAAATCGCAAAAAAATCTTTTATACACTTACGCAAGTTCTCATCACACATATTTTCTGTAAAATCCGTGTCATTAACACTCACTGCATACGCAATTTTTTTAATCGATGATTTTACCGGTAAAAAATAGGCTATATCACAGTCATGTGCTCTAACATTCCAAATCTGATCACTGCCACAAACTACACAATCATATTTTTCAACCATACTAGTTAAGCAAGAATCTTTTGTATATTTTTCATTGCTTAAATTCATATACTCATCTCTAAAATTTTTAAAAAACGACTTCTGTCGCAGAATAGCATTTGCTAACAGAAGTCGTTTTATATCATATTTAATCGACTTCAAATTACATGGAGGCACAAATAGTCCGTAAATATGGTCATAGGCTTCCGGAGTATACTCAATAATTTCTACATCATACCCGTTTCTTTCTAAAACATGTTGCAATGCCCATGCCTGTAATGCGGAGCCATAATTTACAGACTTATAAAAAGTCAATATTCCAATTTTATTCACTTTACTATCTTCCTGCCTTTCTTACATTTTTCCACCGTTTTCCTAACACATAACGTTAGCATATCCAAACTTCAAATTCATTCTCGCATACACTCGCATCATCACTGCATTGTTTTCTAGATCAGTTTTCCGATATTCTACGCCTTTTTATATATTCACTTATATTTTTTTCTAAACAACTCTCATTTAAAAACATTGATAAAAAAGCACAATAAATATAGAATTTAGGAATTTGATCTTTATCAAAGCGTCTCCATCTCATCTTCTTTTTTGCGAAACCCCACCATTTTTTACAGTCTTCATTCTTTCCCGCTTTATTTTCATTAAGCTTCAAATTGATGAAAATCCCCCAACAGAAAGCAGTTAACGCTGTTTCAATATTGCACATTCCATCATATTTCGTATTTTCTATTTCATTTAATATGCAACAATATTGTTTCACACTCTGTTGATACAAATCTGCTTTATACCTTCTAACAGCAGAAGTAGCGATAATTCTATAATTGTACCAGATTCCGTTTTCCACTTTAACATAGGTTATATCTGGAATATATTGTAAATAACGCAATAAGAAACAAGCATCTTCTCCAATATAAATATCCTCTGGAAAGCAACACTTTTCTAATATAGACCGCTTATATACTTTAGCCCATGGACTTCTTATGAATATATTTTGACCTTTTGAAACAGAAATAATATCTGCTATAAGAGAAGGCATATCTTTTTTCTGTACTGTTACTAATTTTTCTATGGAGTTAGTTGCCACTTTATTAGCTCCCCACAAATATAAAAGCTTCTTATCTTCTACTGCATTCGCAATCTGCTCACAGGCATCAACAGATAACCAATCATCTGCATCCACGAATAGTACATATTCTCCTGTTGCTACTTTTATCCCTGCATTTCGTGCCGAAGACACACCACCATTTTTTTTATCTATTACACATATCCTATTATCTAATTTATTATATTTCGCACAAATATCGAAACTACTATCTGTTGATCCATCATTAACTAAAATAATCTCAATATTCTTATATGTTTGTGCTATTAGGCTCTCTACGCACTGTACAAGATATTTTTCACAATTATATATTGGAACTATAACACTTATTTTCATTGTTACTCACTTTCTTGGCTATAATACATCTGTTCAGACAAAGCAGACGCGCTGCTATCTTTTTGATTCAATACTACTAGGAAGAGTACAGGCCATTAAGGATATTAACGGGACATTTATAAAGACATCAATAATGGAAGATTCTGTCATGCCATAAAGCGCAAGTATCACTATAAAGCATAACATCTCTGCATTCTTTTCTTTAAACATTTTTTTCGCAACCCTTGCATAAAGCAAAACATATGCTGCAGTTGTAATTGCGCCCATTTGTATAAGTAAGCACACATATGAGTTGTCAACCGTGTTATACGCACTATATGTACCCGTAACAGAATTATAAAAAGTTTGTCCAGTTCCCCAAAGAACATGCTGTCCAAACACTTTCACACCATAAAGCGTAATATTCCTATAATTAAGATAAATTCTCTGATTAAATATCATATCCAACTTCTGAATTAATGCATTTGCTGGATACATTTCAGCTGTAATAATGCAACTAAAAATACAAATAACCGGAAGCCATATAACAATTTTTTTCCACCATTTATTATCTTTATTTGACTGAACAAGATATTTAAAATATCGAAGACAAAGAGGCGTAATCAAAATCAAGAATACAACACTTCTGTTATTTATAATAAAATATACCAGCAAAGCAAGGGTAACAGTTATCATCCATGTCTTTTTCCGGTTTTTTTTCTTATACATCCAGATTAAGTAACATACTAAAATATATCCTCCAATAACATTTGCTGAAATAAATCCCAGCGCAGAATACCCTCTTCTCTGAACTCCACTGTCTGATATTCCTAATAGATAAAGTACAATCGTTAGGAGAATAGCACTAACATATGAATAAAATATTATTGATGCAATATCATCAAACCTTCTTTTTCTTGACGCCATAATTACAATGAGCATTTTCAATGGTGCTGCATATCCACTTTGAATGTAAACAATACAAAGCAATACTCCTCCAAGCGCAATGATCATCAACTGTTTTTTACTATATTTTCTTTCAATTATAATCAATCCAACAAGAACAAAATAAATTATCCACTCACTGTTGGACAAAAGATTATACATACTACTATTACTTGAAATAATATAAGAGTGTTCAAAGCAAAATAGAAAAACTAGTATACCAATGCATAAACCATATAATGAAATTGCTTTTCTTCGATGACCTATCATTTACTTTTTCCTTCGCTCAATTTTCTTATTTGTCAATTGAATAATTCCTTTCAGTTTCAAGTTACTATAAGCATCTGCATACTCTGCTATATTCCGAGCTAATTTATATCCAAAATACTTCTGTAGCCTTTGCGTATTTTTTATGACTTTGATTTCACTTTCCGTCTTCCATGTTCCAGCAAAATGGTGAACACAATAAGTATTGGCTGTAACCTTTTCTTCTCCGGTTTCATACGATTTAGCAGTAAAATAATCACAATCAAACAAGTTGTATTCATAGCCATTTCTTTCCATGCACCCTTTCATGATCAACGGAAGTGGTTTCTGATCAAAAGTACCATCTTCCTTGACAAAATGTCTTCCTTCATAATACTTCAAACATTCTCCAATAAAGGGATTTCCAGCCTCTGCGCCAAAACATCCTGCTTCAATTCCATTACGATTTGGTCTTTCATATGCCATCATGTATGGTGCTTCTAATAAATCATCGAAGCGTTTTATAACCTCGATATCCATGTCCATATAAATTCCGCCCTCATTGTAAATTGCATATAGCCGAATATAATCTGCTGCAAAAGCATATTTCTTATTGTCAAACGCCTCCTCTACCCATTTGGACTTAGATTTTGGAAACGTTGTAAAATCCCATTTTTTTAATTGATAATCAGGAATTTTCTCTTTCCACGAATTCATACATTTTTGAAGAGATTCAGGAATAGGGTCATTGCTCAACCAACAATAATGAATAATCTTTGGAATCATCTTTAAATCTCCTTTTCTAACAGTTTTCTAAAATCCTTTTTACCGGAATTTAAACCTCTAAGTTCCGCAATGGCTAAAGATTTCTTTTCTTTTCCGAATAATCCGGACTTTTTCAATAAAATTTTACATTTTTTTTCCATTTCGTAATAGCGTAACCTTCTATTTTTCCTTATAACTCTGTCTTTTTCCAGTAAAGCGCCCAAACCACGCGCATAGTTTTCCTTTTTTCTTGCCTTCGTACTATTCTCAACTTCAAACGAATGCTGCATTGTTGGATGAACAACAAGCATATTTGCACAATAGTTCATCTTATATTCATGGTCTAATGCTTCTAAAACTAAATCTGTTTCTTCACATGCGCCAAACATTGCTCCAACGCCAAAATTTTCATCAAAGCTTATTCCTTCTTGATATAGCGCATACGGAAAGATAAGCGCTGGTGAAGGGCAGTCTCTCGTAATCTGACGGTAACCCATTGGTTCCAGTTTTTTCTTTGATGAATTAATTTTCGGATTTTTCAACATCTCTTTTGGAACAATATTTCCCGCTAATACCATTTTTCCATTTTCGCTCAAAATTCTATTGGCTTCCCATAAATATTGTTCCTCGTAATAAGCATCATCATCTATTAATGCAAAGTAGTCGCCATGTGCCAATGCCAATGCATAATTTCTTGCCTTTGACAACCCTCTAAACTCAACATGCTTATAAATTATTTTTAAGTCCTGATATTTACTTACTAGCTGTTGCGTACTGTCATCTGTACTCTGGTCTACAATTATAACTTCAAAGACTCTAAATTTTTGTTTTCTAAGAGAGTTAAGGCATATTTCCAATTCTGCACATCTATTTAGTGTGCCAATAATCAATGAAAATTTCATTATTATAGTTCCTCTTTCAGTTTTTAGATATCAGCTTTTTGCAATGTACATTTATACATTTTTTCAGCTTCTTTGCTCCAATCGAATTTCTTTGATTGCTCTAATTCTTTATCTACGACAAGCTTGCGTTCAATGTTGTTTAAATTTAAGGTCTTTATAATACATCTTTTTAAAGATTCTTTATCTTTAGACTTAAATAAGAATCCTGCATCTCCAACTACTTCCGGTAGCGATGAACTATCCGATGAAACCACAATAGTTCCCTGTGACATTGCTTCAATAACAGGAATACCAAATCCTTCATACAATGATGGAAACACAAACAATTCTGCCCCTTTGTAGATAGCAGGTAAATCATCATCATCAATAAATCCGGTTATATGAATTTTATCACTTAGTTGTGCATTATCTCCAACCGCTTGATCCAATTTCCATCCTTTACGCCCTGCTAAAACTAACTCGGTATCTATTTTCTGTTCGGAAATTAATTCTCCATATGCCTCTATTAACAATTTCATATTCTTTCTCGGTTCAAGTGTCGACAAGCAAAGAATATATCTTTTCGGCAGATGATATTTTTCTTTAATCTTATTCATCTCTGCTGCGTCAGCAGAAAACTCCATAAACTGCTTAGAAACTCCATTATATACAACGTTGATATTATTTGCATTTCCATTCAGTCTCTTTACAATTCTCTCTTTACTAAATTCTGATACTGTTACAATCTTTTTGCTATTACGAAGTGCATTCCGTATCCCAATTCTTCCATATAAAACCATATACGCTTTTCGACTTCCCGGACAATCCCAGGCAGATATATCATGAATTGTATTAATTATATTTTTGTTTCTAAATAACCATGGACTCACAAATGACAAGAACACATACCTATCGGCCTTAATTTTATAAAGTGTTCGCATTAATCTCCACTGATAAAACACTAATTTGTGGCATTTAGGCAAAATAACGCATTCAACATTATCTTGATTCTTCTCCGCCAAATATTGTTCATGTATTTCATGTTTAAAGACCAATACATATGTGTTTTCAGGATGTTGAGATATGATATTTTTAGATATATTCATTGCAAAACGTTCAATACCCGTTAAATGATCATATAATGCCGTAAGATCGAACAGAATCTTCATTTTTTCTCCCTCAAATTTTAGCTTTTAGCCATCTTTTTATTTTTTTAGGAATAACAGCCTTTATTTGACTACTATATTTTCTTAGACCAATTTTCTTTTGATATCTTTGCTCCAAAGCATTCCAGCCACCATTTTGATATAAATTCAGAATTTCATTTCTTTTTCCTTCTTTACTCGGATGATTTAATTGCCCATTCCCAGCGGCTGCCTTTTCAAATGTGCTTTGCTTGAATTCAATTTCCTGTAATCTTTCTAAAGCAGCTTGACCTTTTTCCGTATTTGCAATAACTACTGAAATTCCTTTACTCTCGTCCCAACCATCAGTCAGAAAATCCGGATGCTGTTTTTCGATTCCCCAATAATCACCTAGAGTAATATCTCCTGGACGATGCCTTCCTGCGTATTTACAGTGGTAACAATTTTCTCGGTAAATCCATCCCTTTATAAAATAAAACAGATACGAAGAACCACTTTGCCATAAAGTTACTTTCTTCTTTTTTCCTGTTTTATCCTCAAAAATTGCTTTGCCATTAATTCCCCATCCAATATTTTTATCCCTGAATGTAAAATATGTTAATCCACCTCCGTACTTGCCCTCCATAAATTGAAGATACGACTGGAATATTTTTTCACTTGGGACGCCATGGCATATAATATCTACCGTCAAAAGTCCATCATACTCTTTCCCCAGATAAGACTTCAATCCCGCCACTTGACAAGGTGTCCCTGAAAAAAGAACTTTATTTCCATCAATCAATAAATCCTTTACCTCTTTATAGGTATTACCAATTTTACTCTGTACATATTTAGAACCTTGCAGAAGATATAATTCTTCTATCTTATTAATGCTTTTATGTAAAACTTCTTTTTTTTCATTAAAAGCAGCGCCAAAAACAATTCCTCCCTTATTCAGGAAATCTTTCGCAATAGCTGCAAAAACACCACCAGAAGCAGACTTAACTGCCTGCTCCTTGTTTTTTGAAACAGCCGCATATGTTTTTAACGGCTTGTTATTCTCATTAATATTTTGGAACGCACAAACAAGTGTACATTTTTTGCATCTAATACACACATTGTCATCAATTTCTGGATACAGGAAACCACATTCATCCTCTACCATGCTTATCGCATTTCTCGGACAAATATTTAAACATGCTCCACACCCACAGCACTCTGATTTTTCTTTATATAAAACAGGTATGTTTTTTTCCATGCTAACCTCTTGTTCTGTCAATAACCTACCTTAATTGAATTAATAAGCTCTTACCATTTTTAACCGGTATAAGTTTGACATCTCTTCTTCACACATAACTTATATTCCTAAAAAACTTTATCAATTTGAAATGTTCTTTATTCTGAGTATCTTCCTCATAATTATGCCACATCTTTGTTGTGGGTATGCCATCACAAACAATATCAACAGTTTCTTTTTATCGCGTCAGTTACAGCGACTAAGTATTTTTCATCTTGCTTCCTATATTTATAAAGAAGATTATCTACCGCATTATAATCAATATCAGCATCCATATCTTGTATATTCGGATTTCCCTCAGTTCCTCTTTGCTGAATATCAAGTTTTTTTAGAATATCTCTTATTCTAATACTTGCCTTTTCAGGGTAAAAAGAAATAAATTTCTTATGAAACTGAATAGAAAATGCCGTTGCATGAAAAGAATCCGCAATAACATATTCCGCATCCCTTATAAGTCCAAGATATTCTTCGACACTAGGGCACCAAACCAATTTACCTGGTCGAATTACATCATGCCAGTTATATGATATATTTAACAGCTCAATTCCCTTTTCTTTTGCCAATGTATTAGCAAAATTGTCAAGTTTTTTATCATGGTGAAGATTATATGTGACAACATATTTTCTTTTTTTAAACTTATCTGATGCCAGTTGCTCCCACAAATCATTTTTCCTATAAAGTGTTGGGTCAAGTACCTGAACAACATCTTTAATACCCAATTCCTTCAACGACTCTATACTTTGACTTTCCCTGACAGAAATATACTTATATTTTTGAAGCATTTGGGAAATAATTTTCTTTTCAGAGTTCTCTATGCTTTGCCCAATACTGGATGCATACGAAAAACAGAACGCATTATCTGGAACAAAATCGAGATAATATGCTGGCTCGACACCTTCATTCCAAAAACTATTCCATATCTGATCACTTCCTGTGCAATATGCATCCACTTTAGGTAACTTCTTTTTTAATTCTTCATTGCTATAATAGGATTCACTGTTCAGATTAATGTACTTATTTAAAAAAGCGTTAAATGTTTTCTCTTTCTTAATATAGGAAATGAGCATTACAGCTTTTGCCACGCACAGCAATATGGGATTTTTCGAAAGTCTTTTACTCTTATTTTTTAATCGTTTCAAAGCTCCACTTTTAGTATCCAACTGCCTTACAAAATCTATGGTCTCACACTCAAATTGTAAGTCTTCAAAAGTCTTCTGCGTTGCATACGTCTGAAGAACCGATCCATAATTACAATTACGATGAATTGTGATATTATATATTTTCATTTATTGATTTCCTTTTCTATACTTAATTGCAAGTCCGAGAATCTTTCGATCATCTACCAGATAGCGTTTCGCCATACGCTTTGGATCCTGAGTTATTCTAAAAAGCCACTCTAATCCATGATTTGACATCCAACGAGGCGCTCTTTTGATATTTCCCGCTTCAAAATCAAAGCTGGCACCCAGCCCCAAGGAAATTGGCACTCCGAGTTCTTTACAATGGTGATACATAAACTTTTCCTGTTTCGGGCAGCCTAATCCAACGATCAAAATGTGCGGAGCAGCCTCTTTTATCATTGATTTAATTTTATCCATTTCATCCTGGCTTTTTTCAAAGCCAAATGGCGGAGAGTACGTACCAACAACCTGCAATCCCTTAAATTTATTCGCGAGATTTTTTGCAGCTTTTGCAGCTACACCTTCAGCCGCACCTAAAAAGAACATCTTATATTTTTTTTTCGCAGCCATATCGCACAAAAGTGGAAACAAATCCGAACCTGAGATTTTCTCTTTAATCGGTGTTCCATACCATTTAGCAATCCATAACAGTGGTTTCCCGTCCGCCAGAATCAATGACGCATTCTTATAAACCGCCTGTAATTCTTTACTTGTTTCCAGCTGTACAATATGATCCACATTCGGTGTTACCACATATGCACTTTCATTCTCTTGAATCAGCCAATCAATAGCCTGTAGAGTCTCCGGCATCGTCAGATTATCAATCTCTGTATTCATAAACTTCATTCTTGACATTTATTCACCTCTTACTGCAACTCAAACAACGCCAAATGCTTCCATATCTCCGTCAATAATGACTAACCGATTTTACATCCGTTGAAATTTTGTCTTATCTGCGGCGCTAATTTCATTGCCAATTTGAACCTCTATCATATCCAGTGCTGTAATAGCTTCCACCGTATGTTTACATCCGGCTGAGATAGTGATGACATCACCAGTACATAAAATTTTTTCTCTGTCATCCACAATTGCTTTGCCTTTACCAGAAACAACAGTCCAAACTTCTTCGCGTTCACTGTGCATATGGTAGCTCATCTTTTCGCCAGCCTTCATTGAAATTTTGATAGTCATAGAGCCAGGCTGCACATCCATGACTGTATAAGTCCCCCAGGACTTTTCTGCATACATAGCTTCTGTTTCGATCTTTTCAACGTAAGGCTTCATGTACCCACTACGCTCTTTGTCAGCGATCAAAATACCATCTCCGCTGGCAGCAATAATCATATCCTTACACCCCATGCATAGAACTGGAATATTCAGCTCATTTACAACGTTGGTGTTCTGACAGGTTTCATCCAGAATCGCTTTGCCCTTAGACTTATCTGCCATAACCTCTGCCATCATATTCCACGTACCAACGTCTTTCCAGTCACCACTGTAACGCAGGACCTGGATGCTGGACTCTTTTTCGACCACAGCGTAGTCAAAACTAATCTTTTTCAGTGTATCATACTTTTTGAACAGGTCACGATAATCTTCAAAACTAATCATACTATGCGCTTTATCCAGCAAGTATCCCAGCTTAAACGCAAAAATGCCAGCATTCCACAACGCATTCTGTAACAAATATTTCTTAGCCGTCTCCATATCCGGCTTTTCCTTGAACTCTTTAACCTTGCTTACATTCTCACCGCTTTCCGGAATAATGTAACCATACTTCTCACTTGGATAGGTCGGTTCAATTCCCATCAGGGTCAGATTTGCACTTCCCTTTTCTGCCAGTTCCTGCAAGGTTTTGACAGCTTCATAATAGCTATTATCCACATAGGGATCCACCGGGCATACAACAACAGCTTCCCTTTCATCAACCCCCAATTCATCGTGGAGATATGCTGCAGCCAGTGCAATAGCAGGAAAGGTATCTCGACGGCAGGGCTCTACACAAATAGATGCCTTTTCACCCAGCTGATTCTTAATAGCGCTCGCCTGAGATCTGCTCGTTGCAATGGTAATTTTTGTCTCTGCATCCACTGTAGTAATCTGGCGATATACACGTTGAACCATGGATTCATATTCATCATTATTCTTAAACAATTTAATAAACTGTTTGCTACGCACATCATTCGAAAGAGGCCAAAGGCGCTTACCAGAGCCACCAGAAAGTAAAATAATGTTCATTGTTTTTCTCCTTTATTAGCAAATTTTTTCAAGGCCAAACTTCTACTTTACATTGCAGAAGCCATGAACAATTTCTTATTCACAGCTTCTTTTCTTCAGACAATCGCTATTATCGGGAACTTTTTTAGTAATAAATCCCTTCCCGCGCTCCTCCATAAACTCAACTTCTTCTTTCACTAATTATTTTAAACCTATCCCCATTCTACCACACCGGTTCCTTAATCGTAATATATCTGCGTTTTTTCAGCACTGTAGATAACTTCATGTCGTTTTCTTCAACCAGCTTCGTTTCTTTTTACATAGAACCTTTCTGGCCTAATACTATCAGTACGGTTTTGAACAAGATCTTGATATCCAGCAAAAACGACCATTCTGAAATATACTTCGTATCCAGTTTTACGACTTTCTCGAAGTCCGTAATCTCACTTCGTCCGCTTACCTGCCACATTCCGGTCAGACCTGGTTTAATAGCCAGTCTCGCTCTGTGATGCAGTTCGTATTTTTCCCACTCGTCTACTGTCGGCGGACGGGTTCCGATCAGGCTCATGTCACCTTTTAACACGTTGAAGAACTGCGGGAATTCATCCAATGAGGTTTTGCGGATGAAGTTTCCAATTCCCTTGCCTGGGCCTTTTTCGCTGCCGATGACACGCGGGTCGTTCTCCATTTTGAACATCAGGCCGTCGCTGACGCGGTTCTGTTTCATCAGTTCTTTTTTACGCTCCTCCGCATCCATATACATACTGCGGAATTTGTAAATCTTGAATTTTCTTCCGTTCTTTCCTACCCGGTACTGGGAGAAGAAAATCGGTCCCGGGGATTTGATATAGATCGCCGGGGCGACAAACAGGAAGATGATTCCTGTCAGGATGCATCCTACCAGGCCGCCGCAGATATCCATGATTCGTTTCAGAATAAGTTCACCGGCGCTTGCCATGTTGATGCATGTAGTGATAACGGTGTAATTGCCCATACGCTCTACGGTCTGGTTTTTGCCCTGCATTTCGTTGACATCTGCAATTTTCACATGAATCGTGATTCCCATTTCTGTGAATGCATCAAAAACTTTCTGTGGGATCTCTCTGCCTTCCGGCAGAACGATCAGCACTTCGTCAAACCACTCGCGGCAGACATACTCGGCTGCGTTTGCGAGACTGGAAACGACTGGCACGCCGTGGATTTTGCGTCCGGTTCTGTCCTGATCTACGAGGACAACGCCGGTCGGGCGGACACCGATATAATCGAAGTCAAGCATGCTTTTTACAACAGACTGTGACTGTTTTTCGGTTGTAATAATCAAAAGGGAACGGCCGCTGTGTTCTCCGCTGCCGCGTTTTTTCAGGAACATTTTCCAACCGACACGCATCAGATAAGAAATGCTTCCATAGATGACACCAGTTAAAATAATGGTTGCTCTGGAAAACTGATCTCCCTCCCGAATCAGGAACAGATAAAATACACCAAGTACAATGATGTATATCATATTTTTGACTGTTTTTCCAATTTCAGCCAGGTAACCGCGCTTCATGACGTTCTTGAACGAATCGTCGAAGAACATGATCATCACCTGAATCAGCGCAAATACAATGGCTTCGTTTCGATAAATCGTGTTTCCATATGGATTCAGACTGTGATGTCTCAGAAAAAAACCCATAATGAATGCCAGCTGAAGGCAGATAATGTCAAGGATCATGAAATCCAGGTGCTTCAGCCATCCTGTGGATGATTTTTTGTACATACCTCTCTCCCCTGTTGTATTTCTTTTTCTCCCGTGAACGTAACAGCGTTTCACTCCGCATAGTTTTGCTGTCTTTTTCATTACCGTTTTTGCTGAAAATCCATTTTCTTCTATACGTCCTGCAGCAGACACGGGGCATTTTTCTTTATCTTTAATATTTTATCCCATCTCTACTTATTTGTAAAGGTGTGGACAACTTTTTGGACATACTTTTTTCACATTTTTGCAAAATATTACAAATTTTATTATTTCATCATTTCAAGAATTTGTAATGTTTTCATCTTCTTTTCCACATACCGGTGCAGGTACGCGCGCAGCAGCCGCTCCAGCTCATCGAGAATCTCTTCGTTCACTGTAAACCCATACAGCTTCTCCAGCGGTGCCGCAATGATATAGCGGCATGCCAGCACGGTGCCCGGCTGCAGCGGCCATGGATCTCTGATGGTTTTTCCACAGTTTGGGCAGTAGATGGCGCTGTCGCGCAGGGAGAAAACGGTCAGATTCTCTTTCGTGCTGCACTCCATGCAGGAGAACATCTGCGGTGCTTCTCCGCTGATTGTGATCGTCCGCAGTTCGAAGATGCACCGGACCAGGCGGAGGTCCTGTTTTCCGCGGCGGATGGCGTTCATCGTCACGTACAGAAGGTTCAGCATCTGGGTTTCATCGTTTCCTTCCTGGCCGAAATATTCGGCCAGTTCCAGAAAATAAAAGCCGTAATAAACGCCGGGCTGCATCTGCGCCAGGTCGAGGAAGTATTCTTTAATGTTTGCGCCGGAGAGGATGTAGCTGTCACGGCCCTCGTAAACCTGAAACTCGCCGAAGACGAACGGATTGGAGACGGCCATCAGCGGGCTTTTCATGCGGCGGGCGCCGCGCGCGAAGGCGGTGATTTTGCCGAGCTCCCGGGTCAGGATCACGACGCGCTTGTCATACTCTCCGACCGGGGAGGCGGATAATACCATTCCGCTTACATTGATTGGTTCTCGCATGTTTCTTCCTTATTATAATGCAATATTATAAATCGAGTTTCTTTTTATCATATCCGAAGTTCTTCACGAGGAAATCGCTGTCTCTCCAGTCTTTTTTGACTTTTACCCAGAGCTTCAGATTGACTTTCTGCTCCAGCATCTGCTCCAGCTCATACCGCGCGTTGCTTCCGATCTTCTTGAGCATCGCGCCCTGTTTTCCGATGATGATGCCCTTGTGGGAATCGCGCTCGCAGATGATGGTCGCATCAATATCAACGATTTTTCCGTTCGGGCGGTCTTTCATCTGGTCGATCACAACGGCGATGCCGTGCGGGATCTCTTCGTTTAAGGCGTACAGTGCTTTCTCGCGGATGATCTCAGCCACGATCTGGCGCATCGGCTGATCGGTGATGGTGTCCTCATCGTAGAACTGCGGGCCGTACGGCAGATATTTGAAGATGCTCGGAATGATGTCATCGGTGTTCTGATGGCGGAGTGCCGAGCACGGAATGATCTCGGCAAACTGGAACAGCTTGCGGTACGTATCGATGAATTCCAGGATTTTGTCTTTCTCCACGGTATCGGTCTTGTTGATAATGAGGAGGACCGGCGCATTGACTTTCTCCAGGATCTCTGCGATATGGCGCTCTCCTGCTCCGATGAAGTTGCTCGGCTCTACCAGCCAGAGAATCACATCGACTTCTTTTAACGTTTTCTCGGCTACATCGACCATGTACTCGCCGAGCTTATTTTTCGCCTTGTGGATACCCGGTGTGTCGAGGAACACGATCTGTCCCTCGTCACACGTATAAACGGTCTGGATGCGGTTGCGGGTGGTCTGCGGTTTCTTGGATGTAATCGCAATCTTCTGTCCGATCAGGTGGTTCATCAGCGTGGATTTTCCCACGTTCGGACGGCCAATCAGGGCTACAAAGCCGGATTTATAATTTGCATTGTTTTCCATTGCTGTCTCTTCTCCTCATTTATAAGTTCTCTACGTTCTTAAACAGTTCTTTCTCTTTCTGAATGGCTGCTTCGCTTCCGACAACGCAGATGTTGTTCTGTTTTAAGGCTGCATCTACAAGGTCTGCCAGTGCATGAATGTCATCCAGGGTTGCATCGAGGATCTGGTCTCTCTCCTGCTGGAAGTCTGCTTCGGTGATGCCGTTGAACCATGCGCTCTCGGAGGTCTGGCCTTTTGCGGACGGGTTCATCGGGACGTCGAGTTCGCTGATCGTTCCGATGATGTATTTGGTCATCTGGCGCTCGTCTGCTTCGAAATTGCGCACGTAATCGCCGATACCACGGTATACTTCAAGGGTTCTTCCGACGTTCGGGTCACGGTAGGAAGAAATGCACGCGTTTCCGCCTCTTCCGAAAGCTCCGCCGCAGCCGTAAGCGCCGCCTTTGACACGGATGTTGATCCACAGATAGTCATAGCTCAGCATGACACGCAGGATGCGCAGGGCTCCTGTGTAGTCGTAGCCTTCGCGCTCGAAGTTTCCACAGAGTGCCACGTACTGTACCTGGCCGGAGGTCTGGAAGGCTTCGTTTTTCTGTTCAAAGTCATACACAATGCTGCCCGGCTCCACTTCGTCGGTGTACAGATTCTCTTTGAATGCTGCGATTTTTTCTTCCAGCGGTGCGTAGCCTGTCTCGTCTGCGGTATAGGAGACGGTCAGATTCTCTTTGCGGAAGATGTATTTCATCAGGGTCTGCAGATTTTTAATCAGTTCTGCTTTTTTCTCATCGAAGTTCTCGTCCAGATCTTTTAAGAGCTGGTAGAAGCCGATGCCTGCGATGCGGTCCTGGAAATTGCTCATCGGGGAGTAATAGGAAGCTGCACGCATCACAGCCGTTGCATTTCCGGCGGAAGACAGGCGGTTCTGCAGGCCGGATTTCATGCTGGAGATGATCTCGTGAAGACGTTTCTCGTCACCCAGGCGGGAGGTGTTCAGGATTTCCTCGATCATTTTCATGACGAAATCCAGTTTGTCGTACAGGAATTTCGCGCGGATGCCGAACATTCTGCGGCAGTCGTCATCATTTTCCGGAATGCGGAATACCTGCAGTCCGCAGTTGATGCCGCCGGTCTGTGCATTGATCTCGTTGAACAGTTCGCCGTAGGTGTAGTGTTCGGTGTCCACATAGCCGAGAACGGATTTTAATACGCCCATGTACGGGATCAGATCGTTCGGCACATTTTTCGTATCAAACAGCAAGCTTAAGTAACCGATGCCGTTCGTGAATACGTTGTGATGAAGAACCGTCGTTCCATCGACTTCATGCTCGTCATTGTAAAGTTTGACAGACTCACGTTTGATATCGCTTCGTTTCAGGAGCGGAATCGTCTCGAGTGCTTCCTCGCTCTCCTCTTCTTCCTGATATGCTGCCAGCTCTTTGGTGTCAGCAATGATTTTCTCGATCTCTTCTTTTGACAGGCTCTCTTTGTATTTCTGCAGTTTTTCTGCGGTCTTTGCATCATTTTCTGCGGCAAGACCGGTCTTTGGAATGAGGGTCACGATGGAGGCATGGGTGTTGTCCAGCAGATACGTCTGGATCAGGTCTTCGAAATAGCCTTCTTTTGCCAGTTTTTTCAGCTCATCGTAGATCGCAAGCTGCTGCAGGTAGGCGAACGGTTTGTTCTCGTCGTACAGCCAGCTGTCGAAGACGTCAATGCCGTACATCAGGCCCTTCGGGAAGCTGGAGAAGTCCGCCTCACGGAAACGGAATTCGAAATAGTTGATGCCTGCCTCGATGGCTTTCTGATCCATGCCGTTTTTCACGATATCCTCGAGGGTGCCGCGGATGATGGACAGGAATTTTTCTTTCTCATTTTCATCGGCGTTCTTGGCTACGATGGAGAAGAATGGCTGCAGGATGCCGTCCTCGTAGGAGCCGTAAACATCTTTTCCGATGTGTGCGTCAAGGAGTGCCTGTTTGACCGGGGCTCCCGGTGCGTCAAGGAGTGCATACTCCAGAACAGAAAATGCCACGTTTAATTTTACATCCAGACCGCTGCCGATGACCATGTTGTAGGACAGGTACGCATTGTTTTCAAGCGGATCGCCGTCGAGTACCGGATACTCGTGTACAATGTCGAGGGTCTCTGCAAATGGTTTCTGATACGGAATTTCGGATTTTACTTCTTTTGCATTAAAATGGGACAGGTATTTTTCATCCATCCATGCCAGTTTTTCTTCCATATCCATGTTTCCGTACAGGTAGATATAGCTGTTGGACGGATGGTAATAGGTCTGATGGAAATTTAGGAAGTTTTCGTAGGTCAGGTTCGGGATGCAGGACGGATCTCCGCCGGATTCTACGCCGTACGGAGTGTCCGGGAACAGGGTGTTGAAGGTTTCACGCTCCAGGACATCGTCTGCGGAGGAGAAGGCTCCTTTCATCTCGTTGTATACAACACCGTTGTAGGTCAGCGGGCCGTCTTCGCTTTCCAGATGATAGCTCCAGCCTTCCTGACGGAAGATTTCGTCGTGTTTGTAAATGTTCGGGTAGAATACGGCGTCCATGTAGACATGCATCAGGTTCTGGAAGTCGGCATCGTTGGTGCTGGCTACCGGGTACATGGTTTTATCCGGGTAGGTCATAGCATTTAAGAAGGTGTTCAGGGATCCTTTGACGAGTTCTACGAAGGGATCCTTTAACGGGAATTCGCGGGAGCCGCAGAGGACGCTGTGCTCGAGGATGTGGGCTACGCCGGTGCTGTCGGCCGGCGGGGTACGGAACGCGATGTTGAAGACTTTGTTGTCATCTTCGTTTTCGAGAAGGAGCACGCGGGCACCGCTCTTGTTGTGGCGGAGGAGGTAGCCGTGTGCATGGATATCGTCAATCTGCTGTTCCTGCAGCAGGGTATAGGCTTTGCAATGTTCTGCGTTCATTTTTGTATATCCTTTCTTGTTTTTCTTTATTATTTCCGGTTTTATGCAGTCAAAAACGGACCGCAGTGCCCGTTTGCTGGGATTTTCTGCGGCCCTGTCGGTTTTATCCTTCGTTGTCGGTTTCTGCTGCGGTGTTCTCTGTCTCGTCGACGTGTTCTTTTACTTCGTCGTTTGCAGCGTTGTTCTGTGCATTTTTCTGTGCCTGTGCTGCAGCGGCCTGTGCCATCATTGCCTCAAGGTTCGGGCGGACACTCTGCGCCTGGGCTCCCATGATTCTCTGGAGCTGTTCTCTGGTCAACAGAAGGTTGAAGCCGGACGGGTTGATGACGAAGCCTTTGGCCTGTTTCATCAGGTACGGCAGAAGGTGCTGGAACGGGATGGCTGCCAGACGGAGTTTTGCCTGCGGATCCGGACGGAATTTCTGGAATTCACCAATATCGGAAAACAGCGGCTGGAAGATGTCTTCGTTCTGGTTTTTGATGTACGGGATGCGCACGTCTGGTCCCGGGTTTGCCGGATCGAATTCGCCCTGTACCTGGGAGATGTCGATGGCAAGGATGAATTTGCTTCGCATCAGGTTGACAAGCATTTCTTCTTCGAGTTCACGCAGGTGCTGCATGCGCTCGGCATCGTCTCTTCTCTGGTTTGGTTTTCTGAGTTCCTGCAGAAAGTATACGACGGTGAGCTGTACGCCCGGGTTCAGAACCGGGAGGTGCTGTTTGTTCATTTTCTCCATGTCTGGTTTCGGGAAGATCTGCTCAAGCTCGATGCAGCGGGTCTGATCGCCTTCGTGGAAGATGACCATATTGACGCCTTCGGCGTAGAGGCCCATATAGAAGTTCGGCATCTGCTTGCGCAGGACTTTTACGGTGAGCAGCGGGGTGTTCTTTTCTACATAGGATTTTGCAAACTCCTTGGCTGCTTCTTCTTCGGTAAACATGTATACCTGATCATCAAAGGTTTCCGGATCGCACTCTACGTATGGGAGTTTTGTGATCTGGGAAAAGGTCACATAGATGATTTCCATGCTCTGGAATTTCTTCATGGTGAAGCTGTTGTCTACTGTCATTTGTGGTTGAGTCCTTTCTTCGCTCTTAGAGGACGGTTTATCCTCAAAATATCTATGTGACATTATATCATACTTTTGATGGGTTGCCAAAGGTTTATTGCTTCAGCTCGCCATTTTTGCGTTCGGATAGATTTTTTCCATCCGGCTGTCCGGAAAACGTTCATCAATGAGCTGCTCTATGGCGTTTGCTGCTGGCTCGTTGTGGGCACGCTGGTCGTAGCGGGTGAGGGCCAGGGTGGAGACGAGGATGTTGGCGAGCATGAAGATGATCAGTATCCAGGTGATGATGGGGCCCTGTTTCAGGGGGATTTTTTCGATCCATTTGGAGAACAGGGGGTAGAGTTTTTTCAGCCATACGACGGCGGCGATTCCCCAGAAGAAGCAGTACAGGAGGTTGATGCGGCCGCCAAGGTTGAAGGGAATGTCGCTGTAGTCCCAGAAAACTTTTCCGAAGACGATTTCGGTGAAAACGCTGCAGATGTATTCGTAGGCACCGCCGAGGAAGGTTCCGAAGGCGAATAAAAAGCCATCGGAGCGGTTTCTGTAATTATAGAGGAACCAGGTGGCGAGGGCGATAGCGAGGCCCCAGACGATGCTGAACGGGCCCCAGACAAGGCTGCTGCGGCTCATCCAGACACCGGCGGTGATGCGGCAGAAGATGGTTTCTACGATATCACCTAAGAAGGCGCCGATGATGAACAGCAGGATGATTTTGTAGAAACTGCAGCCCTCGGCGAAGACTTCGGATTTTTCTTTCTGTTTCGGTATGGGCTGTACCGATGGGTAGGCGCGCTCGACACGGGCTTCCAGGTAGCGGTACAGGCGGACGGAAAGCCGTTTGGTGAAGGCGTCGATCTGGTCGTTCATGGCGGCGATGCGCGGCATCTTTTTGGTGATGTGGCGCAGGACGGCGTAAGAACCGATGGCATCGACGACGAGGATTCCGAACAGGATCCACAGGGTGATGTGCATTACGCCGTTCGGGGCAAGATGGAGGAGGGTAATGCCAAGGATGTTGCCGAATTTCAGGGCAAGGACACCAAGGATTCCCCAGAGAACGGAATACTGGAGGCAGATGTAGCCATCCATGTTCCATTTTTTGTTGGAATAATCCCACCATTTGCCGTGGCCGATCCGTTCCAGGACGTGGCCCGCGATCCATTCGGCGGCGGTGGCGATGATCATACAGCCGAGAAACAGAAAAACCGGGCTGGACTGCAGTTCGTACAGGTAGCGGGTCATGAAAACAGCCGTGATTCCGTAGATAGCACACAGCGGGCCATTCAGAAAGCCTCTGTTTACCATGTGTTTTTTCCGAACAGCCGCCACTGTCGTTTCCAGAAGCCATCCAAGAAAGGCATAAAGGAAGAACAGCCCGAGGTAGTCGTAGATTGTGTAGTTCATCAAAATCTCCTTTTCTTTGTTCATATCGGGCTTGTAACCCCGTTTTTATGACATTATAGCATAGAACATGCAAAAGCAGAACCTTTTCAATGGAAAAAGGAAAAGTTCACAAAAAGAAGCCACACCCTTTTGGGGCATGGCCTCTCTCTTTTCTCAGGCGGCGGCAATACGTACCGCCTGAGCGTTTATGTTACAGGTTCGGAGTAATCTGAACGAAAGAATTACTCTTCTGCGCCGTACAGTTTTACGAGTTTGTTCAGGTAAGTGTAACGGTCTTTTGCTTCCTGCTCGTTCTTGCCGAACAGTCTTTCTGCTTTCGCCGGGTTTGCACGTTTCAGAGAGTTGTAACGTACCTCGCCGTTCAGGAATTCCTGATAATCTCCTGACGGAGCCTTGGAATCCAGTGTGAATGCGCTCTTGCCTTCTGCAGCGAGTGCCGGGTTGAAGCGGAAGCAATGCCAGTATCCGGTCTGAACAGCGAGCTGCTCCTCGGTCTGTGCTTTGCTCATACCTTTCTTGATACCATGGTTGATACATGGAGCGTAAGCGATAATGAGGGACGGTCCCGGATATGCCTCTGCCTCTGCGATTGCTTTGACTGCCTGATTGTAATCAGCGCCCATAGCGATCTGTGCTACGTATACATAGCCATAGCTCATTGCGATGCTTGCCATATCTTTCTTCTTGGTTTCTTTACCGCCTGCTGCGAACTGTGCAACTGCACCGGTCGGAGTAGCTTTGGAGGACTGTCCGCCTGTGTTGGAGTAAACCTCGGTATCGAATACCATTACGTTGATATCTTTTCCGCTGGCAAGTACGTGGTCTACGCCGCCGAATCCGATATCGTAAGCCCATCCGTCACCACCGAAGATCCACTGGGATTTCTTAGCGAGGAAGTCTTTGTTCTTAACGATGTCTCTGCAAACGTCGCAGTCAGCGTCTTTGATTGCTTCTACAAGTTTCTCGGTTGCAGTTCCGTTGGTAGCGCCGCAGTCAAAGGTATCCAGATACTCTTTGCATGCTGCTTTTACTTCTTCCGGAGCTTTCTCGGAATTCATAACATCCTCAACTTTGGCTTTCAGGCCGCCGCGGATTGCTTTTTGAGCGAGAAGCATACCATAACCGAACTCTGCGTTATCCTCGAACAGGGAGTTGGACCATGCCGGGCCCTGTCCTTTCTCGTTTACAGTGTAAGGAGTGGACGGTGAGGAGTTACCCCAGATAGAGGAGCATCCTGTTGCGTTTGCGATGTACATTCTGTCACCGAACAGCTGGGTGATCAGTTTTGCGTAAGGAGTCTCGCCGCAGCCTGCGCATGCGCCGGAGAACTCAAGCAGCGGTTTCTTGAACTGGCTGCCCTTTACGGTATTCTCTTTGAATTTTGCTACAACGTCTGTCTTCTCTGGAAGAGCTGCTGCATAATCGAAGTATTTCTGCTCTGCTTCGTGTGCTGCAAGGCTTTCCATAGCCAGTGCTTTCACACCCTTCTTGCCCGGGCATACGTTTGCACAGGAACCACATCCGGTACAGTCAAGCTGGGAAATAGCCATTGTGAAGGTGTAGTCCGGCATACCGGTCATCGGCATGGTCTGGATGCCTTCCGGAGCTGCTGCTGCTTCTTCTGCGGTCATGGCAACCGGACGGATAACAGCGTGCGGGCAGACGAAGGAACATCTGTTACACTGGATACAGTTTTCCGGATTCCATACAGGTACGTTTACGGCGATACCACGTTTCTCATATGCGGATGTGCCGGACGGAGTTGTTCCGTCTACGTAGTCTGCAAATGCGGATACAGGCAGGTTGTTTCCTTCCTGGGAAGTTACTTTTGCCTGGATGGTATTTACGAATTTAACAGCGTCAGCGCGGCCGCTCTCTGCATGAGTTGTGGTCAGACCTTCGTCTTCTGCATTTTTCCAGCTTTCCGGAACTGCAACTTCTTTGATCTGTTTTGCACCCTCATCGATAGCTGCCCAGTTCTTTGCTACGACATCATCACCTTTACGGCCATAGGTAGCTTTTGCTGCTGCTTTCATGAGTTCGATGGCTTTTTCTTCCGGAATGATCTTCGCAAGCTTGAAGAATGCAGACTGAAGAATGGTGTTGATACGGGTCGGTCCCATGCCGGTCTCGATACCGATCTTAACGCCGTCGATCACATAGAATTTAATGTTGTGGTTTGCGATGAATGCTTTTACCTGTCCCGGCAGATGCTCTTCCAGGCCTGCTTCATCCCATGGGCAGTTCAGAAGGAAGGTTCCTCCGTCTACCAGCTCTTCTACCATGTGATATTTGTTCACATAGGAAGGATTGTGGCATGCAACAAAGTTTGCTTTGTGGATCAGGTAGGTGGATTTGATCGGTTTCTTTCCGAAACGCAGGTGAGACATCGTTACACCGCCGGACTTTTTGGAGTCATAGTCGAAGTAAGCCTGTGCGTACATGTCTGTGTTGTCACCGATGATCTTGATGGAGTTCTTGTTTGCACCTACGGTACCGTCTGCGCCAAGTCCCCAGAATTTGCAGTTGATGGTTCCTTCCGGAGTTGTTACCAGAGGAGCGCCAACCGGCAGAGACAGATTGGTAACATCGTCTACGATACCAATGGTAAATCTCTGTTTCTCTGTATTTTCATATACAGCAACGATCTGAGCCGGTGTGGTGTCCTTGGAACCAAGTCCGTAACGGCCTGTGAATACCGGTGTGCTCTCGAATCTGCTGCCTTTTAATGCTGCTACTACGTCCAGGTACAGAGGCTCGCCAAGAGATCCCGGCTCTTTTGTTCTGTCCAGAACGGAAATCTGTTTTACAGTCTCCGGAATTGCATTGATGAGTGCTTCTGCGGAGAACGGACGGTACAGACGTACCTTTACAACGCCGACTTTCTTGCCTGCTGCTACGAGGTAATCGATGGTCTCCTCGATGGTATCGCAGACAGAACCCATAGCGATGATTACGTGCTCAGCGTCTGCTGCTCCATAATAGTTGAACAGTTTGTAATCGGTTCCGATTTTCTCGTTTACTTTGTCCATGTACTCCTGTACGATTGCCGGAAGAGCATCGTAGTACGGGTTACATGCTTCTCTTGCCTGGAAGAAGATATCCGGGTTCTGTGCGGATCCTCTCTGGCACGGATGGTTCGGGTTCAGGGCATGTTTACGGAATGCATCTACTGCATCCATATCTACCATGTCTTTCAGATCTTCGTAATCCCATGTTTCGATTTTCTGAATCTCGTGGGAGGTACGGAATCCGTCGAAGAAGTTGATGAATGGAACTTTGCCTTTCAGTGCTGCACAGTGTGCAACCGGTGTCAGGTCCATAACCTCCTGTACGCTGGATTCGCAGAGCATTGCGACTCCGGTCTGACGACAGGCGTAAACGTCTGAATGATCTCCGAAGATGGAAAGTGCGTGGCTTGCAAGGGCACGAGCGGATACGTTGAATACGCCCGGGAGCTGCTCGCCGGCAATTTTATAAAGGTTCGGGATCATCAGAAGAAGTCCCTGGGATGCGGTGTAGGTTGTAGTAAGAGCTCCGGCTGCCAGTGATCCGTGTACTGCACCTGCTGCTCCTGCCTCAGACTGCATCTCAGTTACCTGAACTTCCTGTCCGAAAATGTTCTTTCTTCCCTGGGTTGCCCACTCATCGGTATGCTCCGCCATAACGGATGAAGGGGTAATTGGGTAAATAGCTGCTACGTCGGTATACGCATAAGACGCATGTGCTGCAGCCTGGTTACCATCCATGGTTTTCATCTTTCTAGCCATTTGATTTTATCCTCCTTAAAAAATGATGACCAAAAATTACTTTGGCTTTTCTCAGGTTGGTGTTCTGCCGGGTTTCGGTTGCCTCCGCGCTTCGAAAAACCCGGATAAGGGCATGGCAATGCCACTATGTCCAGTATTTGAATTATAACACCGATTGGGCATTCTGTCCAGATTTTCTGTGGGTGTTCAGGGAAAAATACAAGTTTTTTACAACTTCTGGTAATTCCGCGTCGAATTTCTCGATAAAAAAAAGAAGGAACGGCCCGCATATTTTTTCTCTTCTGCGGACAGTTCCTTTACTTCTTTTATTTCTGATTCTGCGCCTCAATCTGTTCTGCGAGGTCGGTGAGATAAACCCATCTCTCGGTTTTTTCTTCCAGAGCAGCTTCGGTCCTCTCTTTTTCCGCCATCAGTTCGGCGAGCTTTGCAGAGTTGGTGGCGTTTTTGAGCATCTGATCGTCAAGCGATGCAATCTTTTCCTCGAGTGCGGCGATATCGTCATCGATGGTCTCGTACTCGCGCTGTTCTTTGAACGTAAATTTCAGGCGGGTCGGACGGTTCTGCTTCCAGTCATTGTTCTTTGACTTTGCAGGTTCGTCCGCGGACGTTTTGGACGGCGCTGCTTTTGCCGTTTCTTCCGCACTTCCGCCGAAACGGCGTTCTTTTGCTTCGAGGTAATCGGTGTAGCCGCCCTCGTACTGCAGAAGATTTCCGTTTCCGTCGAATTCAAAGATGCGGTCCACGACGTTATCCAGGAAATAGCGGTCGTGGGAAACGGTGATGACGATGCCGACGAACGTGTTCAGGAAATCCTCAAGCACGGTCAGGGTCGGGATATCAACGTTGTTGGACGGCTCGTCGAGGATCAGAACATTGGCGCCGCTCACCAGGACGGATAAGAGATACAGTCTCCGTTTTTCGCCTCCGGAGAGTTTGGAAATCGGGGTGTACTGCATATCCGGTGTGAACAGGAAGCGTTCGAGCATCTGCGATGCGCTGATGCGGCCGTCACGGGTCTGGACATACTCAGCGATATCTTTCACGTAGTCGATCACGCGCTGATTCGTATCCATGTCCGGCTCTTCCTGTGCCAGATAGCCGATGCGGATCGTGTCGCCGATTTCGATGGTTCCCGCATCCGGCAGGACTTCTCCGGTGATCATCCGCAGCATTGTGGATTTTCCGCAGCCGTTCGGGCCAATGATGCCGACACTCTGGTTCCGCAGGAAGATGTATTCGAAATCTTTCATCAGCGTTTTATCGCCGAAGGCTTTGCTGACGTTATGGAATTCAATCGTTTTCTTTCCCATGCGGGTCTCGACAGCATCCATCTCCACGACAGCGTCTGCGGTCGGTGCCGTGCCATTTTTGAGTACTTCGAGACGTTCGAGTCTGGCGCGCTGTTTTGTGCTTCTTGCGCGGCAGCCGCGTTTCGCCCATTCGAGTTCCATGCGCAGGATGCTCTGGCGTTTCCGTTCAGAGGCGAGTTCCATCTCCTCGCGCTCAGCTTTCAGTTCCAGGAAACGGGAATAGTTGGAATCGTAGCTGTACATTTTTCCGTGGCTGATTTCGAGGATGCGGTTCGACACTTTATCCAGGAAATAACGGTCATGGGTGACCATAAAGACGGTTCCGCGGTAATTTTTCAGGTAATTCTCGAGCCAGGAGAGCATCGCATTGTCGAGATGGTTTGTCGGCTCGTCGAGGATCAGGACGTCAAAATCGGACGCAAGCACTTTTGCCAGGGCAACCTTGCGGCGCTGGCCGCCCGAGAGGGTGTCGAGTTTTGCGTCGTATTCGGTGATACCGAGCTGTACAAGGTTGCTCTGCACCTGCCAGTCCTCCTCATCACCGGAAAGGGCGTAGGACAGCACGGTGGCATCCTTTGGAAATTCCGGTGTCTGCGGAAGATAGGCCATTTTGAGGTTGTTCTGGCGGATAATCTGGCCGGAATCCGGGGTCTCCTCTCCTGCTGCCATGCGCAGCAGCGTGGATTTTCCGGTTCCGTTGATTCCGACGATGCCGACCTTGTCGCCCTCCTGCAGGCCGAAGGAAGCATCGTCAAAAATCAGTTTATCGCCGAACAGTTTGCTGATGTGTTCGATGTTGATGATATTCATTTGCACAGTTCTGCAACGGTCTGGTTGATGACTTTTCCGTCTGCTTTACCTTTCATATCTGCCATAACGGCCTTCATGATGGCACCTTTGTTCTTGGTTGCCAGAACGTCTGCGAATTTCTCCTTGATGTAGGCTTTGACTTCGTCTGCACTCATCTGTTTCGGTGCATACTCGCTGATGACGTCATAGCGGAACTGATACTCTGCTTTTAAGTCCTCACGGGATGCCGGGCAGGTATCGATCTGCTCTTTTACGGTCTTCAGCTCTTTTAAGATGACGCGGTCTACCAGCTCCGGTTTGATGTCATCGCGGCAGCCCTCGTCGATGGCTACTTTCTTTGCTGCGGAGATCAGGGAAGAGATGGCCTCTTTTCTCGCTTTGTCTTTGGCTTTCATTGCTGCTATCATATCACTTCTTAAAGTTTCTAATTCCATGGTGTTGTTCCTCCTGTACTAAATTTTGTCCGGTTTCAAGTATAACACTTCTCTTTTTGCTTTTCCAGTCACTTTGTAGGATAGCTCCCTTATTTTTCCCACGGCAGACGGTGTTTCTTTACCTGGATTGCCTGATGCGGGCACATTTCCTGACAGCAGAAACAGCGGATGCACTTTTTATAATCGTAGACCGGCGGATTTCTGCGGCCGTTATCAAAGCGGACGGCTTTCCCTTCCACCGGGCAGTTCTCGACGCAGACGCCGCATTTTTTACATTTTTCTTCTATGATATAGGGGCGGCTCTGGAAGACCCCGAGGATCTCGAGCAGGTCGAGGGCTCCTTTTTTGCGGGCTTTGCGGCGGTCGACGTTGAAGTTTGGATTTCCGTACTTTCTTTTCAGTTCTTTCTCGGATATGGTGCCATCCGCTGTCACGATTTCGATGCGGTCGTCGTGCCACGTTCCAAGGCCGAGCGTTTCCCCGTAGAGATTTGTCGGCACATACGACGGATCAAGGTTCACCAGATGGCAGAACACGGTATCCAGTGCGATCGGATCGGTGGACATAAGAAGAACTCCCATCGAAACCGGGTCGCCGGAAGTCGGACCATTGCCTTCCATTGCTACGATGCCGTCGCAGATATAGAGGCGCGGGGCGACTTTCTGGTTCAGCTCGATCAGCATGTGTGCGAAGCTCTCAGCGTTCGGATACTGCGTGTGGCCGAGTTTTTTGTAGACGCCGCTGATGCAGCCGTACTGGTTCTTGACAGCTCCGGTGATGCGTTCCAGCGCGTGGGTTTTCATTTTGCTGACGCTGATGAGGGCGTCGCAGTCGAGTGCATCTTTCGCAATCATCAGAAATTTGCCATCGGCGGTTTCTACGCGCTCGCTCGTAAGGAAATCTTTCAGCGGAACGTTGTGTTTTTCCAGCACCTCTTTCAGCCCGGCTTCCTTTGCAATGCCCTCCGGGGTGCCAAGGCCGCAGGAATCGCCGCAGGAAATATTCTCATAGCCATTTTCCTGCAAAATCGTGATCAGGGCATCCATGACTTCCGGGTCGGTCACGACGGCGCGTTCGCGTTTTGCGGAGCGGACGAGGTTTGGTTTTAATAAGATATTCTCTTCTTTTCCGATCAGAGATTCCAGGCCGCCAATTGCTTCCAATCCCTTTTGCAGGCTTTCCTTTACGCGCGCCGGCTCATAGTCGGGACAGGCAACCACTGCCACTTTGCTTTTTTCCATATTCACCTCATATTTTTCTATATTTCAAAAGAAGCTGCGATCCCCTTACCGGTTCTCACAGCTTCTTCGTATATTCACACAGAATATGTTTTTACTTATGCTACTTTGCTTTTTGCAAGCTCAGCCAGTGTTGCAAATCCTTCTGCATCGTTAACTGCCATGTCAGCCAGAACTTTACGGTTCAGCTCAACGCCTGCCAGTTTCAGACCATACATAAATTTGCTGTAGGACAGACCGTTCATTCTTGCTGCTGCGTTGATACGAGCGATCCACAGCTGACGGAACTGACGTTTTTTCTGTTTTCTTCCTGCGTAGGAGCTGGTCAGTGCGCGCATTACGGACTGTTTTGCTACTCTATACTGTTTGCTTCTGGCTCCTCTGTAACCTTTAGCCAGTTTTAATACTCTGTTATGTTTTTTCTTAGCGTTCATGCCGCCTTTAATTCTTGCCATTTCTTATTTTCCTCCTTGATCTGTTGGGCGTAACTCTACCTTGCAAAAATTACATGTAAGGTAAGATTTTCTTCATGTTCTTTACGTTTGTTGCATCAACAGTAGTCTGTTTTCTCAGGTTTCTTTTTCTCTTCTGAGATTTCTTGGTTAAGATATGGCTCTTGTAAGCTTTATTTCTTACTAATTTTCCTGTTCCTGTTGTTTTAAAACGCTTTGCAGCTGCTCTGCTTGTTTTTACCTTTGGCATTTTAATTTCCTCCTTGATATTGATTCAAATGTATTTTAACGTTTAGCCGTCAAAAACATGGTCATGCTTCTGCCTTCCACCTTCGGCGCTTTGTCAACCGTTGCAATATCGGACAGACTCTCTGCAAATTCATCGAGGATGTATTTGCTGCTGTTCATATGTGCCATCTCACGGCCGCGGAAACGAAGTGTTACTTTTACTTTGTCTCCCTTTGTAATGAACTTGCGGGCTGCACCTACTTTGGTATTAAGATCATTGGTGTCAATGTTTGGAGAAAGGCGAACTTCCTTGATTTCAATTGTTTTCTGTTTTTTCTTTGCTTCTTTTTCCTTGCGGGCCAGTTCATATCTGTACTTTCCGTAGTCGATAATTTTGCAAACCGGCGGTTTCGCTGTCGGAGCAATTTTCACAAGATCCAGACCTGCTTCCTGTGCTTTCAGGTACGCATCTCTGGCAGACATAATTCCAAGCTGTTCTCCGTTCTGACCGATCAGACGAATTTCTCTGTCTCTGATCTGCTCATTAATCATTAATTCGCTAATTGTAGTGCACCTCCATCATTATAAAAGACTGTGTTCCCGCTTTTGCGGTGTAACGAAATCAAACTCGGCTCACCGGACCGGATTTGACTGATAACGCAAGAAAAGTGGATAGACAGACTATCCACTTAACATTGTACATAAATCTCTACACAAAGAGAACTTAAGATCAATATTGAACCGTAGTCGCGTGTTTGCGCTAGGGTGAGAGTGGATACTCTACTTTCTTTTTCTCAGACTGTTATAGTATAGCACTCTCCCATCCTGTTGTCAATACTGATTTTCGCATTTTTTCGTATTTATTTCCCGCAGCCACAGCGGAAGGAGCTGCACTCGGTTTCCTGGTAGCTGCATGCGCTGTCTCCGGCGATATGGATATCTCCGGCTTCGCATTTACAGTTGTCGTTAAAGGTACAGTTCTGCGCCTTGCAGTCGACACCGATTTTCGTACAGCCACAGCCGGTGGAGTTGGACATCGTGCCCTCACCGCGCTCCTTGAAGCTCTCGCAGCACGTTTCCATGGAGCTTTTGGCTCCGCTTCCGCCTACGCGGATATCTCCTTTGGAACAGAGCTCGTTCTGGTTGTAAACACAGGTCATAGCGGAACAACTTAATGCTGGCATAATAAATTACCTCCTGAAATTTAGTTTTCTGCGGTTTCGCCCGCATAGAAACCATTATTTCCAAGAGGTAATTTTTTATGCTTTATTTATTTGATAATACCAGTGTCCAAAGTTTGGAAATCCGACGCAAGCAAAGCTTGCACGAGGATTTTTAAATTTTGGACACGCCAAAACATGAGTAAGTAGCCATTTTTCGAAGAAAAATGAGCGGAGTACGAATGTTTTGAAGATTGCGGGAGTACGAAGTACGGAGCAATCTGGTATCATAGGTGTCAATTTTTTTGACACCTACCTTATTTATTTTCTTTTGTTTCAACAGTAACCGGGCGGTTAACGCGGCCTGCGATTTCTTCTTTGATATCTGCGATAAACTGCTCCAGGCTTCTCTGGCCTTCATCACCTGCAAAACGGCTTCTGACAGATACAAGACCTGCCTCTTCCTCTTTTGCTCCGGCGATCAGCATGTATGGAATCTTCTGTCCCTGTGCCTCACGGATCTTATATCCAATCTTCTCGGAACGGGTATCCATCTCTGCGCGGATGCCTGCCTCGTGAAGGGCGTCCAGAACCTTCTTGCCGTAATCTGCGTATTTGTCGGAGATTGGCAGAACCTTTACCTGTACCGGCGCAAGCCAGGTTGGGAATGCACCTGCAAAGTGCTCGATCAGGATACCGATGAAACGCTCAACAGAACCGTAAACAACACGGTGGATCATAATCGGACGATGTTTCTCTCCGTCTGCTCCTGTGTATTCCAGTTCGAATCTCTGCGGCAGCTGGAAGTCAAGCTGGATGGTACCGCACTGCCACGTTCTTCCGATGGAGTCTTCCAGATGGAAGTCGATCTTCGGGCCATAGAATGCGCCGTCGCCTTCGTTGACTACATAGTCAAGGCCAAGGTCATCGAGTGCGCCGCGGAGACCTTCGGTTGCTACCTCCCAGTCCTCATCGCTTCCCATGCTGTCTTCCGGACGGGTGGACAGCTCTACGTGATATTTGAATCCGAACAGTTTGTAAACCTGGTCAATCAGGTTTGCAACGCCTTTGATTTCATCTTTAATCTGCTCCGGTGTCATGAAGATATGGGCATCGTCCTGGTTGAAGCAGCGTACACGCATCAGGCCGTGCAGCTGGCCGGATTTCTCATGACGATGTACCAGACCAACCTCTGCCAGACGCAGCGGCAGATCACGGTAGGAACGAGGCTCGGATTTGTAAACGAGAACGCCGCCCGGGCAGTTCATCGGTTTGATTGCATAATCTTCATCGTCGATGACGGTGGTATACATGTTTTCTTTGTAGTGATCCCAATGACCGGAGGTCTCCCACAGGCGACGGTTCAGGATGATCGGTGTGGAGATTTCTACGTATCCTGCTTTTCTGTGGATTTCACGCCAGTAATCCATCAGTGCATTTTTCAGATCCATTCCTTTTGGAAGGAAGAACGGGAATCCCGGGCCGTCCTCACTCATCATAAACAGGCCGAGCTCTTTTCCGAGTTTTCTGTGGTCACGTTTCTTTGCTTCCTCGATCATGTGGAGGTACTCTTCGAGCTCTGCTTTCTTTGTGAATGCAGTTCCGTAGATTCTCTGCAGCATCTTGTTTTTCTCGCTGCCTCTCCAGTATGCACCTGCAAGGCTGGTCAGTTTGAAGGCTTTGACCGGCTTTGTGCTCATCAGATGAGGGCCTGCGCACAGGTCCGTGAATTCACCCTGGCGATAGAAGCTGATGACTGCGTCTTCCGGCAGATCTTCGATCAGTTCTACTTTATATGGCTCTTCTTTTTCTTTCATGAAGGCGATGGCTTCTGCTCTCGGCAGCTCAAAACGCTCCAGTTTCAGATCCTCTTTTACAATTTTCTTCATTTCTGCTTCGATTTTTTCAAGGTCTTCGCTGGTGAGTGGAGTATCTCTGTCTACATCGTAGTAGAATCCGTCTGCGATGGACGGTCCGATTGCAAGCTTGGTCTCCGGGTACAGTCTCTTGATTGCCTGTGCCATGATATGGGATGTGGTGTGACGGAATGCTGCTTTTCCGCCTTCATCGTTGAAGGTCAGAATGGAAAGATTGCAGTCCTTGTCGATGACGGTACGAAGATCTTCTACTTCACCGTTTACTTCACCTGCACAGGCCATTCTTGCAAGGCCTTCGCTGATGTCTGTTGCGATCTCAATGATGGATTTCGGTTCGGAGTACTCTTTGGTACTTCCATCTTTCAGTGTGATGATCATTTGCTTTTACCTCTTTCTTTGTATATTTTTTCTTAAGCGCATCTGTGGGATAACTGTTCCGAGCTACATCTCGATGTGGCTTCTCGCCATATGAAATTCAGGAAAAAAGCGCTCACTCATGCAAGCATGCTTCGCGATTTTTTCTTCCCTTTTGCATGGCTCTGAATTGTCACAAAAAAAGTCCCTTTTGACACGCCTGTGCTGTCAAAAGGGACGATGTATTTTCATTCACCGCGGTTCCACCCATTTTGTTTTTTCAAACCACTTCATTTGACGATAACGGAATCACCGGGCCGGATTGGGGCCGCTCAGAGCTGGTCTTCGATCACGTTCCTGCGAAAACCCTTGCACCACCAGATGGGGTTTCTCTCTGTCACATTCGCTGTGATTTACTCGTCTCTTCTACGCTTTGTTTTTTTGCTTCGATTGCTTTTTCGGCTCTCGATATTTTTAGATTATACCACCCATTTAGTGGTTGTCAAGTCCTGCATTGGCTGAAACTTTATTTTTCCGGCGTTTTTTGTACCTCCGTCTGCATGGCGAGTTTCTCTTTTGCCTTCTCCGGCATTTCCAGCAGCCCGAACGCGTAAAAAATCCCGTAGATATACGTAATTCCGCGGATATCCCCCAGATCCTTCGGGCGATCGACAACTGGTCTTGCACTTTCTTCCTGCAGTTCCAGCACCTTATGATACGCAGCCCGGACGGAACTCCAGACAAGGCTTTTACTTTTCTCCCGGCGGTCGATCCAGAGTTCTTTGGTGTAGGTGCCGCTTCTTCCATATTTCATATGGTAGGAATACGGCAGACCGGAATACGTATGGAATTCAAACTCCTGGAACGCGACAACGCAGTCCCACAGGGCTTCTTCTGTCCGTTCCTCATGAAGCCTCCAAAGAGCCTGTTCTCTTTTTTCCTGTAAATTTTCCTGTGATTCTTTGTTCTCTTCCATCTTTTTTGTCTTCTCCGTCGTATCCTTTATTCCACCAGAAATTGATCCAGCTCTGCCGCGACCACCGGATTGATTTTTACCTGAGGATGATCGATTTTTCTTCCCTGTGTGACGACCATCTCTACTTTGCGGAGAGCACGAAGATCCTCAAGCGGGTTTTCGACGGTCACGATAAGATCGGCGGATTTGCCGGGCTCGATGGTTCCGGTTTCGGCTCCGATTCCGGCCATTTCGGCGGCGCGGGCGGTTGCGGTGTAAAGCGCGAAGGCGTTGGAGACGCCGACATATTTATGGATGTAAAAGAGTTCCCGCCAGAAGTCATACTGCGTGATCCACGGACAGCCGACATCGTTTCCGAGGACGACGGGGATGTCGTTGGCGATGGCTTTTTTCGCACAATCTATGATTCCTTCGAAAACAACGTTACCATTGAACTGCTCTATCTCAGTTGCGTTGGTGATGGAACGGTCGAACAGCGCATACGGCAGGGCCGGGGACAGTGTCGTACATAGAAATGCATTCTTTTCTTTGAACAGGCGAATCATATCGTCATCCATTTTTGCACCGTGCTCGATCGAATCCACACCGTTTTCCAGTGCCACGCGGACACCCTGCGGCGATTCGACATGGGCGGCGACTTGATAGCCGAGTGCATGCGCCCGGTTACAGACGGCTTTTACCATTTCCGGTGCCATTTTGAGTTCTCCCGGAACGCCTTTTTCTTTGGCATCCAGCACACCGCCGGTGATCATCAGCTTGATCAGGTTGACATTTTCGCATTTTGCCTCATCTACATGGGCGACTGCCGCATCGATACTCTCTGCTGCGATCGCTACCGAACCTGCCATGTGCCCGCCCGGTACAGAGATTCCCTCGTTTGCGGCAAGGATTCTCGGGCCGGTCTTTTTACCGGCTTTGATTTCATCGCGCAGCCGTGTATCGAAAGTGCCAAGACCACCGACCGTGCGGATCGTGGTAACGCCGCTTAGCAGTTCATCTTTTGCGAAGCCTGCTACCATGCGGTAGGCGATCGCGCGGGAAATTCTGTTGCTCATCAGGGTTTTGACGAGTTTTGCGTTGTCGCGCTGCTTCTTCTGCGGTTTTCCATTGCCTGCGAGATGGACATGCATGTTGATCAGTCCGGGCATGATGTATTTTCCCTGCAGATCTATCTCCGTATAGCCGGAAAGTCTGGTTTCTTCCGGGACAATCGCTGCGATTTTTTCTCCTTCCGTCAGAATGATCAGACCGGTCTGAACCTGCATATCTTTCGTTCCGTTTAGGATTTTTCCGTTTTTGTAGGCATATTTCATACTCAATTCCCTCTTTTCTGCCAAACGTATTATGTTTTATTTTAACACGTCAGAGAGGGATTTTGCGACAGAAAAATCGTTTTTCTCTGTTTTTTATTTTTCTTTTATTCTGCCCCGCATAACTGCCCTCACACCGCCGAACAGAACACCGGCAACAGCCCATAGGATCCAGGTTTTATCCCATTCTCTCGTCTGGAAGCTCCATACAAGATAGATGGCGGTGACAATACACCAGTAGGCGGTTGTAAAAACTTCTGTTTTCTTTTTGTATCGTTTTTCTTCCGGTGTATATTCGCCTTCCTGCAGCAGGATGACGTAGCTTCCATTTATGGTGCTGACCCGCACAATGAAAAAGACACCAACGGCGACCAGAAGCAGCAGGATGGATACGGTGGCTGTGATGATGTAGTCCGGCTGGCTGAATGCAATGGCAGCGAACATCGGGATAACTGCCAGAATACAGAGGGTAACACCGGCGGCGATTCCTCTGGTAAAGGTGCTTTCGTAGTCCTTTTTCCGTTCCTGAACAAGGCCGGTTACACCATAGGCAGTTTCTATTCTCTCCTTTTCCAGATATTCATACTGCTGTCCGTGAATACTGTAGGATACGAAAATCACAACAGCAGCGGCAACCAGCAACAACAAAACGGAGATGCCTGCTCCCGTTGCCATGTTTTCGCTGATGTTTTCTATATGGGAATCGGAAAGTCCGGCAAGGAAGATCAGCAGCGCCGGGCTGATGATACAGAGCGCAACAGCTCCGGCGAGTGTCGGCCCTGTTTTCCGTCTCCATTCCATGAACGCGTTTGCTTCTTCCATCGATACACTCCGCACGGATGACTCCTCTGCGGCGTATTCCAGTATTTCTGTTCCTGTCTCTGATTTTAATTCGTCTTTTAACAGATAGTCGGTGCTGACACCAAAGATTTCAGCAAGACGGAGCACTTTCTGCAAATCCGGCGTGGACTGTGCACTCTCCCATTTGGATACCGCCTGCCGCGAGACGGAAAGTTTCTCCGCCATCTCTTCCTGTGACCATCCATTTTTCTTTCTCGCTTCTGTGATTTTTTCTGCCAAAATCATATTTGTTTTCTTCTGTTTTCCAGCTCTTTTTCAGTAATCTTTTTGCTGCAGCTCACAGCCATTCTATTCATTTCTGTTTTGGAAATGGATTGGCTGTTTCTGCTTCAAATCCTATCATTTTTTCCGGTTGCCTTCTACCAAATCGGGCTGGAAATGTGTCAACTGGCGGTTACAGATGCTTATTTTTCAAGGATTTCCCGCATCTGCTGCATAATTTTTTTAATTTCATAAACCGATACGCTGTTTACGACTTCAAAATTGATCTGCTTTTCTTTTCCGCTGTATTTCACTTCATACTCTCTGGCTTTTTTTTCGTCATGGTCTTTGTACCGTGCTTTGCCGATCAGATAAGCATCTGAATTGGCCGTCTCGGGGTAGCCCGGGCCTTTTTCCAGTTCAAACAGCTCTTTCTTTTCTTTTAGATTCTTTTCCAGTCTGCTCAATTTTTCCAGAAACCCCTGACAGACTTCAGGATAATGTTCTCTGATGTATATCAGATTTTTGTGCAGACATGTTGCGCTTTTTTCCATCAGATGACGTTCTGTTTCGTTCGTCAGATAATCAAACTCTCCCAGCTGTACTTCATCCCCCTGAATGGACCGCGCAAGCTGTTCAAACCAGTACATCTGCCGCGGCATACTGTCCGGGAACATGAAATATGTTGAAAACTCATGATCAATCATCGGCGCCAGACGCAGAATCTTATCGTCTTCACGGCAGACAAATGCGATGTTTTCGTAATGGTAGTTCTGATCGCCTTTCAAAATCGAAACGAGAATCTGCAGTACCAGCTCCTCCGCCATCGCCGGGTGGGTCTGGAAATAGTCGGATTCGAGGATTTCGGTGTAGTCGTAGAACATCTGGCAGTAATTGACGTAGTCATCAATATGGACTTTGTCGTCAGGATATTTTCGAAAGAACTCCAGCAGATTCAGCAGATGTTCTCCTTCCCCGTAAATCATCGGTGAAACTGTTCCATAATCGTAATATTTCTCCACCTCCGCCTCATACCCTTCGCAAAACGCAAGCTGATACTGCGGCGCCGGCATAAAATACGCATCAATCACCCATGACCAGAAAACCTCAGCATAGGCGAACAGCGGCGTAGACAGCGGTTTAGATTTTGTAAGCGGTTTAAAAACAACATCTCCTTCAAAAACCGGAAAATGCTTCTCCCCTTTCACAACCCCCACTGCCTCCGCTTTCAGATTGCCGGAACGGGCAGAATACTTATATTTCTTTGGCAGATAGGATGGTTTCTGTTTCATCTTAATCCTCCTGCAATGCTGCCAGATATCCCAGGATTCGTTCTTTTTTTCTGTCTGACAGATTCCGAAAGCCTTCCAGAATGATTTTTTCTGTTTCATTTCCTGCGCTCATTTCCGGATTTCCCGCATTTCGCTCTGTCTCATTCTCCCCCAGAAGTTCATACGGCGTAACCTTCAGCACTTCGCAGATTTTCAGTATTTTATCCGCCGACGGATTCGTGCCCTTTCTTTTCCAGTCGCTGATGGTGCTCTGGGAAATTCCGGTTTCTTCGGAGAATTCTTTCTGGGTCATGCCGTTTCGAAGAATTAGCTCAAAAATTTTTTCACTGATCATTTTGTATCTCACCTTTTTCACTTAGATTTTGTTTTACTATACCATAAAATTTCCTGCCCGTCATTTCCTCCAATGCTGAAAAAACGCCTCTTCCTGCGCTGTGCGGATTCCGTATTTTCTTCTGGCGATGTAGAATTTTGATTTCCAGCTTGAGGTCTGCACCGGGATTGCGGTGATGTGATGGAGGCGGACGATGTCCATGTAGGGGAGGATAGATATTCCAAAACCATTTTCCACAAGGCCGGTGATGACTTCGATTTCTTCGGCCTCACACACGGGTTTTACCTGGATGCCCTGTTCGGCGAAGATCTGCTCTTGGAGGCTGCGGAAGCCGCTCGTCCTGGAAAACATGACCTGCGGATACTTGGCTGCTTCTTTTAGTGTGATGTTCTCTTTCCCCTCCAGCGGATGACCTTCCGGGACGGCGGCCGCGATGTAAGATTCCCGGAGGGGATAATATTCGAGTTCTTCGGATTTCAGCAGTTCTGAGCAGAAGCCGATATCGTATTTTCCATCCAGCAGACCCTCCTCGATCTCTGGGGTCAGGCGGTTGTAGATGATAAACGGGAAGGTCGCGCCGAATTCCCGCAGCATATGTGGTATTGTTCCTGCCGCGAGCGGATATACGGTTCCGATCCGCACTGTCTTTTCTTCCGTCCGAAGGCCTGCCGCCCGCTCCTCCATTCGAAGATATGCGTCCAGAATCTCCTCGACATCCTGCATCAATTCTTTTCCGTAGCGGCTCAGGCTCACGTTTCGTCCTTCTTTCTGGAAGAGCGGAACACCGTACTCGTCCTCCAGTGTCTTGATCGCATGGCTGAGCCCCGGCTGGGAAATATTCAGCGCTTTTGCCGCTTTTCCGTAGTGCTGCAGTTTTGCCAGCTCTGCAAAATATTTTAAATACTCGATATTCATAGATAGCCTCTTTTCCTGTTCTGCATCTATCATACCACTTTTCATTTAATTTTAGAATCAATTCATTCAAAATAATCATTTGTTTTTATCGGTTTCTGTGTCTATAATAAGCATAGTTTCAAGACCTTAACGTAATTTCATTCTCAGGAAAGAAGGATTTTTACTCATGAATACCAGAAAATTTCATCTTCCAGGCGAAGCGGCGCTTCTGATCGTGCTTCTGATCAACCCTCTTGCCATTGATCTGATGTCAAAAAGCGTATTTGGAATTTCAACAATTTCCTCCGTGCCGCTCATCCTCAGCACAGCGTTTCCAGTTTTCAGTTTCGGAACGTGGAACTATATCTTTCAAACGCTGCTTGTCATCACCCTGATGGTCCTGAAGCGTTCGTTCTGTCCCGGCTATCTGTTTTCTTTTGTTGTCGGCATCGGATTCGGAAAAATGATCGATGTACACAATACCTGGGTTACCCTGCTGCCAAATGTTCTGTCGCTGAATGTGGTCTGCTTTTTCACCGGATTTCTTCTGATGTGCTTCGGCATCTGCCTCGCCAACAACTGCCTACTGCCGATTGTCCCGACCGATATTTTTCCGCGGGATCTGTCGGAACTTCTGCATAAAAAGTATAACCAGATCAAGACAACCTTTGATCTCACCTGTCTGACAACGACCGTAATCCTGTCCCTTGTAATCCTTCACCATCTTTACGGAATCGGCATCGGAACTTTCTTCTGTGCTTTTATGACGGGACGAACCGTATCTCTGGTTCAAAAATTCATTGGAAATCATGTAGAATTTTACCGTCTGACGAAAAAAGAAATGGTAATGCCTGGGAAAAAGATGCGCCATGCATAAAAAAACTGCCCGAATTCCAGTTTTTCTGTTGAAATTCGGGCAGTTTTTTATGCGTTCTGCTCCGCTTCTACTTCCCGGTTGATCTCATCCTCGCTGTCAGCCATGGCCTGCATTGTCATAGTCAGCAGTTTTTCCAGCGGCCAGTCAAGCTGCTCGGCGCCCCGCTCAATGACTTCCCGCGAACATCCAGCCGCAAAGCCTTTGCTCTTATATTTTTTCTTCAGGGATTTCAGTTCCATGTCTTTTGTGCTCTTCGAAGGCCGCATCAGCGCAGCTGCCCAGATCAGTCCCGTCAGCTCATCTGCTGCAAACAGAACTTTTTCCATCTCATGCACCGGCTCCACATCCAGTGTGACGCCGCACTCAATGGTAATGCCGCAGCCATGGGAAACGACACCATGAATGATATCTTCCGACACGCCGCCTTCCCGCAGAAGCTCCGGTGCTTTCAGGCAGTGCTCTGCCGGATACAGCTCAAAATCAATGTCATGCAGCAGTCCGACAATACCCCAGTGCTCCTCTTCTGCCCCATATCCAAGCTCTCTTGCATACCATTTCATCACGGCCTCTACGGTAAGCGCATGCTGAATATGGAAGGGATCTTTGTTGTATTTTTTTAACTATAAATGAGCAAATCCAAAATATTGCACAAAAGAAAGACACCCTCTGTAGA
>OOCB01000489.1_pt1 | contig 64121 bp, 40 predicted proteins | sample 1671351 | NCBI WGS metagenome assembly OOCB01 (sample SAMN06348148, study PRJEB24527) | human gut metagenome | biome: human gut; feature: ankylosing spondylitis patient; material: feces | host: Homo sapiens | place: China | collected 2015-10 | reverse complement strand
CTTGCCGGAAAGGTGGATGTGGTGCTGATAAGCAGCCTTGACCGTATAGGGCGGGACTGGGGCATGACAAAGCAGTATATCGACCTGCTGACCGAGCATAAGGTCAAGCTGCTGTGCCTGCGGGAACGGGTGAGCATCGACAACTCCGGCTTTTCACCATTCTCTACATAAAAAAACAGAGTGTCCATTACAGGATACTCAGATCCTATAAGGACACTCTGCATGGTCGGAGTGCGGGGATTTGAACCCCGGGCCTCTTGGTCCCGAACCAAGCGCGCTACCAACTGCGCTACACCCCGTCAGCCCGTCTATTATACGTTTTTTCGGTCCGAATGTCAAGATGCATTTTGCAGTGCGGGTACACATTTTGCAGTGCGGGTACACCTACAGAAAAAAATTCGACCCTCCCCATAGGACTTGCGAAAAAGGCACATATACGGTATAATGACATATAGTTATAGGTATGTGCAGGTGCGGAACAACGCACCGGATGGAGGACCCATATATGGAAAAAGTAAGACGCGACCCGGCCAGCCTCAGCCAACTGGTGAAGGATTTTGATCTGGAGGTGGTCTACAAGGGCCTGGACTATGACACCCGGATGATCACCATCCCCGACGTGAACCGCCCGGCCCTGCAGCTGGTGGGCTTTTATGACTACTTCGAGCCAAAACGCCTGCAGATTCTGGGCAAGGCGGAGTTCACCTTCCTGAAGGCCATGCCCCTGGAGCAGCGGAGAAAGGTATTCGAGGATCTGCTGCGCTGCGAAATCCCAGCCCTGATCATTGCCCGGAATATGGAGATTTTTCCTGAGCTGATGGAGATTGCCCGCAAGCACGGGCGCACCCTGCTGCGGACAGAAAAGACCACCGTGGAGCTGACAAGCCACATCATCGACTATCTGAACCGGGCCCTGGCCCCCCAGATTACCCGCCACGGCGTCCTGATGAACATCTATGGCCAGGGGGTGCTGATGATCGGCGATTCTGGCATCGGCAAAAGCGAAACCGCCATCGAGCTGCTCAAGCGCGGCCACCGGCTGGTGGCCGACGACGCCGTGGAGATTCGCCGCATTTCCGACTCCCTGTACGGCTCGGCCCCGGAGATCATCCGCCACTACATTGAGATCCGGGGTATCGGCATCATCGACGTGCAGCAGCTGTTCGGTATGGGCGCGGTGCAGTTTGACTCCGACATCGAGATCGTGATCCATCTGGAGCCCTGGCAGGACGGGAAATTCTATGACCGACTGGGCCTGGAGGGCGACACCTACACCATTCTGGGGGTGCAGCTGCCCTATGTGACCATCCCCGTGCGACCCGGCCGTAACCTGGCCGGTATCGTGGAGATCGCCGCCATGAAAAACCGCCAGATGCGGTACGGCTACAACTCCGCCCGGGATTTCATGACCCAGTTTGACAAGAAAATGGATGAGCTGGCCCAACAGGCCAAGGAGAAGCAATGAACTATATCGGCATCGACATCGGCGGCACCAACCTGAAGGCCGGTCTTGTGGACGAGGACGGCCGTCTGCTGGCCGTGAAAACCATGAAGATCCGTGAGGTGTCGGACCCCGACGCCCTGACGGACACCCTGGTGGCCCTGACCCGGGAGCTGGCCCAGGAGGGCGGCGTGCCCATGGAGGAGATCGCCTCCGTGGGGGCAGGCGTCCCGGGGGTGGTGGACATCCGCACCGGGTCCATCGTATACACCTGCAACCTGCCCCTGCGGAACATTCCCCTGCGCAAGCTGTTCAAGCGGCGGCTGGGGCTGCACCTGTATGTGGAAAATGACGCCAACTGCGCCGCCCTGGCAGAGTACTATGCCGGAGCGGGCCAGGGCAGCAAGCGCTTTGTCACCATCACCCTGGGCACCGGCATCGGCGCCGGGATCATTCACAACGGAAAGATTTTCCACGGCGGCAACGGCATGGCCGGTGAGGTGGGCCACACCTGCATCGACTATCAGGGTCTCCCCTGCCCCTGCGGCCGCCGGGGCTGCTGGGAGCAATACGCCTCTGCCAGCGCCCTGAAGCGCTTCACCGCCCAGGCCCAGCTGGGCAACCCCGACAGTATCCTGGCCCGGGTCATCCGGGAGCATGACGGCCATGTGTCCGGCCAGTCGGCGTTTATGGCCGCCCGGCTGGGGGACCCGGTAGGCCAGCAGGTCTGCGACATGTATGTGGGCTATCTGGCGGCGGGCATCGCCAACGTGGTGAATATTTTCCAGCCGGATACCCTGGCCATCGGCGGCGGCGTCAGCAACGAGTCCGATGAGCGGCTGCTTCACCCCCTGCAGCAGCTGGTGGAGCGGGAGACCATCCCCTGCAGCGCCGGGAAAAAGACCCGCATCGTCAAGGCCCAGCTGGGCAATCAGGCGGGGATCATCGGCGCGGCCCTGCTGGGGAAGAAAAAACGGATATAAGGGAGATCACTATGCAGTGGTATGAACAATTGGACGAAAAGATCCGGGATTACCTGCCGGATATGACGGTGGAGCGGGACGTGCCCATGAGCCGCCACACCTCCTTCCGCATCGGCGGCCCCGCCCGGCGCATGGCCTTTCCGGAAAGCCGGGAGCAGCTGGTGATCCTGCTGGGCCTGGCGGAGGAGTGCGGCATCCGGCCGTTTCTGCTGGGCCGGGGCACCAATCTGCTGGTGTCGGACCGGGGGCTTGACACCCTGGTCATCAAAACGGCGGAGCGCATGACGAGCATCCGCCGCCTGGACGATGTGACCTTGGAGGCCGACGCCGGCGTCCTGCTCAGCCGCCTGGCGGTATACGCCCAGCAGGCGGGCCTGGCCGGGCTGGAATTTGCCCACGGCATCCCCGGAAGCCTGGGCGGCGCGGTTTGCATGAACGCCGGGGCCTACGGCGGCGAGATGCGCCAGGTGGTGACGGAGGTCACCGCCCTGTACCCCGACGGCATCCGCCGCTTCACCGGGGACCAGGCAGAATTTGCCTACCGGCACAGCCGGTTTCTGGAGGACGGAGCCGTGGTGCTGGGGGCCGTGGTGCGCCTGACCCCGGACGATCCCGCCGCCATCCGGCAGCGGATGGATGACCTGATGGCCCGGCGCAGGGCCTCCCAGCCCCTGGAATGGCCCAGCGCCGGCAGCACCTTCAAGCGGCCGGAGGGCTACTATGCCGGGACCCTCATCGACCAGACGGGCCTGAAGGGCCTGACGGTGGGCGGAGCCCAGGTGTCGGAAAAGCACGCGGGCTTCGTCATCAACACCGGCAGCGCCACCTGCGCCGACGTGCGGGAGCTGATCCTCCGGGTGCAGGAGGCCGTTTACAAGGCCCACGGCGTCCGGCTGGAGCCGGAGGTCCGTTTCGTCGGCGAATAACCCCGGGAAAAGAGGAAATACAATGGAAATTCTGATCATATCCGGTCTGTCCGGCGGCGGCAAAAGCAAGGCCGCCTCGTTTCTGGAGGACATCGGCTACTATACCGTGGACAATCTTCCGGCGGAGATGATGATGAAGTTCGCCGGGTTCTGCGCCGCCTCCAGCGGGCGGTATGACCGGGTGGCCCTGGTGTATGACGTGCGCTCCGGCGAGCCCACGGACATGCTCATCGACACCCTGGAGCAGCTGAAGGCCAGCGGCGTCAACTGCCGGATGCTGTTTCTGGAGGCGGACACCCCCACCATCATCAACCGCTATAAGGAGACCCGGCGTATGCACCCCCTGCAGGCCAAGGGCCTCAGCGTGGAGGAGGCTGTGCGGCGGGAACGGGCGCTGATGCAGCCGGTGCGGGATCACGCGGATTTCGTGCTGGACACCTCCTCCCTGTCCACGGCCAAGCTCCGCAGTGAGATGCTGAACCTGTTCGGCACCCCGTCGGACCGGGGCGGTCTCAACGTCAGCGTCCTGTCCTTCGGCTTCAAGCACGGCATCCCCATCGAGTCGGACCTGGTGTTCGACGTGCGGTTCATGCCCAACCCCTACTATGTGGCGGAGCTGAAAAACAAAACCGGCCTGGACCAGGAGGTCCGGGACTTCGTGTTCTCCTTCCGCCAGACCCACGAGTTCATGGCCCAGCTGGAGAAAATGATCACCTTCCTGTTGCCGCTGTACAGCGAGGAGGGCAAGACCGTTCTGGTCATCGGCATCGGCTGCACCGGCGGCCACCACCGCTCCGTGGCCGTGGCCCATGAGCTGGCGGAGTATATCGCCCGGATGGGCTATCAGGTGACGGAAAACCACCGGGATATCTCCCGGTAAGGAGGTGCGCGTATGGGCGGCTGCTATTCTGTGGCCCCGGAGCACGGGCCCCGCATCGCCGCCGTCGGCGGCGGCACAGGGCTGTCCACGCTGCTGCGGGGGCTGAAGCTGTACACGAAAAATCTCACCGCCATCGTCACGGTGGCGGACGACGGCGGCGGCTCCGGCCGCCTGCGGCAGGACCTGGGTATGCCCCCGCCGGGGGATATCCGCAGCTGTCTGGAGGCGCTGGCCAACGCCGAGCCTCTGATGGCCCAGCTGATGCACTATCGCTTCCCGGAGGGGACTCTGGCCGGGCAGAGCTTCGGCAACCTGTTTCTGGCGGCCCTGACCGGCATCATGCCCAGCTTTGACCGGGCCGTGGAGAGTATGAGCCAGGTGCTGGCCATCACCGGCCGGGTGCTGCCGGTGACCACGGCGGACGTGCAGCTGGAGGCCACCTTTGAAAACGGGGCCAGCGTGGTGGGCGAGAGCCACATCTTCCGCTGCAAGAAGGAGCAGGACTGCCGCATCCGCCGGGTGCGGCTGATCCCGGAACATCCCCGCGCCCTTCCGGCGGCTATCGAGGCCCTGGAGCAGGCGGAGGTCATCGTTCTGGCCCCTGGCAGCCTGTATACCAGCATCATCCCCAACCTGCTGGTGGACGGCATTGTGGACGCCATCCGGCGCTCCCGGGCCCTGAAGGTCTATGTCTGCAACGTCATGACCCAGGACGGCGAAACCGAGGGCTACACGGTGTCCGACCACATCCGGGCCCTGTTCAAGCACTCCTGCCCGGGCCTGTTCGACCTGTGCCTGACCAATTCCTCCCCCATTCCCCCGGCGGTGGTGCAGCGCTACGCCCTGGAGGGGGCGGAGCCCATCTTCTGCGACCGGGAGGCCGTGGAGGCCCTGGGGGTGGAGATCATCAGCCGCCCGGTGGCCACGGTGGAAAACGGCCTGGTGCGCCACAATCCCGGCCATCTGGCCTGGGAGCTGGTGCAGCTGCACAACCAGCGGAACATCCGCCTGGTCTGCCGGGACTCCCACCGCACCACCTGCAACCGCGTAGAAACGTAAGAGGAGAACCAACCATGCAGTCCTTTGCATATAAAGTCAAAAGCGAGCTGTGCCGCCAGCCGGTGTCCCGGCAGTGCTGCGCCCGGGCGGAGGCCTATGGGGTGCTGCTGTTCTGCAACACCTTCACCGCCGCCGAGGTGCGCATCATCACGGAGAATCCCGAGTTTGCCGCCCGGCTGCCCCGGCTGTTCCAGCGGGCCTTTTCCCTGAAATTCGACAGTCTGCCGGACGGCACCCGGGACAAGCTGATCTTCCGCATCACCCAGCGCCACAAGCTGGCCCGGATCGTGGACCTGCTGGGCTATGACCCCAGCCTGGTGCTGCACGTGAATTTCGGCCTGCTGGAGGACGAGTGCTGCCGCACTGCCTTTGTGCGGGGGGCCTTTCTGGCCGGGGGCAGCGTCACGGCCCCGGAGAAGCGCTATCACCTGGAGCTGGCCACCTCCCACATGCAGGCCAGCCGTGAGGTGTCGGCCCTGCTGACGGAGATGGGCTTCGTGCCCCACAGTGTCCGCCGCAGCGGCAGCAGCGTCATCTATTTCAAGCAGTCCGAGCACATTGAGGATCTGCTGACCACCATCGGGGCCCCGGCGGCGGCCATGGACATCATGACCGCCAAGGTGGACAAGGATATCCGCAACGGCGCCAACCGGGCCATGAACTGCGACATGGCCAACGTCAACAAAACCGTGGACGCCGCCCTGGAGCAGATCGCCGGGATCCGGCGGCTGGAGAGCAGCGGGCGGCTGGCCCAAATGCCGGAGAAGCTGCGCCAGGCGGCCCGGCTGCGGCTGGAAAACCCCGAAATGTCATTGCAGCAATTAGCGGAGCGCAGCGACCCGCCGGTGAGCAAATCCTGCATGAATCACCGGATGCGCAAGCTAATGGAGGAGGCCAACGATGTCCATGAATAAAACCCAACGATGCCAGGCCGCTATAGACTACCGGCGGCAGGGCCTGAACTGCAGCCAGTGTCTGCTGGCCGCCTTTGCCGACGTGGCGGGCCTGACCTTGGAGCAGGCCATGGCCCTGGGGGCCGGTATGGGCGGCGGCGTCCGCTGCGGAAGCATCTGCGGCGCGGTGTCCGCACCGGTGATGCTGCTGGGGACCGCGTGCCCCGACCCCACCGACCGCCCTGCCGTCACCGCCGTGGTGAAGGAGTATCAGCGGCGCTTTCTGGAGCATTTTCACCGGATAGACTGCCGGGAGCTGCTGCGGGCCCAGGATCTGGAGCCGTCGGAGCTGGCCCTGGAGCTGGCGGGCGGCGACCACTGCGGCCGCCTGATCGTCACGGCGGCGGAGCTCCTCACCGATATGCTGGAGGAGGCGTGATATGGCCTTTGCCCATCTGCACGTCCACACGGAGTACAGCCTGCTGGACGGTGCCTGCCGCATCCGGGACCTGCCGAAGCTGGTGAAGGAGCTGGGCCAGACGGCGGTGGCCATCACGGACCACGGCGTTATGTACGGCGCCATCGACTTTTACCGGGCCTGCAAGGCCCAGGGCATCCATCCGATCATCGGGTGCGAGGTATATGTGGCCCGGCGGACCCGGCTGGACAAAACCTATGAGCTGGACGCGGAGTCCCGGCACCTGGTGCTGCTGTGTCAGAACGAGACCGGTTACCGGAACCTGTCGTACCTGGTGAGCCAGGCCTTTGTGGACGGGTTCTATATCAAGCCCCGCATCGACCTGGACCTGCTGCGCCGGCATTCGGAGGGCCTTATCGGCCTTTCCGCCTGCCTGGCCGGAGAAATTCCCCGCCGCCTGGTCGGCGGCGACTATGAGGGGGCCAAGGAATACGCCCTGACCATGCAGGAGATCCTGGGCCGGGACAACTTCTATCTGGAGCTGCAGGACCACGGCATTCCCCAGCAGACCACGGTGAACCGGGGCCTGCTGCGCCTGCACCAGGAGACGGGCATTCCCCTGGTCTGCACCAACGACGCCCACTATCTCCGGAAGGAGGACGCCGAGAGCCACGACGTGCTGCTGTGCATCCAGACCGGAAAAACCGTGGACGACGAGAACCGTATGCGCTATGAGCCGCAAAATTTCTACATCCGCTCCACGGAGGAGATGGAGGAGCTGTTCGCCGGTTATCCCGACGCCGTGGAGAACACCCAGCGCATTGCTGACCGCTGCCGGTTTGACTTCACCTTCGGCAAGTATCACCTGCCGGAGTTCCAGCTGCCGGAGGGGTACGACTCCCCCACCTATCTGCGGGAGCTGTGTGAAAAGGGCTTCGCGGAGCGCTACGGCGCCCAGAAGCCGGAATACCACCGGCAGCTGGAATACGAGCTGGCCATGATCGAGAAAATGGGCTTTACGGACTATTTCCTCATCGTCCAGGATTTCGTGAACTATGCCAAGGGGGCGGGGATCCCTGTGGGCCCGGGCCGCGGCTCCGCCGCCGGCAGCATGGTGTCCTACTGCCTGCGCATCACGGACATCGACCCCATGCAGTACAGCCTGTATTTTGAGCGCTTCCTGAACCCGGAACGTGTCTCCATGCCGGATATCGACATGGATTTCGGCGATACCCGCCGGGGCGAGGTGGTGGACTATGTCCGCCGCAAATACGGCGACGACCATGTGGCCCAGATCGTCACCTTCGGCACCATGGCCGCCCGGGCCGCTATCCGGGACGTGGGGCGGGTGCTGAACATGACCTATGCCGAGACGGACACCGTGGCCAAGCTGGTGCCTACCGGGCCCCATATCACCCTGGAGGACGCTCTGAAGCTGTCCAAACAGCTGTCGGACCTGTACCAGCAGGACCCCCGGGTCCATAAGCTCATCGACACCGCCCGGGCCCTGGAGGGAATGCCCCGGCACGCCTCCACCCACGCCGCCGGCGTGGTCATCACCAAGCGGCCGGTGTACGAATACGTTCCCCTGGCCCGGAACGACGAATCCATCGTGTGCCAGTATACCATGGTGACGCTGGAGGAGCTGGGCCTGCTGAAAATGGACTTTCTGGGTCTGCGGAACCTGACGGTGCTGGACGACGCAGTGAAAATGGTCCAGAAGGACCACCCGGATTTCCGCCTGGCGGACATTCCCATGGACGACAAGGCCACCTTCGATATGCTGACCCAGGGCAAAACCGGCGGCGTGTTCCAGATGGAGTCCTCCGGCATGACCGGCGTTTGCCTGGGCCTGAAGCCCCAGAACATCGAGGACATCACTGCCATCATCGCCCTGTACCGCCCCGGCCCTATGGACTCCATCCCCCGGTTCGTGGCCTGTAAGCACGACCCCAAGCTGGTGACCTATAAGCACCCCAGTCTGGAGCCGATCCTCTCCGGAACCTACGGCTGCATTGTGTATCAGGAGCAGGTCATCAAGATCTTCCAGGAGCTGGCCGGTTACTCCCTGGGCCAGGCCGACATGGTCCGCCGGGCCATGTCCAAAAAGAAGGCCAAGGACGTGGAGCGGGAGCGGGAGGCCTTCCTTCATGGCGACCCCGCCCGGAACATCCGGGGCTGCGTTCCCAGCGGCATTCCGGAGGCCACGGCCCAGGCCATTTTCGACGAAATTTACGACTTCGCCAACTACGCCTTCAACAAGGCCCACGCCGTCAGCTATGCGGTGGTGGCCTATCAGACGGCTTATTTCAAGTGCCACTTCACCCGGGAGTATATGGCCGCCCTGCTGACCTCGGTGCTGGACAACTCCGACAAGGTGGCCGAGTATATCGCCGAGTGCAAGGACTGCGGCATCGCCCTGCTGCCGCCGGACGTGAACCGCTCCTATGACCGGTTCACCGTGGAGGAGGGCGGCATCCGCTTCGGCCTGGTGGCGGTGAAGAACATCGGCCGGGGCTTTATCCAGGCGGTGGTGCGCCAGCGGCAGCAGGACGGTGATTTCACCTCCTTCCAGGATTTCTGCCAGCGGATGTTCGACTGCACGGACATGAACAAGCGGGCGGTGGAGAACCTCATCCGCTGCGGGGCCTTCGACAGCCTGGGGGCCAAGCGCTCCCAGCTGGTGGCCGTATATGAGCGGGTGCTGGACGGCATCGCCTCCTCCCGCCGGAAAAACGTGGAGGGGCAGATGGACCTGTTCGGCATGTCCACCCCCTCAGGAGCCGCCGTGTCCGCAGTTCCCCTGCCGGATATCCCGGAGTTCACCGCCGTGGAGCGGATGAGCATGGAGAAGGACACCACGGGGCTGTACCTGTCCGGCCACCCTATGGAGGACTACCGTCCTCTGGCCAAGCGGGCCGGGGCCGTGCCCATCCACGCCATCATGTCCGATTTCGAGGGCCAGGACGGCCCCAAGCGCTTTGCCGATGGCCAGAACGTCACCGTGGCAGGGGTCATCACCGCCAGCCGCACCCGCACCACCAAAAACAACACCCTCATGGCCTATGTGACCATCGAGGATGAGCTGGCCTCCATGGAGCTGCTGTGCTTCAGCCGGGTCATTGACCAGTGCGGCAGCTATATGCAGGTGAACACCCCGGTGCTGGTAAAGGGACGCCTGTCCGTCCGGGACGAGAAGCCCCCCCAGATCATGTGCGACTCCCTGTATCCCCTGGAAAGCGGCCTGCCCCCTATGGAGCAGCCCTCCCGCCGACCGACTCAGCGGGAGAGCACCATCTATCTCCGCTTCCCCAGCGCCGACAGCCCCGCCTTCCGGCATATCAAGCTGGTGATGACCATGTTTGAGGGCTCCACCCCGGTGAAGATCCGCCTGGCGGACACCGGGAAGCTCCTGGGCACCCACTGCCTGAATCATCCGGCCCTGCTGCAGGAGTGCCGGGAATGGCTGGGAGAGGAAAACGTCGTGGTCAAGGAAAAATAAGCAAAAGCCCCCGCCGGATGGCGGGGGCTTTGCTATTCCCGGTCAGTGGCAGGCGCAGTAGCTGCGGGTGGCGGCGTAGTCCTTGGGCATCTCCAGGGTGCTGGGCGGGAAGAACTCCCCGATGGGGAAGGCCACGTTGCGGAACAGGCCGCAGGGGTCCTCCTGATCGCCGCAGCTGCACTCCGCCTGGGGGATGCAGTAGTCATACACCGGGATCAGCAGCTGGGTGTCCCGCTCCAGCCGCACCAGGGTGAACTGACCCAGGGTCACATAGAACCGGCGGCGGCCGCCGTCGTCAAACACCAGCTCCTCGCCGAAGCTGCGGGCGATGAAGGCTGGGATCTCCGTCAGGCCGCACTCGCAGCACCGGGGCTTGCAGCCGTCGTCCACCCGGGTGTCCAGCACGATGGGGTCCACGGCCTCCACCACGGCGGTGGGCAGATTGGTGCGCATCCGGCCGGGGATATCCAGCTCGTCGATGACGGTGTCGGAGGAGAAGATCTTGGCGCTGCCCTCGCTGCCGAACAGGATGCAGCGCTTGTCGAACACGCACAGGCCCTCGGCCCCGGCGCACCGGGGCGTCCCGGTGCCCACCTGCAACGTCACCCGATAGAAAAACCGCATATCGATGGAGTAGAAGCCCCGGTTGAAGGTCACCGGCTCCACGTCGGTGTACACATACAGCAGCTCCGCCGTGCCGCCCCGGACCATCTGGCACCCGGACAGCAGCTCCATGGCCGACGCCGTGGGATAGAACCGCAGATCCTCCACGCAGTCCTTATCCCGGCAGGAGTCGAAGATCTTCCGTGTATGGATACAAACGGACTCGCGAACGCTGCTCAGATCGCAGACCGGGCCCGGCATTCCGTTTTCAGGCATGAAATAAACCTCCCATTAAGTAATGAAGGGGCTGGCTGCGCCCTTCACTCCAGTGTATGGCCGCCGGGCGGCGGTGGTGCGGAAAAAAGCCTGTACAAATCCGGGGATTTCCGGTATAATAAAGGAAACAAGACGAGAGGATGGGGTGCATATGGCCGCCGGATTCATTCACGACAAGCTGGAGATCAAGTTTCTGATCCTGTATATCGCCGCCCGGGTGTCGGAGCCTCTGCCGCCGGAGGGGATGCAGGAGCTGACCATGTGCGACGACGGCATCGACTACTTTGCCTATGCCGAGTGCCTCAACGATCTGGTGCAGACGGAGCACCTGCGCCTGACGGAGGAGGGCTGCTACGCCATCACCCCCAAGGGGCTGAAAAACAGCGAGATCTGCGAGTCCAGCCTCCCCTACTCCGTGCGCCTGCGGACGGATAAGAACGTGGCGGAATACAACCGCCGCCTGCTGCGGAAAAACCAGGTGCAAAGCCGGGTCATCCCCCGGGAAAACGGCTCCTATGTGGTGGAGCTGCGCCTGCAGGACGATGTGGACAGCATCCTGCACCTGGAGCTCACCGCCGCCACCGAGGCCATGGCCCGGGACCTGGCGGACCGGTTCCGGAAGGACCCGGAGGGCATCTACACCCGGCTGCTGTCGGCCCTGTATCCCCCGGCTGAATAAAAATCCCCCCTGGAGGACACACGTCCTCCAGGGGGTTCGCTCATCCTGCGGCCATGGTCAGCAGCCGGGCAGCAATGGGCCCGGCGGCGTCCGCGCCGCCGCCGCCGTTTTCCACCAGCACCACAAAGGCCAGGGGCAGATCCTCGTCCGCCACAAAGCCCGCGAACCACGCATGGGGCGACTGACCCGGCGCAGCCTCGGCGGTGCCGGACTTGGCGCACACCGCCAGGGAGCCGAACATGCTCTGTCCATAGGTCTGCTGCACATTGTTGCGCATCATATCCCGCAGTACCCGGCAGGTGTCCGCGTCAAAGGGGGCCTTCAGAGACGGCGCGCCGTCTCCGGGCAGAGGAATGCCGTGCATGGTGGTCTCCTTATATACCAGCCGGGGTCCTGCGGACCTGCCGCCGGTGATGGAGCCCAAGAATCGCAGAAACGCGCAGGGATTCACCAGATCGTCGTACTGGCCCACGCCAGACCAGCCCAGATCTGCCCCCTGACCCACGGTAAACTGTCCGGCCGCCGCGCTGATGCCGCTGACGGTGAAGCTCTCCGTCAGCCCAGCCTTTTCCGCGTATTGGGCCAGGGTGCCGCCCCCCAGCTCCACCGCCAGCTGCGCATAGGCGCAGTTGCAGGACCGGGCCAGGGCGTCGTACAGGTCCATCTCCCCGTGGGCATAGGGACAGGTGATAACGCCGCCGTCCAGCTCCAGACGCCCGGTGCAGGTGAAGTGCCGGTCCAGAGCGCCGTCCAGATTCTCCAAAGCCGCAGCAGTGGTCACCAGCTTGAACACGGAGCCCGGGGCAAACGTGGACGACAGCACCCGGTTCAGATACACGCCGTCATACCGGCTGTCCCCGTCCCGGATCTCCGGCGGGTCCGCCGGGTCAAAGGTGGGGCTGGACACCATGCACAGCACGTCGCCGGTGCGGTAGTTATACACCGCCACGGCCCCCTTGCGGCCGTTCAGCGCGTCCAGGGCGGCGGCGTTCAGCCCTGCGTCAATGGTCAGATAGACCTTGTGTCCTCCGGCGGAGGTGCCGGTCAGGGGGTCGAAGCCCACCAGCCGCTGCCGCAGGGCCGCCTTGGCAGAGGTGGAGATGTTGTCGTCCCGGTCCCCCACCGCGTGCAGAGTGGCCCGGCGAATGGTGCCGTCCTCTGCCCAGCTGCCGGAGGCCCCGTCATACAAAAGCACTCCGTTGCGGTCCAGCACCTGCCCCAGGGCCAGCCGTCCCTCCTGATAGGCGTGGTCGTTGGCCGGGAAGGCGGCCCACTGTCCGCCCCGCACCACATACCGCACGCAGAACAGCACCACGCCCGCACCCAGCACAGCGATCAGTGCCAGCACCAGCATGGACCGCAGCTTTACCTGTTTCAAGACCGCCCCTCCTTCCCGAATATCTCGTCCACCGGGATCTCCGGCATATCCTCAAAGAACCCCTCCCGCTTCCGGGCGGGCTTCTCCGGCTTGTCCTCCGGTGACTTCTCCTCCGGCGGCAGCCGCACGTCGGCGGCCTTCAGATAGGCCAGCAGCCCCCAGCAGGACAGCATGCTGGACCCGCCCATGGACACAAAGGGAAACGTAACGCCGGTCAGGGGCAGAATGTCCACCGCGCCCAGCACGTTCAGGGTGGTCTGGAAGATCAGCATGGACGCCGCGGCGCAGGCGGCGATGGCATAGAAGCCGGACCGGGCGCTGTCGCCGGACCGCAGGGCAAACACCGCCAGGGCCATCACCGCCCCCACGCACACCAGGGCCAGCAGCAGACCGAACTCCTCCGACACCACGCCGAATACCAGGTCCGTGTTGGCCGCCCCCACGTATTTCAGCCACGCGTCCTCCGGTCCCGTGCCGAACAGGCCCCCGGAGGACGCGGCGGACATGGTGCGGCTCTGCTGATAGCCGGTGGTCTGGGTAAATTCCCAGGCGTGCCGCCAGACGGTGAACCGCTGGGCCACATACGGCTTGAAGTGCAGCACCAGGCCCCCGGCGAAGCCCGCCGCCGCCGTCATCATCACGATGGACGCCAGGTCGCCGGTCCGCAAAAAGGCAATGCACAGAAAGGCCACGAAAAACACCAGCGCCGTGCCAAAGTCACTCATCAGCGCCAGACATCCCACGCAATAGGCGGAGAACAGCACCGTGAAGATCAGGTTCCGCTTGGCAAAGAGCCGGTCCAGGGTGGCGGCCCCCGCCAGGATAAACGCCAGCTTCACCAGCTCCGACGGCTGGAAGGAAATGGGGCCCACCGATATCCAGTTCTTGGCTCCGAAAATGCGCTCCCCCATCACAACGTTGAAGGCCAGCAGTGCCGCCGCGGCCGCAGCCACCGGCCAGCGCAGCTTCACCGCCAGATGCAGCCGCCCCAGCAGCCACACCAGGGTGCCGTAAATGCCCATGCCCAGCGTCACCGCCGCCAGCTGCTTGTAAAGGGCCCCCGGGTCCCAGGCGGCGGTAATGGCAAAGCCCACCGTGGTCAGCAGCAGCGCCAGAATCTCCAGATCAAACTGTCTCCGGTGCAGCTTCCGGCTGACGGCGTACAGCACCCACCCCAGGCCGCACAATCCGAAAAAGCCTGCGCTGATGGGATAGATATTCTCCGCTCCGAAGTTCGGGGCAAACTGTGCCCACAGCAGCAGCTGAATAAATGTCAGCAGCCACAGGCCGCCCACCGGCCCGGGCCGCCGCCGAGGCTGGCCGGATGGCTGGGGCTTGTCCGACGGGAAAAAGAACAGCTCCACACCGCCCACGGCGATGGAGTCGCCGGGATGCAGATCGGCGGTCGTCAGCGTCCGCTGTCCGTTCAGCAGCACGCCGCTGCTGTGATTCAACGGGTTGACCCGCCATGTCCCGGCCTCGTCCCGGGACAAAATGGCGTGACTGCGGGACACAGAGGGAAAGTTTATGCGAATATCCGACCGTTTTGCGCGGCCAATCACGTTTTCCCAGTGATAAATTTCATACCGCGCACCATTGGACAGGGTCACAAAGCCCCAGCTCTCCCGGTCCCGGCCCCGGAACAGGGACTTGCAGCACCGCACCAGCAGCCACACCGCCAGCCCGGCGGTCACGCCCCGGAACAGCCACAGGATCACCGGCAGCGCCGGGGAAATATATTGTTGCAGAAATGCCGTCATAGTTTACGCTCCACTTCGGTCCGTTGTCTTTCGCGTCATGTCTATCATACCATTTTTGTCCGGAAAAGCAACCTTGTTTAAGGATTATTTAACCACAGCCGCCGCATTCTGTGGTATAATCAGCCTGACTATAAGGGAGGAGTGGTTCTCATGACCATCCAAAAACGATTGGCCCGGTCCAACATCGCCATGCTGGCGATCCCCCTGATAACGGCGGCGGTTCTCGGCGTGGCCATCGGCAAGCTGGTCTACCGCCCGGGCATGGGCGCATGGGACCGTCTGGCGGCACTCCGGCGCGCCAGACAGACGCAGCCCTGACCATGCTTCGGCTATCCGGCAAGCAAAAACCTCCGGCCAGGCCGGAGGTTTTTGTTTGCTCGTTTTATTCACTTACAGCAGGATGTCCGTCAGGTCGTCGAACACCTGGGACTTGGTGACCACCACCACATGGTCCCCCTCCTGGATGGTGGTGAGACCGCCGGGGATGATGATCTTGTTTTCCCGGGCAATGGCCGCCAGCAGCACGCCCTTTTTCAGGGTCAGATCCTTCAGGGGCTTGTCCAGCACCGACCGGCTGGAGGCCGTGGCGGTGAACTCCAACGCCTCCACGGAGCCGTCCAGCATTTTGTAAAGGCTCTCCACGGTGCTGCCCTGGGAGTTGGCCAGGGCCCGGACATAGCGGGTAATCTGGTTGGAGGTCAGGTCCTTGGGGCTGATGATGCTGCCCAGCTTCGTCTCCTGCACCAGGTCCATGTAGTTGGGACGGGTCATCTTGGTCAGCACCTTGGGCACCCCGGCCCGCTGGGCCGTCAGCGCCATCAGCAGGTTCTCCTCGTCCCGGTCCGTCAGCGCCACAAAGGCGTCTGTCTCGAAAATGTTCTCGCTTTCGATCAGGTCGGCGTCGGTGCCGTCGCCCTCGATGATCATGGCCCCGGGCAGCTCGGCGGACAGGCGCAGGCACTTGTCGTGCTTCATCTCCACGATCCGGACCTTGGTATTGCTGCGGGCCAGCTCCCAGGTCAGGTACATGGTGATGCGGCTGCCGCCCAGGATGGACACGTTCTTCACCTTCTGCAGGGTGCGTCCGATGCCCCGCAGCATCTTCTGCAGCTCCGCCTTGGTGCCCACCATGTACAGCTTGTCCCCACTGCGGGGCACAAAGGAGCCGTCGGGGATGATGATGTCGTCCCCCCGGTGAGCGGCGCAGATCAGCACCTCCGCCAGGCGGTTGCGATGGAAATCGTTCAGGGACACCCCCGCCAGGGAGTCCTCCTCCGTCACCCGGAAGCCGATCATGTCGATGCGCCCTCCGGCGAAGGGCTCCACCGAGAAGGCCGCCGGGAAGCTCAGGATCCGGGCGATCTCCCGGGCCGCCCCCAGGTCGGGATTGATCAGCATATCCAGGCCGATCTCCCGCTTCAGCATTCCGGCGTCCCGGCGATACTCCGGGTTCCGGACCCGGGCGATGGTGTGCTGCGCCCCCAGCTTCTTGGCGATCAGGCAGCACACCAGGTTCGTCTCGTCCAGATTGGTGACGGCGATGACCAGGTCCGCGCCGCGGACCCCCGCCGCGTCCAGCACGCTGATGCTGGCGCCGTTGCCCTCCACGCACATCACATCCAGGGTGCTGTCGGCCCGGTGCAGGGCCGCGGCGTCGTCATCCACGATGGTGATGTCGTGATCCTCCACCGCCAGCTGCCGGGCAATGGCATAGCCCACCTTGCCGTTGCCCACAATGATGATCTTCATGCTTGCTCCTCTCCGCTGCTCTCCGGCAGCCGGCTGCGCCTGCGGCGCAGTATCACGGCGCTGTATTCCGCGCCCATAATCAGCACCGTGCCGCTCATATAGAGCCACAGCAGCACCACCACAACCGTGGCAATGGAGCCGTACAGCACGGAATAATTGGCAAAATTCTCCACATAATACGAAAAGGCCAGGGACAGGACCATCCACGCCGCCAGGGAGATGCCCACCCCGGGGGCCACTTCCTTCAAAGGCCGCCGCTGCCCCCGTGCCAGCATATACAGCACCGTCAGCATCAGGAACATCACCACGCCCAGAACGATAAACCGCAGATAGCTCCACAGGTCGATGAACCCCGCCGGCAGCTCGATGAGGCCGGAGAGAAACTCCAGCGCCCGGCGGCCCACCGTGACCAGCAGCAGCGTCAGTCCGATGGTCAGGATCAGCCACACGGTGAACAGCAGGATCCCCAGCTGATTGACCAGCATTTTCCGGGGCGGACCCAGGCCGAAGGCCTTGCGCAGGGAGTGCAGCAGACAGCTGGTGGCCCGCATGGGGAACCAGACGGAGAAAATCAGGCTGAACCACAGCAGCTGGCGGCTGGCGTTGGCGGACACATATTCAAGATACGACTCCAGCACCGACATCACGTCCGCCGGAACGATCTGGGACAGCACCTGGGTCACGCTGTCCACGTCCAGCTTCAGGATGCCCAGCAGGGTGCTGATGAACACCAGCAGCGGAAACAGCGCAAACAGCAGGTAATAGGTCAGGGCCGCGCTGTCCCGGCCCACGTCATGCAGATAATAACGGCGCACCAGCTGCACCGCAATTTGCCCCGCAGCCGTCCGGGGCGACCACTTTTTCTTCACAGGAGCCCTCCCCCCTATCCTGTACAGTGTATCACACAGGCACCCAAATGAAAAGAGGAAATTGCCCCCATACGGATTTATTTATAGCGGCAGATTGTAAAAAAATTATTATTTTTCACGTTTCCCTATTGCGATTTCTCGTACGGCTTGTTATAATTAGTTTATCCGGAAGCAAAGCTGCTTCTGGAATCTACAGTAAAGAGGGTCGAATTATGGACAAACTTACCAACATCGTACGGGACGAAATTTCCCGCCAGTACAAGAGCGTCCGGCAGTTTGCTTTTGCAGTTGGCATTCCTCTGTCCACCATCAACAGCGCACTGCACAACGGCATCGGCGGTTCTTCGTTTGACACGGTGGTCCAGATTTGCCGCACACTGGGCATCTGCGCCCTGGGCGAGGAGAACATCCACCTGACGGAGGACACCCAGCGGATCCTGGACCAGTACGCCAAGCTGGACGACTATGGCCGCCACACCATCGCCTCCGTGATACAGGTGGAGTATGACCGCTGCACCAAGACGTTTGAGGATGGCTCCGACCTGCGGGGCGGCTATTCCAGCGTCAATCTGTCTGCCCCCGTTGCCAACGACGAGCCCGTTTCCATGAACGTGCTGGCCAGCCGCGAGGACTGAGTGGATCCCCATAATTGCATAAAATGAGAGCTTCCGGCCGCGCCGGGAGCTCTTATTTTATACGTTTCATCCAAAAATTTACCTGATTTTTGGCGGGCACGCAGCAAAAAGCGGTTGATATTTCGCAGTGTACCTGTTATAATAGAGTGTAATTAGCGGAACAGCGGCGCTTTATCGTGTAAAATTGCCCGCAGCCGCTCTATCCTTTCAGATGGGAGAAAGATGCATGAAAGTGATCCAAAAATCCGGCGCCTGGCTGTGGGCGCTGCTGGCGGCCCTCCTGCTGACGGTGCTGCTGACGGCCACGGCCTTCGCCGGAGACAACGATTTCCGCTGCTGGACCGTGGATGCCCGGCAGTGGACCAACCAGGGGTACCAATCCGAAAAGGACGGGGTGTGGTACCTGTTCCTGCCCCAGGACGAAAGCCCGGCGGACACGGTCCTGTCCTTCAGCGGCAGGGTAACGGCGGCCTCCGCCGGCGCCCTGGACCGGGAGGGCGGCACCCTGACCGGGGCCTTCGCCGACCGTGACCGGGTGACCCTGACCCTGGAGGGCGGCAGAACCGAGACAGTGTGCCTGCGGCAGAGCAGTCTGCCCAGCCTGCGGCTGATCCTCAACGGTACCACCCTGGACCAGATCCACCAGGACAAGGACGTGAAGTATCCCGGCAACGACCTGGTGCTGACGGACGGGGACGACGTCCTCACCGGCACCGTGGAGATCAAGGGCCGGGGCAACTCCACCTGGCGGGAATACGACAAAAAGCCCTACCAGATCAAGTTCAGCAAAAAGACCTCCGTGCTGGGTATGCCCGCCGCCAAGAAGTGGATTCTGCTGGCCAACGCCTCCGACGACAGCATGATCCGCACCCGGCTGGTGTATGACGCGGCGGAGCAGATGGACTTTCCCTTCGTGACGGAATATCAATATGTGGACCTGTGGATAGACGGCCAGTACCTGGGCGTGTACCTGCTGGGCGAAAAGGTCGAGATCGGCAAGGGCCGCCTGAACCTGCAGGACCCCGCCGGGGCCATGTTCGAGCTGGACAACGGCTTCGCCACGGACGAGGACCACTATTTCTTCGAGGGGCGGCTGAACAGCTACTTCGCCCTGAAGGAGATCGTGGAGGAGGACGACGGACACATTCAGCAGGCCATGACCAATTTCCAGACGGCCATGACCCGCCTGACCACGGCGCTGACCTCCCAGGGCTGGGAGAATCTGTCCCTGAGCCAGCTCAATGAAATGATCGACGTGGACTCCCTGGCCCGCTACTATCTGATGAACGAGTACGTTCTCAACGGCGAGTCCTTCTTCACCAGCTTCTTCTGGTATCAGGACGGCGCGTCCGACGTGCTCCATGTGGGCCCCCTGTGGGACTTTGATACCTGCATGGGCAACAAGAACGAAAAGGTCACCGACTACAACGCCAGCAGCACCTCTGTGCTGATGAAGAAGATGCTGAACATCCCGGCGTTTTATCAGCGGGTGCAGGAGCTGTACACCCGGTATAAGCCGGTGCTCACCGGCATGGCCGGTCAGGTGGACGGTCTGCGGGACGAGATCGGCGTCTCCGCCGACCTGAATTACCTGCGCTGGAGCACCCTGGGCGCCGCCAATCCCAAGCCCGGCGGAACCCCCTTCGCCCCCACCTATGACGAGGCCCTCAGCCGGGTGCGCACCTGGCTCACCGGCCGGGCCAATGCCTTTACCCCCACCGTGCGTCCCCAGCAGCTGGGGTACTACTTCAACGCCAGCCGCACGGTGATGTACCTGACCTACTCCGCTCCCAGCCAGACTTCCCTGCGCTTCGCCGTCTGGGGCCAGCAGGACGGCCAGAATGATCTGCACTGGTATCAGGCCAAGCAGCAGAATGGCCGCTGGGTGGCCGAGGTGCCCCTGGTCAACCACCAGGAAACCGGCACCTATATGGTCCATGTCTACAACCAGAACGGCCTGCCCCAGGGTCTGCTGGACCACGGCACCGTGGTAGTGGACAACCTGGTGCAGCCGGAAAAGCCCGCCCTGAAGGCGGCCCTGTCCGCTGACGGACGGTATCTGAACCTGACCCTCACCGGCGGCAGCGACCTGACCCAGGTTTGGTTCCCCACCTGGAGCGAGAAGAACGGCCAGGATGACCTCCAGTGGTACGAGGCCAAGAAGCAGGCCGACGGCTCCTGGACCTATTCCGTGGCCCTGTCCCGCCACAACACCACCGGCACCTATTTCATCCACGCCTACGGCAACAACAAGAAGAACCTGGTGGCCCACACCACCGCCTATGTGGAGAAGATCCCCGGGCCGGAGATGAAGGCCGCCCTGTCCGCCGATGGGCGGTATCTGGACGTGACCCTGACGGGCCGCGGCGACCTGACCCAGGTCTGGTTCCCCACCTGGAGCCAGGTCAACGGCCAGGACGACCTGCGCTGGCATGAGGCCGCCAGGCAGACCGACGGCTCCTGGACCTGCCGCATCGCCCTGTCGGACCACTCCGGCACCGGCGTCTACTTCATCCACGCTTACGGCAATACCAAGAAGAATCTGGTGGCCCACACCACCGTTACCGTACCTCAGGCTTCCCAGCCTTCCCAGCCCGAACAGCCCCCCCAGCCGGTCCGCTCCGGCATGCAGGCGGTGCTGTCCGCCGATGGCCGGTATCTGGACGTGACCCTGGCGGGCCGCAGCGACCTGACGAAGGTCTGGTTCCCCACCTGGAGCTCCGCGAACGGCCAGGACGATCTGCGCTGGTACGAGGCCACCAAGCAGCCGGACGGCTCCTGGACCTGCCGGGTGCCTCTGGCCAACCACAAGAGCGCGGGAGGCTTCTTCCTCCACGCCTACGGCAACAACAAGAAGAACCTGGTGGCCCACACCACCGCCTCCGTGTCCCAGGTGGTGTCCCCCCAGGTATGGACCCGCCTCCACGACGGCGGCCGCTATATGACCGTGACCCTGACGGGCCGCAGCGATCTGACGAAGGTCTGGTTCCCCACCTGGGGCGCAGCCAACGGCCAGGACGACCTGCAGTGGTACCAGGCGGTCAGGCAGTCCAACGGCGACTGGTCCTATACCGTGAACCTGTCCCAGCACCGGGACAAGGGCACTTACTTCATCCATGTCTACGGCAATACCAGACAGAACCTGGTGGCCCACACCACCGCCTATGTAAGCTGAAAGGAGGGACCGCACCCCGGAGAGATCACCCCGATCAAGTGTTGGAAATCAAACTGTAACGGAGGAAAAAGATGAAAAGAGCACTATCACTGCTTCTGGCGCTGCTGATGGCCGCCAGCCTGGTCATGCCCCAGGCCTGGGCCGCCGGGCTCCAGGAGCCGGAGCCGGATGCTGTCGTCCAGCAGACCCAGCCCGACACCGCCGAACCCGATGCCCAGCTGCCCCAGGCGGATACCCTGGCCGGCAACGCCGCGGGGCTCACCCCCATTACCCGCACCAAGAATGCCGTGGCCAGCGGCGTGACCCTGGAAAAGGTGGTCATGCGCAACGTCAACGGCAGCCAGGTGGTGGGCTACCTTTCGGAGATCGACCTGTCCAAGGACGTGACCCTGAAGGCCAGCTACACCGGATATTACTATGACGGCAGCACCGCCGCCCAGCGCAAGGCCATGGTGGACGGCGGAAAGCTGAAATGGGAGATGTCCCAGACCACCGCCCAGGCCGCTGCCTACGGACGGGCCTCGGATACCGAGGGCCGCGTGGTCCTGGCCACCAACGCCGACTACTACAATATGCAGACCGGCGCCCCCACCGGCTATCTGATCATGGAGGGCAACCTGGTGAAAACCGGCGCCGAGCCCTTCTTCGCCATTCTGAAGGACGGCTCCGCCGTCATTCGTCCCGCCGGCAGCGATACCTCCGACGTGGTGGAGGCCGTTTCCGGCCCCTATATGCTGGTGGAAAACGGCCAGATCGTCCCCGGCCTGGACCAGGGCGACCGCATGCCCCGCAACAGTGTGGGCATCCGTGCCGACGGCTCCGTGGTGTTCTTCGAGGCCGACGGCCGCCAGGAGCCCATGTCCATCGGCATGAGCATGTATGAGGTGGCCAGCTTCCTGAAGGACGCCGGCTGCGTCACCGCCATCTATCTGGACGGCGGCGGCTCCGCCACCGTGGCCGCCCGCTATGAGGGCACCGACGAGCTGCTGGTGCGCAACAGCCCCAGCGACGGTCTGGAGCGCACCGTGTCCGATGCCCTGCTGGTGGTGTCCACCGCCCGCTTTGACGGCGACTTCGACCACGCCTCCGTCAGCCCCCAGAATGAGCTTTATACCCCCGGCAGCCAGGTGGCCTTCACGGCCCTGGGCGCTGACTCCGCAGGCGGCGCGGCCGACCTGCCGGAAAGCGGCCTGACCTGGGTGCTGGACACCCCCGCCGCCGGGCGGATCGACGCCTCCACCGGCGTGTTCACCGCCGCCAAGGGCTATGTGGGCGAGGTCCGGGTCCGCCTGACCTATCAGGGGCAGGACGTTGGCTCCGCCTCCGTCACCATCGCCGAGCCCGACCAGGTGTATTTCGCCGGCAAGAGCCTGTCCCTGGACTATGAAAAGACCAGCGACCTGGGCCTCACCGTCAAGAGCAGCCTGCGGGATATCCATTATCACGACGGCGACTTCACCTGGAGCATCCGCTCCCTGACCGAGGGCGTCTCCGCCGACGGCATCGGCACCATCGTGGACAACCGGCTCCACACGGCGGCCAAGGCCAGCCAGACCCGCAAGGCGGAGATCACCGTCACCTACACCAAGGCCAACGGCCAGAAGCTCACCGACACCGTCACCGTGGAAATCGGCAAAATGCCCACCATCCTCCTGGATTTCGAGGATGAAAGCTCCAAGTCCGGCGTGAACGTGGGTGCCAATGCCGTGTGGGGCAACCTGAATAGCTTTTCCGGTCACAGCGCCCATAATCTGCCCGGCGTCAGCGACGCGGGCTTCGGCGTGGCCGGTCAGGTCAGCAAGGATCCCAACGGTCTGGACATCCCTTACGGGCCCATTACCGATTTCGGCCTGGCATGCCCCGACTTTATCAGCAGCAACGCGGAATGGGACTGCAACTCCGCCGGCGCACCCTACAGCTGGGACTGCGCCCAGGACCCCGCCACCCTGTTCCGCTCCATGGGCTATGAATACTATGTGGGTGCCATCGCCACCGCCCAGGAGGGCGCGTGGGATATGTACGCCCGCCGGGTAGGCTCCGATGAAGGCCCCGTGCGCTTCGGCCAGAAGTCCCTGGAGTATCATTACGACTATACCAAGATCTCCGGCACCAACAACACCAACGAGTATCTCCGCTACAGCGGCGAGGACGTGGTCATCGAGGGCAAGCCCACTGCCCTGGGTATGTGGGTCTACGCCCCCGAGGGCACGCCCAACTACTGGCTGTCCACCAGCGTGTCCTACTGGAACGGGGAAAAGTACGTCACCACCAGCCTGCTGCACCTGAAGACCACCACTGTCAACGCCGCCGGCCAGACCGTGGAGACCACCACCCAGTATACCGGCATCAACTGGACCGGCTGGAAGTATGTGGAGGCCGACCTCAGCAGCGTGTATGACAAGGCCCAGGATGTGGAGAATCACCCCCTGAAGATCACCGCCGGCCAGGTGCTGCTGTGGACCATCATCATCGAGGGCGGCACCGGCGACGTGGACGGCAACAAGATCACCTGCGGCTCCCGGGCCGCCGGCAGCCTGTATGTGGACAACATCCGCGCGGTATACGGTACCACCGCCGACGACCTGGAGAACCCCGTCATCACCTCCGTCCGGGGCGGCAGCTCCTCCATCACCGGCTATTCCGACCTGACGGAGCTGGCCGAGGACGGTTCCACCGTCCTGACGGACAATGAGCTGCAATTCTTTACCGGGTATTATGATCCCCAGGGTGAGAACCGCACCGGCGTGTCCGCCGAGAACACCGTCATCACCATCGATGGCCAGGACATCCGGAACTTCGCCAACACCGACCAGGCCGTCACCGGCACCGTGACCCTGCCCAATGGCCGCCACAGCATCAAGGTGGAGATCATGGACGGCTTCGGCAACCGGGCCAGCGTCACCCGCTCCTTCACCGTGAAGGGCACCGCCAATATCCCCACCGTGACCCTGGACACCCCGTCCTATGCCCTGGTGGGCGAGAACTATGTGGTGTCCGTCACCTCCCCCAACGCCGGTAAGATCGACTCCGTCACCGCCCAGATCGTGTACGGCAACGTGGACCTGTTCGACACCGACGAAAACGGCGGCAAGGGCGCCTTCAACACCTGCGCCTCCCTGGCCTACGGCTCCGGCTTCCAGGGCTCCAGCTCTGCCGCCCGCCGCACCACCACCGAAAAGACCGTCACCGTGAATATGACCCGCACGGGCTCTGCCGGGAAGGACCTGTTCACCTTCACCATGCCCATGCCCGCCGGGGCCACGGCGCTGGACAGCCTGCCCATCTCCGTCACCGTGACCTACACCTGTGACGGCGTCACCTACACCACCTCCACCGGCAGCCTGCGTCTGCCCATGCAGGGCTACTACACCGTCACCTCCGACATCATGGTGGAGGGCGCGGCAGCGGCCCGGCTGTATGTGAAAGACATCAACGGCAAGGCCGCCTCCGGCGTGGACCTGTATGTGGGCGACACCCGCATCGGAACCACCAACGCCTCCGGCCAGGTCAGCACCGACTACTTCAACAAGCTCTCCGCCGGCTCCCGTACCGGCGTCACCGCCCGGAAGGACAATCACCGCTCCTTTGAGACGGTCATCGTCACCCGCCGGGCCGGCGGCAGCACCGATGGTATGCCCAGCTTCGTGCAGCTCAACGCCACCCCCAATGCCCAGAGCTGCCAGAACATCACCTGGGTCACCAATCCCCTGACGGCCCAGGCCAAGGCCACCGTGCAGTACTGCCAGCAGAGCAGCTTCAAGGGCAGCTTCCCCTCCAGTGCCCAAGGTCAGGTGACCCTCCGGGAGTTCACCACCTCCGGCGACGCGGCCTATGTCAGCTCCGTGTCCCTGACCGGCCTGAAGCCCGGCACCACCTACGTCTATCGGGTGGGTGACGGCAGCAAGTGGTCTGAAAACATGACCTTCACCACCAGCCAGCCCGGCGCGGACACCACCCGCTTCTTCGTCATCGGCGATACCCAGCTCTCCGGCAATGCCGAGAGCGATCAGGAGGAGATCCGGCTGATGAACGCCATTGCCGCCAATATCAACGGCCAGTCCATGAACTTCGGCATCCAGACCGGCGACTTTGTGGACAACGGCGGCAACCTGGGCCAGTGGAGCGAGATCCTGGACGTGTTCTCCCGGAACTACGCCGACCTCCCCGTGGTGCAGGTCATGGGCAACCATGAGTACTACGGCGACCTGTCCGGCGGCAACGCCGCCAGCCTGTGGACCCTGCCCGACCGGCTGTACTACTCCGTGGAATACGGCGACGTGTACGTGGCGGTCATCAACTTTGCCGCCAACCTGGAGGATGCCTGCCAGTGGCTGATCCAGGACGCCGCCAAGTCCGACTGCACCTGGAAGGTGCTGGCGGTCCACCAGCCCGCGTACTACACCAATCCCAACGGCAGCAGCGAGGCCTTCAACCGCTATATCCCCGCCGCCGCTGAGGCCGCCGGCATCAATGTGGTGTTCTCCGGCCATGACCACAGCTATGCCCGCACCATGGTCCTCAAGAACGGCCAGCCCGTGTCCGAGGCCGCCCAGAACGGCCGCCTGCCCGCCACCTACGGCAAGGGCGTGCTGTACTACATCTGCGGCGACCTGGGCGAAAAGTCCCGCAGCACCGAGTACAAGGCCGTCAACAACCCCGACTTCCACTTTGCCCAGGTGTCCCAGGAGTATGACTCCCTGTACCTGGCCGTGGAGGCCACCGCCGACGCCATGACCGTCCGCACCTACTCCGTCAGCGCCGAGGGCGCCCAGTCCTTGCTGGATACCTACACCATGCGGGTGCCCGCCTCCGTGTGCCGCGACAAGGGCCACGACTTCTCCGGCGACACCGTATACGTCCGTGACGGCAAGCTGGTCTGCTCCTTCTGCGGCCAGACCGTGGAGCTGAAGGACTCCGGCTACACCGGCTGGGCCCGGGACGAGGCCACCGGCCTGCGGATGTACAGCTATCACAACGCCTGGCACACCGGCTGGTTCATCATCGACCCCGAGGTGTATTGCTTCGACAAGAGCGGCATCGCCTACGATGGCCGGGTCACCCTGTACGGCAAGCAGTTCGTCTTTGACGACGGCGTGGTGGTCAGCGGCCCCACGGGCTTCGTCAAGCGGGACGACGGCAAAACCCTGTACTTCGAGAATGGCCGCATTGCCTCCGGCTGGAAGGACATCGGCGACGCCACCTATTACTTCGAGACCTCCGACCTGGGCGATGACTTCGGCGTCATGTACACCGGCCGCCGCCTGATCGGCAAGACCTGGTACGAATTCGGCAGCGATGGCCGCCTGTATCAGCTGCTGCGGGGCCGTATGTCCGCCGATGAGAAGGAGATCGTGGTCACCATCACGCCTCCCGCCGGTCAGGGCAGGAACTACAGCAACATCATGGCCGCCGCCTGGAGCCAGCAGGACGGCCAGGACGACCTGGTCTGGTACAATGCCACCGCCAACGGCGACGGCACCTACACCATCCGGGTCCCCATGTGCAAATACAACGTGGTGGGCCGGTATCTGGTCCATGTGTATAACCACGGCATCCACGGCCAGCTGCTGGACGGTCTGACCTTCCAGAACACCCACGTGGTGGGCCACACCGACACCGTGGCCAGTGATTCCAGCACCTGCGTCAGCGCCGGTCAGGTGAAGTACGTCTGCCGCTACTGCGGCGCGTCCCACACCTCCAGCACCCCCGCCAAGCGCCACACCGTCTCCGCCGTGGTGGACAGCGAATGCCGCACCATGACGGTGACCATGGACGCCGGCAACGGCCATAACCACTCCAACGTCCGCTTCGCCGTGTGGAGCAGCGTAAACGGCCAGGATGACCTGACCTGGTACACCGCCAAAAAGAACGCCAGCGGCCAGTGGACTTACACCGTGCCTCTGGTGAACCACAACAGCACCGGCACCTACTTCATTCACGTCTACTCCTCCGACTCCGGCCAGAGCCGGCTCATCGGCAACACCACCGCCCAGGTGGCGAAGCTCCCGGCTCCCGACACCGTCACGGCCCAGGTGTCCGACAACTGCCGCACCATGTCCATCCGGCTGGATACCGCCCACGGCTACAGCGGCATCCGCTTCGCCGTGTGGAGCAGCGCCGGCGGCCAGGACGACCTGGTTTGGTACACCGCCAAGAACGGCGGCAGCGGCAGCTGGACCTATGACGTGGATCTGGCCCGCCACAACACCACCGGCACCTACTTCATCCATGTGTATGCCGGGAACAAGCTGGTGGCTCACACCACTGCCCAGGTCAAGAGCCTGCCCGCTCCCGCCCCCGGCGTCAAGCCCGGCCTGACGGCCACCGTCTCCGCCGATAACGCCGCCATGGAGCTGGCCCTGACCACCACCGCCAAGTATGGCAAGGTCCGCTTCGCCGTGTGGAGCAATGCCAACGGTCAGGACGACCTGGTCTGGTACGACGGCCGCCTCACCGGCAGCACCTGGTCCGCCGGTGTGAAGCTGTTGAACCACAAGACCCTGGGCGGCTACTTCATCCACGTCTATGCCGACGGCAAGCTGGTGGCCCACACCACCGCCAATGTCTACGGTATGCCGCCTCAGCAGAGCGCCCAGGCCATCGTCACCGACGACTTCGCCTGGATGAAGCTGCGGCTCTACAGCGCCACCGGCTACAGCAGCATCCGCTTCGCCGTGTGGAGCAGCGCCGGCGGCCAGGATGATCTGGTCTGGTACAAGGGCGAGAACATCGGCGGCGCCTGGGTGGCTGCGGCTGACCTGACCCGCCACAACACCACCGGCACCTACTTCATCCACATCTATTCCGGGAACAGGCTGGTGGCCCACACCACCGTCACCGTGAAGTCCCTGCCCAACCGGTAAGGACGGTTCCCCCCTTAACCCCATAGGCAAAACCAGCCCCCGCAGGCAAATGCCTGCGGGGGCTGAGCTTTATCTCACATTTTATTTTCCTGCCAGCTTCTTCACCAGCTGGCCGTCCGGAACGGCCAGCATGGTCTGATAGGTGGTGTACACCACCATGCCCGGCCTGGCCCCGGCGGGCTTTTTCACATACCGCACCGGGGTGTAGTCCACCGGCACCTTCCCGGCCTCCCGGCCCTGGGAATAGTACGCCGCCAGGCACGCCGCCTCATACAGGCTGGCCTCGTCCGGCTCCTGGCCTCCGGTGCAGAGGATCACATGGGAGCCGTGGATCTTCTGGGTGTGGAGCCAGATATCCCTCCGGTCGGCCTCCTTGGCGGTGAGCCGGTCGTTCTGCCGGTTGCTGCGTCCCACCAGGATCCGCAGTCCGGCGGAGGACACAAACTGCCTGGGTTTGGAGGCCCGCTGAAAGCCCGGCTGCTTTTTGCCCCGGTTTTTCAGATAACCGCCGCTCTCCAACTCAGCGCGGATGTCGTTGAAATCCTGCTCCGCCTCCGCCTGGGACAGCTCCTGCACCACGCTCTCCAGGTACGTCAGCTCCTCCCGGCCCTTTTCCAGCTGCTCCGTCAGAATTTTTTCGGCGGTCTTGGCCTTGGCATACTGCTTGAAATACCGGGCGGCGTTTTCCTGGGGCCCCAGCCGCACATCCAGCGGGATGTCCATTGGTGGGCAACCGTCCTCATAGTAATTTTCTGCCGTCAGGCGGTTCATGCCCCGCTCCATGCGGTAGAGGTTGGCGGTGATCAGCTCGCCGCAGATGCGCAGCCGCTCCCGGTCCCGGGTGGCGGCCAGCTCCTTCTCCTGGGCCGCCAGCTTCCGGCGCACCCGGTCCCGGGCTGCCGTGGCGGACTTCATCAGGTCCTGGCCCTTCTGCCGGACCCGGTCCGCCTGGTCCCGGCCCTCATAAAATTCATCCAGCAGCCGGCCGAAGGAATCGAAGGTTTCCTGCTCCATGGCCGGGCCGTATTGGGTGATGGGACAATAGGTAAAATCCGCCGGCCGGCCGGCCCGGCGCAGCAGGGTGGGCACGAAGCCGCCGCCGACGATTCTGTCCCGCCATGTCCCAAGGCTGTCCCACAATTTTTCGCCCTTGTCCCGGGACAAACGGGCGTCTGTCTCACCGTATGCGGCGCAGACCAGCTCCCGGGCCATCAGCGGCGGCAGGGCCGTGAAGGTGTCCAGCAGCCACCCGTCCAGAGGCGTATCCTCTGGCAGGGCGGAGAGCAGTTCCAGAAATTCCTCCCGGCCGATCTCCAGCGGAGAACGCTTTTCCTGCCGGGGCGGCAGATGATAGAACAGGCCCGGCAGCACCTGCCGCTGCTGGGACATCTCGAAGTCCACCCGCCGCAGGCAGTCGGTGATCCGGCCCTGGTGGTCTACCAGGATGAGATTGGCGTGCCGGGGCATGGCCTCCAGGATCAGACGCCACTGGCGCTGCTCCCCCAGCTCGTCGGCGGCCTGGATGGTCAGGGTCACCACCCGCTCCAGGGGCTCCTGGACAACGGACAAAATGCGCCCTCCCGCCAGGTGCTTGCGCAGCAGCATACAGAACATGGGCGGCTGGGAGGGATTGTCCCGCAGCTGCTCCGTCAGGTGCAGCCGGGGCTGGGTGGCTCCGGCGCACAGCAGCAGCCGCCGCCCGCCCCGCAGCAGCAGCACCACCTGGTCCCGGGCGGGCTGCTGGATTTTTTCAATGCGGGTGTTTTCTACCTGGGCGGCGGTCTCCCGGACCACGGCACTCAGGCAAATGGCGTCCAGCGGCATATTACTCCCCCTCCATCATCCGGCAGAACAGCTCGTTGACCCGGTCCCGCCGCCCCTGGAGATACAGATAGCCCAGCAAGGCCTCCAGGGCCGTGGCCTGCTGATACTGGGCCCGGCTGGCATGGGCCGGGATGGAATGGACGTTGGCATTGCGGCCCCGGCGGAACACGTCCTGCTCCTCCTGGGTCAGCAGGGGGAGAATTTTCTCCGCCAGCTCCGCCTGCCGGGGGGCGCACACCAGGGCCACCGCGGCCCGGTGCAGGCCCTTTCCCGTAGCCTTGCCCCCGGCGCACAGCCAGGTGCGCACCAGCAGCTCATACACCGCGTCGCCTATATGGGCCAGGCCGATGGAGCTGATGCTGCGGATCTGCTCCGGCGGCAGCTGCACGGCAAAATAATCAGTCATGGTATTTGCTCCTTACTCTCGTTAAAACCGGTCAGCCCTTGGCCGCCAGCCAGTTGTGACCGGTGTGGGCCTCCGCCAGCAGGGGCACTGACAGCTCCGCCACCCCCTGCATCTCTTGCTGCAGAAGCTGCTCCACCCGAGACGCCTCCGCCTCCGGGCACTCCACGATCAGCTCATCGTGGACCTGCATGATCAGCCGGGCGGCCAGGCCCTCCCGGGCCAGGCGGCTGTGAACCCGGACCATGGCCAGCTTGATGATGTCCGCCGCCGTACCCTGGATGGGCATATTCAGGGCCACCCGCTCGCCGAAGGACCGCATATTGAAGTTGGAGCTTTTCAGCTCCGGCAAAGCCCGGCGGCGGTGCCACAGGGTCTCCACATAGCCCTGCTCCCGGGCCTTGTCCACCACGTCCGTCATATACTGCTTCACCCCGGTATAGGTGGCAAAATACCGGTCCATATACTCCTTGGCCTCCTGCACCGTGACGCCAATATCCTGGGACAGGGAGAAGGCGGAAATGCCATAGACAATGCCGAAGTTCACGGCCTTGGCCCGGGAGCGCATCTGGTGGGTCACCTGGTCCTGGGGCACATGGAACACCCGGGCGGCGGTGACGGTGTGGAAGTCCTCCCCGGACAGGAAGGCCTGCTGCATGGCGGTGTCGCCGGAGATGTGGGCCAGCAGCCGCAGCTCGATCTGGGAATAGTCGGCGTCCACCAGCACATGGCCCGGGGCCGCCACGAACATCTCCCGCATTTTGCTGCCCAGCTCCGTGCGGGTGGGGATATTCTGAAGATTCGGCTCCGTGGAGGACAGGCGGCCAGTGGCCGTTACCGTCATCTGGAAGCTGGTGCGGATGCGGCCATCCGGGTCGATGACCTTCAGCAGGCCGTCGGCATAGGTGCTTTTCAGCTTGGCATACTGCCGGTAGGTCAGCACGTCCGCCACCAGGGGGTGGTCCTTCAGCTTCTCCAGCACGTCGGCGTTGGTGGACCAGCCGGTTTTGGTCTTTTTCCCGTGGGGCAGGCCCAGGTCCTCAAACAGGACCTTTCCCAGCTGCTTGGGGGAATTGATGTTGAACTGCTGCCCGGCGGCGGCGTAAATCCGCTGCTCCAGCCGGTCGATGGTGTCGGACAGCTCCCGGCCGAACCGGGCCAGGGCCCCGCCGTCCACCAAAAAGCCGCTGCGCTCCATATCCGCCAGCACCCGGCACAGAGGAAGCTCCACATCGAAGTACAGCTTTTCCATGCCCTGTTCCCGGAGCCGGGGCAGCAGCACACCATGCAGGGCCTCTATCGCCGCGCCATAGCTGTGCAGCGACGCCCAGGCGGCGGACCGGTCCCCCAGAGGAGAGAAGGCGTCCGGCTCCAGATGGACGGGCTTTGGCAGCTCCTGGTTGAAATACGACACAAACAGCCGGGGCAGGTCGTATTTCCCGGCGGTGGCATCCAGCAGATAGGCCGCCAGGGCGGTGTCGAACACGAAGCCCTCCGCCGGAAGGCCCGCGTCCAGCAGGGTGCGCATCAGATCCTTGACGTTGTGGGACACCTTGGGGATATCGGCGGCAAACAGCGCCGCCAGCAGGGCCTGCCAGTCCCCCTGATAGTCCCCGGTCCACAGCTCCGCCGCCCAGGAGGCATTCTCCCCGGCGTCCCACTGGACGGAAAGGGCGGACAGGTCCGGCACCGCGTATACGGTGACAGACTCCGCCTGCCGCCACTGGGCCAGCAGGTCCCGGGCCTGGTCCTCCGTCCGGACGGGGACCACCGTGGCGGTAACCTCCGGCTTCTCCGCCGTCTCCTGGTGGGGGCGCAGGTGGTATTTGTCGATGAGCTTCTGAAATTCCAGCCGCAGGAACAGGTCGTACAGCTCCGGGCGGAAGGGCTGGCGGAGATTTTCCGCCGGGTCAAAGTCCAGGGGGGCGTCGGTGACGATGGTGGCCAGCCAATAGCTGTGGCGGGCGGACTCCTCCCCCTCCGTCAGCTTGCGGATGGCGGCAGGCTTGGCGTGCAGGTCCGGCAGCAGGCGATAGATCTCGTCAATGGCGCCGTATTCCTGCACCAGGGCCATGGCAGTCTTCTCCCCTATCCCCGGCACGCCGGGAATGTTGTCCGAAGTGTCGCCCATCAGGGCCTTCAGGTCGATCATGTGGATGGGGTCGAAGCCGTACTGCTCCCGGAAGGTCTCCGGGGTCATATCCTTGGTGGTGGTCTGGCCCATACGGGTGGACACCAGCTTCACCTTGGTGCGGTCGGTGATCAGCTGGAGGCTGTCCTTGTCGCCGGTGACGATGACGCAGTCCCACCCCGCCGCCTGGCATTTGCGGCTGATGGTGCCGATGAGGTCGTCGGCCTCGTACCCCACCAGCTCATAGCAGGGCACGGACATGGCCGAAAGCACCTGCTTCATCACCGGCAGCTGCATGGCCAGCTCCGGGGGCATGGGCTTGCGCTGGGCCTTGTAATCCGCGTCCGCCCGGTGGCGGAAGGTGGGCTCCCGGCGGTCAAAGGTGACGCATAGGGCCTCCGGGTTTTCCTCGTCCAGCAGGCGCTGGAGGGTGGTGATGAAGCCGTATACCGCGTGGGTATACAGCCCCTCCCGGGTGGACAGGGGGCGGATGCCGTAATAGGCGCGGTTCAATATACTGTTGCCGTCCAGGACCATGAGCTTCATGGAAGGGACCTCCTAATTCGTTTGATCCGTTTTATTATACCTCTTTTTATTCTTTTGTACAAGGAGCAGAAAGAGACGCACGCGGCTTGTCAAAAAAGAATTTTTTGATAAGCTGGAAATCCGTGAGGCGGCATGATAAAATAAAAGAAAAATTTTGGGGAAATTTTTTCGGGGGACGCAATAAAACCGCCTTGCCGTGCATTATCCAGATGACAGGAGACAAAAGAGATGCTGCACAGGATTGACAACACAACTTCATCCCTCCCTGCGGAGGAGGTCCAGGAGCTTCGGCGGCTGCTTTCGGGAGTGGCCGCAGGAAGCCAAGATGATCTGGCCGAACTATATCGCCGCACCCGAACGGCGGTGTACGGTCTGGCCCTGTCCTATCTCCGCAACGCCCACGACGCCCAGGACCTGACCCAGGATGTGTTCGTTCACATCTGGGACACGGCGGGACAGTACCGGCCCACAGGCTCGCCTGTTGGGTGGATCCTGGCGGTGTGCCGGAATCTGTGCCTGATGCACCTGCGGCGGGAGAGCCGTCAGGTGACCATGGAGGACCAGGAGTGGCACGCCATCCCCGACAACTGCCCGGGGCTGGACAGCCAGGAGCGGCTGCTTCTGCAGGACGCCCTGGCGGTGCTGGGAGAGGAGGAGCGGCGGATCGTCCTGCTGCACACGGCGGGCCTGAAGCACCGGGAAATCGGTCAGGCGCTGGGCCTGCCCCTGGCAACCGTCCTGTCAAAATATCACAGAGCATTGAAAAAGATGCGAGCTTACATGGAAGGAGATGACGCCCGATGACCAACGATCAGATGGAACGCAGGCTTTCCGCCGCGCTGGACAAGACCGCGCCGGACGACGTGGACGGCGTGCTCTCCCGCTGTACAGAGCGGAAAGGAACGGTAGTCCCTATGAAAAAGAAGAATAACCGAATGAAGAAATGGATGCAGACGGTGGCGGCCTGCCTGGCGGTGCTGCTGCTGGGCGGCGGCGGTCTGCTGGTGCAGCAGGCCCACGCCGTGACCTCGGTGGTGTCCCTGGACGTGAATCCCAGCATCGAGCTGCGGGTGAACAGCCGGGAAAAGGTGGTGTCCTGCCAGGCCCTGAACCAGGAGGCCCAGGCCGTGCTGGAGGATATGGACGGCGGCAGGGACCTGAAGGGCGTCAAGGCGGACGTGGCGGTGAACGCCATCGTGGGCAGCCTGGTGCGGTGCGGGTATCTGGACAGTCTGTCCTCCGCCATCCTCATCTCCGTGGAGGATAAGGATCAGGCCCGGGCCCAGCGGCTGCAGCAGGAGCTGACCAATGTCGCGGGCGGCGCTTTGGGCAACTCCCAGGCCGCCGTGCTGAGCCAGACGGTGCAGCAGGACAAGGAGCTGGAAAAGCAGGCCAAGGCCAACAACATCTCCACCGGCAAGGCGGCCCTGATCCGCCAGGCCATGGCCCTGAACGGCAGCCTGACCTTCGAGGGGTTGGCCCAGCTGTCTGTGGAGGAGCTGCGGGACCTGATCGAGGCCGGTGCGCCGGGGATGCCCATCGGCATGCAGGCGGCTCTGGAGGCGGCGGCCCAGTATGCGGGCCTGACCACGGCGGACATCACCGACGCGGACGTGGACCCGGAGCTGGACGAGACACCCGCCCACTATGAGGTGGAGTTCCAGGTGCCCGGCAAGGGCGAGCTGGAGTATAAGGTGGAGGCGTATACCGGCCAGGTGCTCACCGGCCAGGCCAATGTGCAGCCCTCCACTCCCGTGAACCCCTCCGGTGACATTGGCATGGAGGCCGCCAAGAGCGCTGCTTTGAAGCACACGGGTCTGTCCACCGCCGTCTTTACCAAGGCGGAGCGGGACTATGACGACGGACGGCTGGAGTATGAGCTGGAGTTCCACACCGACACCGCCGCCTATGAGGTCACCGTGGACGCCGCCACCGGCCGCGTGCTGGACTATGAGAAGGAGAACCTTCGCGGCGGCACCGGCAGCACCGATATCGGCGCCCAGGCCGCCAAGGCCGCGGCCCTGAAGCACGCAGGCCTGTCCGAAGGCCAGGTGCAGCAGCTTCAGGTGGAATGGGACAATGAGCATGGCCGCGCCGTGTACGAGGTGGAGTTCAAGTCCGGCGGCATGGAGTATGACTACGTCATCGACGCCGCCACCGGAGCCGTGCTGAACCACGAGATGGAGCGGGACGACTGAGCGCAGTAAAAAAAGGGGGCGGACGAAAGTCCGCTCCCGGTTTTTGCCGTCTGGACAATGCGCCCCGGATGTATAGGGCGGAAGGTTTGACTTTTCATCCAATTTTGGTATAATATGCATACCAAGTTCTATTCAATCGAAAGGGAGAAAGGATATGGAACGGGAATTTGTACTGAGCTGCTGCTCCACGGTAGACCTGCCCTATGCGTACATGGCCCAGCGGGACATCCCGGTGCTGTTTTACCACTATGTGGTGGGTGACCAGGAGTATGTGGACGATATGGGCCGGGATCCGGCGGCTCTGCCCCGGTTTTACGGCTTCCTGAAGGCGGGCCAGCTTCCCCAGACGTCCCAGATCAACGTGGCCGATTATCTGGATTTCTTTGAGGAGCAGCTGCAAAAGGGCGACCTGCTGCACATTGCCTTCACCTCCGGCCAGTCCGGCTCGGTGCACAACGCCCAGGCCGCCGGAAAGCTGCTGCAGGAGAAGTATCCCAACAAGAAGATCGTGGTCATCGACTCCCTGTGCTCCTCCTCCGGCTACGGTCTGCTGGTGGATACGGCGGCGGATATGCGGGACGCCGGGGCCACCCTGGAGGAGACGGCCCAGTGGGTGCTGCGGAACCGCAACAAGGTGCACCACCAGTTCTTCTCCTCCGATATGACCCAGTTCCGGCGCACGGGCCGGGTGTCCGGTGCGGCGGCCATGGTGGCCACCATCATGAACATCTGCCCCATTATGCGGCTGGACGACAAGGGGGCCATCAAGGCCTACAGCAAGGTCCGGGGCAAGAAGAAGGCCGTGGAGGCCACGGTAAACGCCATGGAGGAGCACGCCCAGGGCGGCCGGGACTATGACCAGCGCTGCTTCGTGTGTCACTCCCAGTGCCCGGAGGACGCGCAGATGCTCATCGACGCTCTGGAGGAGCGGTTCCCCAGGCTCCGGGGCAAGATCCGCCTGTGCGACATCGGCACCATCATCGGGTCCCACAGCGGCCCCGGCACCGTGGCGGTGTTCTTCATGGGCGACGAGCGCCCGGCGATGGACTGATACATCATGCTCCCGATGCAGGCATCCGTGAAACGGGTGCCTGCATCTCAGCTTGTCAAAAAGGCCTCGCAGAGTTTGCCGTCCGCAGGCGGCAAATAAAATGGAATCATTTTTTGCCGGGGCGTGTACCTGGCAAAAAATACTTCTCAGTCTGCAAGTGTGGAATTTGTTCGCCCGTGGCGGACAAATTATGCGCGCGGCAGACTGCAAGCCTTTTGTTCAAAAAGGGCAACGCCCTTTTTGAACAGTCTCAAACGGGCGGGGCCGAAGCCCCGCCCGTTTTGCGCTTCACTCCCCCTTCCCTGCCGTCCGCTGCCGGAACCGGCGGGAGGCCGCATCCCAGTCGATGATGGCCAGCGCCGCCTCCACATAGTCCTCCCGCCGGTTTTCATAGTCCGGGATAAACGCGTGCTCCCACAGGTCCACGTTGAACAGGGGCCACAGGGGCAGCGGCGTGTCCTGGTTGGCGGTGCAGGTGACCTGCAGCCCCCCGGAGCAGCACACCAGCCACACCCATCCGCTGCCGAACACGCTCATGGCAGCGTTCTTCAGGCTGCGGTGCAACCCCTCCACGGAGCCGAAGCTGTGCTCCACCTCCGCCAGCAGCTCCCCGGAGGGCTTGGTGGTCCGGGCCGGGGCCAGGGAGGAAAAATACAGCCCGTGGTTATACACGCCCCCGCCATAGCGGCGCACCGCCTGGCCCAGGGTCCGGGGCAGCTGGCACCAGTGCAGCAGCAGCCGCTCCAGCGGCCAGTCCTGATATTGGGTCCAGGGCACCAACGCCCCATTGAGTCGGTCCACATAGGCGGCAAAGAACGCGTCGTGGTGCAGCCGCACCGACGAGCGCCCCAGGTTTGGCTCCAGAGCCGCCGGGGCATAGGGCAGCGGCGGCAGGATATAGGGATAAGTCATGGCAGGCAGTTCCTTTCCGAAAAAATTTCCTGCTTCCATGGTATGCCGCCGTTGACAAACCATGCCTTTTGGTGCAAACTGTAAACAGCCGCCCGGCGGCAAAGGAGGAAGAAACATGCGAAGAAAAGACAGAGAACGGGACCGGAGCTTTGCCTGGGAGGTGCTGAAAAAGGCCCCCTATGCCACCCTGTCCCTGACGGACAGCCAGGGCCGCCCCTATGCCGTGCCGGTGAACCAGGCCGTGGACGAGGAGTACCACGTGGTCTATTTCCACTGCGCCGGAGCCGGAGAAAAGTGGGAGCTTCTGAAGGACGGGGCCGAGGTGTGCCTGTCGGCGGTGTCCCACGCCACGGCGGTGCCCAACGCCTTCACCATGGCCTATGCCAGCGCCGTTCTGCGGGGCCGGGCGGAGGTGGTGACGGACCAGGGCGAGTGGACCCGGGCCCTGCTTCTGCTGTGCTCCGCCTTTGACCCCAAGGGCATGGGCCGCTTCACGGAGTCCGTGGAAAAATACGGACCCGCCACAAAGGTGATCCGGATCACCCCCCGGGAGCTTACCGGCAAGGAAAACACCGCCGCCGAAGCGCCCCACCATCATCACGACTGAGGAAACACTATGGCATGCTATATTTTCGGTGCAGGCAGCTTTTACGGCCTGGACTGCTGTCCCCGGGCCGACGACTTCATCATCGCCGCCGATGGCGGCTGGCTGGCCTGCCGCAAGACCGGCATCACCCCGGACCTGCTGCTGGGGGATTTCGACTCCCTCAGCACCCAGCCCGACTTCCCCAACATCCTCCGGGTGCCGGTGGAGAAGGACGACACCGACACCATGCTGGCGGTGAAGACCGGCCTGGAGCGCGGGGAAACGGAGTTCCACATCTACGGCGGCATGGGCGGCCGCCGGACGGACCACACCATCGCCAATTTCCAGGCCCTGCTGTACCTGGCCCGGCGGGGGGCTCAGGGCTGGCTGTATGGCCAGGGGGAGCGGTACACCGCCGTATGCGGCGGCACCGTCACCTTCCCCGCCCGGGACCGGGGCATCCTGTCGGTGTTCTGCCTGGGGGCCGACGCCAGGGACGTCAGCATCCAGGGAGGCCAGTATCCCCTGCACCACGCGGTGCTGACGGCGGAGTTCCCTCTGGGCGTCAGCAACCACTTTGTGGGCCGCCCCATCACCGTGTCGGTCCGGGACGGCAGCCTGCTCATAGGCCTGGTGGAGGACTGACCCGGGCGTTTTTTGTGTTCCCGGTTGCCAAAGCGGGCCATGCGTGGTAGAATAGACAGGAATGGAAAGGGGGCTTCTGCCATGCTTTTGGCCATTGATATCGGCAATTCCAACATCTCCGTGGGGCTGTTCGACCAGAAACGGGACCTGAAATTTCTGTCCTCCATCGACACCGACAGCCGGAAAACGGCAGATCAGATCAGCATCGACCTGATGAACATCTTCTCCCTGTATCAATACGACCTGCGTGACGTCAGCGGCGCCATTTTCTCCAGCGTGGTGCCGCCCATCAACTTCATGATGGCCAAGGCCCTGACCCGCCTGCTGGGAAAGCCCCCCATGATCGTGGGCCCCGGGGTCAAAACCGGGCTTAACATCCGCATGGAGATCCACAACCAGTTGGGTGCCGACCTGGTGGCAGGCGCCGTAGCCGCTCTGGACAAGTACCCCACCCCCATCATCATGATCGACATGGGCACCGCCACCACCATCTCCTATATCTCCAGCAGGCGCAGCTATGAGGGCGGCCTGATGTTCCCCGGGGTGCGGCTGAGCCTGGACGCCCTGTCGGACCACACCGCCCAGCTGCCGGACATCTCCCTGCAGCACCCCAAGAGCCTCATCGGCAAAAACACCGAGGACTGCATGCGCTCCGGCATTGTCTACGGCACCGCCGGGATGCTGGACGGCGTCATCGACCGCATCCGGGAGGTTCTGCCCCAGGGGGAGACCCCCACCATCGTGGCCACCGGCAGCAACGCCCCTGTGATCGTGCGCTACTGCCGCAACAAGGTGCTCTATGACAAGTATCTGCTGATGGAGGGCCTGTGGGACATCTATCAGAAGAATCACTGATAAAAAGAGCTTTGCTATTTTGACAGTCACGGCAAAGGCCCCGGACTTTCGTCCGGGGCCTTTGCTTATGCAGTTGGCGTATGAGGAAGGCTGTCACAGCCGGTTGGGCAGGGCTGCGGCTCCCTTCTTATAGGTGGGTCAGCGGGCCTTGCGCTTCAGGGTCACAGCGGCGGGGATCATCACGCAGCTGAAGGAAGCGGCCAGCACCCAGAGGATGATGTTGGAGGAGTCGCCGGTCTTGGGGGCGTCGGGCTTGCCCGGCTCCTCGGGCTTGCCGGGGTTCACGGGATCGGGATTCTCGGGCTGGGCCACACCCTCATAGGCGGTGGTGGTCAGGCTGCGGGAGAAGATGAAGTTGCTGATGAAGGTGTACTCGTCGGTCTGGTGAATCTTGTGGTTCAGGACGTTGGCAAACAGGGCCATGTCCAGGTCGCCGCTCTGATACTCGAAGCCCACCACGCCGTTGTTGTACTGGTTGAACTGCTCGGTCAGCTCATCGTCCGTCAGGCAGATGCAGCCCTGCAGGGGGGCCTTGCCGGCGTTCTGCACCAGAACGGTAGCGCCCTTGGGGATCTTGGTGAACCAGTTGGTGCCGTACTCGTACATCACGTCGTCACCCTCGTTGATATAGGTGGCGTTGACCAGGGTGTTGTTGGGATATACCACCCGGCCCAGGAAGTCGGTACCCATGTCGCATGAGGAGATCTCCACGCCCAGCTCCTGCATGAAGGCAGAACTGCCGGTGATGGCGTCGTTGCTGTAGCCCATGTAAGGCGTACCGGCCTTCACGGCGGCCAGGGCATCGTCGCTGAGGACGCGGGAGCCCACGATGACATTGGCCTTGGTCAGGTCATCGGTCATGGTGAAGCCCATGGCGGTCAGAGCCAGCCAGTCGAAGCGGTAGTTATAGGAGCCGGAGCGCAGGGTGGTCTCCACATAGCCGGAGGTGTTATTGGCAGGCTTGCCGGGCAGGAACACCAGAGGATTCAGGATCACGGCGGCCTTGTAGTTCGCGCCGTACACGCCGGTGGCAGTGATAACATAGTCCTTGGCCACGGTCATGAAGTCCTCATAGGAGCAGATGAAGTTGCCCTTCTCGCTGCCCTCGGTGATCATGGCCACGGTCTTGCCGGCCCGCAGCAGCGCGTTGACGGCAGCGGCGGAGTCGTTGGACACGTTGTCGATGATGACGTCGGCATTCTCCACGCCCTCAAACTGAGTGGCGAAGGCGGCCAGATAGGTCAGAGCCTGGGTATAGTTGATGGTCTCGGGGCAGGCAGCCATAATAGTCTTGTAGGCAGCGGGCTCCGCCACGATGACGCGGTCATAGCCCCGGGCGTTGCTGCGCTGGGCGAAGCTCTCGGAGTACAGGCCCTGCCAGACGTTGATGAAGGTGCCGTCGAACAGCTGGCTGTTGGCCAGGGAGCGCTTGGCCTGATACATGGACACCACCATGGTACCGGCGGGATAGGTCACGCCGTCATAGGTGAATTCCTTGCTGGCCACGTTGACCTTCACATCGTTGCGGGTCAGGTACTTCATCTCGGCGGCGGCGTCATACAGATTCTTCTGGTTGGCGCTGTCCATGGGGATGATGTAGCACTCGGGATAGAAGTTGCCGTTCTGGCCCTCGCCATCGTACACGGGGCGCATCAGCTCAGTCTGGGTGCCGGGCCGGTCGTACTGGTCCACGTACCAGGGAGCCACCAGCTCGTTGGAATTGGTGTTGTTCACGCCGCGGGAGAACAGCTTGGCCTGGTTCTCCAGCATGGTGATCTTGTTGGCCTGGATGTACATGGCCTGGGTCATCAGGCCGTAAGGCACCACCAGCTCGGAGGCGACGTCACTGTACACAGGCAGCTCCCAGGTGATGCCGGCGGTGCCGATCAGGACGGGGAACTGGGAACCGTAGGCGGTGGTCATATCATCCCAGGGCTCGGTCCAGGCCACGCCGGAGGGAGAATCGTTGTCCACACGCAGGTAATCGCGGTGGGGCATCTCGAAGCTGTTGTGCTCGGGGTTGTTGGCGATGGCGCCCATACCCACGGCCTCGCCCAGCTGGATGAACTGCTTGGCGATCAGGTCGTACTCATAGTTGGGCTCGTGGGGAGGCGTGCAGGGCTCGATGAGCATGGCCTCCACGCGGCCGTGAATCTCGGTGAACACCATGGGGTTGAACTTATTCACCAGGGCCATGGCGTTGGCATCCTCAAACAGGGTCTGGTTGGCCTCGTCACGGTTGGGGTCATAGCCCTGACCGGTGGTGCGGGTCATGTGCTCATAGCCCTCGATGTTCTGCTCGGGGACGATGACCATAAACACGTCGCCCAGCAGCTCCTTGACGTTGACCTCATTATTCTTAACGTTGTAATACTCCTCCAGGTCCAGCTGACCGGAGTACAGGCTGCCGTTGGCCTTGTAGCCGTTTTCACCGCGGATGAAGCCGATGTAGGAGGCGAAATTCTTGATCTGCTCGGGAACGGCCACGTTCTGCTTGGCCATCTCCTGGGCCAGAAGCTCCTTACCGGCGTCGGTGAAGCCCTCCAGGGTGTTGACGCTGATGGTCTCATTCTCCAGCAGCAGGTGGGCAAACTCCAGGATGCCGTTGACGGCGGCATTCTCGTTGGAATGAACGTTGGAGGCGAACATGGGGACCCGCAGATCGTCAAAGTCGCCGTTGGCCAGCTTGGTCAGCGCCAGGTCGGGGTCGGATTCTACCAGGTCGGTGTATGCCAGCCACTTGTCCACAGACTCCTTGGAGTCGGCAACGATCAGATAAGGCATGTCGTAGCCGTCCACGGTGGTCTGGCCCATGGACTCCTTGGCCACATATAGGTCGGTGTCCATGGCGGCCAGGGCTTCCAGATCGTCATACAGCTCGTACACGGTGCGGAAGCTGTCGTAAGGAACGACCTTGGCGTGGCAGGAGGCGATGTCCTTACCGTCGGCGGTCACACGCAGGGTGTAATAGCCGCACAGGTCCAGGTATGCGCCGCCGTTGCTGTGGGGGGCGCTGTAGTCCACGCTGCCGGAGCGGTTGGCAAAGTAGCAGGAGATGTTCAGGTACAGGACCAGAGAGACCTTGCCGTCGTCGTCGAACGCAAAGCCGTAGTCATCCACCTGAAACATCTGGGTGTCTCTCTGGGTCTTCCAGCTGTCCAGAGGGCCGCCCTGATAGGGGTTGGGGAACTTCTCGGGGTTCAGATAGCCGCGCTGGGTGTCGCGGTCCAGAGACAGGGACAGGCCCGCGTCCATGGCGGCGGCCAGCTCATTCTCCGTCAGGTTGGTGGGCAGGGTGACGGTGGCGGTGGCGTCCTCCGCCAGGGAGATCTGCCAGTCGATGTCGGTGTATGCGGGATAGGTATTTGCCAGGGACTTACCGGGGGAACGAGTGTCCTTCGCCACGTCTGCGACGCTTGCGAACGCAGATGCAGGGAATACGAGAGCGAGGATCAGGACAAACGCCAGGATCTTCGTCGAAAGACGGGATCTTTTGTGCTGCATAGTTTTCTCCTTTTCTTCTCTTTCTTTTCCATGGTGGTCCTTGGGTCGTCCGACGGGGCCGCCGGGCCGTCTGTCGGATCGTTGATTTTAGATTAAAACGGCTGTACAGCTTTGTCAATCTGTACAGGCATATGCGGCGCGGTAGAAAAAACTTTGTGTATTTTTGTGCAATGTGCTGTTATGTTTTCTTCTCATGCATTCCGTTATTCATATTGTGAACTTTCAGACAGTCGACCATGCGTTCCACAGGCCGCCGCAGCTATTTGGACATCACTCAAAATTTGTATAAGAAAATATGGTTTTTCCCCCGAAAAACCGGGATACCCGGAGGAAATGCAGGCATTTCTTCGGATATCCCGGCACGCATGTTCTTTTCTATAATCGCAATACGCGTTTTACCGCCATCAAATTGGCCGGTTCTGTTATCCCACCGCCTCCAGCATATGCTCCAGCAGGATGCCGTAGCCCTGGGAGGGATCGTTCACCAGCACATGGGTCACAGCCCCTACGAAGCGCCCGTTCTGGATGATGGGGCTGCCGCTCATCCCCTGGACGATGCCGCCGGTGGTCTCCAGCAGCTGGGGGTCCGTGACCTTCAGCAGCAGGTCCCGGCCGTCCCGGTTCATGGGGCACAGCCGCACGATCTCCACCTGATAGGCCCGGGTATCATCTCCGGAGACGGTGGACAGAATGGTAGCAGGGCCCGTGGTCACCTGGCTGCTCTGGGCCACCGGCAGGGCCGTGCCGGAGACGAAGTCCCCCTCCGCCACGGTGCCGAAAATGCCGCCGGTGGTGTTGGCGGACACGGTGCCCACGTCGTGCTGGGCCGTGAAGTCCCCCTTCAGCTGGCCCGGCTCACCCTTTTCGCCCTTTTTCACGGCCTTCACGGAGGTCTCCATAATGGAGCCGCTGGACAGCGGCATCAGCTGGGCCGTGTCCGTGTCGGTGATGCCGTGGCCCAGAGCGCCGTAGGCCCCGGTGTCCGGGTCATAGAAGGTCAGGGTCCCCACGCCGGCCATGCTGTCCCGGGTCCAGGCGCCCAGCCGCCAGGAGCCGTCCTCCCCCTGCACCGGCGCGGCGGTGACGTTCAGGGTCTTGCCCTCACGCCGCAGGCCGATGGCGGCGGGCTGGCCTCCGGTGGCCTGCAGCAGGGCCTGCAGGTCCTCCGTGGAGGTGACCTTTTCGCCGTTGCAGCTGACGATCAGGTCCCCCTCCCGGATGCCGCAGTCCCGGGCCGGGCAGGGGTCCGTTTCCGAGGTGGACACCACCAGCACGCCGTCGGCAAAGAGCTTGATGCCCACCGCCTTCCCCACAGGAATCAAGGTGCGCTGATCGGCCCATACCGCCTGGCAGCACAGGACCCCGGTGAGCAGCACGGCCAGCAGCCATGCGGCCGGCCTGCGTATGCGTCGCTTTTTTTGCGTTTCATACATGCGATCACCCCTGTTTTTGAATTTTGTCGCCGGCGACAGAGTTACTTTGCGCCGCCGGACGGCGTTTCATGTCCGCTAAATAAAGGATGCTTTTCCGCCGGACGCGAAAAAAGCGCCGCAGACGGCTGTCTGCGGCGCAAAGGCGGAAGAAATTTCCAATTTTTACCGGGTCTCGTAGCGCTTGGGGTCCTTGGGCAGGCACAGTTCCAGGATCAGGCCCACCACGAACACACCGGCGGAAATAGCGGAGGCGAAGCCATTACAGCGTCACCTGACAGCCGGGGGCGAAGAAGTACAGCACCATTTCCGCCACCGGCGTTTCCAGCACCCGGCTCAGGGCCTGGCTGTACGCCGTCAGCTGGGGGCGGTACAGCTCCGCCCGGGCGGGGGCCTCCTCCGGCCTGATGCGGTCGGTTTTGAAGTCCACGATGACCAGGCCCTCCTCCGTCCGGAAGGCGCAGTCCACCACGCCCTGGAGCATCAGCTCGTCCTCCGGCTCCGCCGCCGGGTCATACAGCGCCGCCGGCAGCAGCAGGGAAAAGCGGTACTCCCGGTACACCTGCTCCGCCCGGCGGATGCGCTGGGCCAGAGGCGCGGCCAGGAACCGCCGCACCTGCTCCAGGTCCAGGGACGCCGCCTGCTCCGGGGTCAGCAGATGCCGCGCCGTCAGGGACGCCGCCTGCTCCTCCGGGTCCGGGCCGTTCAGGTCCAGGTACTGCATCAGCAGGTGCATGGCCGTGCCCCGCTGGGCGGCGGACAGGGGCCGCTCCCCCAGCAGGAACCGGGGGGTGTCCACCTGCACCTGCCGCACCCGCCGGACCGTGCCCTGGGCGATCTCCTCGTCCAGCTCCCGGCCCTTCAGCTGGGTGGCCGTGACCTTGGTGGGGATGCGGCAGGCCGCCTGATGGGGATAGTCCAGCTCCTGGACCTCCACGGCGCTCTCCGGCGGGACCTCCTGCGGTGCGTCCTCCCGTTCCCGGGCCGCCGCGGCCGTGGGATTTTCCCACACCTGCACCTGCCAGCCGCCGCCCAGGCCCACCCGGGTCTGGGGCTCCGTCTCCGCCCATCGGCGCAGAGGCTCCCCCTCCGGGGCGCACAGCAGCGGCAGCAGCAGCCAGTCTCCGGGGCATTTGGCCCCGGCCACCGCCTCCGGCGGCGTGGGCATATCCGCCAGCACCGAAAGGTCCGCCAGCCGCTTGCGGCCATGGGCCATGCACTGCACGCAGATGAGCTTCTCCTTGGCCCGGGTCAGGGCCACATACAGGATCCGCATTTCCTCGGACTTGCTCTCCCGGGTCAGGGCCGCCGCCACGGCGGTTTTGGTGACGGTGTCGTACCGGATGCGCTTTTCCCGGTCCACACGCTCGGTGCCCAGGCCCAGCCGGGGGTGCACCAGCACCGGACGGCGGAAGTCGTCGGCGTTGAAGGTCTTGTGCAGGTCCGTCAGGATCACCACCGGGAACTCCAGTCCCTTGGACCGGTGCACGCTCATGATCTGCACCCCGCTGCCGGCGGTCCGGGTGGTGATGGGGGGCTGCCGCCCCTCCTCCAGCAGGTCGTGGAGCTGGGTCACGAAGTCGAACAGGCCGCCCCGGCCCGCCGCCGCCTGCTGACCGGCGTAGGTATACAGGGCAATGAGGTTCTCCTTCCGGGCGGCTCCGCCCTCCATGGCCCCGAACACCGCCAGGGCGTGGCACTCCGTATAGAGCTTCCACAGCAGGCGGTCCGCCGTCATATCCCGGGCCGCCAGCCGCAGCTCCTCCAGCAGCCGCCGGAAGTCCGCCGTGTCCGCGCCGTCGTCCAGGCACAGGGCGTCGTAATAGTCCCCCTCCGGCTGCAGCGCCCGGATCAGGGCCAGGCGGTCCGCCGAAAAGCCGAACAGCGGCGACCGCAGTACGGCGATCAGCGGCACATCCTGCCGGGGATTGTCGATGATCTGCAAAAACGACACCATCACCGCCGCCTCCGGGGTGCTGAAGAAAGCCTCGCTTTCCCCGCTGGTGCAGGGGATGTTCTCCCGCCGCAGGGCCGCCGTATAGGCCGCCAGCCTGGCCCGGGGGGAGCGCATGAGAATGACGATGTCCTCCGGCTCCACCGGCCGGGGCCGGCCGTCCTCCCCCTGCACCTGGAATTTCTCGTCCAGCAGCTGCCGGATGCGGCGGGCCGTGAACCGGGCCTCCATCTCCGTCCGGTCGAAGCTCTCCTCCTGGGTGTTCTCCACGCTGATGAAGTGCAGCTCCGGCTCCATGCCCGGCCGGGGCGGGTACGCCGCCTCCGCGCCGAAGTACAGCTGCTCGTCGTCGCCGTAGTCCATTTCTCCCATTTCCCGGGACATAACAGACCGGAACACGAAGTTGGTGCCGTCCAGCACCTCCCGGCGGGAGCGGAAATTCCGGCTCAGCAGCACCTTCCGGGGCTGGCCCTCCTCCGCTTCCGATGCCGGGACATAGGACAGGTATTTTTCCAGAAAGATGGTGGGGTCCGCCAGCCGGAAGCGATAGATGCTCTGCTTCACGTCGCCCACGGCGAACAGCCGCCGCTCCCGGTCGGACAGCGCCCGGAAAATGCAGTTCTGCACCTGGTTGCTGTCCTGATATTCGTCCACCATCACCTCCCGGTAGCGGGAGGCCACCTGCCGGGCCAGGTCCGTGGGCTGGCCCTGGCCGTCGGTCAGCAGGTCGATGGCGTAGTGCTCCTGGTCGGAAAAGTCCATCACGTTCCGCCGGACCTTCTCCGCCTGGTAGCGCAGGGTGAACCGGGCCGTCAGGCTCAGCAGGGCCAGCATGGCCGGGGCCATCTGGCGCAGGTCCTCCAGCAGCTCCTCCTCCGGCACGGAAAAGGTGGCCTGGATGTCCTTCAATGCCTTTTTGCACTGCTCCAGCACCGCCTTGGACCGGTCCCGGCAGGCGGCGTTTTCATCGCCCCGGACGGCTCCCATCCGGCGGAATACGGGGACCGCCTGTCCCAGGCTGTCCCAGCCCTGTTCCGCCTTGTCCCGCAGGTGTTCCAGGGCCTGGGCTGCCTCCAGGAACCGGTCGCCGTAGGCTTTGTACACGGCAGGGTAGTCCTCCATGTCCTCCACGGCCTGCTCCAGCCGCCGGGACCAGAAGTCCGCCTTCCGCAGGGCGTCCTCCATGAGATACCGGCCGCAGCCGGTGTCCGGCAGGTGCTCCGGCGTTCTGGCCCAGTCCCGCTTCAGCTCCTCCAGCCACCGCAGGGGGTGGGGGTGGCTCTGGGTCTTCTGGTGCAGGTCCAGCACCAGGGCCTCCAGGGCCCGGTCGTCCCGGCCGGCTCCCAGGGTCTCCGCCAGCAGGCGGGCGTTTTCGTCCTCCTCAATGCCGGCGTAAAAATCCTCCAGCACCCGGCCCAGCACCCGCTGGCGCAGCAGGGCGGCCTCCTGCTCGTCCAGCACCCGGAAATCCGGGGTCAGGCTGTGCTCCTCCACTGGCGGCAGCAGGTGGACGTTCTCCCGCAGAAGCCCGGCGCAGAAGGCGTCCACCGTTTTGATGTCCGCCTGATACACCCGCAGCATCTGCCGCCGCAGGTGGCCGTCTCCAGGGCGCTCCGCCACCCGGCGGGTCAGCTCCTGGGCGATCTTGCCCCGCAGCTCCGCCGCGGCGGCCTTGGTATAGGTGATGATCAGGAAGTCGTCCACCTGGCAGCCCTCCTGCTCCATATAGGAAAACAGGCGCTCCACCAGGACCTTGGTTTTGCCGGAGCCTGCGGCGGCGGACACCAGCAGGCTTCCGCCCCGGTTATATACGGCCGTTTCCTGCTGCGGCGTCAGCGGCATGGCGATCCCTCCTCTCGGCTTCCTTCCTCCACAAATTTCCAGAATTCTCCCGGGTCCACGCTTCTGATGTACCGCACCCGGTCGCCGCCCCGGCCCTCCTGGAACCCGCAGGCGGCGGCAAAGTCGCAGTGCTGGCAGGCCCGGTCCTGGGGGCCGTGGGCCACCGGGTCGGCGTCGATGCTGCCGGAGCCGATCTCCCGGGCGATCTGGTGCAGCAGGCGGTCCACATAGCGGCCCAGCTTGCCCAGCTGCTCCGCCGAGGCGACGCCGTCGGCGATGGAGCCGTCCTTTTTCACCTTGATGGGCAGGTAATGGGGCGATTCCAGGGCGCTGTGCTCCATGGCCCGCAGCACCTGGGGGTCGGAGAGCACCATGCCGCTGCGGCGCAGGGCACTCTGCAGGGCCAGCTGCAGCTTCTCCGGCCGGATGCCCCGGTCCGCTTTCAGGATCACCTCCCGGGCCGGGTGGTACAGTACCCCCGCCGGGACGATGGGATAGCCGAAGTAGCTGCGGCCCTCCTGCTCCAGGGTGAACAGGTACAGCAGCATCTGGATCCCCAGGCCGTACCGCAGGTCCGACAGGTCGAAGGACTTTTTCCCGGTTTTGTAGTCCACCACCCGCAGATACAGCCTGCCGTCGTGGAGCCAGCCGTCCACCCGGTCCACCTTGCCGCTGACGGACAGGCGCTGATCCCCCTCGGTGATGGTCACGGCAGGGAGCTGCCCGTCCTTTCCGCCGAAGCCCAGCTCAAAGGCCACCGGGGAAAAGTCCGACTGGGCCAGCTCCCCGGCCATGTCCTCCACAATGGCATAGGCCGCCGTCCGCAGCCGGGAAAAGAGATACCGGAACCGGGCGCTTTTCTCCTGATATCCGTCGATCTCCTCCCGGGCGTAGCGGTCCGTATATTCCCGGACCAGCTGCCGCAGCTCCGGCTGCTGCACCGCGGCCCAGCCGCCCCGGGTCTTGACCTCCCGGGCCACGTTTTCCAGCAGATAGTGGATAAACGTGCCGATCTCCGGGGCCTCGAACCCCGCCGGGCGGCGGTCCTTTGCCCGCAGGCCGTACTGCATGAAATACCCGAAATGGCACCGCTTTACCTGGTCCATCCGGGAGGCGGACATATGCAGGGAGCGGCCATACAGGGCCTCCACCGCCGGGCCGGACAGCCGTCCCCGGCCCAGGGCCCGGCCCCGGTCCATGGCGTCCAGCACCCGGTCATAGTCTCCCCGCCCGCGGAAATACTGCCGCAGGGCGGGGTCCTCTCCCGCCAGCTCCAGGGCCGTGGCGGGGAGCCTGCGCCGGTAGCTGCCGTCCTCCCGGGTCACCCGCAGCCGGGGAAACAGCTTTTCCATCCGCTGCACCACAAAGGAGGGGCGCAGCTGGCTGCCGTTGACGTCCCCCACCGGCCAGCTGACGGTGAGCCGGTCCGTGGGCTGGGCCAGGCAGGCGTAAATATTCTGCAATTCGTTGTCCAGCGGGTCGAAGCTGGCGTCCGACAGCAAAATTTCCCGCTGCTGCAGGGCGGCCCGGTCCTCCGGGTCCAGCAGGCCGTGGCCGCTGGGGGGCATGGGCAGCACATGGTCGTTGGCTCCCAGCAGGAACAGGCACTTCACCCGGTGCCGGTCATTGCGGGTGATCTCGCTGACCTTCACCTGGTCCAGGGTGGCCGGGATGGTACCCACGCTGTACTGGGTCAGCACCAGCCGCAGGAGCCGGGCGAACTCCTCGCCGGACAGCTCCGTATCCCCCAGGATTTCCGCAAACTGGTCCAGCACCCCGCAGAAGATCGCCCACAGCTGGACATATTCCTCCGCCAGCTGGGGCCGGTCCTCCTCCAGGAGCTTTTTCGCCGTGTCCTCCAGGGTCTGCGGCACACCGGCCTCCTGCAAAAACCCATACAGGCACTCCGCCTTCTGCCGGGCCGCCCCGGCGGTGTGCATCCCCCGGTAAAGAGGCTCCAGCAGCAGGCGCACCCGCCGCCGGATGCCGTTGACTCGCTCCAGCCGGGCGGCGCTGCGCTCCGTCAGCTCCCGGCCGTATCCGTCGGGGCTTGCCGTCCAGTCCCCCTCCCGCAGCCACATGGAATTGCCCCGGATGTCCCACAGGATGACGTAATTTTCCAGAATGTCGCACTCGTCCGGGGTGATGCCGCCCAGGCCGGTTTTCAGGCAGCGGAACACGTCCTCCCGGTCGAAGCCGCCGGTGACGGCGTCCAGTGCCCCCAGCAGCATGGTGATGGGGGGCTTTTCCAGCAGATCGCTGCGGCGGCTGATATAGGCCGGGATGCCGTCCCGGCGGAACACGCTCTCCAGCAGCGGGCCGTAGATCTCCATATTCCGGGCGCACACGCCCATGTCCCGCCAGCGATAGCCCTCCGCCGCCAGCTGCCGCAGCTGCTGGGACACCCATTCCACCTCGGTAAAGGCCGTGGCCGCCTGGTACAGCTCCAGGCCCTCCGGTTCCCCGTCGTAGGGGACCTCCTGGCCGAAAAAGTGGGCTTCCAGGTGTCCCAGGGGGCCCTGCCCCCGGCTTTCGCACCACAGCACGTCCATCTCCTGCCCCGCCCGGCGGGCCATGCGCTCCAGGCGCATCCGCTGGCGCAGGGCGTTCTGGAACAGCCGGTCGCTGCTCCGGTCTCCCAGCAGCGTCACCGTGACGCCTTCGGCCTGCCGCAGCACCAGCTCCAGAATGCTCTCCTCCTGGCGGTTGAAGTATGAAAAACCGTCCAGATACACGTCGCAGCCCCGGAGATAGCCGCTTCCCTCCAGATGCTCCCGGAGCTTCTGGAGCCGGGAGCGGGCGTCGAAATCGCCGCTGCGCAGCCGGGCGTCGTAGGCGGCGTATATCAGGGCGATGTCCCGCAGCTTGCCGCCCATGGCCCCGTCCAGGTCCTCTACCTGCCGGTACAGGGCCTGGGGGCCGATCTCGTAGGCGTAGAACTCCTCCGTCAGGTCCGTCAGCTGCCGCAGGAACGACGCCCGCTGGCTGGGCCGTCCGAATACCCGCAGCTCCGGGGCCAGCTCCTGCAGCACCCGCCGCATGGTCAGCAGCTTCCCCCCGTTGTCCAGGGTAAACTCCGCCAGGCCGCCGGTTTCCGCCAGCACCCGGGACGACAGGCTCCGGAAGCTCAGCACCTCCGCGTCCCGGGACGCTGTGGGCCCCAGGGCCCGGCACAGGTCCACCTCCGCCTCGTGGGAGATATGCTCCGGCACCAGCAGCACCTGCCGCCGCAGACGGCGGTTCTTTTCCATGGCCTCCAGCACCCGCCGGGATTTCCCGGACCCGGCCCGGCCCACCCATATATGAAGCATCTGCCCGCCTCCTTTCCGACAGCAGGATACCACCTCCGCTGTCCCGAAAAACTCTCATCTGACAGTATAGCGCATTTTTCTTCCCCTGAAAAGGACAAAAAAACACCGGCTGTGCAGCCGGTGTTTTTATGCTTATTGATTGTCGCCCAGCTCCTTGAGATACCGGCTCAGGGCATCCTTCCAGTCCGGCAGCGGCGTGAAGCCGTTCTCCGCCAGCTTGCTCTTGTCCAGCCGACTGTTGAAGGGCCGCGCCGCCTTGGACGCGCCGTATTCCGCGGTGGTCACGGCGTCCACCTGTACCGGCAGGCCCGCCTGGCGGAAAATTTCGCAGGCAAACTCGTACCAGGAGATGTACCCGCCCTCATTGGTGGCGTGATAATAGCCGTACTTGTCGGACTCGATCATATCCGCCAGCAGCCGGGCCAGGTCCAGGGTATAGGTAGGCGTACCGATCTGGTCGCACACCACCCGCAGCTTGTCGTGGGTCTTGCCCAGCTGGAGCATGGTCTTGATGAAGTTCTTGCCGTTCAGACCGAACACCCAGGCGATCCGCACGATGAAGTATTTCTCCAGCGCAGAGCTGACGGCCAGCTCGCCGCCCAGCTTCGTCTCGCCGTAGTAGTTCAGGGGCTGATAGTCCTTGCAGTCCGGCTGCCAGGGGGTCTCCCCCTGGCCGTTGAACACATAGTCCGTGGAAATGTACATCATCTTGCAGTCCTGGGCCTTGCACGCCGCCGCCAGATGCGCGGTGCCGTCCACGTTGATGGCCCGTACCTTGGGCTGCTTGTCGGCGTCCTCGGCCAGGTCCACCGCCGTCCAGGCGGCGCAGTGGATCACGGCGTCGGGCCGCACCTGGTCCATCACCTGCCGCACCTGCTGCTCATTGGTGATGTCCATGGCCGCATAGGGCATCTTCGTCACGGCAGAGCCGTCTGCAATGCCGCTGTACACCGGGGCGATGTCACTGCCCACGCCCTGATGGCCCCGGCGGGCCAGCTCGTTCATCACATCGTGGCCCAGCTGACCGCCCACGCCCGTTACCAATACCTTCATTGCTTGTAACCTCCTCGTTACAGATACTTGACCGCCTTGCAGATGGGCCGCTCTTTTCCCCAGCGCCCGGTCATGGCGGCTTTGACCTTCTCTTTGCACCAGACCAGTGCAGCCTCAATAAGCATCAGCACCGCGAACTCCGCCAGCATCATCAGGAAATACGGCGCCGCCGGCGTCTGTGCCAGGTAAAAACGCTTGCCCAGCATCAGCAGCTCCGGCGCGATCTGCCAGGGCAGATGCGTGGCCATCAGGAACATGGAGTGCCTGCCGCACCAGATCAGGGGCCTCAGGAATATGCGGGCCTCCAGCCAGCGCAGCAGCTCCAGAACGGCCACGGAACCCAACACACCGTTGAGATAGAACACCGGAGCAAAGGACCCCAGCTTAAAGGAGTTGAAATCCAGGTCCGGACTCAGCAGCGACAGGCCCAGATTCACCGCCAGCAGAACCGCCAGCACCGGCAGCCTTCCCAGCCGCTGCGGCTTCCCCCGCCGGTAAAGCAGATACCCGCACAGCATGAACCAAAAGCCGCTGACGCTCTTGGCCAAAACAATAAACAGATTGCGCACCACCTGCACCCACAGGCGATCCGCCCCGGGAATATCCATTCCCTGATAGAAATAGCCGATGACGCACAGGATAGCCGGCGCCAGGACACACACCAGTATGCGCTTGGCGGCAGACCAGCCCTCCGGCCGCACCGCCGCAAACAGCAGCTCGGCGATCAGCAGCGTAGGCAGAAACCACAGGGTGGCAACACCCCGCAGCGTCACCGTCAGGATCACGTCCCCCTTCAGGGCCGCCAGTCTGCTGCCGCCGTGTATGGTGAGAAAAGCCAGGTGCGCCAGAATCGCCAGAGCCGAAAACACGCCATAGGGGATCACCAGGGAATACCAGCGTTTTTTCATCACCTGTGCACAGGAATCCCTCTGGCCCCGCTCCCCATAGCGGTATGCCTTCAGCAGGCCCACCACCACATAGAACACAGCGATCTTGAAGGAGGAAAACCATACGGAGCTGGTGCTCCACAGGTAGTCCATGTGGCCCCAGATGATGGCCAGCATGCCCAGGCCCTTTGCCGCGTCCACAAAGCCCAGGTGCGTCTGCCCCATCCGGACTTCTACTGCCTGCTGCTCCATGGCTCAGCGATTGCCGTACATTTTCTCGTAATAGTCCTGATACTCGCCGGAGATGATGGTCTCCCACCATTCCCGGTGATTCAGGTACCAGTCGATGGTCTTTTTGATGCCGTCGGCGAACTTGGTCTCCGGCAGCCAGCCCAGCTCGTTGTGGATCTTGGTGGGGTCGATGGCATAGCGCATATCGTGGCCCTTCCGGTCCGCCACATGGACGATGAGGCTCTCGGGCTTGCCCAGCTCCTTGCAGATCAGCTTCACAATGTCGATGTTGCGCATCTCGTTGTGGCCGCCCACGTTGTACACCTCGCCTACCCGGCCCTTATGGATGATCAGGTCGATGGCCCGGCAGTGATCCTCCACATACAGCCAGTCGCGGACGTTCAGGCCCTCGCCGTACACCGGCAGGGGCTTGTCGTTCAGGGCGTTGGCGATCATCAGGGGGATCAGCTTCTCCGGGAAGTGATAGGGCCCGTAGTTGTTGGAGCAGCGGCTGATGGTAACAGGCAGACCATAGGTCCGGTGATACGCCTGCACCAGCAGGTCGGCGGCAGCCTTGGAGCTGGAGTAGGGGCTGGAGGTGTGGATAGGCGTCTCCTCGGTAAAGAACAGGTCGGGCCGGTCCAGGGGCAGGTCGCCGTACACCTCGTCGGTGGACACCTGATGATAGCGCTGGATGCCGTATTTGCGGCAGGCGTCCATCATGGTGGCGGTGCCGATGATGTTGGTCTGCAAAAACACACCGGGGTCCTCGATGGAGCGGTCCACATGGCTCTCGGCGGCGAAGTTCACCACCATGTCGGGGTGCTCCTCCTCAAACAGCTTGTAAACGGCCTCCCGGTCGCAGATATCCGCCTTCACGAAGCGAAAGTGGGGGTTGTCCATCACAGGAGCCAGGGTGGACAGGTTCCCCGCGTAGGTCAGCTTGTCCAGGCACACGATGCGGTAGTCGGGGTGCTCCTTGAGCATATGGAACACAAAGTTGCTGCCGATAAAGCCGGCGCCGCCGGTAACGATAATGGTCATGGCTCACTCGTCCTTTCCGTACACGAAGTTGCAGTCGCTGTCCGCCAGCAGGGGGGCGTTTTTGTCCTTGTCGGACAGAATGGGGTCCGTCACGCCCCAGTCCACGCCGATGGCGGGGTCGTCGAAGCGGATGGACCGGTCGCTGGGGTGGTCGTACAGGTTGTCCGCCTTATAGCAGAAGTCCACGTCATCTGTCAGGGTCACGAACCCGTGGCCGAAGCCCCGGGGAATGTAGAACTGGCGCTTATTCTCGGCGCTGAGCTCCACGGATACCCACTGCAGATAGGTGGGGGACCCCTTCCGCAGGTCCACCGCAACGTCCATCACGGCGCCCCGCACCACCCGGACGATCTTGGCCTGGGCCATGGGGTCCTGCTGGAAGTGGATGCCCCGCAGGGTCCCCTTCTTGGCGGTGAAGCTCTCGTTGTCCTGCATGGGCGCAAAATGCAGGGATTCATACTTGGGCTGGGACCAGGTCTCCATGAACCAGCCCCGGTGATCGCCGAACACGTCCGGCTCGATGATCTTTACCTCGGGAATTTTCGTATCCAGAATTTTCATACAGGCCACCTATCAATAACGAATTTTGCCCTCGGCCACGTGCATCAGATGCTGGCCGTAGGGGGACTTGCCATAGCGCTGGGCGGACTGGAGCAGGGTCTCCCGGTCGATCCAGCCCTCGTTGAAGGCGATCTCCTCCAGGGCCGCGATCTGGGAGCCCTGGCGGGTCTCGATGGTGCGCACAAAGTCCGCCGCATCCACCAGGGAGTCCATGGTGCCGGTATCCAGCCAGGCATAGCCCCGCCCCAGCAGCTGCACGTTCAGGGTGCCGTCCTCCAGATAGAAGCGGTTCAGGTCGGTGATCTCCAGCTCGCCCCGGGCGCTGGGCTTCACCCGCTTGGCCATGTCCACCACCCGGTTGTCGTAGAAATACAGCCCCGTGATGCAGTAGTTGCTCTTGGGATGCTGGGGCTTCTCCTCCACGGAGATGACCTTTCCGGTTTCGTCGAACTCCACGATGCCGAAGCGCTCGGGGTCGTTGACGTAGTAGCCGAAGATGCTGGCCCGGCCCTGCTGGGCGTCCGCCGCCGCCTGCTTCAGACGGGCACGGAAGCCGCTGCCGTAGAAGATGTTGTCTCCCAGCACCATGGCGCAGCAGTCGTCGCCGATGAACTCCTCGCCCAGCAGGAACGCCTGGGCCAGGCCGTCGGGCGAGGGCTGCACCTTATAGCTCAGCCGGATGCCGAACTGGCTTCCGTCCCCCAGCAGACGCTCGAAATTGGGCAGATCCGTGGGGGTGGAGATGATGAGAATGTCCCGGATCCCCGCCATCATCAGGGTGGACAGGGGGTAATAGATCATGGGCTTGTCATACACCGGCAGCAGCTGCTTGCTGGTGACCATGGTCAGGGGATACAGGCGCGTGCCGGCTCCGCCGGCCAAAACGATACCTTTCATGAGATGGCTCCTTCCTTATGTTCCTCCGCGGCCCCTTGCTCCTTGGGCCATACGGTGTAAAAATGCTGCCCGATCCGCTGTTCCGGCGGCGGGGGCGTCATGTAATCGCCATAGGTATGGCGCAGTATCCGGTCATATTCGGCGGGAATGGGGAACTCTGCATCCTCAAAGGGAACATACAGCGTTTTTTCCAGGTCCTCCCGCAGGAACACGATGTTCCAGTTGGTATCCCAAACGGTGCAGCCCACATAGCGGCACTTCTCATAGTCCTTCTGCCGGGCCCAGGCCTCGATGCGGTGGATGTAATGGGCGCTTCCGTGGAGCCGGGCCCAGGCAAAGCCCGCCAGCTTGGCGGGGGTGTGGAGCCAGCCCCGGCGGCTGGGCGTGAACCGGTCGGCGGCGCAGCAGTTGATGAATTTCACATCCCGCATGGGCTGCTGCACCCAGGCCTTGGCCTCCTCCTCCGTGTCACCGCAGCCGTCCAGCGGATAAATGTCCACAAACAGGCCCAGGCCGTAATCCCGGATGCCCTGGTACTTCACCCGGTAGCGGGTGTCGCTGAAGCGGGCGATGGGGTACACATACCGGGGGTTGTCGTCCACGGTCATCAGGCGCATGGGCAGAAGCTCCTCCCGGTGCTGTCGGCAGTATGCCACCAGCTTGTCAAAGTCCGGCCGGGGCATGGCCACGTCCAGGTCGTCATCCCAGGGAATGAAGCCCTTGTGGCGGATGGCCCCGATGAGGGTACCATAGAACAGGAAGTATCGCAGTCCCTGTTCCCGGCAGATGCCGTCCAATTTTTTGAGAATGTTCAGAGCTCCCTCCTGCATTTGCCGAAGCGTCAGTTCCTCCACTTATCTCACTCCTATCCGTTATTTCGTAACTTCTCTTATATTTCCGTCCCGGGACAGGGCGGGATGTCCCGCAAAACCGGGGGTTTTGTCCCGGGTTCAGGCCGATTTTTTGCGGAACACCGCAAGGGTCCGGGCCACCTGGTCCCGGTGGCGGAGGGCCCACAGCGCGCACACGCCCAGAAGGGCCGCCAGCAGTCCCATCCGGATCCAGAACAGGTCCGTCAGGGCCACCGTCACCAGCGACACCACCGACACGATCCCCAGCCAGAGGAACTGCTGGAGAATGTCATACACCATGCCCTTGTGGACCCACCAGGCAAATACCACATGCAGCAGGTAATACAGCAGGTAGCAGGCCACGGTGGTGTAGGCCGCCGCCACATAGCCGAAGGCCGGAATGAACACGGCGTTGAGCAGAATGTTCATACCCGCCGCCAGCATGGTGCCCAGAGCGATGAGCTTGGTCTTTTTATAGTAATACTCCACCGACGAGGGCAGGGTATACAGAAATGCGTAGTACATGGACAGGACAATGGGCATGGTCACATAGCGGCTGTCGCTGTATTTGGAGCCGCCGGCAATGAGGATGACCTCCGGAGAGATCAGCGCCAGGGCCATGGCCCCGATGGACACAAACACCACATACGCCGAGGCCGCCCGGCGAATGGCCGGATACTCCTTGGCCTTCATCTTTTCAAAGAACCAGGGCGCCCAGGCGGTGTCCATGGAGTTGGTGATCACCTGGAAGATCATCCCCACGTTATAGGCAAAGCTGTAAAGCCCGGCCTCGGTGCTGCCGATGATGGACTTGATCATGATGCGGTCAAACTGGTTCAGCAGCAGCTGGCTCAGGCCGTGGGGCACCGTGGGCAGGCTGATGGCCATGCCGTAGCGCCAGTATTCCCGGCTGATGCGGGGGCGGTCCTTCCGCCACAGGCGGAACACCACATAGATGCCCACCAGCACCGCAGGGATCAGGGTGCCCAGGATGCGGCCCAGGTATCCCTGGCCCCGGCAGAGGGTCAGGATCAGCAGCACGGAGCCGCCGATGCCGGCCACGGCATACACCAGGCTCAGCACCAGGTACTCCTTATACTTATAGTCCACCGAAAGGACGGAGTTATAGAAGGTCAGCATGGCCATGCCGAAGCTCTCCAGCACGATCAGCGCCGGAAGATACGGCTGCTCCAGGCTCAGGGACCGGGCCAGCGGCGCGGCAAACACCAGACTCAATGCCAGCAGCAGCAGGGAGTTGCCGATGACCAGCAGGGTCACGGAGGAGCAGTAGGAGCCGGTGAGGTCCACATAGTCCAGCTTCGCGTTGCGGACGCTGGTGTGGAGGGTGAAGCCCGCCAGCACCGTCATGATCATCACATAGGAGCTGAAGGTGCTGTAAATGCCGAAGTCCTCCACCGTCATCAGCCGGGCAAACAGGGGGATGGCCAGGAAGGACAGGCCCTTCACCAGCATATTGCCCACCGTGTAGCCAAGTCCGGCCTTCAGGGCTTTTTTTCCGCTTGATTCATTCGCCATGGGGAAAACATCTCCTGTTGCGTGGGATTCAGATGCTGTGCTCCTCTAAAGCCGTGGGCACCGACAGGGTGACGGCGTACCAGGCGATGCCCAGCACAGCGTTCATCCAGGGGTTGAACCAGGTGACGATCCAGAAGGTGCACAGGCCGCAGACCACGGCCGCCCCCTCCGGGCACTCCCGCAGCAGCTCCCGCCGCCGCAGGCACCAGACCACCACATAGCCAAAGGGCAGCATGTACAGCAGCAGACCCACGACACCCGTCCGGGCCAGCATGTCCAGATAGAAATACTCGTCCACGCCCTTGTCGCGGTTGGCCGCCGACGCGCCCAGGCCGCAGCCGATGATGGGACTGCGCTGAATGTAGACATTCAGGCTGTCCTTGGTCTCCTGCCGCAGCTGGTCGGACTTCTCGGTGACCTCGATATAGGAGCGCTGGCTGTCCATCTCGCCGTCGTCGGGGGAATCGCCGGGGTCCTCGCCCCGAAGCTGGGACCGCAGCTGGGAGGCCCAGGAGGTGGGAACCTCCCTGCCGATGGTGCGGGACACGGCAAAGCTCAGATAGCTGCCCTCCAGGGCAAACTCCTGCACCGTGACCAGCACGCCGAAGCACACCACGGCAGCCAGCAGAAACGCCAGCGTCCGCTTGCGGCCCTCCGGGCACAGCACCAGCACCGCGATGATGCTGATCAGGGCCGTCAGCCCCAAAGCTCCGTACAGGGAGCGGGTATAGCTTAAAAGCAGGGCGTTGAACAGCAGGCCCACTGCCAGCACATAGCGCCAGCGGAGCTTGGGGGCCCGGGCCTGACGGAACAGGGCCACCACACAGCCCACGATCATATAGGGGCTGCTTTTAAAGAACACACGGACCAGCCGCGCCGACACCACGTCCACGATGCCTACGGTGTGCTCGTTCAGCCACCGGCACAGAGGGGCAGGGTCGTCCATCAGCACCACGGCGGCGTTCACCGCCAGGATCAGGGCCGCCTGGATCAGCGCACCCGCCAGGACCCAGCTCAAAAGCACCCGCAGGCGCTGCCGCGACCGGACCGTGGCCACCAGCACAGGCACCAGGAACAGCCACATGAAGCCCTTGATGTCCGTCAGCAGCACGTCCATGCGGTTTTCCGCCCGGACGCCCCGCCAGGCGCAGAAGGCCAGCCAGGCCACGAAGGCCAGGGTCAGCCAGACGGCGGGCTTTTTCAGGTATGCGCCCAAATGCCGGAAAAGCTCCGGCAGGGCCAGCACAGCGGCCAGGCCCCCCAGCAGAATGCGGATGCTGACAGGCCCGACCTCCCAATAGCGGCCGCCGCCGGTGATGCTGCACTCCAGCAGGAACAGGCACAAGATTCCGAAGGAGAGCTGGCTGCACCGCTGGGTAAAGGTACCCCGCCGGAACTCCTCCGTTATGTTACGGATTCGATTTTGCAAAAGATTCACCACCAAAGAATTTGTCCGATACGGCGGTTCAGGCCGTACTTCCACAGGCCCCGCCGCCGGTAAAGAGTCAGCCGGGCCAGTTTTCCCTTTTCAGGGGCGGCGGCATAGTCCGCCAGCAGGGCCTGCTGGTCCGGGGTCAGCTCCTGACGATAGCAGGAGAGGAAGGCCCCGGCCTGCCGGGCCGTATCCACCAGGGAACGGCGCACCGCGCCGCCCTTGAGCTTCTGCAGCACATAGCCCGCCGAGCGGGGATCCTTGGCCCCCACCACGTTGCCGCCGTGCTGGCGGTAGTCAATGGTGGCGCGGTCCAGGAACACGGCACGGCCCATGGCGGCGGCGATCAGCGCCAGCCACCAGTCGTGCATCAGCATGTCCCCCTCCCCCACCGGGCGGCAGGCAAGCCGGGCCAGGGAGCGGTTGATCATCATGGTGCAGCCGGTGACCACGTTCTGCACCAGCAGCTGCTCCAGCGCCAGACGATGGCCGTCCAGGCCGGAATAGTGCTGGAAGGAGGGGTCCATCTCATGCAGCTGGCCGTCCACCACCCGCAGGTCCGTGTGGACCAGCACCGGCAGGGCCGGGTCCGTCTCCGCCTGCTCCATGAGCCGGAGGGTCAGGCGCACCTTGTCCGGGTGCCACACGTCGTCCTGGTCGCTGAACATAATGTAGTCGGCCTGGCCCCCGAACTGCTCCAGCAGGTGCATGAAGTGCTTCTGGGCGCTGCCGAACCGGCGGCCGGAACGATAATGCGTTATTTTATCCGGATATTTATCGGCGTATTCCTGCAAAATGGGGGCGGTATCCTCCCCGTCGTCCGACAGGATCAGCCTCCACCCCCCCACGTCCTGCGCCAGGATGGAGTCCACCATGGGCCGGATAAACCGGCCGCCCTTGTAGGCAGCCAGCAGGATCAATATCTGTTTTTCCACGGTCGTATCCTCACACAATGCCCTGCAGCAGGGCGGCATATCGGGCCTGCACCACCGGCAGGTCAAAATTCTCGTCAAAGACCCGGCGGACGTTCTTACGCATGCGCAGGCAGTCCTCCACCGTCATGGCGGCCACCCGGGCCGCCGTGTCCTCCCCCACGTTGAGACCCACCTGTTCCCGGTCCACCAGCTCGGCGGTGTCGGCGGGAATGTTGTTGAGAATGGGCAGGTCGTGGCGGAAATAGTCCACGGACTTCATGGTCAGGCCCACGCACACGTCGGGCTTCATCAGGTTGAAGCCGAAGTGGCAGCGGCTCATGACCTCGTGCTTCCGGCTCTCGTCAAACACCACGCCCAGCCAGTCCACCTCCGCCCCGGCGTCACGCAGGGCCTGGAGCAGCTGAGGGCACTTCTCGCCGTCGCCGATGACATGGACGGTGACGGGCTTCAGCCGGGCCAATTGGGCCGTCAGATCGGCGATGGCGTCGACGTTCACCACGTTATTGATGGCCCCCAGGTAGCACAGGTCCAGTCCGTCGGAGCGCAGATGGGCCTCCGGCGTCTGGTTCGGGTCGCGGCGGGAGGCCAGGTAGATGGCGTTTTCCTCCGGCAGACCCAGCTTGCGGCAGAACAGCCTGCACTCGGGGATCACCCGGTCCGCGGCGGAGAGGTTCTTATCCCGCAGACCGGCCCACACGGAAAAGGGCAGGGCCAGCAGGCGCTTCATGGAGCCGGAGGGGAAGGTCTCCGGCCACATGTCGAAAATCTCGAAGATCAGCCTGGTTTCCGGGTGCCGGGCCTTGAAGCGGGCGGCATAATGGGCCAGGTAGTTGGGGGGCAGCTGGGCCACCACCACATCCGGAGGGTCCTGCTCCAGCTCCCGGAACACCAGGCGGGCAAAGTCCCGATGGGACAAAATCCGGGACAGGGACAGGTTTTTCTGATAGGGCCGCACATGGATCTGGCGGCAGCCGGGGACCGTGCAGCGGAACACCTTTTTGGAGGTGTGGTCAAAGTCGCTGGTGTAGTACACCGTCTCGTAGCCCAGGGACCTGAGATAGCCGTCGATGACGTAGAGACGGTGGTTATAGTGGTCGGAGCAGCTGAGCAGCACGGCGCGCTTTGTGGTATGCATTACGGTTTTTCCTCCGTTTTCTTGTCCTCGAAGGCCTCGGTGCTCTCCTCCGGCGTCAGCAGCACCAGAGCCGTCCGCAGAATCAGCTTCAGGTCCAGCCAGACGCTGTACTGCTGGATATAGGCCAGGTCCATGATGAGCTTGTCCCGGGGAGAGGTGTTGTATTTGCCGTAAATCTGGGCAAGGCCGGTGAGCCCCGCCTTCGCCCGCAGGCGATAGCGGAACTCCGGCAGGTCGTCGGTATATTTTTCCACGTTTTCCAGCATCTCGGGCCGGGGGCCCACGATGCTCATGTCGCTTTTCAGGACGTTGATCAGCTGGGGCAGCTCGTCGATGCGGAATTTGCGGATGATGTGGCCCACCTTGGTGATGCGGTCGTCATCCTTCTTGGCGGAGACGTGGATGCTGCCGTCCTGGGCCCGCATGGAGCGGAATTTGTACACCTCGAACACCCGGCCGCCGTAGGTGGCGCGCTTCTGGCGGTAGAACACCGGGCCGCCGTCCTCCAGGCGGATGGCCAGGGCCGTTGCCAGCAGGATGGGGGAGGTCAGCACCAGGCCCACCACGGACACCAGGATATCCCCCAGACGCTTGACGATGCGCTCCTCGAACCGCAGTTCACGGACCGGGCAGTACATCATGGTCTTGTCGTCGAACATGACCCGCTCCCCGGCCATGGCCACCACGTCGGACATCTCCAGGCTGTAGTACAGGTCCTTGCGGGTCTGGTAGCAGTATTCCACCAGGTCGGTGCGCTCCCGGACGGAGAGCTCATACAGGAACACGGCGTCGGCGTGGTCCACGCAGGTCAGCAGGTCCGGCTGGTCCAGCCAGGCCACCTGCTGGATGTTGTACTGCTTTTTATAGCGGCCCACTTTTTTGATCAGGTCCTCGATGCACTCGCCCCGGCGGGCCACCATCAGGCAGCGCTGGGGCTTGTTGACCTTGAAGTACAGGTCGTTGCCGCCGTAGGCCATGATGATCACCAGGGCCACCTGCAGCATATAGACCGCCAGCAGCAGCAGCGGGCACTCATACACAAAGCGTCCCCCGTGGATGACGGTGGTATTCATGATGCACAGCAGGAAGTGCGTCACCAGGTCCGTCAGCAGCAGCGTCAGGGCCATGGAGAACACGATGGGCTTGCTTTTACGCTTTCCGATGTCGAAGCCGCCGTAGACCTTGGTCATCAGGATGTAGACCACCACAAAGGCCACCGCCGTGACGCCCAGGGTGCGGCTGGGGCGCAGAAGGAAGAAATATTCCAGTCCGAACAGGCCGAAAAAGCAGGCGGCACACAGCAGAAAGGCCAGCAGCTTCATTAAAAAGGTAACAGACGATTTGAATCTTCTCAGCATAACAAAAATCCTTTTCCGGTTATCCTTTGACAAGTCCGTTCATTATAGCAGGTTCAGCACAAAAAATCAACCTTTTCCGCGCTATTTGAGCGGTCTGGTAATTTGTATTCGCTCATGATGCAGTATGCCCGGTTTTGATAGAGCTCTGATAGGCACACTTTTCATAATTATCTATTATACAGATCCATCTCTGGGAATGGTGAAAAAACTTTGAACAAATTATGAAATCCGGCAAAAAAATTACATAAACGCGCGAAAAAAAGCGGACATCCGAAGATGTCCGCTTGTGTTGGCGCTACCTATTTTTCCGGGCCGTCTCCAGCCAAGTATCGTGGGCAGAAGCGAGCTTAACTTCCGTGTTCGGGATGGGAACGGGTGGACCCTCGCCCTAATAAGCACCAACTATATTGCAGCTGCTTTCGCAGTAACAACCATTATATTCACTTTTCCGCTCTCTGTCAAGAGAAAAATGGTGACCCGTACCGGATTCGAACCGATGTTAAAGGCGTGAGAGGCCTCTGTCTTAACCACTTGACCAACGGGCCATGTTCCGTCTCTATATCTCAATCAGCTTTCGCTGCCTGAAATCCTGGTACACCATCAGGGACTCGAACCCTGGACACCCTGATTAAGAGTCAGGTGCTCTACCAGCTGAGCTAATGGTGCATATCGCGCTGCACCCTCAAAACCGAACAACGTAACTGCGACTGTGAGTAAGGCTTGGATTGCCTGCATAATCGTAGGTCAAGCCCTCGGGCTATTAGTACCGGTCAGCTCCATACATTACTGCACTTCCACCTCCGGCCTATCAACCAGATCGTCTTTCTGGGCCCTTACTCCATAAAGGATGAGAGATCTCATCTTAGGGGGAGTTTCACGCTTAGATGCTTTCAGCGTTTATCTCGTCCGTACATAGCTAC
>OOCB01000482.1_pt1 | contig 65116 bp, 51 predicted proteins | sample 1671351 | NCBI WGS metagenome assembly OOCB01 (sample SAMN06348148, study PRJEB24527) | human gut metagenome | biome: human gut; feature: ankylosing spondylitis patient; material: feces | host: Homo sapiens | place: China | collected 2015-10 | reverse complement strand
ATGGTTTAAAGATTATTAATAAGAGGAGGAATATTATGAGATACAATTCATTATTGAAATTATGTATGGTTTCTATTTTTTTTATTACGTCTTTTGCTTTTGGTTCGTCTGCTTTAGCTCTATCTGATGATGCGACCTACGATGAGGAAAAGTATGAGATTGTCAAGGGATTTTCTAACCTACACCAAGAGAGTTATGAAGCTAAAAAAAATTATGCAACAAGCAAATTCCCTAATAGTCTTATATCTTTGGGAGAAGTTAAGTTAACTGATACAGAAACTGGTGAAACGAACCTTGGTTTAATTGAAAATGTAGAAATTGAGAAACTATATGATCTTGTAGATAAACAAACTGGTGAGGCAGCTGTACATTATAAAGCAGAAATTATGGCTTCAACAGAAAACCAAGCAAGTGATAATGGAATTGATAAATCTGGAGGATTAAAATACTTTCAAACAATTTATTATACGGCAACAACAAATGTTGTCGATTATATAAATATTAATAAAATTGATTATAGATTTGAAAGGCAAGAACCACAGTATGTAGTAACTCAAAAGAAAATGCTAATCAATCAAAGGGGGGCAGGTATTAATGATAACAAGTACAAAGATCAATTTATCACAGTTGATTTAAATAGCTCAGGAACGATATTGGTTAGAGATTTCGGATGGATGGCTACTCGATTTGATCATCTAATAACTAGATTAGGAACTAAAACAACTGCTTTAGTTACGAGAGGGTCGAATTCGTGGGAATTTTCATTTAGTATGAATCCGAGGTAAGAAAAAATAATGAAAGGTGGAATAATTTTGAGAAAACCGAGATTTTCAAGAATAATATTATCCGTTCTATTACTCATTTCATTGGGAAATACTTCTGTTCTTGCACAGGAAAACGAACATTCATTTGATACTGAAAAGTATACTATTAAAAGAAGTTATGCTGACACTCATAAACAGAGTATATTAAATGAAAAAGAGTTAGAGTCAAGTCTTCTTGGGCATACATCTAGTTCTCAAATGGAGATAGCAATGGATAACGATGTAACTGGTGAGAAGATAATAGGGTCTGTAGAAGAATTACAAACCCAAAAACTGTATGACCTGATTGATAAACAAACTGGAGTAGAAGCAGTCCAATATAAAACTGAAATTAAAGCATCATCTGAGCACCAAACAAAAGGTAATGAATCTGACTCGAATAATGGTATGACTTTTTATGAGACAATTTATTATACGGTTCATTTAGATGATCCTGGATTTAGTTATATAAACATAAATAAAATCGACTATCGATTAGAGATTAAGGACTCATTGTACAAAGTAACTGAGAAAAAGATGGAGATTCATCAAAATGGTATGGGTATTAGTGGTAAAGCAATAAGTAATCAAACTAAAATTTTAGATATAGGTACTTCTGGAACGATACTTCCAAGAAATTATGGATGGTCACCAGTAAATGTTCCTTCCCCAGGAGCCAGAGTTGTTACTAGAACTACAGCGAAAATTGAAGTAAAGGGCTCAACCTGGAATTTTTTATTTGCTCTAAATCCTAGGTAAGGTCAGCTGTATTAGTGTGACACGTTTTTTAATATTTAAAGGCATATCCCATACACCAGACTGGCTGTGAATCAGCGAGTCAGGACAGAGGATATGCCTTTTGGTTTCTATAGCGTTAATAGTCTATTACTTCTATATCGCTTCAATATCTTATCTAATGCTTATACGTAAGCTTGAAGTCGCTTTATTTAAACTTGGAAAACAGCTTCACTGCTGACGGTTGCGTTCTCCGTGGTGTGATGCATCAGGAAATACGTTAAGGTTCCTCCAAGACCAATCACGGCGAAGATGCACAGAATACCAATCTGATCCCAGGTTACACCGAACTGTCCACTTGAGATAACTGCTTTATAACCTGTTACCGAATAGGTCATAGGCAGCCATGGATTAAACACTTTCAGCCAATTTGGAATCAGTTCGAGCGGGAAGGTGCCCGCGCTGGTAGTAAGTTGGAAGATTAACATGAGAATTGCCAGGAAGCGTCCGGGATTCTCCAGCCAAGTAACCAAAGCCTGAATGATGTACATAAAGCTCAAGCTGGTCACAAAGCTGAATAAGAGGAATAACGGAATGCTTTGAACCTCCAGACCTAATACGGACAATACGAGCCAGGAAGCGAGAAGGGACTGGACAGCACTCATAATCGTGAAAGCAAGTGTTCTACTCACAAAACGATTCCAGCTACTCGTATCGGTAACCGTACTGCCGCGTGTGGGTACAACTAGCGTTGCAATTAATGCGCCGACAAAAAGCCCCAATGACAGGAAGTATGGCGAGAATCCAGTACCGTAATTGGGCACTTCGTTATGTTTATGCTCATCCACCTGAACGGGCTGTGCATACATCTTCACAAGTTCATCCGTCTTTTTCACACTGCTCGTTTCAGCTGCCGCTTCATTTAACTTGGTGGCAAGTTCGCTAGAGCCGTCGGTTAATTTGGCAGTGCCTTCTTTTAATGTTCCCGCACCATCATCCAGCTTGCGGGAACCGTCGGCAATGGTGATGATTCCGTCTGAAAGCTGGTTCATACCGGTAACCAATTGGCCTGCACCTACATTTAACTGACTCGAACCATCTGCAAGTTTGGCTCCTCCGGCTGCTGCTTCGGTCAACTTGGTGTTAAATTGTTGAAGGCCCGTTGCAAGCTGCTTATGTCCGGTTGATAATTGTGTTGCTCCTTGTAAAAGTTGCTGTTCACCCTGCACTAGCTGACTGCTGCCTTGATGCAGTTGCTGTTGCGCAGCCTGAAGGCTTTTGCTGCCTTCCACTAATTGCTGTCCACCTTGATAGACCTGTTCGCTGCCAGCGGCAACGGCCTGACTTGCTGCCAGTAATTGCTGAACAGCAGGGCTCGCGGCAAGCTCGGGACTTGCTTCGGCTAATTGGGCAAGCCCTTGTGCAACGGCCTTAGCACCTTCACTTACTTTGCTGCTGCCTTCCACTGAGGTTTGCAATCCGGCTACGAGCTTCGCACTTCCTTGTTCGGAAGCTTCCAGTCCAGCATCCAACTTAGCCGCGCCTTCTTGAGCGGACTGAATACCTGCCTGTAACTGTTTGCCGCCCGTTTCAGCCTGCAATGCACCGTTACCTAGTTTCGTGCCTGCTGCCGCCAATTGGGACAATCCATCCGACAGGGAGCTGGCTCCTGCATGAAGCGTACCGATTCCTTGTGCCAAGGTAGCTGTACCCTCTTTTAATGGTGCCATACCTGTTTCCAATTTGTCGGTTCCATCCGCCAGTTTGGACAGGTTCTTTTTCAAAGTAGAGGCACCATTATCCAGCTTGGCTGCGCCCTCGTTGATCTTGCCAGCACCATCTCCGGCATCCGATAACCCGCTAGAGATCTTCTCCACCTGATCCAGTAACGTTTCGGTATACGATTCAGTTACTTTGGCGGAGACTTTGGATTTGATCTGTTTGACCGCAGTTCCACCAATCTGACCCGCGAGGAAGTTGTATCCTTCATTGGGCTCATAGATCAGCTCCGCTGGTTGTGGGTGATCCTCCATCAGAGTGCTAGCTTTTGCTGAAAAATCCTCGGGGATCACGATGGTCATATAATACTTGTCGTCTTCCATACCTTGCTCCGCTTGTTCCCGTGTCACGAATTGCCAGTCGAAATCATTACTTTTTTTCAATTCATCGACCAGATTCTGACCGACTTCCAGCGATTTGTCATTGTAGGTTGCGCCCTGATCCGTGTTGACCACGGCCACAGGCAATTCATTCATTTTGCCGTACGGGTCCCAGAATGCATTGAGGAACAGACCGCTATACAGCACCGGAATGAACAGTACAACGAGAATTGGAATAAATACTTTTGGTTTTTTGAAGGCGGACTTCAGATCCTGCCCAAATACGTGGAATGATTTCATCATGTTCTCTCCCTATCCTTACGCTAATCCGTTTGTTCTATCTCTATTATGTTCTGAAGCTATTGGCACGCTCTTCTCTAAGTGGGGGATAAGCCATTCTTGAGAAAGAGGCCCACAAAATCCTTGATCTGATCCTTATGCAGCGTAGGATGCGCTTTGTTCCAATCCGAGGTTAAGGTGATATACAGCTTCAGCAGGACAAAAGAAACCAGCTTGGGATCATCCCTCCGAATCTGCTCTAACTCCATGGCACGGCTGACCTGACGCTCCAGATATTCGAGAATGGCTGTCTCCACTTTTTGCAAACCTTCCTTGGCTTGCGGTGTACCGAACTCGTTAACCTCCTGAAAGAGCTTGATTAACAGCTCATGTTCCTCTCGATACTCCAGCAAAGAATCCATACTCATATGCACGTTATCCAGAAAGGAGTTCTCTTCCTTCACGGTCTGCTCTGTAATCTGTCTCATATCCGCAATGATCGAGCGCAGAATCTCGCTAAACAGTTCTTCTTTATTATCGAAAAAAGTATAGATCGTTCCCTTGCCCACATTGGCAAGTCTCGCAACCTGCTCCATCGTTGTGGCCTTGTAGCCAAACAGGGCAAAGGATTTCTCGGCAGAATCCATCACCTGTTGCCTTCGATCTATCGTTTTCATCGCATATACACCTCCTTGTAGGTTGAAAGGATAATGGGTAAGGTAAACCCTATTTTTTGACCAATTTACTATTATGGTCAGTTGGTCGTTAACAACTGTAGCACTTGAGCAGGGAAGGTGGATGTGATCTTTGTCATAAACGGATAGGACAGGTGCGAATGTGATGCTCACATGAAAACCCTGGGGGATTCGCACCTCAGAATTTGTCGAAATGGGCAAAATTGTTACCTTAAGGCAACATGTAGGCATAATTTGATTGAATAATGATATGGAAAGTCATAGAATAATAGTGAAAATACGTGTTTTTGATGGGTCAAATCGTTAAAAATACGTACTTTTTCGCTGTCGCACTCCGTATGGAGTGCGTGGATTGAAATCACGGCGTATGTATTCCGGACTTGTTCATGGAGTGAGTGGACTGAAATCCATCAACCGTCTGCGTATGGTGTACCAGACGGACGTCGCGCTATGTATGGAGTGCATGAATTAAAATTGTAGTAAAAAGACGAGGAGTATGGCCTCAGTACCTAACTTAGCTCCTAATACGAGTAATGAATTCACAGATGGCTGAGCTGTCTGTGTTTTTTTATGGTAACGGACAGCACAATGGTTGCAAGCGAAGTGTTGCTGCTCATTTTTTAGATTTTCTCGCAAGTCTTAGAGTTGCACAACTTCAAATGAAACCTGAAGCTTTGCTACCTGTTTTTTGGAGTAATCCAGAAATGCCGCTTGCATGAATGAAGTACACGAAGGAGCACATTGGCCCAAATAACTGTTCCCTGTTCTTAGGTGTTTAATGAGTTGAATGGCTGATCGTAAAAAGCTCGTAACTATGTCTTAGTTCAATTCGTCTAATAGATTGAGGTGATTGAGAATGAAACGATTTAAATATTGGAGCCAGCGTTTGAATATACTTTTAATTCTAGTCATTATTGTTGGCTGTGGAACATCGAATAAGGGAGAAATAACATCCAAACCCCAGGAAACGATTACGAAAGAAGTTTCAAAGGAATCAACGAAGCGATGCCTGGGAACCCTTGAATGGATTGATTTTCTGATGATTCATAATGTTACATATTTTCAAAACAACGAAGGGGCCAAAGTGGTACCTGCAGAGCAAATTGGGGATAGGGTAGGGGAAGTGAGCTACATGCTGAACGAGCATGCGTGTGCGGATCACGTGACCGAGAATGGTGATGCGGCATATCTTCCAATTGGAACTGTTATATATGAACTGAAAGGTTATAAGTCGCATTATCGCGTAGTAGCGAATAATAAGGTTTACGAAGCAAAAGAAAATCCCAATGCTAAGACAATGGGAGACCTGATGGACATTGAAGACAAAGTGGAAAAAGTCAGCCTTGAAAGCGGGAACGATGGCAGCCCAATCGGTGACTTTCCCCAGGAAGCCGCATCCGAATTCATGAACGAGCTTTTGCCGTTGCGATATGTTGGCTTTGATGAGGTGTATAAGAAATCCAAGCATGAGACAGGGATTTTTTTACGTGTGCACCTTCAAGATGGAACATCTTTTCGAATGGTTTATTATCCGAAAGCGAATGCTTTCTCAGCAGGTGCATTTGGAACAGCAAAGTTACAATCATTAATCGTTTCTCAGAGAAAAGAAATTAAAGCAGCTGCAGGATTATAGTGGATTGGAGGTTCAACAATCAGTTGATGACACCACTGTCTGTTAAATGATACCGGGAAGGTATAGAGCCTACCCTGGTAACAACAAAAAAACCAAGGCTTTGAGTTCAGTCACTCATGAGCCTTGGTTTTTACTGTGTCTTATTACTTTTATCTATATCCTATTAAGTCTATTCTGCACGTACTTTAAAGAATGAGATCAGTTCTTGCAGTTGCTCGGATACAACCGAGAGCTCATCGGAGGCACTCACAATGGCTGCCATGGAGGCTTCCTGCTCATCAATTGACTGCTCAATTTGTTTACTGCTGCTTGCTGCCTTGCTGACATTGGCAGACAGTTCATCGGCGGTGGCAGACATTTCCTGTGTGCTTGCCGAGATTTCTTCAGTAGAACTGGAGATATCCTGAATCTGGTTTGCAACTTTATTCGTAGCAGTCAGAATATTCTCGAAGAATACACCAGTCTCTTGGGTAACTTCCAAGCCTTTGGTAACTTCCTTGGAACCCAACTGCATCGCTTCGGAAGACTGCATGATATCCCGTTGAATTTCTTCAATTAACTGTCGAATTTGCTTCGCTGATTCCTGCGATTGCTCTGCCAGATTACGTACCTCACCTGCAACCACCGCAAAACCTCTTCCTTCTTCACCTGCGCGGGCTGCCTCGATTGAAGCGTTAAGTGCAAGCAAGTTGGTTTGTCCAGCAATCTCCGTAATCACGTTAACAATGTTGCTAATCTGGTTCGAGTTATTTTCCAAAGACTGAATCGAATTTGACGTATTTTGCACCGCACCGGAGATCAGGCGCATCTGCTCAATGACTTGTTGCATCACCACATTACCTGTGCTGGAGCGCTGCTCCATGCTGAGTGCTTCATCTGCCACATCGGCTGAGCTACTGGCGATCGTCTGCACTACCGTTGACATCTCTGTCATGGCGCGTGCGTTCTCCACAGTGGCTTTGTCTTGTGACACCAGTCCAGTAGATATTTCTCGAATATTGGTGCTGATGGATTGAATGTTCACATTATTTTTCTCGGAAATGCCCAGTAGTTGTTTGGAAGATTCCGAGAGGTGATGTGAAGCATTCTGTACTTTATAGATGGTTGTATTGAAGCGATGGATCATCGCATTAAACTTCTCGTTGATGATACCCAGATCATCTCGCCCGGTATCGATGGTTACGTCCAGATTACCCGTGCTGACTTCTTCGATACCTTTCATCAGATTGCGGATCGGAAGCAACGTTCTTTTCAGCAAAATGAATTGCAATACCATGAACAGGATCAGGAAACCGATCAGGAACATCAAACCGTACGTAAGCAGTTTGTTCAGGCCTTTTGGAACGGCACTTGCATCTACATCGAAGTAAAGAGCAGCATACATGGAGCCGTCTGCGTTATTAATCGGATAGATCAGAGTGGTCCAGGTTCCGTACTCATCCGTGTAGAAATCACTGAAGGCAGGTTTTCCGTCCTTTTTCATCTGTTCCAGCACTACGACGTTATTCTGAGGCAGCGGGTACATGGCACCTGCGGGCAGATTACCTTCCTCGAATGGTTCCAACAGATTCGTTGGAATCGCGATGATGGACGTTCCGTTTCCTTGCTCAAGTTCTGAACCAAAAATGTACGCTTGCGCGATGTTTGGATAGAATTCATGGATGGAATCGAGATAAGTTTTCATTTCCAGCTGTATAGGACCGGAGTAGCTTTTTTCCTTAGCCGCTTCTGCCACTTTGGCAGTGTCGAGATCATCGTACCATTTCTGGGTGATGACGGTAGCCTGGTCGTGCAACTGTTCAACCAAGATATTTTTTTGCAATTGATACGCGGCAGTAATCAGAATTACACCGATCAACATGATGCTGCCGAATGAAATCACCAAATTTTTGATGAAGAAAGGCATGGTACTCCAGCGAAGCTTATTAAACAAGATGGTTCACTCCTTCTACGATTGTGAAAATGCACTATACCTGGATGGGATGCTATACGCTATGTAATCTAATGAATATTTAGTGGAAAATTGTTATCGTGCAACTTCTATAATTCTGATTTTTGCTGTGGTTACGTGACATTTTCTCATGCTTCAGTGTGCTTTTTGCATTGTTTCAAGTTCTACTTCACTTATAGGACCCCCAGGTAAGTTACTCGTAGATTATATCGTTATAAAGTCATATTAATATTAGCTTTTAGAGCAAAAATGGTTCTAAGGTACTGGTTCTGTGGGCGTGTTTTCATTTTCGATCTTTATTATTACGTTTGTTAATGCAAGGTTCTAGTGAGATAGATGAAATTAATTACTATATATCCCAAAAATATTATGTTCCAAGAGGCCCCCATTCGTAAGGGGGCTTTTTGGGCTTACTTGTCATGACCTAAAGAAAACACAAGTGAACGAAAAGACAGTCCATTGTTACCCTTTCGCAGGAACGCTAAGATGAAGTTGTTAAAGCGTTTACATCACGTAATGAAGGGAGCTTAAATCGGATGCCAGAAATTACGATCAGGCTGTATGAAGGCAGGACGGATGAGCAAAAGCAGGAGATAGTGGAGGTGTTCACACGCGAGCTCTCGCGTATTATCGACCGTGAGCCGGATTACATTTCCATCGAATTTAATGAGATCCCATGGGACGAGAACGTTCCTGATAACTTGAGAAGCACGCAATCACACAAGCAGGGAGGGGAGAAGACGTGAAGCCGGCAGATGTCGTGCCACCAAGCCGGGGTGCAACCGGACTTCACTCGTCTAGTCTGGGCGTTCGGCTCGGAGATGCGGGACGTTATCTGTGGCGATACCGGATACTATATCTGCTCTCCTTACCGGGTATCCTGTATTTTTTCCTCTTCAAATATGTACCTTTATTCGGTTCAGTGATTGCCTTTCAGAACTACAACATTTTCAAAGGCATCACCGGAAGTGATTGGGTAGGTCTGGAGCATTTCCAGAAGATGTTCAGCCATTATGATTTTTTAAGAATCCTTAATAACACACTTCTGCTTGGACTATATGATCTCGTGATTGCATTCCCGGTACCGATCTTACTGGCGATTCTGCTGAATGAAGTGCGGATGATTGTGTTTAAGCGTTTGCTGCAAACGATTGTATACATGCCTCACTTTCTGTCCTGGGTCGTCATTAGCGGTATCTTCATGGGTATTTTCTCGATGGATGCCGGGGTGGTCAACAAGGCACTTGGATTTCTGGGCATGCAACCGATCTACTTCCTTGGAGAAGACTCGTACATTCGTTCCATTCTGATCGGTTCCGGGATCTGGCGCGACTCCGGGTACGGCACGATTATTTTCCTGGCTGCCATTGCGGGCATCAATCCCGATCTGTATGAGGCGGCAGAGGTGGACGGAGCTGGACGTTTGAAGCAAATATGGTCGATTACCCTGCCATCCTTGCTGCCAACGATTATGATTTTGTTGCTGCTGCACATCGGGAAGTTCCTTGATCTGGGCTTTGAGCGTGTGTTTGTATTCCTGAATCCGCTCAATCTGGAATCTGGCGAAATTCTGGATACGTACATCTACAAAGCCGGACTTCTCTCACAGCAATACAGCTATACAACAGCCATCGGGTTGTTCAAGTCGGTCGTGGGCTTGATGCTTATTCTACTCGGTAACTTCTTTAGCAAAAAAACAACCGGCGAAAGCCTGTATTAGGAGGCGAGATGGATGCGTACCCCCAGTGTCCGTTACCGTATATTTCGCATTGGAAATCTCGTTTTTCTTACGCTGCTCTCGTTAACGATGATTCTGCCTTTCATTAATGTGCTGGCCCAGTCACTTAGCAGCTCGGAAGCGATCATGGGCGGTAAGGTCAGCTTCTGGCCTGTAGCTTTTACCTGGATCAATTACGAATATGTATTCGGCGATGCTGCCTTCTGGCGGGCTTTTGCGGTATCGGTTGGGGTGACGTTAGTGGGTACGCTGGTCAATCTCGCCGCAACGGCATCACTCGCGTATCCCGTGTCCCGTCCAGAGTACAAGGGGCGATCTCTTGTTGTCATGTTTGTCCTGGTGACCGTCGTATTCTCGGCGCCGCTCATTCCGAACTTTATCCTGATGAAGGAGCTGCATCTGGTCAACAATCCACTGGTGCTGATTGTGCCAGGAGCGATTAACGCCTTTAACTTTTTCGTCATGCGTTCGTTCTTCTCACAGCTGCCGGGTGAACTGATCGATGCCGCCCGTATCGATGGCTGTGGGGAGTTTGGCATCATCTGGCGTATCGTTATTCCATTATCCAAACCGGCCATGGCATCACTCGGCATTTTCTATGCGGTGGGCCATTGGAATGCGTATTCCACCGCGCTTTATTATCTGAATGATCCGGCCTGGTGGCCGATCCAGGTCACACTCAAGAAGCTGTTTGAGAGTGACGATATTTCCGTCGATCCGGGTTCTGCGGTCTATAGCACCCTTGCACATACATCGCCGGAAGGTATCAAAATGGCGACCATTATCATCGCCACCTTGCCGATCATTATCATTTACCCTTTCCTGCAAAAGCATTTTGTAAAAGGAATCATGGTCGGCTCCGTCAAATCTTAACTACAAGCAGCATACAGATCTGACGGAAACGGGGGAATGGCGATGTTCAGAATCTTGATTACGGACGATGAACCGATGATTCGGATGGGTCTGGCGAAGATGATTAAGCAAGCAGGACTGTTTGATTGTGAGATTCGGCAGGCGGCGCATGGGGAAGAGGCCCTTCAGGTGGTGAAGGACTTTCAACCACACATCCTGTTCACGGATATTCGCATGCCAACGATGGATGGCATTGAGTTGTGCCGATATTTATCAGAACAAGGCAGTACGATGCGAATTATTGTAGTCTCCGGTTATTCAGACTTTGAATATGCAAGAGCCTGTATGGATTATGGGGTAAAGCGATATCTGCTCAAGCCAGTGGGACGACAGGAGCTGCATGAACTGCTGCTCAAATTGCTGGCAAGCGAAGAGGATAAACCTACGGTATCCCTTGTACCCGTGAGGGAGCTGAATGATTGGGCCATGCGTCTGGAAGAGGCTATATGGGAGTTAAGGCAATCCGATGTGACGGAGCTGCTCGCAGCATGGTCGAATCGTTATCCAGCATATGCCCTGATGCCTGAGCAGACGGCGGAGCTTTTTCAGGAATTGTTGGAATTGATTGTGGCCCGCATGAACGCCCGTGGCAACGGAACGATGAGTACGTCCAGTAAGATTATTGTAAGCGCTTCCTCAAAAGAGTGCTTCGAGGCTCTGGGCAACGAAATCCAGACGTTGATGAATAGGATCAAGGAAAAACGCAGCGGCAAGCGCAAGCATCCGGTAGAAGAAGCAAAAGCTTATCTGGAGAAGCACTTGCGCCGGGAAGTGTCACTGGACGAGATTGCTTCCAAGCTTGGGCTGAATCCATCCTACTTCAGCCAATTGTTCAAGCAGACGACCGGTCAGACCTTTATCCAATACCGTATACGCAGCAAAATGGAACTGGCCAAACGCATGCTGGAACAGCCGGGCAACCGGATTACGGATATATCCTACGAAGTGGGGTATATGGATCATCCCCATTTTACCAAGACATTTAAGAAAATTACCGGACTGACCCCGTCCGAATATCGCAGTAAGTTGGGCATTGAATGATGAAGCGCAGCCTGTCGATCCGCCTGTTCTTTCATTTTGCCATCGTAATTACGTTGTCCCTGTCTGCTATTGGCTTGTTTACCTATACCTATGCCTCAACTGAGATGAACGATCAGCTGGCGGACAACATCGCCCAAACGATGCGTAATACGGCGTACCAGACCGATCTGTATTTGCAGAATTATGATCGCGCGACCTACTCCATCCTCTCAAATGGAAGTGTGAAGCACTTTCTCGATATGAATTCGGAGGACAGTTATGCCTATTACGAGTACAGCCGTCAGATTAAAAGGAACGTGTTCCCGCCTGTATTTATGTTATATCCACAGATCAAGTTCCTGTATGTTATCGGGGAGAACGGGCGGGTTGTCATCGATGACAACCAGAATTCAGCGGGCATACCCGATATCGATGTTGCACAGCAGTATAAGGAGTTGCTCACTGCAACCGCTGCCAATGGCGAATCGACTTTGCTCACCCGCAGTATTCGCAGTGGACAGAATGCAAACGTCATTACGATTGCGCGCCGGATCAGGGGGGTGTCCTCCTATACACCAAACGGAGTGCTGGCGATGGAAGTGAATGTGCTGGAGCTTGACAACATCTGGGGAGAACTCGATCTCGGTCAAGGGGGCTATCAGTATGTGATGGATCAGAACGGAAATGTCATCTACACTCCTGGGGACGAGGAGGCGCAGACCGTGATGTCGTCCAGCACCGTGGACAGACTTATGCACATGGAGGCAGGGTCACTGGAACAGAACACGGATGGCACCAAACGGCTGTTTATATCGGAGCTATCTGCCTATTCGGGCTGGCGCTTTGTTGCTTCCGTGCCGCTCTCGGAGCTTCAAAGGCCGATTGCAACGATCCGCTCAGCTACATTATGGGTTGGTGCAGGGACCTTGCTCGCTGCGCTTGTGGTGGCCTACCGGATCGGAGCATCTCAAGTAGAACCCATTCGTGTGCTGATGAACGGAATGAGACAGACGGAGAAGGGAATCTGGAACAAGGTGGAGATGAAGGAAAGGCGCGATGAGATCGGAGTGTTGATTCGCAGCTATAATCTGATGGTCAGCCGTTTGTCGGACATGATTGAGAGTGTATATGAGTCGGAGTTGCGCCGCCAGAAGTCGGAAATTGAGCTACAGCAGGAAGCGTTGGAACGACACCGTGCGGAATTTCAGGCGCTCCAGTTGCAGATCAATCCACATTTTCTCTACAACACATTGGAGACTATCAAATGTTATGCCGTTGTACAGGATTCCGAAGAAATTACGCAGATGGTTGAATCGATGGCTCATATGCTCCGTTATTCCATTCAGACCAATCTGGAGGAAATTACGGTTGCCAATGAGTTGAAGCATGTGCTGGCCTACCTTTCCATCATGAAACATCGCATGGATCGGGAGCTTGAAGTTGAGGTCATCATTGCACCGGATCTGTTGTTGGAAAAAATGGTTCGTCTCACCCTCCAGCCCCTGGTGGAAAATGTGCTGCAACATGCGTTTCCACGGGGCATGGAACCGGGTCATTTTATCCGCATCGATGCTCGGCGTCTGGATGATCGATTTCTTGTCATCGTTCAGGATAATGGTATGGGCATGAGCAAGGCACGTCTGGAGAAGCTGCGTCGCCGTCTGGAACTGAACCGTCTGGCAGGTGAAGACACCGATGATGTTTATCATCGTGGTGGCATCGGACTTATGAATGTGCATCGCAGGATTCAGCTCGTATTTGGAGAGACGTACGGCTTGATGATGGAGAGTGAGGAAGGCTTGGGAACGACCATTACGATGGCGCTTCCGGCGGACCAGCACAGCAAGCGAATTTAATTGAAACCAATAACAAGGAGGAAGATAAAACATGAATATCAATTTACAGAACAAAATCGCATTGGTAACAGGTTCCAGTGGAGGGATTGGTGCTGCTATCGCAGGAGCGTTGGCTCGTTGCGGGGCGAAGGTCGCTGTGAATGGTCTGCATAATATGGAGCGGGCGGAGGAAGTCGTGACTGCCATCCGGGATGCTGGTGGTGAAGCGGCGGCATTTCAGGCAGATGTGACGGATACGGATGCCATCAGAGCGATGGTTGAAGAGATTACACTCCGTTTCGGCGGTCCAATTGACCTGTTGGTTAACAACGCGGGACATCTGGTGGAGCGGAGCCCCATTGAAACGATGAGTGAGGAGCTGTACAGCCGGATTATGGATGTCAATCTGAAGAGCGCCGTCTTTGTCTCCAGAGCAGTCATTCCTGGCATGAGGGCCGCTGGTGGCGGACGAATTATCAATCTGACCTCCGTAGCGGCTCATAATGGAGGCGGGCCGGGTGCAGCGATTTACGCAGCATCCAAGGCGGCTGTCATGGCGTTAACCAAAGGGCTCGCCAAAGAGCTTGCCCCTGGCGGGATTACGGTGAATGCGCTCTCCCCAGGCTTCATCGGACAGACGGCTTTCCATACTACGTTCACCTCGGCAGAAGGTCGGTCTTCTGCGGTAAGCAGCATCCCGCTTGGACGGGAAGGGACTCCCGATGATGTCGCAGGAGCGGCGTTGTACCTGTGTTCCGACCTGGGTTCTTTTATAACTGGAGAGACGCTTGAAATCAATGGCGGCATGTATATGCGTTGATAATACAACATTGCGATAAGGAGGGGACAAAACGATGGAAGTGAAGCGAAAGCTTGCAGAAAGATCGTTGTACCAACCCATCAGCGGGCCGTTCCATGTGGACTATGCGCCTGATGAGCATACCGTTCTGGCAGAGAATCCGCCAAGGTTTACCTGGATGGCGGCACAGCAGGAGGATGAGAATGCCTATCTGCTGCAAGTGTCGGCGAGCCCTTCTTTTCAGGAAGAAGAGACGATGACCTTTGCGCCGCTCCCGTATAACTTTTTCACGCCAGACCAGGTGTTTGAACCTGGAGATTATTATTGGCGATATGCGCTGCTTGTAGATCACCCAGTGCAGCAAGGGAGTGAATACGAAGCGCATGTCTCACAAGGGAAACAAGGAAGTGAAGCCGAAGGGCATGCCTCGCAAGGGAAGCAAGGGGAAATGTCGGCTTGGAGTGAGGTGCGGCGGTTCACTGTACCAGTGGGATTACCCGAGACACCGCTACCTTCCCGGGAGCAGCGATACGATTCCACAGACATGTCTCACCCCCGGCTGTGGCTTGGTGAGCGTGGGTTGAATGCACTTTCGGATGCCATTGCGTCAGATGCTACATATTGCGGCTGGGATGCATTTATGGCAAATTCCGTGGAGCCGTGGGCAAACCGTGAGCCCATTCGTGAACCGCAGCCTTACCCGGAGAACAAACGTGTCGCCCCGCTCTGGAGGCAAATGTACATTGACTGTCAGGAAGTGTTATATGCGATTCGTCATCTGAGTATCGCTGGGCGAGTGCTTCGAGATGAACGGCTGCTTGATGCGGCGAAAACTTGGCTGTTGCATGTGGCAGCTTGGGATACGGAGGGAACGACCTCCCGCGATTATAATGACGAGGCGGCTTTTCGGGTTGCCGCTGGGCTTGCTTGGGGTTATGACTGGCTGCATGATGAGTTGAACAGTGAAGAGCAGGAAGTGGTAAGGCGCAGTTTGCTGCGGCGGGCAGAACAGGTAGCCCAGCATGTGATGGTTCGCTCGAAGATTCATCATGTGCCCTATGACAGCCATGCGGTGCGTTCATTATCCTCCGTGCTTGTACCTTGCTGTATGTCCTTGTTGCATGAGGAGCAGCAGGCTGCGCAGTGGCTGGATTATGCGATCGATTATTATGCCTGTCTGTACTCCCCTTGGGGAGGCAGTGATGGAGGTTGGGCAGAAGGTCCGATGTATTGGACAACAGGCATGGCCTATGTGACCGAAGCGATGAATTTGCTGCGAAACTATGCGGGCATCGACTTTTTCCGTCGGCCATTCTTCCAGCGTACCGGAGATTTTCCTTTCTACGTGTACCCGCCCGATGCTCGGCGCGCCAGCTTTGGGGACCAGTCTACGCTGGGTGACCCGGTAAACTTGAAAACAGGTTATCTTGTCCGCCAACTGGCGGGGGTTACAGGCAACCGTTGGTACCAGTGGTACTTTGAGCGTGTACGTCAATCCGATCCGGGGACAGAGGGTGCTTTTTATAACTACGGTTGGTGGGACTTTAACTTTGACGAATTAGTATACCGCCACGATTATCCGCAGGTGGAGGAAGAGTCGCCTGTGGACATCGAGCCGCTGAAGTGGTTCCGTGATGTGGGATGGGTAGCCATGCATCACCGGATGGACGATCCGGATGAGCATATGATGCTTCTGCTCAAGTCAAGCCGTTACGGCTCGATCAGCCACAGTCATGCGGATCAGAATAGCTTCACTTTGCATGCATTCGGTGAGCCGCTCGCGGCGGATACGGGCTATTATATCGCCCACGGCAGCTTCTTCCACCGGGAATGGCGCAGGCAGACACGCTCCAAAAACAATCTGCTGATTGGTGGAACAGGCCAGTATGCTGAGAACAACAAGGTGCTGAATATGGCCGCAACCGGGCAGATCGAAGAGGCCTATTGGCGGGACGGGGATGGTTATGTGCGCGCGGTAGCGACCGATGCCTATGCCAGCACCGTCCCCCATGTGAAGCGTGTTGTACGGGAGATTCATTATCTGCAATCATCCTATTTCGTCATTGTGGACCATATTGACCTGGAGAAACCGGACAGCGTTCAATGGCTGTTCCATGCACTGCACCCGCTACAGCTGAAAGGGCAGAGCTTCCGTCTGAACGGTTTTAAGGCGGGGCTTGAGGGGACATTTGTATATGCTTCCTCCGGTGAGCTAGCGCTTAGCCAGACGGATCAATTTGCAGAGGTGGACCCCTCGGAGTACGAAGGGCTGGAAAGACATTATCATCTGAGCGCGGAAACGCGGCCTGCCACAAGTCATACAATAGTTACGCTGCTTGTACCATATAAGATCGAGGAGCCGAAGTATGTCCCCTATTTCATCGATGATCAGGATCACGGCATCCATCTCTATTTTACCGACAACGGTGTAACAAAGAAGATCGAGGTATCCAAGACGTACTAATAAGTGTGGACCTAAAGAAAATGCAATCTCATCTAAAACATCCCCATTGTTGCAGGCGGTGGGGATGTTTTATCATCTTCATGAAAGCGCTTCACCGACAGGCGATACCTAAACCTAAATCAGGATGAAAAGAGGGGTAGCATGAAAAAGTGGATGGTCACAGGCATGGCGCTATTGCTGGCGGCAACCTTCATGGCGGGATGCAGCAAGGGAAGCGGGGCGGAATCCGGTGAGAATGGGGGAGACGGCAAGACAAGGTTCTCCATGTCACTGCGAACGCTGGCGTATACGTATGTGGAGAAGTCACCGGACATCAACCAGGATAAATGGGTGAAAAAGCTGGAGGAACTGACCAATAGCGATCTGAAAATCGTGCTCGTGCCTCATAAGGAATATGAGCAGAAAATGGTCCAAATGTTTGCCACCAATGATATTCCTGATGTGGTGCAGGGTGATGGCGGCGTCAACGGCAAGGAGATGGCCGGTTCGGTCGAAGCCGGAGTATTCCAGCCGCTGGATGAGCTGTTGCAGCAGTATGGGCAAGATTTGCTCAAAGCGGTGCCGAAGGAAGCCTGGGACCAGGTCACCCATGACGGCCAGATCTATGCCATCCCCGAATATTTATCCAATCCATCCCGCCGGGCAACCTGGATTCGTAAGGATCTGCTGGACCAAACGGGATTGCCAGTGCCTACCACGGTGGATGAAACACTGGAAGTGCTGCGCGCCTTTAAAAAGCTTGGCGTGGAGAATCCATATATGGGGCGTGAAGATTTCAAATATGCGGACACCTTCTTTGGTGCCTATGATGTGCAGCAGTTCCTGTCCATGATGGAGCAGCAGGGCGACCAGATTGTACCCAAGTTCATGGATAACGAGAATATGCAGCAAGCCCTGACGGTTTATAAAACGATGTACGAGGAAGGGCTAATTAACAAAGAGTTTGCGACCATCAATTCGACGGTATTCAAAAATACGATTCTCTCCGGCAAGGCGGGTATGTGGTCCATGAATGCCAACGAACTGATCCAATGGGAGAAACAGATCAAAGCGTCGGTTCCCGATGCCAAAATCGAAATTATCCCTTCGCCTGTTGGCCCGGACGGTAAAGGTGGTTATTATCTGTACGGTCCGGTGACACGTGCCTACTTTATCAATAAGGATGCGGCTGATCCGGCTTCCATTATCCGTTTTTTTAACTGGATGGTGTCCGATGAAGCGGAGAAGTTTTTCACGTACGGCACGGAAGGAGAAACCTACACAGAGGATAATGGGGTGATTTCGTACACCGCTCCAACGGATTCCGCTGGCGTGGACGAAGAGCGTTACCGTCAGTCGTTCTTATGGTTTGTACAGGACACAACGTACAATAAAGGCTCGTTATCGCTGACAGAAGAAGGCAAGAAACTGATGAATATTTACGATACGATCTTAGCCAAAGAAGGCCGGGATGGCATCAACTTTGATCCACGGTTGGAGGCCTTTGTGCAGAATCCCGAGATTGCTCCCAATTCGGATACACCACCTCAAGTATTGCTCACACACATGATTAAGATGGTTTACGGTAAGGAGCCCATCTCCGATTGGCCGAAAGTGGTTGAGGAATGGAAATCCAAAGGTGGCGATCAGGCAATCAAAGAAGCTACGGAGAAATTCAATAAGGGTGAAGGCGTGTCAGCACCGCGTCGCTAACGATATAAGTCGAACTATACATTTTACACGATAACAGCGATCGGAAGGTTGTTCTGTCATCGGAGTGGCAAGTCAGCTGAATACGGAGGGATACAAATGAAAGACTTGTTCAAAACGTGGACGAAGCGGGCTGTACTTGTTGCCATATCTTTCATACTCATTACCGGTATCGCCATTCCTGTGCATGAAGTCCGGGCGATGGAAGACGATATTCCTCATTCTGTTATCCATGCTGCACAGGAAGAAAATATCCCGGAACCCGAGGGGCCCGAACTGGAGATTTACGCGGAAAACTTTGATGATCCCGACAATTTTGGCTCTACGGGCGGAATTGCATTGAAGGCACCATGGCGTCAGGACGGTGCGGGCGGGAGCAAGGCCAAAACGTCTTCTTCAACAACCGCACCATCCCAACCCAACATGGTCAAGATAGATGGAACCGATGCACTCACGCTGCCACTTGATCTGACCGGATACGGAAACATCCGGCTAAGCTACTACACAAGAGCTTCCTCCTATATAAGCGGAAACGTGATTATTGAATGGTCGAAGGATGGAGGAATTTCCTGGACGACGTTGGAGACGTTTCAACTTCCCCCAGGAACTCCAGACATGAAGAATAAGGAAGGCAATACCTTAAAAAGCTGGACGCTGGGTTCCGAAGCGAACAATAACAGTACAGTGAATATTCGATTTCGGACAGGAGATACCATGCAGGCCAACATGTATATCGACAATGTTGCCATTTACGGTCAGGTCATTCCGGGAATAACGCCTGCCCCTTCCCCAGTGCCGCCTGGAGAAGAGAATACTGAGTTTACGCCACCGCTAGGAGTGACTTTATACGAAGATGTGGAGATTGGCATGGCTGGTGGGCGGGCGATGTATTCATCCATTGCCGTTCCCGAGACAGCGGCAGCTGAACCGATGCCAGTTATGATCTATATTCACGGAGGTGGGTGGAATCACGGGGATCGGAAGCAGGCATTGAACTCCATATGCAATTATGTACTCAAACGTGGTTACATCGGTGTATCTCTGGACTACCGGCTCACGCCTGAGGCGCCTTTCCCTGCCCAGATTCAGGATGTCAAACTTGCTATCCGATATTTGCGGGCCCATGCCGCCCAGTACAATCTGGACCCCAGTCGTATCGGAGTCTGGGGATCATCTGCGGGCGGTCACCTGGCCGCATTACTCGGGACCACGGGGGACTTGGTCGCTGGCGATCCTGTCGTGCTTGATACAGGAGTCACGGTAGAGGTACCAGATCTCGAAGGTTCTGGCGGCTGGCCTGAATATTCCGACAAAGTACAGGCGGTTGCTGACTGGTACGGACCCGCTGATTTTACGACGACATTTGCCAATAACTATAGCTCGGTCACGGCTCTGCTTGGCGGTCATCGCGCATTGGATGTACCAAAACAGGCCAGACTTGCGATGCCGGGCACGTATGCCTCACCGGATGATCCACCGTTCTGGATTCGCCACGGGGATGCTGACGCCACCATTCCATACACGGACAGTGTTACTTTTGCAGAGCAGCTTCAATCTGCGGGTGTGCCGATTGTGGATGTGAAGATTGTACCCGGTCAGGGCCATGGATTTACAGGTGCAGCTTCCGAGAATGCCAATGCGGAGGCATGGGCCTTCTTGGATGAACATGTGAAGAACCGGATCGTTACTGAGCCAATTATTTTCAAAAGAAATCCCGCAGACACTTCGTATGTAGATGAAGAAGAACGACCGTTGATGGAGAAGGTCATCGCCAGCAAGCTGCCAAGCGACGATGCGGCGATTGATAGCAGCAAGCCTGATCTGAATTTCAATCAGGCTACAGGTTCCAGCACCGGATTACTAAGTATTTCTTCGACTACTTCCACCAAGAAATATGTATATCTCAAATTTGATATGACCGGAAATGAGCCGGAAGGAGATCGTTATCAACTGCGGATTGCAGCGAAGAAAGGCACTTCGAATACCGATACGGAGTTGTCCCTTTACGGTTTGGATGCCACAGACTGGAGTGAATCATCACTAACCTGGTCGAATGCTCCCGTCCAAAGTCTGAGCGAAGCTTCGTTGCTGGGCACATTCCAGGTCACGGCAGATCGGAATGGAAGTCCGGCAGTCTATGAAGTGGATGTAACCGATTATGTGAAGGAACGTGCAGATGTTGGGCAAGTGGCATTTCTGCTCGGGGACGCAGGGGCAACAGGTGTCTCTGTAAACGTATATACCAAGGAAGCCAACGGAACGAGTAATCCTCGACCACAGTTATCTGTCATTGCTTTAATTGAAGAGGGAAGTGACACGCAGTCACCCGAATGGGAGCAGGGAGCCGAGCTGGAGATTCGCAACTGGGGAACGGATTTTGCGGAGCTGAGATGGCCTGCTGCCAATGACGATACGGCTGTATCTGCCTACCGGATTTATCGGGATGGAGTTCTGCTGAGCGAACAAGGTAAGCAGTCATTCCGGGACAGCGGACTTGCAACTGGAACATCGTACACCTTTCAAGTGAGGGCGATTGATGAGGCCGGCAACGTCAGCACTGCTTTATCAACCGAAATGAAAACCCTTGACGGCCCGGTATCATCCCTGCCTGTGGCTTCCGTCACGGCAAGTGGCAGCGACGGCAACCTGGCGACCAATACCCTGGACAATAACAGCTATACACGCTGGTCTGTTGCAGGAGAGGGGCAATGGATCACATTTGATCTGGGGCAGGTACAGCCAGTGGGTTATGTTGGGATTGGTTTTTACAAAGGGGATATCCGAAAGACATCTTTTGAGATGGAATCGTCTGTTGACGGTGAGCAGTGGACCCAGATATTTAATGGAGAAAGCAGTGGGGATACAACCGAAATGCAGGCGTTTGATATCCCGGACACTTCTGCACGTTATGTGCGAATCACCGGACGTGGCAATTCCGATGGAAGTATTTACACAAGTCTGAGCGATGTGCATCTGTATGCCCCTTTTGCAGGGGGAGGGACACCTGTGGCTCTGATTCCATACATCGTGCCCCAACCACCTGAAGGGACGATGCCCTTTATCGCACCAGGTCTGACGGAAACAGATGGCACACCACATGCTGTCCATGCTCCACATGCCGTGACCGGACGTACAATTGATGTACGGGATTATGGAGCAGATCCTGCTGACAACACGAGTGATGACCGCCCTGCTATACAGGCTGCGATGGACGAGGCCAACGTTGGGGATGAAGTGTTTTTGCCTGATGGGGTGTACAATTTGTTATCCGGTCCGGATGGCAGCACCAACCTGATGCTCAAATCCGGAGTGAATCTGAGAGGTGAGAGCCGTGAAGCAACCGTGCTCCAGACATCGCTGGATCAGGTGACGGGAAGTGCCGTTCTGAAAGCATCGGCTCAGCATAGCATACTCGTATCCAACATGACCATCACTTCATCCTGGTCCGGTAGCTACACGACCGATCATCAATCCAATAACCCCTCCGCTGGGGGGCCGGATAGCATAATCCACATCGCCAATTATGGCGAGGTACCATCGTATGACATTACGATTGACGGCGTAATTGTGGAGAAGTTCAAACGAATGGCGATCCGCATTGAGCACAGCCGCGATGTTGTTGTGAAGCATGCAACCTTCCGCAATGCAACAGATCTGGGCCCTGGAGGTTCAGGTTACGGAGTTTCGATTCAGGGAACGGCCAAGACCGATCGGCTCGGATTTGACAATGATACATTATGGAACGTGGTGGAGGACAGTATATTTGAAGGGCCTTATCTCAGACATGGAGCACTGATTCAGTTTGTGGCTCATAATAACGTGTTACGTGGCAATACATTTAACGGGACAAAGTTGGACGCCATTGATCTTCATGGTGAACTGGAGTATTTGAATGAAATCTCCGGCAATGTCATTACGGACGTATTGACAGGCGCAGGGATTGGGCTCGGCAATACCGGGGGTTCGGCGCCCAGCAACCACAGCAAGTCGGGCAAAGGAAACTACATTCATGACAACACAATTACGAACAGCCGAATCGGTATTTCGGTAACTATGGGTACCCCCGATACCCTCATTGAGGATAATCTCATCGAGAATACCACTATGATTGCAGAGGCAGCAGGGATCAAAGTGTTGAACGGACCGGGCACGGTGATTCGCGGCAATGTAATTCGTAACAATACGGCGAGCGGTTACTGGGGTGTGAGGCTTGAGCGTGATAAAGGCGATGCCGGAGCAGGCAATGTCGGCGAAGGGGACCCTGAGAATGTATGGATTGAAAATAACCTTATTGAAGGGAATACAAACGGAATCGGCCTCTTTGCCGGAGTAAACATTCTAATGAAGGCCAACATTCTAAACAATGTAGATGAGGACTACTACAAAGCAGCAGGTGTTACCGTTAAGGAGCTATAAAGAATCAGAACAAGTGGCCTGGCAGGCGTCTATATAAGTTGAAGCTCAATTTTACACCATACTGCAATCGGAGTGATAAGGTGTAACATTTATAGTTCAACTTATGTAGCCTGATGGGCTACTTTTTGTTATGAATCCTTAATTTAAGATTCACTAAAGGTTCGTCCTATTCACAACAGGCTGCCGATTCTGTCCATGAACAGCTCAAGTCGGTAGAGCAGATCAAGGCATCTGCGGCTATTTTGTCCGATGTGTCGACAGAGCTGCAGACCTCACTTAGTCCGTTTAAGATTTAAAATCTGTTACAATAGGGAAAAGGAGGGACTACAATATGGCCCCTGATAAAACAAAACTTTTCCCGAATGAGAATATCCGTACGGTATGTTACATTCAAAACCTTCCGCCGCGTTCCAACGTGGACATCGGTGATTATACGTATTATAGCGATAATACGAATCCGCCAGAGCAATTCTATGACCGGATACAGCATCATTATGACTTTATTGGTGATCGCCTGGTCATTGGCAATTTCTGTGCAATTGCGGAAGGTGTGACATTCATTATGAATGGCGCGAATCATCGGATGGAGGGTATGACCACGTATCCGTTCAACATTTTTGGTGGAGGATGGGAGCGTGTGACACCTACACTGGAACAACTTCCATATAAGGGTGACACGGTACTGGGCAACGATGTATGGCTTGGACAAAATGTGACGATCATGCCTGGTATCACGATTGGAGACGGGGCAATCGTTGCCTCCAATTCAACCGTTGTTAAGGACATTGAACCCTATACGATTGTTGGTGGTAATCCAGCCAAAGCTGTTAAAAAGCGTTTTGACGAAGAGACGATTGCACTGCTGCTGGAATTGAAGTGGTGGGATCAGGATGAGGAATGGCTGGATACGCATTTGGAACGTCTTGTCTCTACATATGATCTACAGATCTTGCGCGAACTTCTGAACAGCAAATAGGATGGTTGTGCATTGTGCATAAAAGACAAATAAGCTGGTTCCTGACGGAGCCGGCTTCCAAGCAAATCAGGCCCTGGACCGTTTTGAGCGGATCAGGGCCTCTTGTTGTCCAAGATGAAATGTTAATTTAGCGGGTGGGTGGTCGTAGGGTACAATCAGACTTTGTTGATGGGGGCTTCAAATGAGTGTGATTTTCTGTATGATCCGAGTTTGTCTGTTTGCCTGAATAAAAGTTAATGATATCATCAACGGTAGTAAACACGACATTTAAATCCATATTATCATTGTGTGTTTGAATAAAAACCTCTTTTCAATAAGTTGTTGCGTTGTTTAATTTAAAGCTTCTTTCATGCTTAAGCCTGCTGTGAATACAGGAACTTTACCTGCAGGTAGTTGAATTTCTTTGCCTGTTTTCCGGCTTCTTCCCGTTCTTGCCTCACGCTTCTGCACTTCAAATTTCCCGAATCCGACCAGTTGAACTTCTTTGCCTTCTTTGAGAGCTTCGAGAATCGAATCCAATACAACGGTTACAGCTTTTTCAGCATTCTTCTTGGAGAAACCGCCAGCCTTGGCTACTTCTGTGATCAATTGTTCTTTATCCATGGGGAATACCTCGCTTTCAATCTTGGGATGTGAAATCTTTTCTTTACTGTGCAACATATGTGTAAATAAAAAGCTGCCTTATTAATAAGGCAGCTTTCATATAATTAAAGTTTAGTAACGTTCTCAGCTTGTGGTCCACGGTTACCTTGAGTTACTTCAAATTGAACGCGTTGACCTTCGTCCAAAGATTTGTAACCTTCACCTTGAATTGCACTGAAATGAACGAATACATCTGTTCCTTCTTCAGTTTCGATAAAGCCGAATCCTTTATCCGCGTTGAACCATTTCACTGTACCTGTTTGCATGTGATTCCTCCAAAAAATAAGTTTTTAGCCGATCATTATGACGAGTATAATTTAAAATTGACACTCACCTGGTGCATTTAAACCACGAACTTGATGTCCGCTAATGTATCGATTAATATGATAATACCATGTCCGCTAATATAAGTCAAGATTTGGAGGTATTTTCTAATGAATCAGTCATCAGGGGTTTCGGTGCAGCGGGAACCGACAGTAGAGGAATTCATACATATGCTTGCTAAAGAGGGAGAATTGCATCCCAAAACCGTGAAGGAATATACAAGTGATCTGAAGCACTTTATCGAATGGTACAAGGAAAGCACCATGCTCAGCGAAGAGTTCTCACTGCGAATTGAAGATGTGGATACGTCCACTTTAGTCAGTTATCGTGAAGATGCTCACCAAGTTATGTTATTGAAACCAGCCACCATTAACCGGAGGTTGATTACGCTGAAACGTTTTTTCAAATGGGCTGTCTTGGAATCCAGGCTCAGTCATGACCCTTCCAAACCATTAAAATTCATTCCGGAAGACAAAGTAAGTCCACGCCGAATGACATTGGAAGAAGAGCAGGCATTCCTCGCGGCAGTGGAGTACGGTAATTCCCTTCGTGATCAGACCATCCTGACCCTTATGTTTCACACAGGCTTGCGAACGATGGAGGTATGCAACCTCAAGCCTTATGATATCGAAATTGCTAGACGAAGCGGTCACCTGACTGTGAGCGCCGATAAACGCAACGTGCAACGTAAGATCCCTTTGAATATGCAGTGTGTTGTCATATTGAATCAGTACTTATCTGATCTTGCTACCGATCGTGTGTACCTTTTTCCCTCAGAGAAGACAAACGATCGTTTAACGGAGAGAGCATTGCGGCACCTGATTAAAAAAGTAATGATAACAGCAGGGCTGGAAGGACTGAGTTCACACGACCTGCGTCATCGTTTTGGTTACGCCATGGCTGAAGATACGCCACTGCACCGTTTGGCCGAGATAATGGGACACACCAACCCAGATACAACCATGATTTATTTTAAAGCATTAACTACGAATCATCGTAGAGAACAACAATGAAGAATCTGAATTATAATCACAATCAAAACACCTCTTATTAGAAGTACTTCGAAATTTTCCGTGTTTGTATTACTTTAACCTACCTTTAGCATTCATATACGATCCTTCACATTTCACTTAGGCACTGCCCGACAGGGTTGCCTTACCTCTAGTAAAGAGAGCGATTACATATCCCTGATAATATTGTATATTATGATGGCAACCTTGGAACAGATCAACATGAGCCTTTGCATTTTGCTTCAATTCGGTGAGCAGTAAGAAATCAAATAGATTCACAATGCTACATATATATTCGTTGATAGGGCATAAGGCCGTCATCAAAAGGGAGGAATCCAAACATGTACCGGGTACTGCTGGTGGATGATGAAGAAGATGTGCGTGAAGGACTTGTTGTAGAGGTCGATTGGGAAGCGCTCGATCTGCGGATTGTCGGTTTGGCTGAGAATGGGCGGGAAGCATTGGAGATGGCGGAGCGGGTAGAGCCGGACATTGTGGTGACGGATATCAGCATGCCATTCATGAATGGTCTGGAACTCGCACAAAGATTGAGGAAGCGTAATCCACTCGTGAAGGTGGTCATTTTGACTGGATATGATGAATTTGATTATGCGAGGCAAGCCATCTCGTTAAGTGTGGATGAATATCTGCTGAAGCCGTTCTCGGCAGGGCATCTCACAGAACTGCTCACAAGATTGCGCGCCCAGATGGCGGCTGAAGTGGCTGAGCGTGAAGATGTACAGCAGCTGCGTGAGCACTATCATACCAGTTTGCCTTTATTACAGGCAGATCTGATGGCGACCTTGCTCCATCGGCAGAAATCCTCGACATATATTCATAGTAAAGCCAAACAATGCGGATTGGACCTGACAGGAGAGCGCTATGGGGTGTCCGTATTGACACTGCATATGGATGGAGATGTACAGAAGGAGAAGTCTGAGGGAGTATTCATCGAGCCCCCACAGCGACATAACAAAACAACATCCGAGGTAGCGGACCAGTCTGAGATATTCGTTCCCGGAGGTTCCTTGCGTCAATCTGAGGATGCTGAGCTGAAACGCTTTGCTGCACTTAACATTGCGGCAGAAGTTTGGGCGGAGCATGGGGCTGGTCATGCCTTTATGCATCAGGAGACGATTGTCCTGCTCTATGTGGATCGCACGGGCGGTACAGATGGAGTGAAGAGGCAACAGAAGGCATTGGAAAATGTGATGCGCAGCATCAACCACTATTTACGTATCCCGGCTACGGTGGGCTCTGGTCAGATTGTGGATACACTCGCGGATGTGAATCATGCCTATGAAGATGCCCTGCTGGCATTGGATTATCGGCTTGTGCCCGGGACAGATTCAATCATATACATTGCGGACGTGGAGCGACAGACGGCGGGCAAGCTGCGGTTCGACGAGTTGAAGCAGCAGACGTTGACACGATGCCTGAAGGCAGGTACACAAGCAGAGCTGGAGGAAGCACTGGCGATCATTTTCCGGGAAATTACAGTGGAACACGGGCGAAGTGATATTCAGCTCTATTTAATTGAAATATTAACAACAGTATGGAAGGCAGCACAGGCATCAGGAGAAGCGATGGAAGACATCTTTGGTGCAGGGTTCCAGTTGTATGCGGATTTGTTCCGACTGCCGGGACTCACTGAGGCACAGAAGAAGGTACAGGAGGTCTGTCTACTCGTGCAACATCGCATTGCGAGCGGACGCCAGCATGTATACAAAGATATTGTCGAGCAGGCGTTAGTCTTCACGAAAGAGCATTATGCCGACCCGGACCTGTCCATTCAGAAGGTGTGCGGGCATTTGCATATCAGCTCCGGTTATTTTTGTGGCATTTTCAAAAAAGAAGTACAACTTACATTCTTGCAGTACCTGATGCAGATCCGAATGGAGGCAGCGCGTGAACTGCTTCGCTCGACCGAGCTGAAGTCGTTTGAAATTGCGGAGCAGGTTGGCTTTGCCGAACCCAATTACTTCAGTTTTTGTTTCAAAAAACATATTGGTGTCTCGCCCAAAGAATATCGTAAACAGGCTTCCCAGGCGGCAAGTGAAGGTTCAATCCGATGAAGTTGTTGTCCAGATGGGTGAAATCCATGGGAGTTCAATTACGCTCTCGTCTGCGTTCGTCCAGAGTCAGCAGTATCCGGTTTATTATAACGTGGTCCTTTTCCGTCTTCATCGTCTTGGTGCTAACCATCATGGCGATGCTTCTGCATGACAAGTTCACGCAGGCTGCCGAGCGAAGTGCGGAACTCACGACGAGACAAATTGTGGATCAGGTCAGTTATAACCTGGAGGATTACGTCCGCAGTATGTCGCATCTGTACCGTGCCATTGAGGAACACATGTTGCGTGACGGGACATGGGAAGGGGAACTGGTGGACAAACAGCTTGACACACTGCTCAGCAGTCGTGAAGATATCATCTCGATTACTCTGCTTGATTCCACGGGGAAATTGCTCAAGAACCGACCTACAGCCGAATTAAAAACCAGCGCCCATGTGACACAGCAAGGGTGGTTTCAGTCTGCGCTTCGTGTGCCGGATCACCTGAGTTTCTCGTTACCTCATATTCAGAACATGTACACAGGCCCATATAAATGGGTCGTTTCCATGAGCAAAGGCATAACGATACGGCAAAATGGTCAGGATCGGCAGGTTATCCTGCTGGTCGATATCAATTTCAAACAGATGGATGAACTGAGCCGTCGGGTCAGTCTGGGGCAACGAGGATACGTGTATATCATCGATGAGAGTGCGGGCAATATCGTGCACCATCCGCAGCAACAATTGATGTATATGGGACTCAAAAGCGAGAATATCGAACAGGCTTTGGTGGCTTCCGGCAGTTACGAAGATGAAGCAGATGGGCAGAAAAGGCTGAATACCGTAAAGTCCGTTGCCAATATCGGGTGGAAAATCGTCGGTGTTGCTTATTTGGATGAGATTATGACAACGCGTCAGGAAGTGAACGGATATCTCATTCGTGTATTGGTCGTTGTACTGGTCATTCTTGTCTCGCTGTTCTTATCCTCCAGTCTGACTCGTCCGATTCGGCGAATGGAACGTAAAATGAAGGCCGTAGAGCGCGGGGATTTCAACGTGGAGTTGCCTATTGAAGGGCCGCTGGAGGTGGAACGTCTATCTCGTCGCTTTAATCTGATGGTCAATAAAATTCGCACCCTGATGGATGAGATCATCCATGAGCAGGAACAGAAGCGGCGTCTGGAGCTGGAAGCCTTGCAGGCCCAGATCAATCCACATTTTTTATATAATACTCTGAATTCAGTAGTGCGCATGGTAGGCATGAGTCGCAATGAAGAAGTGATTACGATGATCACGTCTCTCTCTCGCCTGTTCCGCATCAGTCTTAGTCAAGGCAAAACGATTATCACGATCAGGGAAGAGCTGGAGCATGCGCAGCATTATTTGACGATTCAGCAGATGAGGTTCAAGCGTAAATTCAACTTTACGATTAAGGCAGATGATACGCTTCTGGATTGCCTGACATTGAAGCTGGTGCTCCAACCCCTGATTGAAAACGCCATTGTTCATGGCATCGAGTACCACATGGACGAAGGAAGTATTGAGGTTGATGTTTATCGTGAGGGCAACAAGCTGGTGTTTCGCATTACAGATAATGGGGTCGGCATGACGGAAGAACAGATGTCGGGATTATTGAGTGGCAGTCCGGTTGTCAAAAGCGGTGCAGGATCAGGCGTAGCTGTACGCAACGTACATGATCGAATCCGGCTCTATTATGGAGAGGCATATGGCCTTGAATTTGCAAGTGAGTTGGAAGAAGGCACCACGGTCTGGGTTCGGATTCCCATTCAATCGCAGCAGAAGGAGGGAGAGCCTGATGACAGACAACCAAGTGAATAGGAACGATGCCCATAGAGGTAAAGGATTGAATATCCGTACGTTTTGGAAAAAGGTTGCTGCGAGTTTCCCTGGAATCCGGAAACGTTGGTTAGTAACCCAGACAGCTGCAAGCTGCTGTCTGCTCATATGCAGCGCCTGTGGCTTATCGAGTCCCGATGCTACGACAGTACCGCCACGTATCGCGCTGATTACGCCAGCTGGGACAGGGGAACTTGCGGAAGCTATCCGGCTTGGTGCCGAAGCGGCTGCCAAAGAGAACGGGGCCGAACTGATTACCGTGGAAGCATACCCTTCCGATGGTGATGTGCACACGTCTGCCATTCTGGACTCTACTGGAAGTCAGATGCAGGTCAAACAGGCAAATATCAACAGCCATACGTTGTCTCGCAGTGGGCGAGAGCAGGCTCAAGTGGAGGCCGCCGCATCGGCTCTGAAGCAGGGAGCATCAGCTCTATTAGTCGATCCTTTGAGCGAGAAGGCGCTTAGCGACATTGTTCAGGAGGCGCAGGCAATGAATTCAGATGGAGCCATCATTCCGGTCATAGTGCTTAACGATGAATTTCCCGTGAAAGGCATCACCAGCGTCATCTCCATGGATAATGTGGAGGCTGGACGGCAGGCAGGGCAGGCCATGGCGGAGCTGTTGGAAGGGAAAGGGCATGTTGCCTTATTGGGCCCCGACCCTCTTAATTCTGGTCTGATTCAGAGAGAGCAGGGGGTTATGGAATCCTTGGAACAGTATCCTGATATTCAAGTGGAACCCAAATCGATATGTAATACACGGGATGGATGTTGGCAGACTGCGAAGCAATTGCTGGACCAGCAGGAGGTGGATGGTTTCATTACTCTTCAGGAACCGGCTTCCCTGGGAGCAGCCGATGAACTGAATCGACGCAAATCTGCGGACAAGGTAAGGATTGTTGGATTTGGCAGTGAACAACAGCAACTGGAGCAATTGCAAGAAGGGGTCTTTGATCATCTCATCGTCCAGAATGGATACAGTGCAGGTTATCTAGGATTGAATCAAGCCGTTGCGCGGCTGAACAATCAACAGGTGCAAGCGAGAGTGTTACTTGAGACCAAGCTGGTTAGTACAGACAATATGTTCTGGATGGATAACCAGAAGCTGTTGTTTCCTTTTGTACAATGAACCAATGCTGGAACGAGTGCCGGAACGAATACTGAATGAAGAAATTAAGGTGTTTGTTAACTTGAGGAAGATTTCGATAGAACAGGTGAAGATATTGTATTCGAATTTAATGTAAACCCTTTCATAATAAAGACATCGGTGAAGCCGAATGAACTTGGGGGAGGTCATTAGGATATGAAGAAAACATGGATGACACTGTTGATTACGGCATGTATGGTTGTGGCGGCGGGGTGTAGTAGCGGCGGAGACAGCGCAGGTGGAAGTACGGGAACAGATACAGGAGGCCAGAAAGCAGCCGGTACGGAAACGCCCAAGATTGGTGTTGCCATCTACAAATTTGATGATACATTCATGACGGGTGTACGTAATGCGATGACCGCAGCAGCGGAAGGCATTGCGACCCTGGATATCGTAGATAGCCAGAATGCACAGCCGACCCAGAATGAGAAAGTCGATCTGTTTGTGTCCAAGAAATACAATGCAATGGCCGTGAACCCGGTGGACCGGACGGCGGCAGGTGTCATCATTGACAAGGCTAAGGCAGCGAACATTCCAGTGGTATTCCTCAACCGTGAGCCAGTAGCTGAAGATATGAACAAATGGGATAAAGTGTATTACGTAGGAGCAAAAGCGGAGGAGTCCGGTACAATCTCTGGACAGCTGATTGTGGATTACTGGAAAGCACATCCGGAAGCGGACAAAAACGGCGATGGCAAACTGCAATACGTCATGCTGAAAGGGGAACCGGGTCACCAGGATGCAGAGCTTCGAACCAAATATTCGGTTCAGGCGATCCAGGATGCCGGTATCGAAGTGGAAGCACTGGCGGAAGACACGGCGATGTGGGACCGGGTGAAAGGTCAGGAGAAAATGCAGGCGTTCCTGGCTTCCCATGGTGACAAGATTGAAGCTGTTCTCGCGAACAATGATGACATGGCCTTGGGAGCCATTGAGCCATTGAGGCATTGAAAGCAGCCGGATACTTCAAGGATGGCAAATCCATGCCGGTGGTAGGTGTGGATGCAACAGCTCCAGCCATTCAGGCTCTACAGGATGGCACAATGCTGGGCACGGTGCTTAATGATGCCAAGAATCAGGGTGCGGCCACGGTGGCACTGGCTTCCGTACTTGCCAAAGGTGAGACACCAACAAAGGAAAATACCAAATACGATATTACAGATGGTAAATACGTCTGGATTGCATACAAAAAGATTACAAAAGACAACATCGCCGACGCCCAATAACAGCACGAGACAGGGACGTCCGACATTCGGGTAGCGTCCCTTTTTTGCCGGTCATATGGAAGGGAGGAACCAAGATGGAGTCACCGTACCTGCTGGAGATGAATGGAGTTTCCAAAGCATTTCCGGGTGTGCAGGCACTAAGTCAGGTCACATTGAAAGTGAAACCGGGGACGGTTCACGCCTTGATGGGAGAGAATGGAGCTGGGAAATCGACACTTATGAAATGTCTGTTCGGCATGTATCACCCGGATGAAGGAACGATACGTATCGAAGGAAAGGATGTGGATATTCCGAATTCCAAAGCGGCACTTCAGCAAGGCATATCCATGATTCATCAGGAGCTGAATCCGGTCCCGCATCGTCCGGTGATGGAGAATATATGGCTGGGTCGTTTTCCGATGAGGGGAATACTGGTGGACGAGAAACGGATGTATACTGATACGCTGGCCCTGTTCAAGGACTTGAACCTGGATATTGATCCGAAGGCTCAGGCGGGAACACTGTCTGTCTCCAAGATTCAATCCATGGAAATCGCCAAGGCGGTCTCTTTTCAATCCAAAGTCATCGTCATGGATGAGCCAACTTCTTCCCTGACAGGCAAGGAAGTGGATCAGCTATTTGCCATTATTAATGAACTGCGCAGTCGCGGCGTATCCATTATCTATATTTCACACAAGATGGAGGAGATCCTAACGATCTCGGATGAAGTGACAATCATGCGTGATGGCTTCGTTGTCGGGACATGGGATGCCGCTGATCTAACCACAGATCTGATCATTACGCGTATGGTTGGCCGTGATCTGGACGAACGTTTCCCGGAACGGACGAACGTACCCGGTGAAGTGATATTAAAAGCCGAGGGTCTGACATCAAGCCAGTCCAAATCGTTTTGTGATGTATCTTTTGAGCTGCGAAAAGGTGAAGTGCTCGGCATTGGCGGCTTGGTTGGAGCACAGCGGACAGAACTGATTGAGTCCTTGTTCGGACTGCGCGGACTCGCTTCAGGTACGATTTCGATTCATGGGCGCAAGGTGAAGATTAACTCCCCCGCAGCAGCAAAGCGTCATAACATTGCGTTGCTCACGGAAGAACGAAGGGTCACTGGGATTTTCCCCGTGTTGTCGGTGTATGAGAATACGATCATCGCCAGTCTGGGACGCTACCGAAATCGAGTGGGCTTGCTGGACGAGAAAAAGGGACGGGAAGAAGCACGGGAACAGACGCAGAAGTTCAGAACCAAAACGCCTTCAGTTAACACGCTGATTCGAAACCTGTCTGGCGGTAATCAACAGAAAGTTCTGCTGGCCCGCTGGTTGCTGACCGATCCGGAGATTCTGCTGCTGGATGAACCGACACGTGGCATCGATGTAGGAGCCAAGTTTGAGATTTACACCATTATTACGGAACTGGCTCGTCAGGGCAAAAGCATTATCATGATTAGCTCAGAGATGCCCGAACTGCTGGGTATGTCGGATCGCATTATGGTGATGAGCGAAGGGCGTCTCACCGGAATCGTGGACGGAGCCGAGGCAACTGAGCAGGATATTATGAGGCTGGCCGCGCAGCAGCGGATGGCTTAGTCAGGAGGGAAACAGATGAACACACAGATGATCAATCAAGTGAAACAATATGTAACACAACGCGCCATCTTTATTGTACTGATCCTGCTCATTATTGGTATTGCGATTGCCGATCCGAATTTTCTGGCCTTCTCCACACTGCGGGACATCTTGCAGCAATCCTCTACACACGGGCCATTATTGCGCTCGGCGCCGCCTTTATCCTTGTCACGGGCGGGGTCGATCTGTCCGCTGGACGGGTGGTTGGTCTGACAGCGGTTGTATCGGCATCGATGCTACAAATTGACGAGTATGCCAATCGCTTCTTCCCCGATCTGCCCCACTTATGGGTGGGTCTGCCGATCCTTGTCGGGATTACCGCAGGTCTGTTTGTGGGATTGGTAAATGGACTCATTGTCGCCAAATTACATGTGCCCCCATTTATCGCAACGCTGGGCACAATGGTTGCTGTGTACGGACTGAACTCCATTTATTTTGATACGGAACCCAACCAGTCACAGCCGATCGGAGGATTGAGACCCGATTTTACGGTTATTGGCTCTGGATACATTGATCTGGGCGGGGGTTATTCCATCCCGTATATTGTCCTCATTGCTATTGCGGTGGCATTAGTCTGCTGGGTGATCTTTAACAAAACACGTCTCGGCAAAAACATGTACGCGATCGGTGGCAACATTCAGGCAGCGCATGTATCCGGGATTCATGTGGCTCGCAACCTGGTTGCGCTGTATGCCATTGCGGGTGCACTGTATGGTCTGGGTGGTGTACTTGAGGCAGCACGCACAGGTGGAGCAACAAACAATTACGGTAACATGTATGAGCTGGATGCAATTGCCGCATGTGTGGTAGGCGGCGTATCAACGGCAGGCGGTATTGGAACGGTACCCGGGGTTATGGCGGGTGTGCTGATCTTCGGGGTCATCAACTATGGTCTAACGTTTATCGGTGTAAGTCCATACTGGCAGTTGATTATCAAAGGATTGATCATTGTTGCTGCGGTGGCTTTTGATATCCGTAAGTATATGGCGAAGAAATAAGATGAGCCTCAAGAGGTTACACCAGTCACTCCGATGACAGAACAACCTTCTGATCGCTGTTATCCCCAGATTTTTTGATTCCCTTCTAAAGAAGTGAAAATCCGGGGATAGCATATGCTTCCGATGCATCTTTCTTTCAGAAAGCTTTTAGGCGAACGCTCCGCTTCTTCAGGTTATTTCTGTCCTCTACGTTATCGTGTAAACAATTTGTTCATCTTATATGGAAAAGCAGCAAAGAAGCCAGCCCTCGGGATATAGAGAGCTGGCTTTAATTGTTTAACCATTGACCATCCAATCGATAACGGGGATAACTGGTCCAATGATGCATAAGAGCAACATAAATCCGGCGACGTTATAAGATACACTTGTGCCATAATGTGAACGATTTTTTTTGGCGATCAAGAAGGCTGGAATCCAGAAGAGGGCTGCTACTACAAAAGGAATGTGAAGTCCTTGAGTTCCGTTGCTATAAATAGGTATGTTTATTAAGTTAAAAAGATAATGACTGATCATAAAATTTGTTGTGCCCCATTGGAAATTAAAGGCGAGACCCATCAATAGTACGAGTAGAGAGAGCGTTCCGAGGCCCAGTGGTTTTCGTTGTGTTGTCATGTGATATCCTCCATAAGAAAGTATTTATCCTAAATTAATCCATTATTGTATTGTACCACAATAATGATTTATGCGAAGAGGAATTGTTTCACTTTTGTTGATTACAATTACATCATATGTCCTATTGCCTTCATAATTTATACATTCGTGCGAATTTGGCGAGCCTCCACTAATCGACAACATCAGCTAATCATAATCGATATAATACATGTACATAAGTTATTTGATGTGAGTTTTATGTCAAAGGGGGCGAGGCTGTTTGCTTAGTTACACGATGAAAATGGTGATATTCCCGCTAGGTTGTCTGCTTGTCATTCTGTCCTCTTATGTTCTCAGGCTTACCCCTAATATGGCAATAATGTCACTTTCGGCGACATTATTGGTAGCAAGTATTTATGGGGAGAGACGATATCCTGTGCTGCGAAAATTTCAGTGGATTTTTCTAGGGATATTCCACTATTTCAGTGAACTGAACTGGTGCAACATGCTGTATTATATGCTCATTATTTCAATGATCCAGGACAAACCAAGGTTGACGCAGACCTTGCCGATTTCGTTGCTGCTTATGCTGCAATATACGTTGATTCGGCTTTCGTATGTGCCTGTAGATACATATGCTTTGCTGGTTTCGTTATTTGACCTGTTAACCTCGGTTGTTATCATTTTTTTGTATCATACCTTAATCAACAGTGAGGTCGAGAAGCGCAGGCTTCGGGAAAAAAATCGGTTCCTGACCCTGCATGATCCGCTTACCGGACTGTTGAATTACGAAGGTTACATGGAGGTGTTACATAAGACAGTAGAAGAGCAACGGTCTTTTTTGCTTGTCCTTTTGAACGTCAATAACTTTAGCGGCTTTAAAAAAGAGTCAGAAGATCCTTGGTGTACGGTAATCACAGGTACAGGTCAGATGATCAGCAATCATTTCACCGAGGCCTATGGCATATCCCGGTATGCAGGAGACCGATTTGCAGTCGTTTTGCCAGAGATACAGGATGTGGAAGAACGAATGTCGTCACTGTTATCCGTGCAGCTTCAAGGACTCCAGGTAAGCTACAGCATCTCCCTGTACCCGGAAATGTCGGATTCGTTGCAGCACTTTATGACGGTTGCCGAAGATAGGCTGCTTCAACAACAGCGCAGCAAATGGCTGAAAAATGAAGAAGAAGTATTTCGTTCCGAGAGACTAAGGGCTGTAGGTGAACTGGCCGCGGGTATGGCTCACGAAATTCGGAACCCGCTTACCGCAATTCGGGGATTCCTGCAGCTGTCCCGTGGACAAGCCTTTAATATCGCGCCATGGTATGAAGTGATTATGGGTGAGGTGACAAGAGTAACCGATCTGACGGCTGAATTTTTACAGTTTTCCAAACCACATGCCAATCACATGAAGCCTGAACATCTGGGTCAGTGCCTTGAACGAGTGATGTCTTTGACCGAGTCAGATGCGGCATCCCGGGGGCATCAAATTACGCTTGAAATGACTAATGAGCCAGTTGTAATCATCATGGATCGAGATAAAATTGTGCAGGTATTGATCAATCTGATTCGTAACGCTTTTGAAGCAATGACAGACCCTGGTGAGGTCCATATGGATTTGTTGCAGGACGGAGACGCAGTGCTCATTTCAATTACAGATACAGGAAGCGGCATTCCGGAAAATTCGCTATCCACCATCTTTAATCCATTTTATACAACCAAAGAAGAAGGTACGGGACTGGGACTTGCGCTCTGCCAGAAAATCGTTCAGGATCACAATGGTAAAATTACCGTCCATAGTGAAATGGGGGTTGGTTCCACCTTCACACTTCATCTGCCAATGGAGACGTAAATCATATAACTTACCAGAGATAGCAATTAAGTAGTCATTAGAGAAAAACATAAAAACGCCGCATGGGTCCAGAAGAACCCCGTGCGGCGTTTAATATTTCGATTAATAAGTTGATGTGTGTAGACTACATTGGTTCAGATCATTTTAGCTATATAAGAGTGTGTCTGCAAATTCAAGTAAGCGATATGATGATGGAGGTCAGCGTATAAAAGTCTGAAGTTCAAGCCGGTTGATCCTGGCGAATGGGTAGTCGATTTTCTAAGGAACATAGGACGTCTTATTTGGCCTTCAAGTCCTTACTTTAATTTGTAAGAAACTTCAGACACGTTATTTCCCAACATCCCATGAAAAAACGTTGAAAATGGCTGTTTATTTGGATATAACGTGTCTCAGGTTCTTTAGATTTCTGAGGGAGCTTCAAAAGCTTGAATAAGGCGCCTCAGATTCGTTAGTTTACGCTCTTGCTCTGTTCCAACCGCGAGCTGGACGATGTCCTCAAGCCCGCCCGGCACGGAGTGGAGCTTTTCATTTGGAATAGAGAAAATCCACTTTTGTGGCATATTGATCGCTTGTTCGCACGCGAAGGACATGTTCTCCCACATTCAGATACAGCACATTCGCTTGCTCCGTACGCGCTAAGGTCCACTTCGGCATGGATTAACTTTGCAGGGTCGCTTTAGTTCGACTTATTGAGCTGTCCCTGATGTAACTGATAGTAGAATCCTTGTTGCTTCATCAACTCATCATGGTTGCCCCGTTCAGCGATCTGCCCATCATCAATGACGAGAATCTGATCGGCTTCACGAATCGTGCTCAGCCTGTGGGCGATGACAAAGCTGGTGCGGTCTTTCATTAAAGTGCGCATCGCTTCCTGAATGTGCATCTCCGTGCGCGTATCAATGCTACTCGTTGCTTCATCCAGAATAAGAATGGCCGGATCAGCCAGAATTGCCCGGGCAATGGTCAGCAGTTGTCGTTGTCCCTGACTCAGGTTGCTTCCCCCGGAAATGATGGGGGTGTCGTAACCTTGTGACAGTTTTCGGATGAACGAATGTGCATTCGCCAGCTCAGCCGCTTGCCTGATCTGTTCATCGGTTGCGTCGGGCTTGCCGTAGGCGAGATTGTCGCGAATGGTACCCGAGAATAGGTAGGCATCTTGAAGTACAATGCCGAGTTGCCGACGGAGTTGATCCTTCTCCAGTTCCGAGATGTCACATCCATCGATGGTAATCCGTCCGCCTGTAATCTCGTAGAAACGGGGCAACAGGTTGATAATGGTCGTTTTACCTGCGCCGGTGGGTCCAACAAGTGCAATCATCTCACCAGGTTTTGCAGTAAAACTGACCTTCTTCAAAATGTCTCGCTCCGCACTGTATCCGAAAGAGACGTCTTCAAATACCACTTTACCTTGAATCTGGTCCAGTTGTTTCTTCTGTTCCTCTACGTATTCGCTAGGTGTATCCATAATGTGAAACACACGTTCAGCACCTGCGATTGCAGCCTGAATCAGGTTGTACTGATTGGCTAGATCGTTGAGCGGCCGCTCAATCTGACGGGAGTAAGCGAGAAAGCTGACGATCAGACCGATGGACGTCATTTCATGATAAGCCATCCATCCACCTACAGAAGCGAGTATGGCAAACCCGATATTATTCATTACGTTCATCGTAGGTCCAACCAAACCCGAAACGGTCTGGGCCTGTGTGCTGGATGTACGCAGTTTCTCGTTCAAATTCTCAAAATGTTGATGTGCCTGATCCTGACGGTTATAAGCCGCTACGACTTTTTGTCCAGCAATGGTTTCCTGAGCATACCCATTAAGCTCACCAAGTAATTTCTGCTGGGCGGTGAAGTGTTTGCGTGTTCTTGACGCGATCAGGCGAGTGGCGATGGTAATCAAGGGTACAGTCACCAGACTGAGCAGGGTAAGCCGTACATCAAGTGCAAACATGATCGACAAGGAGCCAACGAGCAGGATGGCACTGGACATCAATTGAGTTACGCTTTGATTCAGCGTTGTAGATACGTTATCGATATCATTGGTCGCCCGGCTCATGAGATCCCCGCTTTGATTTTTATCAAAAAAATGGATAGGCAGCTCTTGCAGTCGGGAGAACAACGCATGTCGCAGATCTTTAACGGTCAGTTGGGACACACCAATCATGACATAGGATTGAGCCCACATCAGGAGTGAGCCAAGGACATAAACACTCAGCAATAGAAGACATTCCTTCAGCAAACCCGCTGTTACTTTGGGCACGATATGTTCGTTAACGGCACGGCCGAGAAGGTAAGGTCCTGCCAGATTGAGCAGTGTTCCAAGAGCCGTCAGCACTAATGCAGCAATGACTCCTTTGCGATGACGCCCCATGTACGACCATACCCGAATCAGGGCGTGGCGAGCATTTTTGGCTCTGACTTTGGGAACAGGTCCTCTGCCCGCTGGTCCGGGTCTTCCGATGGGAGGCACGACCGTTTGTTGTATGGAGGAAGATGCAGGTTTAGCCAAATTGAACATCCTCCTTCCGTTGCTGCGAATAATAGATGGCTTGATAGTGTGAAGATTGAGCCATAAGGTCATCATGTGTGCCTCTGGCAACGATCTGTCCTTCATCAATGACATATATACAGTCTGCATCCTTCACGGAGGAGATCCGCTGTGCAATCAAAAAGGTCGTGCTGTCTTTCATCAAGGACTGCAAAGCCTTCTGAATGCTCGCTTCCGTACGCAGATCAACAGCACTGGTGCTATCATCCAGAATCAGCACTTCCGGTCGCATGAGCAGGGCGCGTGCAATGGATATCCGTTGTTTCTGTCCACCGGACAGATTGACCCCGCGTTGACCCAGCTCCGTGTCATACCCATCTTTCAGTTTCATAATAAAATCATCCGCTGCCGCAGCTTGTGCCGCAGCACGCAATTCAGCATCCGTTGCACCGGGCCGGCCGAAACAAATGTTATCCCGGATGCTGCCGCTGAACAGGATGGATTCCTGTAGCACAATGGACACACGGCTGCGAAGATCCTGAAGATCCCAGTGGCGAACGTTCACTCCATTCACGAGCACTTCACCCTGCGAAGCATCGTATAGACGGGGAATCAGCTGCACCAGCGAGGTTTTGCCTGAACCTGTTGAACCGATCAGGGCCACTTTCTCACCCGGGCGAGCCTTCAGGTTAATGTCAGTGAGTGCATAGTCTCCGTCATAACGGAAAGATACGTCTCTGAACTCCACTTGACCGCCTGTGTGGGAGGGAAGAGAAGACGTTTGGTTTCGGGACTGATCACGAGTAGACGGGGATGACTGTACATTCCCGGAGTTATCGGTTCCCGATTGAATATCCGGCTGTGTATGTAACAGCTCGTTGATCCGTGCAGCTGATACCTTGGCGCGGGAGAAACTCATCATCATCATGCCGATCGACGTGAGGGACGAGAGTACAACCGTGACATAGTTGATAAAAGCAATCAGATCCCCGGCAGCAATATCGCCTCCCACTACCTGGAAACCTCCAAACCACAGCACCGCTACAATGGTAGCGTTCAGCATCAGGCTGAGTACGGGTGCATTCAGTGTGACAATACGCCAGGCTTTGACGGCAGTTGAGGTGTAATCTTCATTGGATTGTTTGAACCGCTTTTTCTCCAGACGCGCACGTGCAAACGCCTTGACGACACGAATGCCGGCAAGATTCTCCTGAAGCACAGCGTTGACCTGATCAAGCTTGCTCTGCACACTGGCGAACAGTGGATAGGAAGCTTTTATCAGAATAAATAAAATAATAAACAGCACCGGTACAGTCGCAATAAGAATTAAAGCCAGCTTTACACTGATCGTAAACGCCATGATGATACTACCAATGATTAGCATTGGTGAACGGATAAACATCCGTAGCAGCATCTGTACAAAGGTCTGCATCTGGGTAATGTCACTGGTCAGACGAGTGATCAGAGATCCTTCCTGAAACGTATCCAGATTGCGGAAGGAGAAGGTTTGAATATGGTCAAACAGTTCCTGGCGCAGATCTGTGCCGTATCCAACGGCAGCTTTACTTGAATAGAGTGTACAGCCTGCGCCGCCAACCCAGCCGATTAACGCAACAAGTAGCATGATCAGACCTGTAGTTATGATATGGGGCAGATTCCCTGCAAGTACACCATCATCCACGATGCTGGACATCAGCTTGGGCTGGAGCAGGTCCATGGTAACCTCAAGTACCATGAGCAGCGGGGCGACGATTGCCGCCGACTTATACGGGGTCAAGAATCGTTTTAACGTCCACAATAGGGAATCACCTCAATCTTCATAGCATAAGTGAATCAATTTCATAATACCTTTAGCTGCTTCAATCGCGAATCTGTATTACCTCAAGCTTCACGCAGGTTTTGAAGCATACGCTGTGCAAGTGCAGACATGATCTCGGATTCGTCCGGTGTAAAATCTTTCTGGGCTTGCTGTTCCAACTCCTGAATCACTTCTCTCAATTCTTGTAGCGCAGAGCGCCCTTGATCCGTCAGGTATACCCGCAAACTGCGCATATCTTTCGGGTCTGCTTCACGTCTCACATAACCGGATGATTCCATGCGCTTGAGCATCACGGTTACCGTTGCGGGACTGCGCTTAAGTTGTTCGGCCAGGTTTTTCTGGGATTGGCCATCTTCCCGTTCAAGCTGGAACAGCAAAGGGGGCTGCCCCGGGTATAACTCGGGGTGGTTCACAAGTTTCTCATGAACCTTGTAGCGTTTCAGTTTCACGAGTTCGGAGAGCTGTCCCATTAACCGATCATTTTGGACTGGGTTCATATCATCTACTCCTATCCTTTTAGTTAGTCGACTAAATAAATCTTAAGTTCGATTTGACATATCGTCAAGTGAATACAGATCATTTATTTAGGACTGGAAATATTGACCTGACATAAAATGATGTGATAAATTGATATTATCTAATTGTTAATAACACAATGTTAATAACAGAATGGAGTTTGGTTATTATGACTTACGAAGGTTCCTCTGGAGGAAAAACTCCCGATTACCGGGAGCATCAGGATCAGGTACATATCAGTGAACAACAGTTTCTGGAAACGTATAATGCTGGTGATTACGAACGTCCTTCCGTCACCGTGGACATGTTGGTCTTTACGATTCGCAGTGAAGCTCAGGAGAATTATCGCAAGCTCGCTGAACCCGAACTCCAGTTACTACTAATCCGGCGGGGTGGTCATCCCTATCTGGGCCAATGGGCGTTACCGGGCGGATTTGTCTCCATGCAGGAATCATTGGAAGATGCTGCTCGGCGGGAATTGTTGACGGAGACAGGGCTGGATGATATTTATCTGGAGCAACTGTATACCTGGGGAGATGTGGAGCGAGATCCGCGTACACGGGTCATCAGTTGTTCCTATATGGCGCTGGTCGATAGCAGCGAGCTGGAGCTTCAGGCTGGCGATGATGCCAGTGAGGCCAATTGGTTTCGGGTGGAGCAGCGGCTTCTGGAAGAGAAGCGCCATATCCATGAGCGTGGACGTGTGACAGAACGCAGATTGCAGTTGATTTTGACCAATGGAACAGAAGAGTTATCGGCAATTGTTGAAACGAAAGAAACGATAGAAGGAAAAGTACGAAGCCATCGTTTGACGTTGGGGGAGGTTCAGGGGATTGCATTTGATCATGCCAAAATCATTCATTATGCACTTGAACGTCTGCGATCCAAGATCGAGTACACGGATATTGCATTTAATCTGATGCCGGAGACGTTTACGCTGACTGCACTTCAGAAAGTACATGAGATCATCAGTGGCAAAAAACTGCTGGCTGCCGCTTTCCGGCGTAAAATCGCCGATTGGGTTATTGAGACGGGAGAGTATGCGAGCAGTGCCGGTCATCGACCATCACGTTTATACAGATTGGACCCAGAGAGGCAGACACCCTGAAAAGGGGAAGCATCAATGAACACGGACGAAGTGATTCAAGCCATGGGCGGGATCACTGCAACCATGAGGAACAAGTAAAGAGGGGATATGGATGGAAAAGTTTACGTTTTTCTGGCGGACTGCATCTCCGTTCTCGCAGTGGCACCCGGCGGATTTTACCATGAACGGGGTTCACTACACGAGTGCGGAGCAATACATGATGCACCAGAAAGCGCTGCTGTTTGGCGATCAGACCATCGCAGACAAGATTCTGAAGGCAAGCTCTGCTTCGGTGCAAAAAAAGCTGGGCAGACAGGTCGCAGGTTTCGACCAGACTTTATGGGAAACGGAATGCCAGCGCATTGTCTACGAAGGCAATTGGGGCAAATTTACACAAAACAAAGAAATGCTAACCGCGCTGCGTGCCACCCGTGGAACGACTCTCGTGGAAGCAAGTCCGGATGATCGCATCTGGGGTGTGGGACTGGCGGAGGAAGATCCGCGTATTCGGAATAGAAGAACATGGCGGGGAACCAACTGGCTGGGTGAGATTCTCACCCGTCTAAGAGAAGATATAGGAAGTGATTCAGATGAGTGATAAGCAACAGTATAAGAACAATAGCAGTAATAACAAGAACAGCAGTGGACGTTACAACAACAACAACAACAGTACACTTGATAGATCAACGGGTATTACCGGCTCCAATCCACGTACCATGCGGGCCAGTATCGCACAGCAGACGCTGGCTATTTTGGATGAAGGGCAATACGTAAATGGGTATGATCGCAAGGTTGAGATAGGTATTGATGTGCAGCAAGCCATTCGGGATTCGGTATTATATCGTCCTTCGGAGCTTTCCACACTCAGGGGGAAGTTCCGTACAGAAGCTCACGCAGAAACTCATTCGGTAGCCTCATCAACTGAAGCTGAAGCTGCATCTGTGTCAGTGCGCATTGAGGTTACTGGAGAGACTACACTTGGAGCGGCTTCACGTTTGACGGTAGCTGAAGGAAGAGAAGATGTGGTCTGTCTGAACTTTGCATCGGCGAAAAATCCTGGCGGCGGTTTCCTTGGTGGAAGTCAGGCACAGGAAGAGAGTCTGGCCCGAGCGACAGGACTATACCCGTGCATCGCCCAAATGGATGAAATGTACGAGTACAATCGCAAACAGCGATCAGGTCTCTATTCGAATCATATGATCTATTCTCCTGATGTTCCGGTGATCCGTGATGATGAAGACCGACTGCTGGACCAATATTATTTATCATCCTTCATCACTGCGCCAGCGGTGAATGCGGGTGTGGTGAAAGAGCGTGGAGAAGCTGATGATCTACAGATTGAGTCCGTGATGAAGGAACGCATCCGTTATATTCTGGACGTGGCTGCTACGAATGGTCATCGGACGATTGTTCTCGGTGCATATGGTTGTGGAGTATTTCGTAATGAACCGGCAGTGGTGGCGAAGTATTTTCACGATGTGTTAGTGGGAGAGGGATTTAAGGACTCCTTTGAACGAATTGTATTTGCTGTATATGATCGATCCTCAGGTCAGCGAACATTAAAGGCATTTCAACGTTTTTTGACAGAGGCCTAATAAAAAAATATGGGATATAGATTGAATGAGAGCGCGTGAAAAGGAGATGAATGCCATGCAGTTTCATGAGAGAGAACAGGATTTATTTGAACTGGGGGATGAGTACACGCTTGCGCACTGCATATCAGCCGATGCAAGGATGGGCAAGGGCATTGCGGTACAGTTTCGGGAGCGATTTGGTTTGGAAAATCTTCAAGAGCAGGCCAAACAGGAGCCGCTTGAGATTGGACGATGTTATCCGGTAGGACGGACGATGAATCTGGTCACCAAGGTAAAGTTCTCCAATAAGCCGACGTATCAATCGTTGACTAATGCGGTAGAATCCATGCGAGACGTATGTGTGATGGATGGCATTACGAAACTGGCTATGCCCCGAATAGGATGCGGGTTGGACAGGCTGAAATGGGAGAAGGTCAGTCCGATTATCCAGGAAACTTTTGCCAATACGGATGTTGAGATCATTGTCTGTACACTGTGAGCACACATGGTAGAAGAGGATGGACTACAGCTTGCTGGCAGATCCAAAGCAAAAAACCTCAGCTTTGAGGGGAATAGAGCGTCCGTATGATTCATACAAACGCTGTTCCGATTTCAAAGTGAGGTTTTTTGTTGTTTTTATAGTTGATGGGTATCAGATGTATCGGACACTTTATTTTTTGGAGAACATTTCTTTGGCTTCATCCATGGCCATTTTATTACCGATCGATGAGTAATCCAGCCAAGGTTGTGCACCAATCGGGTAGACATGGCCGGCTTTGACTGCTTTCAGGCCTTGCCAGATCGGATTGTTTTGTAGCTCCTTGAACATGGTCTGGGCTTCATCATCCGAATTCACAACTACAAAGATCGCATCTGCATCATAGTCCGGCAATATTTCACGTGAGACGACTTGATACGGTTTAGTCGAATCGATATCTGTGATCCCTTTGGCAGGAGTCAGACCGAGATCCTCATACAAAATGGGACCCATGGGACGGCGTGTACTGAATACACGTAATTCTTTAGCAGTAACACGGATTGCCATCACAGTCCCATCACCAATCGTGTCATGAATCAGAGATTTCACTTCTTCCGTTTCGGTTGCGTAGTCCTGAATGTATTGCTCGGCTTCCTTCTCGCGATTTACGAGTTCGCCAATGTCTTTCAGATGGTCGCGCCATGTACCGTCATCCAGATTGAAGACATGCACCGGAGCAATTTTTTCGAATTTGGCAATATCACCACCGGAGAATTCTTCGTCCAGATAGATCACATCGGGTTTCAGGGCAAGCAAAGCTTCCATATCCGGGTCTTTAACCGGACCAAGTGGCGTTGTATTTTGAAGTTGATCAGCAACATGGGACAGGAAACCTTTGGCTTCGCCACCGATAACGGAACCAACCGGAGTAATGCCGAGAGACAGCAGATCATTGGTCAGATGGATCGACATGGAGGCAATACGTTGCTCTCCCGAACTTGCACTGTTGTCTTGATTCTTGGTTGAAGTATCCGTGGACGAACCACCAGAAGCAGATGATGAATTATTGGTCGTTCCACAGGATGCAAGCACAAGCACCAGACAGATACTCATGACAAGCATAAGATTTTTCTTTAACATGGGTAATCACATTCTCCTTGAACATCTCTTGGATGTCTTAATTGTTTTTTGAAAAAAAGATCACTTGCTTCGTACTAACAGGTACAAAAAGTAAGGTGCACCAATCGCAGCAACCACCACGCCTGCCGGAATGGCATTAGGCTGAAAGATGGTTCGCCCGATCGTATCAGCGGTCACCAGAATAACCATACCGATGAGCCCGGCAGCAGGAATCAGATGCCGATGCATCGGACCAACAAGTCTGCGCGCCAGATGTGGCGCCGCCAGACCGATAAAGCCGATCCCACCAGCCATGGATACACTAACGGCAGACAAGGCCACGGCACAGAGCAGCAAAATAATACGCTGGGATCGGACAGGTGTCCCGATACTGGTTGCGGCAGCATCTCCAAGATTGAAGGCATCGAGCGTTTTGGATCGACTCCAAATGTACGAGATACATAACACCACCCAAGGAAGCAACGCTTGCACATGAATCCAATCCCGGCCCCAGACGTTTCCTGCCAACCAGCGAGCGGCAAAGGAATAGGTGTCTTCATCCAGACGCAGGGATAGGTAGAGTGTCAACGCATGGAACCCGGCCGCTACCGCGATTCCCACCAGTATCAGCTTAATGGGTGAAACGCCGTTGTGCCGATCATAAGATAACAGCATGATGATCAGGGCCGCGGCCACACTGCCTGCAAAAGCAAACAACGGAATCAGTAAGGCTACAGAGCCATCCATCGTAAAGGAGAGACTAACAAACACCATTAGTCCAAATGCAGCCCCTGCATGTAATCCCAGAATGCCCGGGTCCGCCAATGGATTGCGGGTGATCCCTTGCAAGGCTGCTCCGGCAATACCAAGTCCCGCTCCAGCCAGTACAGTTACCAGGATGCGAGGCAGTCGGTAATCAAACAGTACAATCTGATCATCCGAACTGCCATTACCAAACAAAGTCTGTAACACAGCCGCTGGGGAGAGACGAATGGTTCCCGTGTTCAGGCTGATCACAATAACGGCAATCGCGATGCAGAGCAGCGTGATACTGACAACTATCGAACGTTTACCTCGTGAAGGTGTATTAAAATTCATCGCTACAAGGCCCTCCTTTCTTTACGGGCCAGATAGAGGAAGAACGGTACACCGACAAAAGCGACCATAATGCCTACCGCGAGCTCCTCGGGCGGGTTCACGATGCGTGAGCCCAGATCGGCGAGCACCAGTAATATCGCTCCAAGTAGAGAAGACATCGGAATGATGAGTCGATAATCCACACCCACCAGTTTGCGGGAGAAATGAGGGATGACAAGTCCGACAAATCCAATCGAGCCTACTGCCGACACGGACACACCAGCCAGCACAACAACCGCTGCGAGGGCGAGAAACCTCGTCCAACGCAGGTTGATCCCGAGATTAATCGCCACTTCTTCACCGAGTGACATAAGGGATACACGCCGGGCGAGTGGCATAATCAGTACCAGCGTCATGAGCAGCACGGGAAGAATTAACTTCAGATGCCGCCATTCTATTCCGCCAAAACCTCCCGCATACCAGAAGGCCAGATCCTGGCTCAGGTCAAAATAAATGGCAACTCCTGTGCTGAGCGAGGTTAACATGGCTGCAATAACCGCTCCGGCAACGGTCAGTCTGATGGAATTCAGACCACCAGGTGCTACCATCCCAAGCAGGAAGATAAGCAGTGTGCCCAGAACAGCCCCCACGAATGATAAAAACATAATCCAGCCGTATGGCAGTCCGGGCCAGAAGGCAAAGCTCAATGCTACGACAAAAGTGGCTCCAGCATTGATGCCCAGAATGCCCGTGTCTGCCAGCGGATTACGCGTAATACCTTGCATTAAAGCTCCTGCAACGGCAAAGGCAGCGCCGATAATAACCGCGGCAAGGACACGAGGCAGCCGCAGTTCATGAATAATCTGATGTGGTGTCAAAGCTGGGTTGTACTGAAATATGGCAGCCCATACGGTTTCCAGCGTTAGCCCTTTGGCACCTAAAGAGATTGCGACAAACATACTTAGCAGCAGTATGGCTATGGCAGACAAAAACGTCAGCCCAACGGTCACTGCAGATTTTCTTGAATTAGACGGACGATGTGGCAGTCCCGGATGTTGAATACGGGTCACTCCTTTGGTACCAACAACGTATTTCATTGTTATTGATTATCATTATCAATTAGTGATCATTATAGAATCTTAATTCAGGCCCGTACATGGCATAAATTAAGATTCTGGAGATGGACATTTTTTAGATTACAAAAGTGAAGGTTTGTTCGTCAACATAGAGAGCGCTTCATCGAGCTGGATGTTGATGGAATATGGAGCATATACGACCCATGAGTTCCAGTCGATGAGATGTACACGTCCGTTTTTTACCGCAGGATGGCTGTTCCACAGTGGATTCGAAGCCATCTCTTTCAACAGTGTTGCCTTTTCATGCATAGAATTAATCGCCAGTACCAGCACATCTGCCTCAAGTCCGTCCCATTCTCCTGGTGTGAAGGGCAGCCAGTTGAATCCAACGCCGGGAGATTTGCCAGCCAGTTCGGTCTGAATGCGCTGAGGAGCGGCCAATTGCAAGGTTCGATAAAAGACATGTCCAAAGTTCCGATGGCTGTACATCCGTGGACCTTTAGGTGTTAACGTGCCAACGGCAACGGTGATGTCCCCGACGAATTCCTTGATTTTTTTGCGTGCACGCTCTGCCTTGCGTTCATGTCGATCCAGCCAATCTGTCGCTGCTTGGGTACGATCCACAATGGATGCAATCTGATGCAGATGACCGAAGACGTCTGTCTGGTTCCAGGGAATCGTGATGATGGGCGCGACATCGCCAATATGCTCCATCGCTTTGGCAGCTGCATTGTCCTTGGTCAGAATCAATTCAGGATTCACATCCAGGAAAGCCTGACGTCCCTGTTCCCAAGGTTCATAGGCGTGGAAGGGCAGCGTCAGCGATTTGGGCATATGAGGAAGATGGCCTTGGATCTGAGCTGCGCATGGCGTGATGCCAAGTGTCATCAGGTGGTCCGTGTATGGATAGGAGAGCGACACGATATTTCGGTGGACCTGCTTCGAATAGGAAGTTGGCGCATAACCGGCATGGTTTCGGAAACGTCGGCTGAAATAAAATTCGTCACGGTAACCCACTTCACGAGCCACATCACGGATACGCAGATCTGAAGTAAGCAGCAATTCCTTGGCCCGGTTCATACGCAGATGAGTGATGTACTCAATCGGATTTTTCTGCATGCGGCTCTTGAATAGCTGCGAGTAATAGGACGGGTGCATGTCAGCCAGTTCAGCCAGCTTCTCCAGCTTGATCTCGTGCATATAGTTTTCGCGCATGTATTGCAGGGTGGACCTGAGCCACTGTTCGGGTTCATCCTGCCCAGCCCCCACGTCAGTCTGGTCTTCTTGAGGCCAGAGCATATGTAACAGTTCCGTCAGGAAGAGCTGTGCTTTCAAGCCCCTTTCCAAACCTTCATTGCTTAATTGTGTAAGCTGTGCGGCAATGCGCTGTATACCGTAAAATGGACCCTGAATCCAGCCTGTAACAGGTGAACTGAGCTCACGTTCGTAGATTCGTCTGGCTTTTGTTTTCTCCGTAGCCCGATACATATCAAAGTGAATGATATACAGTTCAATATCATGTTCTTCATCACTAAACAGTTCAATTGCAGTTCCTGGTAGGGACAGACAAGCTGATTTGCGAACCACGTGAGATTTGATTCCATTCATGATCAGTTGGCCTGTGAATTTGTGCATGTATATGAAGGTATGATGAGCTAGCTCAGCTGTGGACCAGCGCCATTTCCCACGGGTTATAATATGTTCTGCCTGACGAAGTTCGATCAGGGTATCATTCAGGAAGGCATCCAGGCCTGCCCGGGTTGAGGATTCCTTTTCTGCGTTGGGACTTGTCTGCTGATGCAACGTGTGTGGATTCATGCCGCTGTGGGCGGTACCGGGGATGGTAGTCATGTTGCTATGCGACCTCCTCTCTTTGGAACAGTTTAGGTAATAATTGAATCTGGAACGTACCATATTTTCTCGGACATGAAGGTCTATCTTAAACGTCTATTGATGCGTTTTGCATGATGTAGTTAATACTGGCTGCCTTGTCAAAAAGCACGTTTGCAGTATAGTTCAGAAGTTTTATGAATAGCACAGGGTATACGATCCCGTTATCAGATGTGATCGATAGTTTAACCAGATTGTCGCTAGTTACAAGTATGTTTACGGACAAGACTTCTTGGCCCTAGTCTGCTGATAATCTTAGCAAATCTACTGGAGAATTGAAATGTACACAGATATGTTCGAGGCCCTGATGAGCTTGAAGTCTATTGAAAGCACATAATCGAAATCGTTTTCTGACGTAAGCGTTTCTTTTTGGTAAAATAAAGGGGATAACATGTTGGCCTGATCTGAATCATGAACCTTTTCAACTCAAATTGCAGTAGGGAGGCTTTAATATGACAGAAGTAGTGGGACGGGACAAAGTACGCTGGGGCATTATGGGCACGGGATGGATTGCATCCCAGTTTGCAAAGGATTTGGAGCATGCCGGGAACGCAGAGAAAGCAGCGGTAGGTTCACGGACAGCGGGAAGTGCGGAGAAGTTTGCAGCTGAATATGGTTTTGCACGCGCTTACGGTTCTTATGATGAAATGCTGCAAGATCCTGAGGTAGATATTATCTATGTGGCAACACCTCACCCTGTGCATAAGGAAAATGTAATGGCTTGTCTGGAGGCAGGCAAGGCGGTGCTCTGTGAAAAGCCGTTTACGATGAACGCGCGTCAGTTGGAGCAACTGGTGGAGACGGCACGGGAGCGTAACCTTTTCCTGATGGAAGGGATGTGGACACGCTTTTTGCCACCGATCGCTCAAGCCAGAGCATGGATTGCAGAAGGACGAATTGGTGAAGTACGTTTGCTCCAGGCAGACTTTGGATTCCGTGTCGGCTGGGAGCCGGAAGGAAGATTGCTTAATCCGGATCTGGGTGGGGGCGCTTTGCTGGATGCAGGGGTGTACCCGATCTCCTTTGCATCGATGATCTTTGGTGAACAGCCCCAGCATGTATGGAGTACGGCCAATATCGGTGAGACGGGTGTGGACGAGCAATTTTCCGTGTTGTTGTCCTATTCCGAGGGACGTTCTGCATCACTGAGTGCTGCCATTCGTCTGAACCTTAGCAATGAAGCGGTCATATACGGTACGGAAGGCAAGATTCGTCTTCCTTTATTCTTGGCGGGTAAAGAAGCCTATCTGCATGTGAATGGTCAGGACGAGCCGGAGAAGTTCACGGATGATCGAACATGTATTGGTTATGCTTTTGAGGCAGAAGAAGCGGGACGCTGTATCCTCGAAGGTCGGACGGAGAGCAACACCATTAAACTGGACGAATCCTTGGAAATCATGAAGCTGATGGACACGATTCGGGGCCAGTGGGGATTACGTTACAAATCGGAGTAAACAGACAGGAGCTGACGTGTGATGGTGAAGATTCTGATATCCGGGTTTGAACCTTTTGGCGGGGATGCAGTGAATCCGACGGGGGCATTAATGGATGCTCTTGCAAACGAAGTGATCGAGGGTGCTGAGCTAAAAACAGTACTGTTGCCCGTGCACTTTGATGAATGTGCAGACCTGCTAATCGCAGAGATGGGAGCCTATCGGCCAGATGTCGTCATCGCCTGTGGGCTGGCCAAGGGCAGAACATCCATCACACCGGAGCGGATCGCCGTGAATGTCAAAGACATTCCGGCAGGCTCCTACGCGGATAACCAAGGACAGCGTCCTGTTGACGAGCCAATTGTAGACGGCAGCCCGGACGGTTTGTTCTCCACGTTGCCCATACGTGCCATGGTGAAGGACATGTCCGCAGCGGGTATTCCCGCTACCGTGTCCAATACAGCAGGTACATATATCTGCAACAACACAATGTACAGGGTACTGGATTATATTCGAGTAGGGCAGCTTCCGATCCGTGCAGGATTTGTACACTTTCCCGCCTCAACAGAGATGGCTGTGTTGCAGCCTTCCGTCCCTTCGCTGCCTATTCCCATGATGCTGGATGCACTGCGGATTATGATTCGTACGGTTGTGGCTAATTCGTAGGGGATGGTTACGATCGTTCGGCTGCGGTTGCAGCAGATCGTAGGCGATGGTTGGTTGGATTCGTAGACCGTAGTTGTGAGAGGGAGAGCAGTGGGTTGGGATGATGGAGTACAGTAGGGTTCAACATGACGTGGAGAGCGCGGAGTTGCATGGGTTTCTTTCTGCTTCGATCTTGGGTTGAGTAGAGTGATAGATATGAATATAGATATGAAGTTGAACATAGAGTGAAAAAAGAGCTGTCCCATCGTCATAAGTCTGACGTTAGGGGACAGCTCTTTCTATTTCGTGTCATGTGTAGTGTAGTCCAACATGGTTAGTGAGGTCACTAGTCTGCAGCAAAGAATCTTGATGAAAGTTTTTTGCCTAGTTAAAGGGCAGACTCCGATTCGTGAGCCTTCTAAGCTTCTGAATACAACCTCTATTAACCCGAAGTAACCAAGCTCTTAAGAAACAAGACGCAAGGATAAAGCCACCATCTTGGCTAGCTAAGTGGTTTGTATCCACGAATGAACCCTATGCAGGACTCAAACGAATCGAGCACACGCTATTCGCCGAGAATCCGCACATACCAATTTCTAACGAATCGTAGGATCGTTGTTGTGCGAAATTATGCGAGTTTGTCGGTGATATGAACGAGATTTAGCCGAATACGGTGTCTGAGATTCTTTAGAATTCTCATACCACGTTATTCGGCTAAATAAGATGCGCTAGGTTCTTTAGATATAGAGCGAAGTGAAACTAACTCAAATTAAATCAAAGTTAGATTCGCAACAGATCAAGGTCGAACTCGGGAACGAGTCCTTCTTTCATGGCGCGGCCAAGCAGTGCAGTGATTGCACCGTAACCATCATCACCCAGGTTGGCGCTGAATTCATTAACATACAGGCCGATATGCTGTGCAGCTACATCAGGGTCCATTTCTTGCGCATGTTCCATAACGTATGCTCTCGACTCATCCGGGTGCGCCCATGCATATTCAACGGAGGCGCGTGCCCATCCGGCGAGGGCGTGAGCATCCATGTCGCGACGTGCGATGATCGCCCCAAGTGGAATTGGTAGGCCTGTGTCGCTTTCCCACCAGTTCCCGAGATCTGTCATTAGTTTGAGATCATAATTCTGGTACGTGAAGCGTGCTTCATGGATGACAAGTCCGGCATCGATCTTGCCGTCACGAACAGCAGGCATGATCTGGTCGAATGGCATGACAACAATCTCGCCTACACCGCCAGGAACATTTTGCGCTGCCCACAGACGGAATAATAGATATGCTGTCGAGCGTTCACTTGGCACAGCAACCCGTCGTCCAGACAGATATGCTGGATCGGTCGTGCCATTTGCGGTCAGAACCAAAGGACCACAGCCTCTGCCAAGTGCGCCTCCAGCAGGAAGCAGAGCATAGTCAGATAACACGTATGGCAGTGCTGCATAAGATATTTTCATCACTTCAGGTGTATTGGGTCCATCCGAATTTGCTGCCAGACCATTGGTAATATCAATATCCGCATAACGGACATCCAGCTTAGGTGCGCCCGGGATTAACCCGTGCACCCACGCGTGAAAGATAAATGTATCGTTTGGACAAGGGGAAAATGCAATTTTCATGATGTAATAACCTCCCGTAAAATGGAACTTGCAGCCTGAAGCGCATCAAGGGCATCCTTGATGCGCCAAGCGTCGCGGTCGCGTGGACCGACCGCGTTGGATATGGCCCGCAGTTCGAGTGCTGGCACGCCGAACTGCTGGGCAGCTGTTGCCACGCCGAAGCCTTCCATGCCTTCGGTGGCGGCATCCGGCACGCGGCGCAATAGCTCCGCAGCCGTCTCCGCTGTTCCGGTCGCCGTGGACACGGTGACCGCAGTGCCTCCGCTGACAGCGAGCCCAGCCCGCTGCAGTTCATGGCGCAGGCGAGCGGCAAGCTCTGCGTCCGCCGCCACAATGGACGAGCCGAATCCGAGCTCGTCCACACTAAGGAAGCCGTCTGGCGTCTGCGAGCCCAGATCGGTAGCAACCATAGCGTCGGCTACCACGAGGGAGCCGACGTCTGCCCGGCCGGGGAACCCACCGCCGATGCCGGCACTGATCACCAGCATGTAGACTGGTGATCCGGCTCCGGCAAGGGGCCCCGGCCCATCCGATGTGGCAGATGCCTGTGCCACATCGGATGGGCTTGGCGCAGTGGAACCCTGCGCCAACGCCCTAGTGCTCGTAGCCGCTACGGCATATGCCAATGTAGCGGCTGTTCCCGCAGCGGCCGAGGCTGGGCCAACGCCCGCAACGATGACGTCAAATCGTTCCGCGGCCATGTCTCCCAAACCACGGAGGACCGCATCTTTCTCCGCATCAACCGCGGTTACAATTAACACACGTTGTGATGAATTTGCTTGTACCGGACTAGTATCTGAAGTCGTTGTTGCCCCGCTTAATTCTCCCTGTTGGTCACTAGTCTCGAATGAGGCGTTCGCTTTATTATTCTGATCTTTATCCTGTCTATGTTCATTCATCTCGGATTCTCCTTGTGAGGTATTAGCAGTGTAACATATGCTTCCATAGTATCTTTCTTACAGCAAGCTTCTAGTTACACTTCTTAGGGTTATTACTGACTTCTATATTTCCGTGTAAATGTATAGTTCAACTTATATAAATGGAATTCGGGGATATATTTGTCCACTACAAAAGGACATTTATCTTAATTTTGTCTTTCAAAGAGTGGACACTTTTTCTAAAAAGATACTATATCCATCCATGAATATGAAACACTACATATAGATGTTTTCAGATATAAAATTAAAAATAATCTATATGTAGAATATCAATTCCGAGGTGCTTTCTCATGTCCGTGTCCACCCTTTGAAAGACATATCTACAATATGTATGCTCAGTGCGGACAGCACGAGTTGGCCCTCCAAACGAACAGATAAACGATTCAAAAGGCTGGAGTCTGCCCGACCCATCCAACGCGAATCATATATAGCCTTAGGATTTTAGACCAACAAGCCAAATGAATAACGGTCCAGTCTACACTCGACCACTGCATAGTAGCTTATTTGTGCAAACCCGAATTTTAAGCAAATACACAGTTTTGCTAACTCTGATATAGCTGCCCACTTTACGGCCTACCGTTTGTGCAGAAAATAGATCTATAACGCGAGACAACACAAAACAACACAAAACAATACAAAACAACACAAAACAACACAAAACAACACAAAACAACACAAAACAACACAAAACAACACAACTAACGCATAACAGACCTAACAATCAATCAGATTAAACGCGCACAAAAAAGTAACAAAGATACAGTGATTATTGAACAATATTTCATCTCCATCATAACGGAAGGGGAAAGACCTGAACAACCTTTGCATGTAATTCTGTCAAAAGCGGTCAAGCAAAGGTTGCGGGTAGCCGTATCACTTCAAGTAGCCACATCTAGCCACATCGCTTCAGATAGCCGTTTTGCCTCATCCCATGTGAACGCCACCCTGATCGAGCCCCGTCGTAAGCCAGAATGAACCTGCTTCCCCAAATTATATATGTCATTTAAACCATATAACCTATCTTTATTAACGTACTCCCAATAAAACAAGAAGTCAAAGTCAACGGTTGACAATTCGTTTTAACTGTATTAATAATAGTAGTACAGTTAATACACCTAAGAGTTGAATACGTACAGCTGTACAGCTTAGGTAATGCCTTTTTACACCCAGATAACTACACATACCTCAGATACAGTCATTTAAACCCATAGGTTATTCACACATTTACAGAAAGGAGGTGCGGGATGTTCGAATTAGATGTACGCAGCCGTAAGGCGATCTACGAGCAACTAGTGGACAAAGTCAAAGAAATGATCGTATACGGTATTCTAAAGCCCGACGAGCAGCTTCCTTCCGTTCGTGCGTTATCCACGCAGCTGACCGTGAATCCAAATACGATTCAGAAAGCGTATCGTGAGCTTGAACGTGAAGGTTACATTTATTCTTTGCAGGGAAAAGGGAGCTTCGTATCATCGTCAGTGGAACATCCGAATGAAGCCATGAGAGATGAGATCAGAGAGTCTCTGGTGAAGTTGATTGCAGAAGCTTCGTATTCCGGTTTGACCAAAGCGGATATGACGCTTTTGTTTGAGGAAGCGATGGCCCGTATAGAGAAGGAGGAGCCTCATGATTGAGCTGAATCAAGTCGTCAAAGCATTTGAACAGGAAAAGGCAGTGGATGGCGTAACGATGCACATACATAAGGGGTCGATCTATGGTTTGCTCGGTTCCAACGGGGCAGGCAAGACATCGCTGCTCAAAATGATGGCTGGTATTTACCGTCAGGACAGCGGGACTGTTCGTATCGAAGATAATGAGATTTATGAAAATATGGATCTCAAAGGCCGCACAATTTTTATGGCAGATTCACCCTACTTTTTCCCGCAATCTTCAATAACTCAGATGGCTGCATTTTATCGTTCGGTATATCCGCGCTGGAATGAGGAACGGTTCAAGCAACTGGCTACCGTGTTCAAACTGGATGTAAAACGCAAGCTGCATCGCATGTCCAAAGGCATGCGCCGTCAGGCAGCCGTATGGCTGGGACTTAGCTGTATGCCTGAAGTGCTACTGATGGATGAGCCTATTGACGGCCTTGACCCGGTCATGCGCCAGCAGATCAAAAACTTGCTGTTCCAGGAAGCGGCTGAGCGTCAAGTAACCATTGTCATCTCATCGCACAACTTGCGTGAGATTGAAGATCTGTGTGACCATGTGGCGATTATGCACAAAGGCCGAATTATTGTAGAGAAAGATCTCGATGATCTGAAGGCGGATACGCATAAAATCCAGGTCGCTTTCCGCCACCCGGACCATGCCAAAGCCATGGATGAGCAGATTGATATTTTGCATGAAGAGAAACGGGGAAGTGTATCCCTGTACATTGTCAAAGGTAACCGACAACAGGTAACGGATCAATTCCGTATACATGATCCGTATCTGCTGGATGTACTGCCTTTGACGCTCGAAGAAATCTTTATTTACGAAATGGAGGACGCAGGGTATGATATTCAACCGATTGTTCTGTAACCGGGGCATCCTGATCCAAAATTTCAGACAACATGGATGGATAGGCATTTTATATCTCATCACATTGTTGTTCTCACTTCCGCTATATATTGGAACACAATATATAGAAGTACCTCTGGAAATCACCAGTCTGTTTCAGGCTAATGAAATTCATCTGGTATTTGCGCTGACCTTTCCTGTCGCCATAGCGCTGCTTCTCTTCCGCTATATTCAGACTGGTGCGCCTGCGGACTTATACCACAGTCTGCCCTTACAGCGTAAACATCTGTTAACGATGAATCTGCTGACGGGATATGTCATGATTCTGCTTCCGATCTGGATAACCACCGGGATTACCGGGTGGGTATGGGCGGTGCTCGATCAACCATCCTATATTTTCAGTGGTCATGATATCTGGATGTGGGGCGTGACGATGAGCATCTTCTCATTGTTTATGTTTACCCTGACGGTTGCCGTGGGAATGTGTATAGGCCAATCTATTCTGCAAGGACTTACAGTTTTTGGTCTAATATTAATTCCGGTGATCTTTTGGGGAGTTTATGAGCTTCATTTACAACGTTATTTGCTTGGCTTTACGTACAATAATTCGAGTAACTTTAACATGGAAAAAACATCCCTGCTCTTCCGAATGAGCTCTATGGGTTATTATCCTCCAGAATGGGGGGAATTGGGAATTTATGCAGCTATAACTTGTATACTCTTCGTGTTGTGTTATGTGCTGTATGCGAGAAGGCATGTAGAATCGGCGACACAAGCAATTACGTTCAGGATCGTCAAACCCATCTTCCGTTTTGGATTCATGTTCACATTGGTATTGTTAGGAGGTGCCTACTTTACCAGAATTGCTCCTGAAGGATCAGGTGTATGGGGTATCTTTGGTTATCTGCTCGGTGGCGTGGTTGGTTATATTGGTGCTGAGATGATTATACGTAAAACATGGCTCATCTGGAGCAACAGGTTACTCCCCCGGTTTGCAGTATATGGCATCGTGGCAGGATTAATTCTGTATATCCCTGTGGCCGATTGGAACGGTTACGCTAATAATGTGCCCTCAAAGGAAAATGTACAAACGGTACGACTTGGAGGAGACCATTACATCTATGTGAATGGAACAAGTGTAAAACTGGATGATGACCCGTTTTATTCAGATACTCCGGGTTATGTGGATGCTGTCCTTGCACTTCATCAGAAAATTGTGCACTCTGATCTGCCTTTGCTCGAAAGAGTACGTAATCAGAACAGCGGTCAGAACAGAAGTAACGATGAATATGTATTGATCGACTACCAACTCAATAATGGGAAAACGATGACACGTAGGTATCAGATTCCCGAAGAAGAATTCAGGCAGGAATTAGCAGAGGTGAAACAGTGGGAAGATTATAAATCAACGACTTATGACACCTATGCATTGGATGGAGATGTTCGCAGTATTGGTATTCGATCCAGTCTCAACTCGGAGCATAAAGTCTTCATTAGCGATCCGAAGCTGATTCGCGAATTCAAGGAACTGTTAAAGTCTGAAATACTCAATCAGACATATGAGGACCAGCTATCCTCTTGGGAGTCGTTCGCTTCGATAGAAGTCAACCAGGATTATCTTGATGAAGCATCTTCCAAAGAAAAGCTGGATCGACCTAGCCACAGTGTGAGTTATCAGTTCAAGGCAAGCTATGGCCGCTTGATGGAATGGCTCAAACAGAACAATCTCTATGATCAACTTACGGTATCGGCTGAGGATATGGCTTCTGCCCAATTTGTTAAACAGGAGATTGATAATCCAGGTAAATACAGAATGGTGTATCCTGAGCCTAATTTTGTGGATGTAAATATCGATGGTAACAGACAGGTCGCTACCAAAAATAAAAAAATAATCAGCGATCTGCTACTGCGACAAAGAACCGGTTTTTACACCGATCAGGATACGGTCTACCAAATTAAGCTTAACTCGGTAAGGGGGCCGAACATCTATATGATGCTGAAAGAAGAGGATCTGACCGAGGAAATGAAAGCTATTTTGGTCAATCAATAAGCTGGGCTGTATCAAGTTGTTAACTATAAGCGGGAAGGGTTCTCCCGTTGATCGAAAGTTTTATTCAACCAGTGAAACCAGATTTACTTGACCAGACACAGTGAATGGAATATATTAGAAAAAGGAAAGGTTCGAGCGACTCGTTCAATCGAATCTCATATGGAACGGCTTATGAGGGAAGCACCCGTAAGAGCAGGCAAATGCCTGACTTGCGGGTGCTTTTTTGTCGTTCGCTGATTTCGTTGGCTATTCTGCTAAATATTGTAGAAGAAAGGGTGTAGAGACGCATGCAAACAGAAGCATGGAAGGAAACGATAAATGAACAGGAGGCCATGGTATGTTGTTCCCTATTGGAACGATCAAGCTCTCATAACTTCATAGAACATCACGGTTTAGTAGAAGAGAAGAAGGGGCGACAGCATATCGAAGATATATCTACAGAAGAAATAGCTTTAATGGAGACGAGTGACATTCTATTCCCTTCTCCAATAGCAGGTAGCCATAGTCACATGATGGAAAAAAGTAACGTACGGCATCGTCAATTGCCATCGATGACTCATCTTATTTTCGGATCACGCCTGCTTATAGGACTTGTGATTCTGTTCAGTGCAGGCACGATCTATTTTGCTTCTTCAGTCGAGGCAGCGGATATAGATCTTGGCGTAACCGCGCAAAAAGCATGGGATTCTGTTTTGAACAAAGCTGATGCACAAACCAAGTTAACGTTGAAGCAAGCGTACGAGAAAGTGGGGAACTGGAAGGCTCAAGAGCAGGTTTGGGAACAAAAGATAAAGACACTTCATGCCGCCAATACCGCGGAATTGGAGCGATTACGTGTAGAAATAAGACAAATCGATGATGCGAAGGTCGCAGCTCTAGCTGAAAAGGTAAAGCAAACCCAAGCCCGATATGAACCACTATTCGCCCTCTATAGTTCAGTTAATCGACAGTTGGATGCAGCCAAAGCCATCAAAAATAAGGAATGGAGTGCAACGATCCGCACACAGGCAGAGACGTTGAGACCCGTTGTGAAGCTTGCCAGAGAAGACATCCGGATCAAGAAAAAGGAACTTGCTGAAGCACGTAAACGGAAGAGCGCTGAAATAAAACGTTTACGAGCTATGCTAGCAGGGGCCGACTCCGCGAAGAAACAGATTCAAACGGCTAAAAAACAGGCGAGTCTGGCAAAAGAACGATATTCCAAAGCTCTACAACAGTTCAAACAGAGTACAAAACAAAGCCAAACGTCACGTGTACTCAGCTCATTGAACACCTTGGCGTCTGCAGCAGAGAAGTGGGCAGGCACAAAACAACATATCCACACACTGGAGCAAAAAGTATCCACTACGTATGTGAAAGTCAGACAGGAAATCGCCAAGAGACCCAAATAAGAGGAAACCCGGTCCTCTCCGCAACGTACACAACTTTAGATGTAAAGACGCTTCGATGATGATGGAACGAGGTGAAACTATTGCAGTCCAAGTTGGAAACGAAACGTACGAGGGCAAAAGGTTTTAAACGTAAACGTTACTGGATTCCCAGCGTTGTACTAATTTTGATCATAGCTTTTATTGGGATTGGTACACAATGGACACCCAAAATAACGGTGTTTTTATTAAAATCATTAATTGAAACTACTAATACAGACACAAATAGCAAGGACACTATGCTCTCGGATGGGATAACTCGTGTTGCGGATGTACCCTATGCAGACGAAGGGCGTAATGACAGTACGCTGGATATCTATTATCCTTCCGTAACATCGGAACCTTTGCCTGTTGTGTTGTGGGTTCATGGTGGTGGATGGGTCTTGGGTGACAAAAAGGATAGCGCAGATTATGCCGTACAATTAGCCAAACAGGGTTACGTTGTGGTCAGTATGAATTATGCGCTCGCACCGGATACGAAATATCCCATTCCCGTGATCCAGGCGAATCAGGCTTTGACTTACGTGAAGAACCATGTCAGTGAGTATCAGGGTGACCCGGAAAACATATTTCTCGCAGGCAATTCGGCAGGTGCCCAGATTGCAAGTCAGACTGCGGCAGTGGTGACAAACCCTTCCCTCGCCAAGCTGATGAACATAACACCAGCCGCCCAGCCGGAAGAGTTACGTGGGGTTCTGCTATTCTGTGGTCCATACAATCTAAGCACGGTAGCCAATACAGGCTTTCCACTCATACGGACATTTCTGTGGTCATATACGGGAGTCAAAACATTCGAAGACTATCCACGACTGCATGAAATGTCGACCGTGCTTCAGGCCACAGCAGAGTACCCGCCTGCATTTATTACCTCAGGCAATGATGACCCGTTGACCAGTCAATCGATTGAGCTGGCACAAGTATTGAAGCGCCTTGATGTTGAGGTGGAAACCTTGTTTTTCTCAAACTCATCAGAGAAGCTGGGACATGATTATCAATTTAATCTGGAGAGTGACGCTGGACAACAGGCGATACATTCGGCAGTACGATTCATGCAACAGTATAGTCGATGAGCAGACAAGTCTGTGGTACACTCGAAGCAAATGAGGGCGCAGGAGGAGAAGTATGGCAGATAAAGAAGATTTGACCCGGTTCGGGGTGGCGTTTCCTACACCTCTAATTGAGCAGTTTGACCAGTATATTGAGGAACAGGGATACAAAAACCGATCTGAGGCTTTCCGTGATCTTGTTCGCAAAACATTACTGCAACCTTCTGCACTGCAATCCGATCAGGATGTGGCAGGCACCATTGTGATGGTCTACGATCACCATATCAGTGATCTTCCCATTCGTTTGATGGAGCTCCAGCACGAGGCGCATCATGACATCATTTCCAATATGCACGTGCACTTGAACCATGACCAATGCCTGGAGGTAATTGCCGTACGAGGGAATCTGGGACGATTGCGTCATTTGCATCAACAGATCCAGGTGCAAAAAGGTGTTTTGTATGCGGAGCTGTCTGTGACTTATGTAGATGAACTCAACAAACTGGCTCATGCTCAGAGTCGTCAGGATGGCAATCCGGATCAAAGTCTGGATCATAATCACAGTGCGGGGCAGCATGGTCACAGTCATCATCATCATCGCTCTGCAGATTAAATAAATAAGAGTGAAATTTTGAAAAAGTAAGTGAATGTAATTAAAACAGACTCTGGGTTAGACATGAGATGTCCCTTCATCGTAGACAGCAGAAAAACAAACTCCCACGTCTACGATGAGGGGAGTTTTGTTTTGTCTAAACGAAGTTTTGTTTCTTTAGAAATTAAACTACACGTTGTACAACGCTGTCTTGAGCTCCAATTCAATCCGAATGTAGAAGCTAAACATTTTAAGGTAAGCAAGAATTCAGTACAGGATACAGAGTACACGGATTGGACAATACTCAGGGGATTGTTAGTAAACCTGCTCATAAAGGGAAAAGATGCTCTCCTGTGATTAAAGAGCTTAAAAAAATAGCTCAAAAACGTATTGCATAATGGAAAAGAAGTGAAGCGTCTTGTTTCATAGGTACTCATCCCATGCAGATAATAAACTCGTGATGGATACCTTGAAAAAGGCGTACGCCAAACATTCAGGTGAGCTGCCTATGAGCTAGGGTGACAGAGGCGTTCAGTACGTACACGTCTCATGAGTAGAACCATCTTCAGTTGAAGTACGGATAAACGAAGAGGAAGTTTCGTGTAAGTAGCTGTCTGGATAACCAACCGACTGAATGATTCTGGGGAACTTATAAGTTATAAAGTTATTATCCTACGAAGTATGGCACCTACGAAGATCTTTATAGCGCCGTTAACAGGTATATTACGTAACTAAAATAACTACCGCACACAGAGAATTTGGGAGGTATATATCCGAACGAATACCAACGTGCTGCATAAAAAAAGATGCCTTAGCGCGTCAAACGAGCTAAGGCATCTCAATGAACTCATTTTTTGTTTTTAACTGCTACTTTACAGGGAGCAGTTCAAGATGTAGGTGGCCTTCTGTAATTAAATTTGTTCTAGGATTTATGATTGTACAAATGCTCAATGATAATATTTTGTAATTTATTGCTGTACCTTATCTCAAAATAGTTAAGACACAGTAAGACAATTATCAGAACCAGCAGAACAGACACAATTTTTTGGAATTTACTCATTACCAATTATACCCCCACATTGAATGTGTTACTTAAATCGATCAATGGCACTGTGCCATTCCGAAACATGACTGACCTGTACTCCGGTGTAAGTAGATGCAGGATTTGCTTTCCAGCTGCTACCTAATTCAAGTCTATCTGATCCTTGGAGATTCTTTAAGAAACCAGGTGTGATTATCCACTTTGCTGTATCTGCACTTGTGTTCTCTGTGACAGAAATGTTGGGATTACCATCGTAAGTAAAACTCCACTCTAAACCCCACGGATACGCAAATGAAACTGTGTAAGGTCCACTACTTGAGGTTTTAGGAGAAGCACTATATAAATCATCTTTTGCGTAAATGACATCATGAGTAACTGTTAACTTCTTGGAATTGGTAGAGCCCAAGTTTGTTTATTCGAATAATATCTTTGATTGCGAAATAATCAAATTTTGGATCTGACTCATTATTCTCTTTGTACAGAAACCATTGAGTAACCATTTCACCACTATATTGTCCATAAAGGCCGACAACAGTCCTAATATCAGTTGTATTACTTTTTATAATAGTAGCAGAAGGAGTAATTTGATTCGCTCTTTCTTCGTGATTGACGATTTGATTTAAAATAATTGATGCATCCGTAGGTATTTCGTTTCCGTTTTCATTCATGTTTTGATAGTTAAGCAACAACAATTTATAGTTTTATCCTCGAGTGTATAACCCACAATCTCTTGTTCGGTTGTTTCTCTTAGGCCGCTTTTTAGTTCACCTTCGTTTTGTTGAACATCATTTAATGACGAGCGATCTTACTTCCCCCCTCAGCTTCATTACTTACTTTAAACTCTAACGGTTGGTTTAAAAGCTCCTCATATTTCCCCGAAGTCAGCCCACCATATAAGTAAACCTTTTTCCCGCCTTGAAGTGCTTTTTGTAAGAATGATCTCATTTCAGGGTTGATTGCAAATTCCTTTACATCATATGGGAAAGAGCTGTAATCATTAAGGTCATGTAAATCAGAACTAGGTTTCTCTAGTACAATGTTTGACTGTGCCACGTTTTTGCTAATTTCTTCAGTGGTAGCAAAAAACAATCCTTCTTTTGGTTCAACAGAAACAGGAGCTCATATAAAGATGAGCTAGTCACTTAGAAAACATAAGAGATGCAGCCAATCTTAATCCAAATAATTTCACCTTACTCTTAGACATTTTTTCACCATGGTTTTTTATGAGCAGGAAAAGGATGTAGTATGTAATACATTACATACTACATCCTTTTCCAACTCTTATAATATATAACAACAAAAAATGAAGAAAGTTTTATAAT
>OOCB01000481.1_pt1 | contig 65256 bp, 57 predicted proteins | sample 1671351 | NCBI WGS metagenome assembly OOCB01 (sample SAMN06348148, study PRJEB24527) | human gut metagenome | biome: human gut; feature: ankylosing spondylitis patient; material: feces | host: Homo sapiens | place: China | collected 2015-10 | reverse complement strand
CCCGCCCCGGACAAGGACGCTTTCTCATTGACTCTGTAATACATCGAAATGGTGTAATTGTCTGTCTGGCGGAACAGATCGCCGGCCTTTTCCGTCAGATCCAGATAACCGGTGTTGTTACCCAGATTCAGGATATGGAATTTTCCCATCTGGTCCACACTGGCATCGTTCATCAGAGTGGCCGAAATGCCGGAATGATCCGGGTCGGATACCGTCCTGCCGTCGGTGTGTTCAAAATCGAAATGCATGCATAAGTTTTCTGTTTGTGCATAAAGTGCATGTCCGCTTAACAGCAGGCAAAAGAGTGCCAGGAACTCTTTGATTCGTCTTTTGTGTTTTTTCATGATGCAATTTGTTTAAAACTATGGTTCATAATGATCTGCAAAAATGTAGTTGATGATAACGTCGCAAATTTAGGCTATAGTTTTATAGGGCAATTTGACAAAACAGACATCTTTTGAGTCAATTTGAACCAATCAGCAGACAGGACGGTTTAAAAAGGAAGTGGCAGCATATTAAAGTGAGAAAAAAAGCGGTGATGCAACAAATTATCCTGTTTTGTGTATAAAATGACTTAATGCCTCCGTTGAAAAAGTGCTATTTTTAAAAGAAATATTGTATATTTAACAATCAAATCAATTCAATACCATGAAATATACTGCAAACCGATGGAGAACGGTCATTTCCTTTCTGATCCTTTTTATGGGACAGTTCGTTTCTTCATCAGCTCAGGAAAGACAATATGTATTCAGGCTTATCGATGCTTCTGCCGGCCTTTCGGATAGTCAGATCCGTAGTCTGACCATGACGGCAGACGGATGTCTGGCAGTCAAGACCGGCTTTATTCTCAATCTCTACAATGGGGCTACTTTCGATAAGTTTGAGTATGACAAGAAGCGTAAGTATGTGTGGGACTACAACCGTCCTCCCAAGGAATATTACGACAGTAAAGGGCGGATGTGGCTGAAGGAACTGGGCTATTTGCTTTTGCTGGATCTGCAGACCGGTCAGTACGATTATGATATTACGGAAGAACTCGCATCAATGGGCATCCGGCAGCGGATCAAGAATCTGTTTATCGATCAGCGGAAGAATTACTGGTTTGTCACGGAAGATAATACCGTTTATCTGTATCACACCGGTACGGGAAACCTGCAGGTCGTTGAGAAAGGTAACAGTGCATTTACCCGCCGGTACGGCATACCGGTAGAGATGGCTCAGTACAAGAATCTGTGCTGGATTGTGTATGACAGTGGACTGATCCGTTATTGGGACTATTCATCATCCGAATTCGTATTTCAGGAAAGCGGTTTTCTAAATCAGATCAACCGGTATACGGACCGTGTCTGCCTTCATCCGGATAAGGACGGTGATATCTGGCTGATGTACAACCAGGGTGTTTATTTTTTCAATCGGATGGAACGCACCTGGCGGAAGGTGGCCGGTATTTCCGGATATTCCAATTTCTTCACGGCCATGGATATGGATGCAGAAGGAAACGTGTGGGCCGGAACTTCGAGATCCGGTCTGCGTGTCATTGATGCCAAAACCTTTCAGGTAACCTCCTTGCCTTCCATTTCACTGACCAACGGAGGTTCTTTGGTCAATGACATCTCCGCGGTGTTTGCCGACGATAACGGAGGAGTCTGGGTCGGCACGCTTTTTCAGGGACTTTGCTATTATCATCCCAGCATGCGTAAGTTCATGCTGGGGCATACTGCGGACCATCTTTCTACAATTACCAACGAAAATATCCGCTGTTTTGATGAAGATACCGATGGCACACTGTATATAGGCGGAGCCAATGGCGTATTCCGTTTTGATCCGGTTACCGGAAATATGGAGAAGATCTTTGCGCTTCAGCCCAATGACATTTGTCTTTCCGTTTTGAAGGACCATACCGGCAATCTCTGGATCGGGACATTCCTTCATGGCTTTTATTGTATCAATGGCGGCAAGATAAGGAATTATCTGCATTCAACGGAAAATCTCACGTCCGACCCCAATCAGAACATATCCAGAGTGATGTATGAAGATCCCGAAGGACGATTCTGGGTCAGTGTGACGGAAGGAGTCGGTTATTTCAATCCGCGCACCGGTCAGATTGAATACATGTTGAGCGACCGGCATCCGGAACTGAAACCTTATCAGGTCGTCCATGCCATTTATCCGTTGGATTCCCATTCTTTTGTGGCATTGGGTAACAGCGGACTGTACTGTTATGATGTGGAAAAAGACAGTGTGTGGATACCGTCCGGATTGAAAGAGCAAGGCTATGCGGAAACCAAGTATTTCTGTATGTTGAGAGACAGCCGGGGCAAGGAATGGTACGGCACGGAAGATGGCCTGATCATTCTCGACGGCAACGGGAAAGCGAGTCTGAGATTGACGGAAGCGGACGGACTTCCCAATAATGCGGTGACTGCCTTGCTGGAGGATCGTCACGGTGTGGTATGGGCTTCAACGCTGAATGGAATCTGTAAGGTAGAAAAACGGAAAGACAACCGCGGTACGGGCTATTCAGTCACCGGTTATAGTGTGGCTGACGGCTTGCAGAGCGGGAAGTTTTATGAGAATACGGCGATAAAGACCCGTAGTGGCCTGCTGTTCTTCGGTGGTGTTCATGGCTTTAATTATTTTGATCCGTCCCGGATTGTTTATGATAAAAGTGAGAACAAACCGGTTTTTACCCAATTCTGTTTGTTTAATACCCCCCTGAAGGCAAATGAGGCCTATGACGGACATGTCATTCTGGAAAAGCATATCAACAGAACGTCTGAAATCCGTTTGAGATACAACGAGAACTTCATTACACTGTTCTTCTCCGGACTGAACTATGTCAACCCGGCGCGTTCCTACTATCGCTATAAGCTCGAAAGTTATGACAAGGACTGGAATGAAGTGGCGACTGATGGAGCCGGACAGGCCACGTACACCGGCTTGCGACCCGGCAAATACCTGTTTAAGGTCTATTCGGCAAACAGTGACCGTAAGTGGAGCAAGGTTCCTGCGGAGCTGACCATTGTGGTGATGCCGCCGTTCTGGGCTACTCCGTGGGCCTGGACGGTATATGTATTGCTTGCCATTGCAGGGGTAGTTTATATAGTGATGCGTTGGAAAAAGAAAATGCGTGTCCGTCAGCAAAAGGCGGAAGAAGAAAGTGCCCGGAAACAACGCGAAGAACTCGACCGGATGAAGCTTTCTTTCTTTACCAATATCAGTCACGAACTCCGGACCCCCTTGACGCTGGTTCTCACCCCGTTGGACACTTTGATTCGTGAAACGGAAAATTCACCGGTCAGAAAAAAACTGGAACTGATCTATCGTAATGCCGGCCGTTTGCTCGATCTGGTTAACCAGTTGCTTGATTTCCGTAAGTTGGAGATGGGGGGCGAGAAACTGGATCTGAAGAAAAACGATCTGTCTTCCTTTGTAGAAAATGTGGTCCGGCAGTTCGACAGTCTGGCGGTGGAAAAGGAAATAGAACTGGTCTTTGAATCGGAGACCGAGCATTGGCAGGTCTGCTATGATTATGAAAAAATCTACAAGGTGCTGAGCAACCTGTTATCCAATGCTTTTAAGTTTACGTCACCGCACGGCCAGATTAAAGTGATTCTGGAGAAAGCCGGTGACAGTCAGCATGCAGAAGCCGTGATCAAGGTCTGTGATACCGGTTGCGGCATTGCCACGAAGGATCTTCCTTTTGTATTCAACCGTTTCTATCAGGCCGACAGACCTTATGATGGAAAAAATCCCGGTAGCGGAATCGGTCTGCATCTGGTTAAGGAGTATGTGAAGATGCACGGTGGAAGAGTGGAGGTTGAGAGTACACCGGGTAAGGGAACCCGCTTTACGTTGTATCTGCCGGCTGATTTACAGACAGAAGAGAAAGAAACGGAACCCGTGACGGAAAACGACCCCCAACTGTTGGAGGATCCTGCCCGGAATGAAATCTCCAAAGAGAAAAAGATCCTGATTGTGGAAGACAACGAGGAGTTCCGTCAGTTCCTGGCAGAAGAACTCGGTCACCGTTTCCGGATTCTGACAGCCCGGAACGGAATCGAAGGGGAGAAGGTCGTTACGGAAGAGTTTCCTGATCTGGTCGTGTCCGACCTGATGATGCCGGAACGGGACGGAGCGGAATTTTGCCGTCGTCTGAGAAGCAATATCCAGACCTCCCACATACCTTTTATCCTGCTGACGGCCAGAAATTCAGACAAGGCACGTGTGGAGGGATATGAAGCCGGGGTAGATTCCTATATATCCAAACCCTTTAGTCTGGATGTGCTTTTGGCGCGTATCGATCAGCTTATAGCCCAGCAGAGCAAGAGGCAGAAGCAGTTCCGGAATTCGCTCGAAATTTCTTTCGAGGAGATTACCACGACGTCATTGGATGAGAAACTGATGCAGAAAGCCCTGGATTCAGTCAAGAAGAATATGGATAATCCGGATTATTCCATTGCGGACCTGAGCGAGGATGTCGGGATGAGCCGTACGCAGCTGAACCGTAAATTGCAGTACATTGTCAATATGACCCCTTTGCAGTTCATCCGTTCGGTCAGACTGAAACGGGCAGGCCAGCTGTTGCGTACCACCAAGCTTGGCGTGAGTGAGATTGCCGATCTGACCGGCTTCAATACGATTAAGTATTTCAATCAGCATTTCAAGGAAGAGTTTGGAATGACACCGACACAATTCAGGGAAGAAGGCGCAAATGAGCAGAAATGACCCAATATCCGCATTAAATTGCCCTATTGCAGGAAAGGGTAGAGAATTAATTTTGCAACATGATATTAATGCTAAGCTGATATGAGAAAGTATTTTTTAATTTTGTTTTACTGGTGTTTGGTGGGAGTGGTTTATGCGGACCATTATCCCAAAGTAGTGTTGAAAGGGGATTATCCCGATCCCACAATCTTGCGGGAAGGGGAAGATTATTATATGACCCATTCTCCGTTTTATTATTCTCCGGGTTTCCTGATCTGGCATTCCCGTGATCTGGAACATTGGGAACCGGTATGTCGGGCCATTACCGAATGGGAAGGTTCGGCCATGGCGCCCGATCTGGTCAAGCACAAGGGACGCTATTACATTTATTATCCGGCGGCAGGAACGAACTGGGTGATATGGGCGGATCAGATACAGGGACCGTGGAGCGAGCCGATAGATCTGAAAGTCGGTGGTATTGATCCCGGACATATCGTCGACAAGGACGGAAACCGTTATCTCTATTTGTCGGAAGGCAAGGTCGTGGCTTTGTCTGAGGACGGTCTTTCTGTCAGAGGTGAGGTAAAAAAGGTGTATGACGGCTGGCCTATTCCGCGGCATTGGAAAACGGAGGGCATGTATCTGGAGTCACCCAAACTGTTTTTCCATGAGGGCTACTATTATCTGGTTTCTGCCGAAGGCGGAACTGCCGGTCCGGCTACCAGTCACATGGTTGTGATGGCCCGTTCGAAGAATGTGTTGGGACCGTGGGAAAATTCGCCATATAATCCATTGGTACATACCTACAGTGTCAGGGATAGCTGGTGGTCAAAAGGTCATGGCACACTGATTGACGACGTGAACGGCCGTTGGTGGGTGGTATATCACGCTTACGCCAATGGGTATTACACGCTCGGACGCCAGACCCTTATCGAACCGGTGGAATGGACGTCGGACGGCTGGTGCCGTACCCTATCGGAAGCTGATCCCGTCAATGCAGGAGAATATAAGGCTCAAGGCCTGGAACTCTCAGATGATTTTTCGGATAAGGAATTGGGATTGCAGTGGATGTTCTGGAAAGAATATGCTCAAAAGGCCGTGACGATCAAGGATAACACCTTATGGATGAAAGCAAAGGGACAGTCACCGGCTGACGGTCGTCTGCTGATGGTTACGGCTGAAGACAAGAATTACGTGGCAGAAGTTGATGTGCAGGTTACGAAAGGCAACAAGGCCGGTTTGCTGCTGTATTACAATGAAAAAGCCTTTGCCGGGCTGATGTCCGACGGAAAGACGTTCGAGATTTACCGCCATGCCGGACAAAAGACGGAGAAACCCAATACCATTGGCCGGAATTTTACGGTCAGGATCAAGAACCAGGGTAACCGCGCTTCAATATGGGTGAGTGAAGACCGACTTTCGTGGACTCTTCTGGCCGAAAACATAGACGTGTCCGGTATGCATCATAACGCTTATAAGGGCTTTTTCGCCCTTCGTGTAGCTCTTGTCAGTGCAGGTAAGGGAAAGGCCGGATTCAGCCGTTTCCGTTATAAGAATGCCGTACCTCAGGAAAAGGACATGAGCGCTTATCTGATGGTATTCCATAAGGACGAAACGCATGGCCTGTATATGGCGGTCAGCCGTGACGGTTATTCCTTTACGGCCGTGAATGACGGAGAACCGGTTCTGGCCGGTGATACCATTGCCAACCAGCATGGTATTCGTGATCCGTATATTTACCGCGGTCCGGACGGCGCTTTCTATCTGGCCATGACCGATTTGCATGTATTTGCCCAAAGAGACGGCTATCGGAAAACGGAATGGGAGCGCGACGGCAAAGCCTACGGATGGGGCAACAACAAAGGACTGGTCCTGATGAAGTCATGGGATCTCATACACTGGAACCGTGCGAACATCAATTTCAGCGAACTGACCGCCGGACTGTCGGAAATCGGATGTGCGTGGGCGCCGGAGATCGGCTATGACGAGAAGAAAGGAAAACTGATGATATACTATACCATGCGCTTCCGTAATGAAAGGAATAAATTATACTATGTGTATGTCAATGATGATTTCAACCGCATTGAAAGTCTGCCCCAGCTGCTGTTCGAGTATCCCGATGAGAATGTTTCTGCCATCGATGGTGATATCACGCGGGTAGGTAACAAGTATCACCTCTTTTATGTCGCACATGACGGCACGCCGGGTATCAAGCAGGCCGTTTCCGACAGAATGAGCGGAGATTATGTATACGATCCCAAATGGTATGATTTCGAGCCGAAAGCTTGCGAAGCGCCCACCGTGTGGAAACGTATAGGCGAGGACCGCTGGGTATTGATGTATGATGTCTATAGTGTGACCCCGCATAATTTCGGATTTACGGAGACCACCGACTTCATGACCTTTAAGGACCTGGGACGGTTTAATGACGGCGTCATGAAGTCTACCAACTTCAATGCCCCCAAGCACGGTGCCGTCATTCATCTGACTGCGGATGAGGCCGACCGTCTGGAGCAGTATTGGCAGGCCAACAAGAGAAAATATGTGCCGGATGCCCGGTATAAGATTAACTGAATACACTAAAAACAGATCAGACACATGAAAACGAAAAAATGGATGCTGACGGGATTGCTTCTTTGGTCATCCCAAATGTATATAGGCGCTGCACAGCCTGATTCTGTCTACATCATGCCATACGCTACGGCTCATGATCAGGGACGCAGCGGGCTCAGGTTCCTTTGGAGCCAGGACGGGACGGACTGGCATGACCTGGCAGGAGGAGCAGCCTTGGTCAGATGCGATTTCAATCCGGTGAAGAGAATCTATAAACCCTATTTGACAGGAAATGCAGGAGACAACGTCCTTCACCTGTTCTGGAATCTGGATGAGGAGGGAACGGCTATGGCCTATACCTCTACACCGGATCTCATCAGTTGGAAACCGCAGGATTTTTTTGACAAGGCCGAGCTGTCGCGTTATCAGGATGCGGGTGAGAGAAAGGCCGTTCCCGAAACAGTCCGCTGGGGAGAAGGAACCATCGAAGGCTATGCCCTGAAAATACCTTATCAGATGATAGAACATCTGGAACAGTACAGGGATTACCGTGCCTATAAGGGCATGTTCCATGGTGAAAGGGCTGAACACGACCAGACGCGGTTTGCCACATTGGATACCGTAAAAGCCCGGATCAAAGTGACAGGCGAACAGGCCTATCCCATCAGCGAGAACCTGATCGGCGTGTTTTTTGAAGACCTGAATTACGCTGCCGACGGCGGACTTTATGCCGAACTCGTACAGAACCGTGATTTTGAATATTCGGCATCCGACGGCAACAGGGACAAGAACTGGAACAGCCGTTATGCATGGCAGATCGACGGAGAGGGAATGAGTATGGATATTGCGACCGACCAGCCATTGCATCAGAACAATCCGCATTATGCGGTTCTGAAAGTGGTGCAGCCCGGTGCCAGCCTGGTCAATGTCGGATTTGACGGTATGGCTGTGAAGAAAGGCGAAAAATATGACCTTTCTGTATTTGCCAGAAATATGGAGGGAAAAGGTAAGAGCAAATGGAACGTACAACTGGTGGGACCGGATGGAACGGTTCTGGCTTCTTCCCGTCTGACCGTGTCGTCTTCTGACTGGAAAAAGTGCGGGCTGACCCTGACATCCAAAGCCGACGAGCCCAAGGCCAGACTGGTGATACAGCCTCTGACATCCGGTAGCTATGCGCTCGACATGATTTCCCTCTTTCCGCAAAAAACATTCAAGGGACGTCAAAACGGTCTGAGAGCCGATCTGGCACAGGCCATAGCGGATATTCACCCCCGTTTTGTCCGTTTCCCCGGAGGATGTCTGGCACATGGCGACGGCCTGGATAATATCTATCACTGGAAAGAAACCATCGGACCGCTTGAGGCCCGTAAGCCGGCACCCAATATCTGGCGTTATCATCAGACCCGTGGCTTGGGCTATTTTGAATATTTCCAGTTCTGTGAGGATATCGGTGCGGAGCCGCTTCCTGTGGTGGCAGCCGGTGTTCCATGTCAGAATTCCACCCGAAAGAGTCGTTATTCCAGGGATCTGGTGACGACCCACGGCCAGCAGGGAGGTATTCCAATGGATGAGATGGATCAGTATGTGCAGGATGTACTGGATCTGATAGAATATGCCAACGGCGATCCCCGTACGACCAGGTGGGGCCGTGAGCGTGCCAAGGCCGGTCATCCCGAACCGTTCAACCTGAAGTATATTGGTTTGGGCAATGAAGATCTGATTACACGGGTATTCAAGGAACGTTTCCGGATGATATACGATGCCGTCAAAAAGCACTATCCCGATATTACCGTGATAGGTACGTCAGGTCCTTTCTGTGAAGGGGCAGATTATGATGAGGGATGGAAGTTTGCAGACGAGTTGGATTTGCCTATGGTGGATGAGCATAATTACAATTCTCCGGGCTGGTTTATTTACAATCAGGATTATTACGACCGTTACGACCGCACCAAATCCAAAGTCTATTTGGGTGAGTATGCGGCTCATGCACCCGGTCGGGTCAACAATATGGAGACTGCACTTTCTACCGCCCTGTTCCTGACTTCTGTTGAGCGTAACGGTGATGTGGTCTGCATGACCTCCTATGCGCCGCTTCTGGCCAAGGACGGTTATACGCAGTGGCGTCCTGATCTGATCTATTTCACCAATACAGAGGTCAGACTGACCACCGATTATTATGTCCAGCAGATGTTCGGACAGAATTCGGGCAGTGACTATCTGCCGTCCGAACTGACCCTCGAAGGACGTTATGGTCAGAATGTACACAAGCGTATAGCCGTGTCTGTGGTGAAGGATAAGAAGAGCGGCGATGTGATACTGAAGCTAGTCAATATGCTTCCGGTGAGTGTCAAGGCCGGTCTGGATATGGCTTTCCTTGCTGACCGGTCTTCAGATGCGGAAGTGACGGTTCTGTCCGGAAAACCCGATGAAACAGCCGTCAGCCCTTCGGTGACGACGACGACGGTAAGTCGTGATTTCCAGTATGAAATGTCACCATATTCATTTACGGTTATCCGGGTAAAGCCGTGATGACAGGCCGATTCCATTGTCGGAAATAAGATAATCAGACAGGATAAGATTGTTTTTTCAGGTTTAGTAAAATGAATCGTATCGGAACATCAGGTGAGATACGATTCATTTTTTATTTGTATGGCAAACCGTATCAGAAGTGGCGCGACACGGCACTTTTCTATGCCGCTGTATGCCAGATTCTTGTATGTGCGCATCTGTTCGGCCATAAGTTCCGTATTGATACTTCCGTGTCCGGAAAACAGATACGGACTGCTCCGTCCTCATTCATTTTTTGGAGGGCGGTATGCCGTAAATTCCTAAAAATCCTCTTATCTTTGCAGTCCGCCAAAAGGCGGATTTTATTAATTATTTAATTATTTTTGTTATTTTATGTACAAGAAACAAACATTACCGCGTCCGGTATTTCGTTTCAAGCACTTCAGTAACAAATCTTATTCATTGTTTAACTGCCTGTTCAAGGAAGTGAACATCGGTGTGTTGAGCGTGGCTACATTGACTTTTGCCAATGCAGGAAGCATCAGCGCGCAGACCGAGTCCAAGACAGTCAGTCATGAATATATGATGGACAACGTGGAAGTGATGGGAAGCCGGGTGCCGCTTACGCAAGCCGAAGCGGCGAGGTTAGTGACTGTACTGGATCGCAAGACCATTGAGAATGCGCCTGTACAGAGTGTGAATGATTTATTGAAGTATGCGGCTGGCATAGATGTGCGCCAGCGGGGAAGTATGGGTATACAGACCGATATTTCCATCCGTGGCGGTACTTTTGACCAGATTACGATTCTGCTTAACGGGGTCAATATCAGCAATCCGCATACGGGCCATCTGGCAGCAGACTTTCCGGTGGCTTTGGAAGACATCGAGCGGATTGAAATACTTGAAGGTCCGGCCGCCCGAGTCTTTGGTACCTCGGCTTTCAGTGGAGCCATTAATATCGTGACCTTTGCCGAATCACAGAAATTTGTTCAAGCAGACGTTACCGGCGGTTCTTACGGACTGGGGGGTGGAGGATTGCGCCTTAACCTGTCGGAAGGAAAGTGGAAGAACCAGATGTCGGGCAGTTTTCTCCGTTCGGACGGAGCCACGTTGAACAGCGATTTTGATGTGTGGCGCGGCTATTATCAGGGTAGTTACACCACACCCGAGGCCATAGTCAGATGGCAAGTCGGCTATAGCCAGCAGAAGTATGGTGCGAACACCTTCTATTCAGCCCTTTATAATGATCAGTATGAGGAGACAGGGCGTTATCTGGCTTCCGTGCAGGCCGAGACCCGTGTGGGATGGCTGCATCTTGCGCCGACCGTCTACTGGAACCGCTCTCTTGATCATTTTCAGTTAATACGCCATACGGACACCGGTGAGAATTTTCACCGTACGGATGTGTATGGCACCAATATCAATGCTTATTTTACGACCGTAGCCGGAAAGACCTCATTCGGTGCTGAGTTTCGTAACGAGGGTATTTTCAGTACCAGTCTGGGGCGTCCGATGGATCCGGCCCAGTATGTGGATGTACCCTGGCACGACGGACGCCAGTATCGGATGAAGGACAGCCGTACGAACGTAAGCTATTATCTGGAGCATAACGTGTTGTTACCCAAAGCCACCTTCTCCCTGGGTGTCATGGCCAACAAGAATACGGCCTACGACGACCGTTACCATTTCTATCCCGGTGTAGACATATCATGGAGGCCGCAGCGTGAATGGAAACTGTTTGCTTCCTGGAATATGGCTTTGCGTATGCCTACGTTTACGGATCTTTATTATAAAAGTCCCACTCAGGAAGGCAATGTCGGTCTGAAGCCCGAGGAAACGCAGGCCTTCAGTGTCGGCGGCAAGTACCGTCGTCCCGGACTCAATATGGAAGTGACCGGTTTCTACCACAAAGGGAAGAACATGATAGACTGGGTCATGTACAAGGCCGACGACGTGTATCATTCAGCCAACTTCAAGTTGGACAATTATGGCGTGGAGACCAATGCGGCCCTGATGTTCCGTGAATGGTTCGGCGAAACCTTCCTGCTGGACCGTCTGTCTTTGGGTTATACCTATATTTATCAGAAACGGCATGATGCAGTGGAGATCTACAAGTCCAATTATGCGTTGGAGTATTTGCGACATAAGCTGGTGGCCACACTCGACCATCGTATCTGGCGGCAGCTGACTGCTACATGGGCATTCAGATGGCAGGACCGCATGGGAAGCTACATCAAATATGCTTCTGTCAACGATGTGGGCACCTTGGTGGACTATGAGCCGTATGCCCTGCTTGATTTGCGTCTGCAATGGACTGCTCCCCGTTACCGGATTTATCTGGAAGGTAACAATCTGACGAACCACACCTATTATGATTTGGGTAATATTCCCCAACCGGGTTTCTGTTTCAAGGTCGGGGCCAGTATCCGTCTGAATCTGTAACGGAAAACGGATAGGATAGAATTTCGGGCGGCGCACTCTTGTTCAGGGTGCGCCGCCTTTTGTTTCCTTATGGGCGAGGGTCATTCTTAATGGTTGTGTCAGAGAAAGTGTCTTAGATTTTATTTGTAAATATTATTGAATTTGTCCCTGCGTTTTTCCTTATTTTGGTTTTTTTGTCGGATAAAGACAGTGACAAACCCGAATCCGGTACCCCGTTTTCCTTTGAAATGACCTGCTCCCAAGGAGTGATTTCGTAAAAAATGGCTCACCTCTTCATTTTGTATTGTAATATACTGATATTTAACATATTACAGGTGAATACCCATCCTTCACCTTACTCTATGCTTCTTACATCCTTTGAAATGTTAATTTGTAAAGATACATAAAATTATGCTTTTTCAAGACTTCGGCATCTTTTGAAAAAAGTAAGCTTTACTTTCCAAAAAGTAAACCTTACTTTTTTTAAAGTAAAGCTTACTTTTTGGAAAGTCTCCTATTCTGTCTGGACAGAAAAACTACCTTTTTTGACTCAAAATCCCGTTTGAAGGGCAAGGTGAAGGGGTGGTGAAGGACTTTCTTCGAGTTTTTGTGAATTGCAGGTCAGGTGAAGGGGTTATCGTGAAAGGTGAAGGATATCCTTCACCTTTTAATGTATTATGGATTAATGGATTAAGTGGTATGGTGAAGGGGTGAAGGATGTTTTGGAAAAAGGATAGTATGGGGAGATGGTTTTGAAAGAATTTAATTGATTTTATGACAGATAGGTAGTTTCCTTTACTATGTTTTTATTTTCCTTTTTATGTAAATAGTAAATGAATTACTAAGAAAAATAAAAATAAATTTGGCATGTAAAAAAGAAATGCTATCTTTGCGATATAAAATTAAAGTAATATGATTACTAAGAAAAAAATAAGTCTGAGTGGGCTTGCAGATATTTTGTCTGGCGTATACGCTAAAACAGATCCGGATGGAGAGGTGGCTTATATTCAGACTAAGGATTGTGCGGATGTGATAGTCACACGGTTTGCTTCACGGGTACTTTTTACCTCAAAGATGCAGAAGAATTTGTTAAAAGAAGGTGATATCCTTTTTGCATCCAAGGGGGTGAATTATTTCAGTGTGGTGTTTCGTCAGCAAGAAAAAGCAGTGGCTTCCACTTCCTTTTTTGTGATCCGATTGAAATCCTCCTTGGTTACGCCTGAATATCTTTGTTGGTTTCTGCGTCAGCCTTCGGTAGAAGCGTATTTTAAGACATATCAGGCGGGTAGTGCAACGCCATTGATCCATAAACCGGCTGTGGAAAACCTGGAGGTACCTGTTCCTTCATTGCCGGAACAGGAAATTATCGTAAATATAGCACATTTATCTCAAAGGGAAAAAGAACTGCAGCAGGCTATTATTGAAAAGAAACAGACTATTATACAACAATTATTAATGAATAAAATAAAGTAATCAATATATGGAAGTTCAACAGAAAACAGACCAGTCACAAATCAATCGTGTAGTTTGGAAAGCTTGTGACACTTTCCGTGGAGTGATAGATCCTAGTCAATATAAAGATTATATCCTGACTATGCTTTTCTTAAAATATGTCAGTGATGTGTATAAAGCCAAATATTCAGAATATTTAAACAGATACGAAGGAGATAAAGAGCGGGCGGCCCGCTCCATGCGTCATGAGCGTTTTGTCATTCCAGAAACAAGCTCATTTGATTATTTATATCAACACCGCACGGCGGATAATATCGGAGAATTGATTGATATGGCGTTGGCTGACATTGAGGATGCCAATCGGGAGAAAATGAGCAGTGAAGATGGCAGCAGTATTTTCCGCAATATCAGTTTTAATTCTGCAAATCTGGGCGAGCCGAAAGAAAAGAATGCCAGACTGAAGAACCTGCTGGTTGATTTCAGCGAACTGGAATTGGATGAATCTCATTTGGAAAATAATGATATTATAGGAGATGCTTATATGTATCTTGTATCCACGTTTGCCAGTGAGTCGGGGAAGAAAGCTGGAGAATTCTTTACACCGGCCGAAGTTTCAACCTTGTTGGCCAAACTGACAAAGAGTAAACCGGGTGCGCGTATCTGCGATCCGACTTGCGGTTCCGGTTCTCTGCTGATTAAGGCCGGTAAGGAAGTGGGCAACAATAATTTCTCACTTTACGGTCAGGAAGTGAATGGCAGCACTTGGGCGTTGGCCATGATGAACATGTTCCTCCACGGCTTTGACAATGCGGTGATTCGTTGGGGAGATACGTTGCGTAATCCGAAGCTGAAGGAGGATGATAAGCTGATGAAATTCGACACAGTGATTGCCAATCCTCCATTTTCTTTGGATAAATGGGGAGCGGAAGAAGCGGCTCACGATGCCTATAACCGTTTTTGGAGAGGTGTTCCACCAAAGAGCAAAGGCGACTGGGCTTTTATTTCCCACATGATAGAAGCTGCTCAGGAAGGTAGCGGTAAGGTCGGTGTAGTAATTCCACACGGTGTACTGTTCCGCGGAGCAAGCGAAGGCAAAATCCGCAAGCAGGTGATAGATGAAAATCTGTTGGAAGCAGTCATTGGATTGCCAGCCAATTTGTTTTTCGGAACAGGTATTCCGGCAGCCATAGCTATTTTCAACAAAGGGAAAGAGACAGATCATGTCCTGTTTATTGATGCCAGCAGAGAGTATGAAAACGGAAAGAACCAGAACAAGTTACGTCCGGAAGATATCAATCATATTGTTTCTGTCTACCAAAAATTTACCTCTGGACAGCTTGAACCAGGTGTAGCGGAAGAGAAATATGCTTTTGTGGCCACTCCTGCCGATATACAGGAAAATGACTATAACCTGAACATTCCCCGTTATGTGGATACTTTTGAGGAAGAAGCAGAAGTGGATATTCCGGCCGTACAGAAAGAAATTGATGCATTGGAGGCTGAATTAGCAGAGGTGCAGGCTAAGATGAGAGATTATTTAAAGGAATTGGGATATTAAGATTTGGAATATATGACTCACATTGATCAACTATATAATGAATGGCTGTCCTTACAGCCATTAAAGCCCGAAGATAAGAACAGGCTGGACCGCAAATTCATGTTGGAGTTCAATTATAACTCCAATCACATCGAAGGCAATACTTTGACTTATGGGCAGACTGAATTGTTGCTGCTTTTTGGAAAGGTCGTAGACGAAGCTAACATGAAGGATCTTGAAGAGATGAAAGCTCATAATGTCTGCCTGAAAATGGTACAGGAAGAGGCTGACGATAAAAGCCATCCTTTGACGGAGACTTTTATCCGTCAACTGCATCATACCTTGCTCCGTGAAGATTATACCATGTACCGTCAGTTGCCGGATGGAACCACCACTTCCTATGTTATCCATGCAGGAGTGTACAAAACCCGCCCCAACTCGGTAATAACGGTGACTGGCGAACGTTTTGAATATGCTTCACCCGAAGAAACGCCTGCTTTGATGACCGACTTGGTGGAATGGTACAATATTGAAGAACAGAAAGCTGAGTTGTCTCCCATAGAACTGGCTGCTGTCTTTCACTACCGTTACATTCGCATTCATCCCTTTGAGGATGGTAACGGTCGCATTGCCCGTCTGTTGGTGAATTACATTCTTACACGTCATCACTATCCGATGATTGTGGTGAAAAGCAAAGATAAAGACCGTTACCTGACGGCCCTTAACCGTTGCGATGTGCAGGTTGGGTCTACCCCCTCCGTAGGAGCTCATGCGGAACCGGCACAACTGGTGCCTTTTATAGAGTATATGACCCAGTGTCTGGAGGCTGCATTGACAGTCTGTATCAAGGCAGCCAAAGGAGAAAGCATTGAAGAGGAAGATGATTTTCAGAAACAGATCAAATTGTTGCAGCAGTTGGCTGGGAAAAAGGGAGATAACTCGCTTCGGTCTGATACTGTAGAAAATAAGATTGATTTGTATAATAGATTGTTACTTCCGTATTCACAGAAAATGAAAGAAGAAATATTGCCCGCGTTTGATTTCTTTGAAAATATAGAATACAAATATTCTATAGCTTTTAAGAATTCGAGTAGAGTTTACAGTTATCAAAATAAGCCATTGGATTCTGAATTACTGTCCACTAAAGATAAGAATATATGGACTGAAGTAAAATCAATTAGTTTCCTTATTTCATTTAGTAAGCTGAAACCTGATTATGCGATGCAAAATGTTTCCCCTGCTCTTATTGCCAATGTGCAATTCCTTGCACAAGATTATATGTTTCAAGCAAAAAAATATGCTTACGGTACATATCCTAGTGTGGACGATATAAATAGGGCGTTAGACGGGCATAAGCAGACCTTGATTGGTATTATTGAAAAGGCAATAAAAGATTATAACCCTGAAAATTAAGAGATATGGCAGATTGTATTATTCCAGAAGGTTATAAAAAGACATCACTTGGAGTCATTCCTAAAGAATGGGAGGTGAAAAGATTAGGTGATCTTCTTTTAAGATGTGCAAATGGGCTTACATATGATGTTTCTATGACCCACGGTATTTCTGTGACTCGTATTGAAACTATTTCTACGGGAAAAATTAATTATCAGAAAGTTGGATTTATTCCTAATGAAATTGGATATGAAAATTTTAAAATGGAGCAAGGAGATATTCTGTATAGTCATATAAATAGCCTATCTCAAATTGGTAAAGTTGCATATTATAATGGCGATAAGAAGCTTTATCACGGAATGAATCTACTTTTACTTAGAGCTAATATGTACGTAAGTCAGCAATATTTGTATTATGTATTGCTAACAGAATATATGCGCCATATGGCTCAAATTATAGCAAAACCTGCTGTAAATCAGGCAAGCATTAGTACTGGAGATTTAAAAAAAATAAGAATTCTAGTTCCTCCTTTGGAAGAACAACAGAAGATCTCAGAAGTGTTAAGTGTATGGGACAAAGTCATTGAGAAGCAAACGCAGCTCATTGAGAAACTTGAATTGCGCAAAAAAGGGTTGATGCAACAATTACTCACAGGGAAGAAACGTTTGCCGGGGTTTAGTGGAGAGTGGAAGAAAGTAAAGGCAGGTTTACTTTTTGGAAGTTCTTCTATTCGCTCTAATAAGTTAGAGCCTCTTTTATCTGTTACCCAAGATAAAGGAGTCGTTCCAAGAGATATGTTGGAAACAAGAGTCACTATGCCAAATGGTGATCTTTCATCTTTTAAACTTGTTGATGTAGGGGACTTCGTGATTAGTTTAAGATCATTTGAAGGTGGGCTTGAATATTCAAAATATCGCGGTATTGTAAGTCCGGCATATACAGTCTTAAAAAAGAAGACAGACCTAAGTGATGTTTTTTATAAAGTTTACTTTAAGAGTAATGATTTCATTCAACGCTTGGCTGTTGCAGTAATTGGTATAAGAGACGGTAAACAAATCAGTTATTCGGATTTTTGTTATATAAAAATACCATATCCTTCCTTACAAGAACAAAATGCAATAGCTAATGTCTTTGTATCTTGTGACGATGAGATTCTCTTAGCCAAACAAAAGCTGAATCACTTTCAACAACAGAAGAAAGGTTTGATGCAAGTATTATTAACAGGTAAAAAACGAGTAACACAATAATTATGACAAAGAAAAGACCTACTGTAGCACTTATATACGATTTTGACGGGACACTATCTCCCGGTAACATGCAGGAATTTGGCTTTATACAAGCTATAGGAAAAGATAAGTCTGAATTTTGGGCAAAAAATAAACAACTGTCTGAAGATAATGATGCCAATGGCATCCTGACTTATATGTATCTGATGATACAGGCCGCAAAGAACAATGGTATTTCTTTACGTAGGGAGTCGTTCAAAAAATTTGGAGAGAACGTAGAATTGTTTGATGGAGTGAAGGAATGGTTTGCATTGGTCAATGGCTATGGAAGGAGCATAGGATTAGACGTTAAGCATTATATCAATTCTTCAGGGCTGAAAGAGATGATAGAGGGAACGCCTATTGCAAAAGAGTTTGAGAATATCTACGCCTGTTCTTTTCTTTACGATGTGGACGGTATTGCCTATTGGCCAGCTGTTGCCATTGATTATACGGCGAAGACCCAATTCTTGTTTAAAATCAATAAGGGGATTAAAGAAGTAAGTGATAATAAGAAAATCAATCAATACATACCGGAAAAAGAACGTCCTATCCCATTTGAACGTATGATTTATTTTGGAGACGGAGATACGGACATTCCTTGCATGAAGATGATCAAGGAACATGGAGGACATTCTATTGCGGTTTATGCCAACGGCAACAGTGCAAAGAAAGCAACTGCACTTCAGCTGATAAAGGATAATCGTGTGAACTTTGTATGTCCGGCAGATTACCGTGCAGGGAAAGAAATTAATATGGTGGTTAAAAGAATCTTGGATAAGATAAAGGCTGATTATGAATTTCAGCGTCTGCTGGATTGGCACCACAATAAAGCTAAAAAATAATGATGTAAACGACATGTGTTATGGAACAAATCTCAAACTATTATTTGTATTTAGATGAATGCGGAGACCAGAATCTGGCCAATTTTGATCCTTCATTTCCTATCTTTACTTTGTGTGGTGTGATTGTTTCCGAAGAAAAATTGAAAGAACTTGAGGCGCAAATTAATGATCTTAAACAAAGAATCTGGAATAACACTCATATCATTTTGCATTCAAGAGATATCAGAAAATGCCAAAATGGTTTTGAAAAGTTATTTGACCTTTCAGTAAAAGAAGACTTTTATGTGTCGGTTAACAGAATTCTTGGTCAGAACATATATGTCATCATTTGCTGTGGTATTCTGAAAGAACCTTATATCAGGCAATATGGGAAAATGAATGACGTTCATGGTTTGTCTTTGTCGTTCATTATGGAACGGACAATTTTTTATTTGGATGATTTGAAGGATAAGAATATATTTTTGACTACAATTATCGAACGAAGAGGCAAGAAAGAAGATAAAGCCTTGTTTGATTATTATAACAGAATACTTGATACAGGAACTTATTGGGTGAAATCGGAGAGGATAAAAAAGTATTTCAGACGATTTGAAATGAAATGGAAAAAAGAAAATATTGTAGGTCTGCAGATTGCTGACCTTATTGCCTATCCTATGACAAGATATATATTAAACAATGAAGGGGTGAATTATGCGTATGATGTAATAAAAAGTAATATCTATCAAAAGGATGGTAAATTGTATGGGTTAAAGGTATTCCCTATAAAATAAAAAAGAGTTATCCAAAAGAATAACCCTTTTCCGACCGGGGACACCCCAATCCCAATCTGAATAAATCAGATTTCATTGACAAAGGTAATAAATTGTTGGAATAAAAAAAAGAATAAAGTTATAATAAGGGAATAATTAACAGTTATTTATTCAAGAAGATGGATTCCCTTGGGGGTATAGCTTAAAACGAAAATCATGTATATGCAAGGAATATCATTTAAAGAAGACCATATCAGTCAGATACCCGCTTTGCAGCTTTTGCAGAAGTTGGGATATACGTATCTTACTCCTGACGAAGCATTGGCCATGCGTGGCGGGAAAACATCGAATGTACTGTTGGAAGATGTACTTCGTAGTCAGTTACGTCGCATCAATTCCATTCGGGTGAACCGAAATAAGGAGGAACTGTTTTCAGAACAAAATATTGAAAACGGTGTATTGGCTATGCGCAATATCCCGATGGAAGGTGGGTACTTGAGCGGGAATGAAGCCGTTTACAATCTATTGACACTGGGTAAGGCGTTTGAACAAAGTATTGATGGTGACAAGAAAAGCTATACCATGCGCTTTATCGACTGGGAGCGTCCGGAAAGGAATGTGTTTCATGTAACGGAAGAATTTGCAGTAACCCGTACCGGGATGGCCGATACGTACCGTCCTGATATTGTGCTGTTTGTCAATGGCATTCCTCTTGTGGTGATAGAGTGTAAGCGTCCGGATATCAAAGGGGCACTTGACCAGGCTATATCCCAACATTTACGTAATCAGAAGGATGACGGTATTCGAGGCCTTTACCTGTATAGTGCTTTGCTGCTCAGCATAGGAAACAGTTATGGAGCGTATGCCACTACCGGAACACCGGCCAAATTCTGGACGAAGTGGAAGGAGATGTTCGTTACAGAAAAAGAAGAGGCGGAATATACACAGCAGTTGGACTGTCTGGTCAATACGCCGCTGGATGAAAAGCGGAAGGCACACCTGTTCTGTGACCGTTTCCGTTATGTGCGGGCGTATTTCGATGCCATGGAACAGGAAAATGTGTTGCCTACCGAGCAGGATCAGTATCTGTTTAGCCTTTGCCGTCCGGAGAGGTTGCTTGACTTGATTCATAATTTTACCATCTATGATGGGGGAATCAAAAAACTGGCCCGCTATCAACAGTATTTCACGGTAAAGGAGATAACGGAACGGGTCAAGACGTTGGACCATGGGAAACGGCGAGGAGGTGTAGTATGGCATACGCAGGGCAGTGGAAAATCGCTTACAATGGTATTGCTGGCGCAGGCTATAGCCCAAACCAAAGAAATACTTAATCCAAGAATTGTGATGGTGACCGATCGTACGGATCTGGACAGTCAGATTACCAATACGTTCAAGAAATGTGGGCGGGAGGTAATGAACGCCACAACTGGTACCCATTTGGTGGAACTGTTGGAAAGTAAGACGGATGCTATTATCACTACCATTATTAACAAGTTTGAGACGGCGGTCAAGCGGATGAAACATCCGCTGACAGATCCCAATATCTTTATTCTGATCGATGAGGCCCATCGTAGCCAATACAAGGAAATGGCTATCAAGATGGACCGGGTATTGCCTAATGCCTGCAAGATAGCTTTCACCGGTACGCCGCTGATGAAAAAGGAAAAGAATACGGCCAACACGTTCGGTGGTATCATCCGTCCTGTATATACCGTGCGTCAGGCGGTGGAAGACGGTGCGGTGGTTCCTTTGCTCTACGAAGGGCGTATTGTGCCTCAACATGTACACGAAGGGCCCATAGACGATTTTTTTACCAAGGTTTGTGAAGGGCTGAATGAATATCAGACAGCCGACTTAAAGAAAAAATATTCACGTACTGATTTTGTGAATCAGACCGATCAGCGGGTGTATTCCATTGCCTGGAATATCTCTGAGCATTTCCGTGACAACTGGCAAGGGACGAAATTCAAGGCTATGTTGGTTACGCCACGGAAGTCTATTGCTGTGTTGTATAAAAAATATTTGGATGAAATCGGTATGGTATCTTCAGAGGTGCTTATTACTGCTCCCGATACGCGCGAAGGTGAGGAATCGTCCTACGGCGAAACTTCGGAAGAAGTAAAGGCATACTGGAAGAAAATGATGGATGAGCATGGGACACCTAAGAAGTATCAGGATAATCTGATATCCCGTTTCAAGAATCAGGAACAGCCGGAAATCATGATTGTGGTGGACAAATTGCTGACCGGATTTGATGAGCCGAAGGTGGTAGTCATGTATCTGGATCGCAAACTGAACGGACATACTTTATTACAGGCTGTGGCACGTGTCAATCGGGTTTGCGACGACAAGGAGTTTGGCTATATCATTGATTATTATGGTGTGTTGAAAGAGCTGGACGAAGCCTTGGAACTGTATTCCAATTATGATGAAGAAGAGCAGGCGGCTTTTTGGGAAACTTTGGAATCTGTAGAGACGGAAATCGCAAAATTGCCGCAGAAGTATTCGGATCTTTGGGATTTGTTCAAATCTATCCCCAACAAACGGGATTTGGAGGCATACGCCCAGTCATTACGTGAGGAAGACAGGAGACAGGAATTTTATGAGAGACTGACAGCCTATGCATCTTGTCTGAGAATAGCCCTTTCTACACGGGATTTTCATACACAAACTCCGGAAGAAGAAATCAAACGTTATAAAGACGATTTGAATATGTTCGTCAAATTGCGCTCTGCCGTTCAGTTGCGTTATTCTGATACCATTGATTACAAGCAATATGAGAGTCAGATCCAGAAATTGATAAACCGTCATGTGGAGAGTGGTGCGGTAAAGCCAATCACGGAATTGGTGAATATCTTTGATACAGAAGCCTTCGAGCAGGAAGTGGAAAAGATCGTAGGAACAGCTGCTAAAGCAGATACCATAGCATCACGTACCAGTAAATTCATTTCAGAAAATATGGATACTGATCCGGCGTTTTATAAGAAATTCTCTCAATTATTGAAAGAGACTATTGCCGCTTATGAACAAGGCCGAATCGATGAGCTGGAGTATTTGAAACGGGTCCTGAAATACAAGGACGATATATTGGCTCATACGGATAATGAATTGCCGGAAGAGTTGCAGCAAAATAATGCAGCAAAGGCTTATTACGGATTAGCATTGGAAACCTATCAGCGCATATTTGGTGACGCACAGGTTGACTTAAAGAAATTGGCATTAGAAACTGCTATGACTTTTGATGGAATTATAAACCGTACATTGATTGTGGACGGGAGTGTGTTGGTCGACTGGCAACAGAAATCGGATATTATTGGTCGTATGAAAATAGAATTGGAAGATTATCTGATAGATGATGTGAAACGGAAGTATGGGCTTGACTTTTCTTTTAATGATATGGATACGATTATTGACGGCTGTGTAGATGTGGCAAAGTTATGGATCAAATAAAAGACTGTATAGAATATGGCTCAGTTGTCATGGAGTATGCAGTGGAATACAGAGCCAGAAAGACTTTGGGTATCTGTGTGCATCCGGATGGCAGTGTAGAAGTAAAGGCTCCCATGGAAGCACCACTGGAACAAATCAGAAAACACGTTCATCGCCGTGCTCCATGGATTTACAAACAGCAACGCTATTTTTCTTCTTTTGGTATACATACGCCGGAGCGAAAATATGTCAGTGGAGAATCCCACCTGTATTTAGGCAGACAGTATATGCTGCGTGTGGTCGACAGTGAACGTAATGAAGTACATTACAAAGGGAATATCCTGGAGGTAGAGTGCAGGCATCGCAAGGATGTACGCTCTTTACTTATGGCTTGGTATAGAAAACGTGCTGAAATAAAGTTTGAAGAGTACGCGGCTCCGTTAATAGCACGTTTCAATCGTTATCAGGTCAAACCTTCTGCCATCAAACTGAAAGAAATGGCAACCCGTTGGGGAAGTTGTACTGCTACGGGGCAAATTTTGCTCAATCCACGATTAGTCTGTGCTCCGCGTATTTGTATAGAGTATGTTATCATACACGAACTTTGTCATCTTGTTCATCGTAATCATACCAAAGACTTTTATGAGTTGTTGACTCAGGAAATGCCGGATTGGAAAAAATGGAAAATGAAATTGGAGAAGTTAATGATTTAGAAATCAAGATTTTAGAATTTAACGAAATACAGAGTAAAGATTACTAAAGAACTTGGCAAACATGAAACACTTAACCTGACAGCCATAAGCATTGATGATGCAAAAGAACTTGCAATGAAACTTGTGTCAGAGAGGATGCTTGGACTTAATGGCCGTACTTGTGTGACAATAGAAGTGATGAAAGCAGAAGGATAAGCAGATGCAAAAGACTATCAAAGGAATGAAATACTATCTTCCAGGCAATTTAACTTCGGAACAAGAGGCAATTTATGTTCATATCATAGAGTGGAAACGTAAAAACATTATCCAATGAGCAAAATGCTTTTTAGCCCTTTATCAAATGCAGGAGGGCTTTGTTGATATGCCCGTCAATTGTTGCATCCTTCATGTTCTCTACCATATTGGAAGCGGGTTTGAATTCGCCGCAAACATCAATTCCCAAAACTGCATGTTGTTGAATGATGATATGAAGTAACTTTTCCAATTCTTCCAGACTCATTGAGCCTTGGTCCCAGTTTGTGACTGCATATTCAGGAGACAGTACATCCTTGTCAATGGAGATGTATACTGGATCTGAAATGTGTTCTTTGGAAAAGTTTTTCCAGCTTTCTTCATGATTGAGATCATTGTCACTATAGAAATGAACTTTGCCTTCATAGCCATGAGGAACAGAACTGATGAGTTTGTCAGAAGCTCCTACGATAATGACTTTACGGCAGTTTGCGTTACTGTCGAGAATATCTTTTACCCAGCTGCCACAGGAAAGAATATTCTCAAAAAGCGAAGGTTGCATGTCCGGATGATGATCAAATACGATTAATACAAAGGGGTTGTCAATCCTGTCAGTCCAGAACTTGGTGACATAATGATAATTGCCGGAATCTATAAAGTGAATTCCATTGACAGGGTAGTGACTGATGATTTCTTGCAAGGCTTTTTTTCCGTCTTCATCACAATAGCAGTCTGTTCCAGAGAGATGCCGGCAGTTCACCCATTTGTATTTGTTGCCGTGGGGTAAACTTTCCATATCATATACTCCTGAAAAATTCATGATCATTACATCATGGGACAGTAGTCCGTTCTTTTTATCTTCTTTTGTTGTCATACGGATTGATTTATAAAATTGACCTGTACACAGAGGAATGGAAGCTCTATGGCAAGCGTCTTATGGCTTTTATTACCTGTCAATGTACAGACAAAATCCGTGCCTTTTCAGGTCGGGCAGCAGGGAATAGATGTATTTTTAACCAGTATTATACTTTTATATTGCAAAATTAAAGGAATGTGGATCTACATGATGGAACGATGGCTTCCGGGCTTATTCCTTTACTGGCCACGGATGACTGGGTGGATCCTGTCTGTCGGGCTGAATGAATCCGGGAATCTGGATTTTTATTCGATAGGAAAAGACAGTTTGAATTAATAATTCCTCATAATTTTGAGATTTTCGATTTATATCAACGTTTCCTGTTATCTTTGCAGTATGAATTATCTTGAACTGTTTGGTACCCTTGTGGGGTTAGTCTATTTGTGGCTTGAATACCGTGCCAGCATTTATCTGTGGCTGGCTTGCATCGTCATGCCGGCCATTTATCTGGTGGTGTATTACCAGGCCGGACTTTATGCTGATTTTGGAATCAATGTCTATTACCTGATTGCTTCGGTCTACGGTTGGATAGCCTGGAGCAGAGGCCGGAAAAAGAATGAGGCCAGGCAGGAGGAGACGGAGATACCTATTACTGCAATGCCGTTAAAGCGGTATTTGCCCCTGACTGTTGTATTCATCCTGTGCTGGCTTTTTATGGCATGGATACTGATAGCCTGGACGGACAGCAGTGTGCCCTGGACGGACAGTTTCACGACGGCGTTGAGCGTGATAGCCATGTGGATGCTGGCGCGTAAGTACGTGGAACAGTGGTGGGCGTGGATGATTGTGGACTGGGTGTGTTGCGCACTTTATATTTACAAGGGACTGTATTTCACTTCGGCTTTGTACGGATTGTATGCGATAGTCGCTTTCTTCGGATGGAGAAAATGGCTGGTACTGATGAGAAGTGAGTCAGGTCGTCATAACCAGATGAAAGGATAGAATGATGGAGAATAAATGGATAATGAATGAATTTGAAGCCGTTGTTGTGGGTAACGGTGAGTTTCCTGTACACCCCTTCCCGTTGACTGTTCTGGATCAGTCACCCTGTGTGGTGTGTTGTGATGGAGGGACGAATGCACTGGTGGAAAGCGGACGTCTGCCTGACTGGATAGTCGGGGATGGTGATTCCCTTTCGGAAGAGAACAGGCTGCGTTTTCAGGACCGCATTTACCGTAATCCGGATCAGGAAACCAATGATCAGACCAAGGCTGTTTCTTTTCTGGCTTCGAGAGGTATACGCCGGATTGCCATTTTGGGGGCTACCGGTAAGCGGGAGGATCATACGTTGGGCAATATCAGTCTGCTTATGGAGTATCAGCGGATGGGGCTGGAAGTGGTGATGCTGACGGATTATGGTTTCTTTGTTCCGGCTGTGGATACGCAGGAGTTTATGGGATTTCCCCGCCAGCAGGTATCCGTTTTCAATTTTGATGCGGTGGATTTGAAAAGTGAAGGATTGAGATATCCTGTCTATGACTTCTGTTACTGGTGGCAGGGTACGCTCAATGAGGTGGAAGGGGATTCCTTTAGGATCATGGCCAAAGGTCATTATCTGGTATATTGTACATACGAGCCGAAAGAATAGCAGATAGAGGAGGGGATAAGTCTGAAGCGGATTGGTGTTCAGACCGCAATACAAGGTGATAAAAAAAGAGCCGGCCTTTCATTTAATTCTGATCAGCCGGCTCCTCGTCAAATTATGTTATGGTAAATTCGTTTGAATCATTTACAAGGTACGTTTGTAATGAACCATTTTGATGGCGGTAACTGCACATTCGTCGCCTTTGTTGCCTAGTATGCCGCCTGCACGATCCTGTGCCTGTTGCAGGTTGTTGCATGTCAGAAGACCGTAAATGACCGGCACGTCACCGTGAGTGTTCAGATCGGCAAGTCCCTGAGTCGCTCCCTGACAGATATAGTCGAAGTGAGGTGTATCACCGCGGATGACGCATCCTATGGCGATGACTGCATCTACCTTGCCGCTTTTGGCCATTTGGGCAGAACCATATACGAGTTCAAAACTTCCCGGTACGGTCATGACCACAATGTCGTCTTCCTTTACGCCGTTTTTCAGAAGCGTGGCGTGTGCACCTTCCAGAAGCGCTCCCGTAATGTTGTGGTTCCATTCGCTTACCACAATGCCGAAACGCATGCCTTCGGCCGGTGGAACGGAAGCCATGTCATATTCAGAGAGATTATGCAATGCTGTAGCCATACGTCGTCCGATTATTTGCTTACGCGTTCGATGTACTTGTCAATGTCGCTGTACTGCATGGAATTGACATATTTCTTTTTGATCTGCTCGTAGCATGCCAAAGCCTTGTCGTTCTTGCCCTGTGACTCATAGATTTCTCCTGCCTGAATCAGATAAATGGGGCTGAGGCTGTTGTTGTCAGCCAACTTGGCAGCTTTTTCGAGTGTTTCTGTAGCCTTGTCCAACTGGTTCAGTTCTGCATAGCAGTTGCCGAGTGCGCCAAGGGCAGCCGGTGAGATCATGGCGTCCTTGCACTGGCTGAAATCTTCCAGATACTGGACTGCTTCATTGTATTTGTTCTGCTGTGCATAGCTCAGACCTGCATAAAGCTTGGCCAGGTTGCCGGATTTGGTGCTGCTGTAGTCATTGGCGATGCTGATGAAGCCCGGATAACCCTGTCCGTCGCCGTTAAGAGCCTTGTCATACTGGTCGATGGCGAAATACTGCTGGCCTTTGAACATCAGCTGCTCGGCTTCCTGCTCATGAGGAACAGCTACGAAATGATGATAAAGGAAATAACCGCCAACGATAATGACAATGGCAGCCAGACCATACAGAATGGGGTTTCTGTATTTATTGATAATAGCCTCGGATGAATTCAACGACTGTTCTACGTTGAGTGCATTTTCATGTGATTTGTTGTTCGTCATTTTATTTTATTTTTTATTATTATTTCCTGTCGAGTTTGATATACGTCATTGTCGGTGAACGCATAAAGCGGAGCAAAAGTAGCTAAATTATCCCGTTTGATAAAATTTATAAGCTATTTTTTTCGCGATTAACCGATAAACCTTACTTTTGCAGGAAAATATAAAGGAAAACGGCCGATGATATTGAAGAAGATCTCAGTGATGAATTATAAGAACATAATGCAGGCAGAATTGGAATTCTCTCCTAAAATGAATTGTTTCATAGGGCATAACGGGGAGGGAAAGACCAATATGCTGGATGCCGTGTATTTCTTGTCCTTTTGTAAAAGTGCAACCAGTCCGGTAGATTCGCAGAACATACGGCATGGAGAGGATTTTTTTATGATTCAGGGAGAATATGTGCATGAATCGGGGGAGCCGGAAGAAATCTATTGTGGACTGAAGCGCCGGCAGAAGAAACGTTTCAGACGGAATAAAAAGGATTACCGCAGACTGGCCGAGCATATCGGACTGATACCTCTTGTTCTGGTTTCACCCGCTGATGCGGAGCTGATTGCCGGAGGAAGTGAAGAGCGTCGCCGGTTCATGGATATGGTCATTTCGCAGTGCGATCATGAATATCTGGATGCTTTGTTGCGTTATAACAAGGCTTTGCAACAGAGGAATGTTCTGCTGAAGATGGAAGAAGAGCCGGATGAGGCCCTGATGTCGTTGTGGGAAGAACAGATGGCCGTGGAAGGTGAGCGGATTTACAGAAAACGTAAGGAGTATATAGAGGAATTCATACCGGTGTTCCAGAATTTTTATGATATGATATCACGTTCGCGCGAGACGGTCGGATTAAGTTATGTGTCGCATTGCCAGCGTGGTCCTTTATTGGAGGTGATCCGCAAGGACAGGGCGAAGGACCGTATCATGGGCTATTCGCTCCACGGCGTGCATAAGGATGAACTGGAAATGACCCTGTCGGGGTATCCCATCAAAAGGGAAGGATCGCAGGGACAAAACAAGACTTATCTGATCGCCTTGAAACTGGCCCAGTTCGATTTTCTCAAGCGCACCGGAAGCCATACGACACCCATACTCCTGTTGGACGACATTTTCGACAAACTGGATGCCGACCGGGTGGAGCAGATCGTCAAACTGGTTTCGGGTGACCAGTTCGGACAGATTTTCATCACGGATACCAACAGGGATCATCTGGACCAGATACTGGAAAAGGCCGGAAAGGATTACAAGTTGTTTTATGTAGAGAAAGGAGCCGTGAAGTATGAGAAGGTGTAAGGCTGAAACCATCGGTGATATGATCCGCCAGTTCCTGCGGAGAGAAGGACTGGAAACGCCGCTTAACGAACGGCGGATAGTGGCTGCCTGGCCGGAAGTGATGGGCGAAGGTATAGCCCGTTATACGGGTGGGGCCTTTGTCCGTAATGAAGTGTTGTACGTCCAGATAAAGTCTCCGGCTTTGCGGGCTAACCTGATGATGAACCGTGAGGCTCTGGTGGCACGGCTCAACAATCATGTGGGGGCTCAGGTAATCCGTAATATTATTTTCCGCTGACTGTGTGGAGGGTGATCACCTCGTCTACGGGAATGTCGTGCGGTTCGGTCGGAATATGGTCGAGGAACTGGAAGTCGAAACATATTCCTATCTTATAAATGGTGCAGTCGCGCAGTTGCTGAAGCAGTCTGTCGTAATATCCTTTGCCGCGTCCCAGGCGGTTTCCTTCTTTGTCAAAAGCCATGCCGGGTATGATGGCCAGATCTATTTTTTCCAGTTCCGTAAAATCCTTTCCTTGAGGTTCCATAATGCCATAACTGCCGTCGCTCAGTGTCGTTTCGTTCAGATATGGCCTTAGGAGCAGGTGGTCACCGGTAACTACCGGAAGAAGAATCTGTTTTTTTTCACTCCATTCCTGTATGAACTGACGGGTGTCGACTTCGTCCGGCAGTGCGTGGTAGAGCAGTACGGTGCGGGCTCTGACAAATTGGGGATGTCCGGCCAGATGTGCCATGAGCTGTTGTGACTGTAAGGCACGTGTCCGGGGATCCATCTTGTTTTTGTATTGTCTGATCTGTTGTCGTAATGCTTTTTTGTCCATAGGTAATAGTCTGGTTTGTGACTGTTTGAAATGAAAATATCCCGCACTTTTGAGGGTGCGGGATGGAAGATTATTTTTTGTTCTTTGCCGGAGCTTTCTTTTCTGGAGCTTTGGGAAATGCTTCTCCCTTTTCCATTATCTCCACGGCTTTGAGGATGGCCGGATCATCACTGTTGAGGAACTCAAAGAAATCGTTCGTCTCCATAATGTTGTTGATGATGGCACCGTAAATGTTGCGCTCAAAGAGTTTGCGTGAAGTATACAGCATCAGGTTACGCCGTTTGAGTCCGCGTTTCTGTGCGAAATTGGCGAATTTTTCCAGAATGTATTGTTGACGGAGGTATTTCACCAGTTCTTCCAGTGTCATGGACTGGAGGGTTGCCCTGTTCTTGTCGGCGTAGTCGAAAGCAAACTGGTAGACCAGACCGCTCATGAGGGCTTCCTTGTAATAAGAGGTTACTCCGCTGGTGTCCTCAGGAATGAAGATGTCGGGCATGATACCACCGTTGCCGTAAACGACACGTCCCAGACCGGTATGGTATTCCGGTCCGCTCTGGTGTATGCTATCCTGTGAGAAGAATTCACCTCTTGCATAGCGTTCGAGCAGATCTTTCTCGTACGCATCGCTGTGTCCCTTCTCATAAGGTTTCTGTATGCACCGGCCTGACGGTGTGTAGTATCGGGCAATGGTCAGTCGGATGATGCTGCCGTCGCGGAATTCGATTGGTTGTTGTACCAGGCCTTTTCCGAATGAGCGGCGGCCGATGATGGTTCCGCGGTCATTGTCCTGAATGGCGCCTGCAAAGATTTCGCTTGCTGAAGCTGATCCTTCGTCAACCAATACGACCAGAGGCAGCTGCTGGAATGTTCCGCGGCCGTCGCTGCGGTATTCTTCACGTGGTGATTTTCTTCCTTCCGTATAGACAATCAGCTTGTTCTTGGGCAAGAATACGTTGACCATCTGGATGGCAGAGTGCATGTAACCGCCTTCATTGCCGCGCAAGTCGATGACCAGGTTCTTGAATCCTTCCTGACCTAACTGGGCCAGGGCTACAAGAAGTTCGGGATAGCTGGTCTCACCGAATTTGTTGATCTTGATGTAACCGGTGGTCGGTGTCAGCATGTAGGTAGCCTCTACGGTGTGTACCGGAATATCGCCGCGTGTGACCGTGAAGTTGAGCAGTTTGTTTTCGCCCATACGCTTGATACCCAGTTTGACCTTGGTGTTTTTTTCACCTTTGAGTCTTTTCATCGCACCGTCATTGGAGATTTCCTTTCCTACGTAGGGTTTGCCGTCGATGGTGACGATACGGTCACCGGCCAGAAGGCCGATCTTCTCGGACGGACCGCCCTTGATGACGCTGATGATATGTATGGTGTCGTTCTGAATGGTGAAGGATACGCCGATGCCGGAGAAGCTGCCTTTCAGATCTTCAATGGATGCCTGTGCGTCTTTGGCGCTGATATAGGCTGAATGGGGATCCAGTTCCGACAGAATCAGTGGCATGGCCTTTTCTACCATGTCGCTCATGTTGACGGTATCTACATACTGGTCGTCGATGATCCTGAGCAGATCATTGATTTTATTGGACGAGGTATTGATAATATTGAGTCGGTTACCGGAAAAGTGATTGGTGTAGAATACACCTATCAGTATGCCGGCTACCAGGCAAATTGCCAATAATAATGGCATGAATCGTGAAGAATTGCGCATACTCTTATTATTTTAAAAGGTTGGGATTCTCTTTACATGTCCAAAGGCATAAAGCAGACTTCAATGCCGGCCCGTTTCAGCAGGTCGGTGCCGTCTGTCAGGCGGTATTGCCGGGAATAGATGACCTTCTTGATACCGGCCTGGATGATCAGTTTGGCGCATTCGATGCAGGGCGCATCCGTGACGTACATGGTCGCTCCTTCGCTGTTGTTGTTGGAGCGGGCAATTTTGGTGATCGCATTGGCTTCGGCATGGAGAACGTAGGGCTTGGTGAGATTGTTCTCATCTTCGCACACGTTTTCGAATCCGGCCGGGGTGCCGTTGTAACCGTCAGAAATGATCATTTTGTTCTTGACGATCAGGGCGCCTACCTGTCTTCTCTGGCAGTAACTGTTTTCTGCCCATATATTGGCCATCCGCAGATAGCGGAGGTCCAGTTCTTTTTGTTTGTCTTCCTGGCTTTTCATTGTCGTCAGTTTTGTGGTGTTGTTCTGGTAATTCCGTTACGTTTAAGCAAAGCGTCAATTTTCGGTTCTCTTCCTCTGAAACGCTTGTAGAGGGTCATAGGTGCTTCCGTTCCGCCTTTCGAAAGGATTTCGTCTCTGAAGTGCTGTGCGGTTTCAGTATTGAAGATTCCTTTTTCTTTAAACAGGGAGAATGCGTCGGCATCAAGCACTTCAGCCCATTTGTAGCTGTAATAACCGGCTGCATAGCCGCCTGCCATGATATGTTCGAACTGTACGCTCATACAGGTGTCTGCCAGTTGGGGCAGGATCTGGGCTTTCTGCCAGGCTTGTTTCTCAAAGGATTTGACATCTTCAGTGAATGGCTTGTCCTGTGTGTAGTAGGCCATATCAAGAAGTCCGAAGCTGACTTGGCGTATGCAGGCATAGGCTACGTTGAAGTTGCGGCTCTTGACAATACGGTCGATGAGTTCCTGAGGCAGAGGCTCTCCGGTCTGATAGTGACGGGCAAAGGTATTTAAAAAATCCCGTTCTACTGCAAAGTTTTCCATGATTTGTGAAGGCAGTTCCACAAAGTCCCAGTAAACATTGGTGCAGCTCAGGCTTTCGAAGCGGGTGCGTGAGAATATGGCATGAAGGGCATGGCCGAATTCGTGCAGGAATGTTTCCACTTCTCCTAATGTCAGAAGAGCCGGTTTCTGTTCTGTAGGCTTGGTCAGATTCATGACGATGGATACATGCGGACGGCTGTCGCCTTCCTTGTCGTCAATCCACTGCTCTTTGTAAGTGGTCATCCAGGCGCCGCTTTGTTTGCCTGCGCGCGGATGGAAGTCGGCATAAAGTACTGCGAGGAAACTGCCGTCCTTGTCGAATACTTCGTATGCACAGACATCCGGATGATAAACCGGAATTTCCTTGTTTTCCTTGAAGGTGATGCCGTAAAGTCTGCTGGCAAGGCCGAATACACCTTCCTTGACGCGAGACAGTTCGAAATACGGACGCAACATTTCTGCATCCAGGTTGTATTTTTCCAACTGGAGCTTGTGGGCATAATAGCCGAAATCCCACGGCTGGATCTCGAAGTTTTCTCCTTCGGTCTTTCTGGCCAGTTCTCTGATTTCGTCAACTTCGTTTTCGGCCGTAGGCATGTAAGCATCCAGAAGGTCGTTCAGGAGCTGATAGACGTTCTGGCTGTTTTCGGCCATTCTTTTCTTAAGTGCAAAATCGGCAAAGGTCCGGTAACCGAGCAGTTGGGCTCTTTCGCGACGCAGATTGACTATGCGGGCCACGATGTCGAGATTGTTGTATTCATTGGCTTGGGTACAGATCGTATTCTTGGCCATGTATAGCCGGTGCCGTAATTCACGGTTGTCTGCATAGGTCATGAAAGGATTGTAGCTGGGACCGTGCAAAGTGAATACCCAACCCGATTTGTTCTTTTCCTTGGCTGCCAGGGCAGCAGCTTCAACAGCTGTTTCCGGCAGCCCTTTCAGATCGTCCTCATTGGTGAGATGAAGTTCGTAATTATTGATTTCCTTGAGGACATTCTGAGAGAACTGGAGCGTTAGTTTGCTTAATTCCTTGTTCAGTTCACGAAGTTGCTCTTTTTTGTCATCAGTCAGGTTGGCACCGTTTCTGACAAAGCTTTCGTAAGTCTTGTCCAACAGTGTCTGTTCTTCTGTGGTCAGTTCCCTGTGGTGTTCATATACGGTCTTGATTCTTGCGAATAGTGCTTGGTTGAACAGTATGTTGTTGGAATGTTCGGTCAGGATGGGTGACATCTTTTGTGCCAGTTCGTCCATTTCGTCATTGGTTTCGGCACTGAGCAGATTAAAGAACGCATTGCTGACCCGGCTGAGCAGATTGTCAGGTACGGAATAGGCTATCGTATTGTCGAATGTCGGTTCTTCCGGATTGTTGATAATGCTTTCTATCAGTTCATTGTCTTGCTTGATTCCTTCCATGAATGCAGGTTCATAGTCTGCGATATTGATCTCATTGAAAGGAATCGTCTGATGAGGTGTCTGATAGGTTTTCTCAAAAAACGGATTGTTATGTTTGCTGTTTTGTTCGTTTGTTGTCATAATTTGATTTATGATAGAGATATTGATTTGATTAATTTGTCAAAAAGCGGAATGATGATGCGCTTTCTTTTTTGCAGTATGAGCTGTCTGTTCTGCCAGTCGTTCAAGGTCTGTGATACGTTGTTGCGGGTATCATTGATTTGTGCGGCCAGACAAGCCATGCTGATGTGGATGGTCTTTTCGCCTGCCGGATAGAGACAGCGTGACTGGAGAAAACTGATCAGCCGTCGTGCCGTCGTGCCGGAATAGTCACGCCACAACCATTTCTCATTCCGGTAAATCCGGCTGGCAAACATGTTGATGACATTCAGTCTGAATACTTCTACTTCCTCGAACAGCCTGGTCACATTGTCTTTCGAAAAACAAAGGGCGCTGACTTCCGTCTGAGCCTGGAATGTACGGGTGAAACAGGGAGATATACCGTAAAGTGCTTCCGGCTGTATGGGAATAGGAGATTGCAGACGTTCCGTAATCATGTACTTTTTGTCGGCAGACCACGTGTGCATGAGAATGGTGCCTTTGAACGGAATGATCAGTTGGGTGCACGGTGAGTCCTGTTGGGCCATTATTTCCCCTTCTTTGTAATCATGGATTTCAAGAGAAAACCTTTTTTCAAGATTTTCCATATCTCTGTATCCTACTCCTTGGAATAGGGGCAGATGGGGTAATATGTCCATGATATGACTGCGCATCTCAATTGTCAGTCTGGTCGATCATCTTCTTTAAACCTTCTGTCATGAAAATCTGGTTTTTGCCGTTTTCATCAGCATAGATGAAATAAGCATCTATCTCCGGATGATCGTTGAGTACTTTTTGTGCTTCTTCAAGCCCCAGTACCATAAATGCCGTAGCGTATGCGTCAGCTGTTGCACAATTGTCTGCCAGTACGGTAGATGAAAGTATGGAGTGCTGCACGGGGTAACCGCTTATGGGATTGATGGTGTGGGCGTATTTTTTGCCGTCCTTATAGTAGAAATTCCTGTAGTTTCCGGAAGTGGCCATGGCCTTGTCCTTAATCTTGAGGATGGTCTGCAGTTCTTGGTTGGTATTGAGTGAATCGTCAGTAGGCTTGTGTATGCCGACGTGCCATTCTTTCTGTTTGGGATTGCTTCCTTTGACTACCACTTCACCTCCAATCTCGACCATGTAGTTCTTGATTCCTTTGCGGTCGAACAGTCTGGCAACCTGATCTACGCCAAATCCTTTGGCTACTGCGCTGCAGTCGAGTATCACTCTCGGATCGGATTTGATGATCTCTCCGTTCTTCAAGGTTATGTTCCGGTAACCGACGAACTGGAGAAGACTGTCGATGACAGCCGGTGTGATATTGGTGCTGTTCGTGAACCCGAAGCCCCAGGCATTGACCAGAGGGGCGACGGTAATGTCGAATGCTCCGTTGGTGTTCTGACTTATTGTTTCGGATAGCCGGAATACCTGTGTGAAAAGAGAATCCGGCCGGGTCGTCTCATTGCGGTTGATCTTACTGATGACAGAATTCTTGTTGAACGGCGAAAGTGAGTTGTCTACAGCGCGTAGCTCGTTCATGATGTCATTCTGTAGGCTTGAGTCACACTGATAGGTGACATGGTAGATCGTGCCGAAGACAGTGCCTTCTTCTTTCTGAAATGGTATCTGGCGTTGTGTCTTGATCACATATATGCTTCCGATAATCAAAAAAACGAGAAACGGAATCTGCCAGTGTAGTTTTTTCTTTTCTTTATCCATAATTTAGCTTAAATGTTCGATTAAAATCTTTATACCGATGGAAATCAGAATAAGTCCTCCAACGGGAGAAAGGTTGAATGGTATTTTCTTGCCTGCTGCAATGCCTAGAGCAAGACCGCAAATGGTGAGCAGGGAAGAGATCAGGGCTATGAGTACGGAGGGTTTGACAATGGCTTCCCATGTGTTCAGCCCCATAAAAGCCAGTGAAACACCTACAGCCATGGCATCGATACTTGTTGCAACGGCTAAAGTGAATATGACTTTATAGTTTAACGGATTGAATTTCTGTTCTTCTTCTTTCTTGAAACCTTCATAGATCATTCGGGCGCCAAGATAAGCCAAAAGTACAAATGCTACCCAATGGTCGACTGATTCCAGATATAGACTGAACATCTTGCTGACACTCCATCCCAGCCAGGTCATGCCACCCTGAAACAGACCAAACAGTCCCACCATACACCACATGGGGCGGAGGACAACCCGTTTGACCAGTGTTCCACTTGTCAGACTGACAGTGAAGCAGTCCATACCTAATGCAATTCCAATAAGGATAATTTCTGTTAGAGTCATCTTTTGTGTTTTATCTGTTTGGTTATCGTGTTTGTTTGATGAATTTTATTATATGTCAAAGATAGCCCGGAACGAACCTCCAAGGCAAGTGGAACCGAATTTTCCGAAACCTGGTACGTACCACGGCGAGCCTATGCTGCTTTCACTGTGGGATATTCTCACTTTATACCGGACATCCCAGCCCAAACGGAATATGCTCCACAGTCTGGTTTCCAATCCGAAAATCAGTTCTCCCCAATGTGAATTGGCATGTAAACCCTTGAAATTAAAGTTGTATTCCTGATTCCATACCGGATCGGAAAAACCGGGTGAGGCAATGTCGTAATTGAATGAAGTGAAAGCATACCTTATTCCGGCAAATAGTCTGCTTCCGGAGCGCCAGTTTTTCTTGAAGTTATAGTCCATACCTATTCTGAAATAAGGTGCTTTGGTACGATAGGTGTTGTTGGTCTCTTCGTGCTGATAATCGCTTTCGCCATATCCCAGTTCGAAAACAGGAAAGTATTTCTCTTTGAAATTGAGCCGTGCAGACACTTCCAGTGGAACGTAATTATGATTGGCCAGTTTCATATAGATACCGACAAGATCCGCCGATACGGCTACACCTGCAAATACAGGTGCGGGCTTGTCGGTCAGTTCTTCTTCCGCTTTCTTCTGCACTTCGTTTTCCTGTGCAAAGGTTTTTGTGAAAGGCAGGAAAAACAAACTAAAGAGCAGAACGGAAATAGATTTTAAAATTCTCGGATGCATTGTAGTTTAAATTCGGGTTGACAACAAGAACAGAATCTATGAGATTCCTGGTATGGCGGATGCTTGTAACCACATGAAACATGGATGCCGGACATTCCGGAGATTCGTAATGGGGATAGTTCTCCTTGTCCAGCCAGATGGTGTCCCTACGCAACAGACCGTCTGTATTGGTAAATTCAAAACACAGAGTATCTGTCGGTGCGTTATAGCTGATAGGGAGTTCTATCTTGTTTTGGCTTGTAAGGCGGTTGATCAGAATTGAGTCTGTTCCGGATGCCTTGACAGTCAGTGTATCCTGTATCTGCACGGCTTCTTCTTTTCCATCGATGATGGCGTAGAAACCGTATGTGCTGTATACCGTATTGTTGAGCGGGCAATTTGTTGAGTTGCATGATACGGTGACGGCTATATTTCCTCCAATGAAGAGCAGATATAACAGAACTCTGACGAGTTTGCTTGTTTTCATGTTATTTTGCCTTGTTCGTTATAATTCTTTCTCTATCTTGTAGTTGTTGCGTTCTGGTGCGTTTCTGCTGATAAGTTCACCCAGGAATCCGGCTACAAACAGCTGGGTTCCCAAAATCATAGTGGTCAGCGCGATGTAAAAATACGGAGAATCCGTGATGAGCCGGTAATCCTGTCCGTTTGACATGGCATATATTTTGGCAGCCCCCACAATGATCACGGCAATAAATCCGATAAAAAACATCAATGATCCCAAAAGACCGAAAACATGCATCGGCTTTAAACCGAAGCTGCTCAGGAACCATAATGAAATAAGATCGAGATAACCATTGAAGAAACGGTTCCAGCCACCGAATTTTGTGCTTCCGAATTTCCGGGCCTGATGATGGACTACTTTTTCACCTATTTTCTTGAATCCGGCGTTTTTGGCAAGATAAGGTATGTAGCGATGCATTTCACCATATACTTCAATATTTTTGACTACTTCCTTGCGATAAGCTTTCAGACCGCAATTGAAGTCGTGCAGATTATGAATTCCACTGACTTTTCTTGCCGTAGCATTGAATAGTTTGGTCGGGATGGTTTTGGAGAGCGGATCGTATCTTTTCTTTTTATAACCGGATACCAGGTCGTAGCCTTCCTCGGTGATCATGCGATAGAGTTCAGGTATCTCATCCGGAGAATCCTGCAGGTCGGCATCCATGGTGATGACTACATCGCCTTCAGCCCGTTTGAATCCGCAATACAAAGCCGGGCTTTTACCGTAATTGCGGCGGAACTTGATACCTTTCACTGCCGGATTCTGGGCTGCCAGACCTTCAATGACATCCCAGGAATGGTCTGTGCTTCCATCATTGACAAATATGATCTCATAGCTGAATCCATGAGCTTTCATCACTCTTTCTATCCAGGCGTAAAGTTCTGGAAGAGACTCTTCTTCATTATAAAGTGGAACGATAACAGATATATCCATAGTCAGTTTATTGTTTGATGTTTTTCTGATGGTTTCCGCTATTGCCTATCCAAGCTGCCGGTATGGATAGCAACAGACTAAGAATGATATTGTAAACTAAAAAATTAATGGTAATTTCAATAGGGGTAATGTACTGTAGCAGTTCAATGGTTCTTGTAGTAACGGCCTGTACGTCATCTCCGGGCATCATGGCTTCCAGAAGCTGGCGTGATTCCGGTTGCTTGAGCAACTCTGCGTAGGTGTTGGCCAGCATACCCTGATCTATGTATCTGAAATAGATGAATTGGGCTGCTGCAAGAAGCAATGAAGCATACGTAAAGATGAGCAGAGACATTCTCCAACTCGGCAAGAACTTGAAATCAAAAACATTTCGTCTGAAGTGGCGGATAAGATATCCGGCTACAAAAATAGAGCAGATGCCGAAAAGAAATCCTAAATTGGCAACCAACGGATGTCCAAGTCCGATGATATAGCAGGAAAAACTCAGAATCCAGAATAATCCTACTATCGTGCCATATTGAGCCGAAAAAGCGCGGAATTGTTTGGCTTTTATTATATCCATAATTCTTTTTTTAAATAATTCTACAAAAATACAAAAATAAGCGGAATATTCTAAAAAATATCGTGATGCTTAATTCAATTTTATATATTATTTGATTTTGATGGTGATCTTATAATGAGGTAATCTGTTCGGATTGTCTTTTTTATATCTGAAAAACGATCGGTAGGGTATGCGCAGTGTTGAAAAAACATAGGGTGAGATTTGTTATTGTTCTTTAATGGTGTTTTAGAATGAAATATTGAAAAAAACGCTGATCTATTGTTTTTTGGCAGAGAAAGTTGTGCGTTTTTGAATTATGTATTATTTTTGCATCCACTAACAGATAATATTTTTTTAGAATGCAAGAAGAAAGAGTTTTTCAAGGCGAAAATGAATCTGAGGGATTTAATGTTTATGGCTTGATAGAGAAGTATCTTGTTTATTGGCCATGGTTTGTTGCTAGTGTCGTATTGTGTGTGGTGGCCTGTTTTGTTTATTTGCGTTTTCAGGTTCCGGTTTACAGCGTAAATGCATCTGTCCTGATCATAGAAAATGACAAGAAAACATCACGTCAGAACCAATTTGCCATTAGCTATGCAGGATTTGGGAATGTTTTCCTTGAGTAAGAATTTTGACAATGAATTGGAGATATTGATGTCCAGAAACTTGAATCGTAAGGTTGTCAATAGCTTAAATCTTTATTCGAATACTTATCTGGTGAGGAACTTTGGTTACAATATACCGCAGTACAAGAATATTCCTGTCGAAATTCATATTACTCCGGAAGAAGCAGAAAAATTAAAATCATCTGTTGTGTTTAATATGGATGTGGAATCTGACGGTCATCTTGTGGTTAAAGCTAAATACAGTGTGGAAGGTCAAAAGGAGGAAGTAACACAGGAATTTACCAAATTGCCTGCTGTTTTTCAGACAAAAGCCGGAGCTTTTACCATTATTCGTCATGATTCAATAGCATTGCCGGAAGATGGTGCCTCTTATATTACGGTGGTGAACAATCCTAGTCTGGTAGCTGAATCTTATCGAAACAGGCTTACTGTTGAGCCGTCTTCCAAAACGACAACTGTTGCACAGATTTCGATAAAGGATAATGTGAAGGAACGTGGAATTGATTATATCAATTGTCTGGTTAAGATGTATAACCAGGATACCAATGATGCTAAAAATGAAGTAGCCAACAAAACTGCGGAGTTCATAGAAGAGCGTATCAGTCTTATTACTCATGAATTGGCTGGTACAGAAAATGAATTGGCTTCTTTTAAACAACGGTCAGGACTTACTGATATTAGTAGTGATGCTGCGCGGACGTTGCAGGAAAGTTCTCGTTATGAACAACAGCGTATAGAAAATCAGACTCAGATCAGATTGATAGAGTTCTTGAGGGATTATATTATTAATAACGAGAATGAGGTTATCCCTACGAATGTAGGTTTGTCGGATATGAATCTTTCAGCTCTGATTAATGAATATAACAAGTTGTTGATAGAACGTAAACGGCTAGCTTTGTCATCTTCTGATAATAACCCTGCGGTGGTTAATCTTGATGCCAAGGTGAAAGCTATGCAGAGTAGTGTAATGACAAGTGTTAATAGCGTTCTAAAGGGACTTCAGATTGCTCAAAAGGATATCGAAATCCAGTCTCGGAAGTATGAAAGCAGAATTACTGCAGCTCCGTTGCAGGAAAAGGAATTTATTAACATTTCACGTAGACAGGAAATTGTTTCTGCCCTCTATACGATGTTGTTGCAAAAAAGAGAGGAGAATGCCATTACTTTGGCTGCTACAGCTAATAATGGTCGTCTTATCGGTGATGCTATGTTTAATCCTGTTCCTGTATCTCCTAATAACAAATTGTTCCTGTTGGTAGCGTTGGTTTTAGGGTTGGCGTTGCCTGTAGGTGTGATTTATTTGAAAGAGTTGCTTCAATTCTATATTAAAAACGCAGATGATGTGCGAAAGATTACAAGTGTGCCGGTATTAGCTGAAATCCCGAAATGTGAAATGGATGGTAAGAATGGTATAGTTGTAAAAGAGAATCGAAATGGTATTGCAGAGGAAAGTTTCCGTGAAATGCGTACCAGTCTGTTCTTTATGCTTGAGGGAGATGAGAAGGTCATCATGTTTACTTCAACGCATCCTTCTGAAGGAAAATCATTCCTGGCAAGTAATATAGCTGTAAGTTTGTCATATACTGGTAAGAAAGTCGTTATTGTGGGATTGGATATACGTAAACCGCAATTATATAAAGTATTTAATTTCTCACGGAAGAATTACGGCGTAACAGATTATCTGACAAATCCTAAAGAATATGAACTGGATTCTTTGATCAGACATCTTGACCAGTATCCTAATCTGGATATACTTCATAGTGGAACTGTTCCGCCTAATCCTACAGAGTTGTTGATGAGGGATCGTTTGAAGACCTTGATAGATGAATTGAAACAACGATATGATTATGTGATTGTTGATACTGCTCCGATTGGTATAGTAACAGATACGGCCTTGGTAGGCAGATTGGCAGATATGTGTGTATATGTATGTCGTGCGGGAGAAACTTTGAAAAGTAACTTCGAATACATTAATCATTTGAAGAATGAAAAGGATTTCCCGAAACTTGCAACTGTTGTTAATGGCGTACAGATGACGCAGAAAAAATATGGTTATGGAAAGTATAATGCTAAATATGGTTATGGAGTGAAGCAGTATGGTTATGGTTATGAACAGGAAGAGAGATAATAGTTTGCCTGTTAAGTTTCAATTATAATAAGATAATCCCGATCTGAGAATCTTTAGATTTTTAGGTCGGGATTTTTAATAAGAAACAAAGTGTGTGGTAGATTGTGTCTTGGAGGTAGCGATGTGTTATGAGAATTTCCTGTAAGGTAATTCTAGGGCTGTTTCTGTATATGGTAAACGCTTTATTACTCTTTGATATTAGGAGAGGTAGCAGAAGTTATTTACGCATAGATTTTGAAAGATTCTGGCTTGTCTCCTATATCTTGTTCTGCTTTATTTGTGGTTTTTGTATAGTTTCTTAAAAGTGTGTGCATTTATTTGATAAGCTGCTTCAACTGTACGGCACGTTATTTGGGATATTTTCATACGTTTCTTTTAAAACGGTCCAGAATTCTTTAGAATAACGGGCGCTCAGGCAGATCACATCAAGCACAATTGGATGGCTGAAGCTTTTACCTGTGCGAAGATCCGTTCTTTTTTTGGCGCGGATTGTCTATATAATCTTATGGTTACGAATTGGGAAATCTGTAACTTTGGCAGGGGGTATAAAACCTTCTGGCAAGAATTGAATATTATCAGATAATTCATGTTCATTAATTCATCAAAGGAGAATATGGATCTTACTAGAAGATAGTTCGATGCATGTTATGCTAAAATAATCCAGTTTCTCAGAAGGGTGCTACAATGTGGGCTGGTACTCTTAATTAATCCATATAGTATATATAATACTGAAATTTCAATAAATCCCCATTAAATTTCTACTGCCCCCACAAAGCTATACGGATATCCCCATTAAATTTCTACTGCTCCAGAATATCCGCTGGTCCGAAATTTCTATTGTCCCTTGATAGGGGAGAGAATAAAAAAAGAGATCTTCTCATGTTTGTTTGAGAAGATCTCTTTTTGAGCCTCTTGTCGGATTCGAACCAACGACCCCGAGATTACAAATCACGTGCTCTGGCCAACTGAGCTAAAGAGGCAATAAATATGTTTTTTTCGAGCCTCTTGTCGGATTCGAACCAACGACCCCGAGATTACAAATCACGTGCTCTGGCCAACTGAGCTAAAGAGGCAGGGGTGGGAAAGCGATCTGCATCGCGCCGCTACAACCAACTACCCTTGCTGCGATCAAGCCCTGGGGGATTCGAAGGGAGCTGGCCGTACAGGACTTTCCCGTTTGCGGATGCAAAGGTATATATAATTATTGATTCTGCAAAATATTTGGTGCTTTTTTTGCAGAAAAATATGATTTATTTTTCTGTGTTATACTTTTGTTTTATTTAAATTCCTGATTACCATGTGTTTATTTGTATATCCGATCGGATGGATAAAGTATATAAAAAATGATATTTTTTATCCCTATATAAGGATGAATATAAAAGAACCGGGAAACCTCTTTATTGTGAGACGTCCCGGTTCTTGAATATCCATCATCGTGGTGAGATCTTATGTCAGTTTAGCATGCTGTATTAGTGTTCAGCTTGTTGCGGTTGAACCACATGGATGTACTTGACATAAAATAGTCGATGTTCAGTTTAGATTCTTTGTGTAGGCTAGTTAAAGCAACTACAGCAAATAAAACCAATAATACTGCTGCCATTAAACCTAATGCAAACAGTGCAATACTCATAGTTGTCATAATCCTTTTACCTTTAAATTAAACAATCCTTTTTACCTTAAATTATCTCCGTGTGACCGGAGACTTATTTTTTTATCCTTTTTACTTATGACAGTGCAAAATTAGAGCCAATGAGGAAGAATATCAAATATTACAGCCTGATTTATGTAATAAGAGCTGATTACTTGATATAAATCAAGAATTCTGATAGAATATGGTAACAAAAAGATAAATAGACATGACATGTTGTCATATAAAAGTGTCATTTATCGTACCTTGTTTTTGTAAAAATGGGGGGTAACGTATAAATTGAAATATAGCATAGAAACGATGCAAAGTAAACTGCCGACCAGATAAACTTTGCCAAACGAATATGATTCTGCTATATAGCCCCCGACAGAAATGCCCAAGCCGATGCCGACATCCCAAGCCGTTAGGTAGGTGCTGGTTGCGGTTCCTCTCTGGTTGTTAGGTGCCAGATTGACGTATAATGTATTGTAGGCCGGAAACATGATGCCAAATCCTATACCTAGCATAAATGGAATGATATAGAAAAGTATGGCCGTCAGTAGGGGATTGAATTTAATGAGGCTTTCGCAGCCGGCAAGGCAGAAAAAAGCAGTCGTTACAAGATAAAAACCATAGGAGATGGTTTGTGTGATGTAGCCCCGGTCTACGTATTTGCCAGCAAAAATTCTACTTATACCCATGCCAAGAGCCATGAGTGTAAAAAAGAATCCCGTAGGGATGTCCAGCTTGATTTGATGGGCGTATACTGCGATATAGTTTGTTGTGGCTCCATAGGGAATGGACAGTAGCAACAGGGCAATGCTGGCTGGTATGCCTTTCAGCAAAATGAAACGGTCTAATGAAATTGGTGGGCGTTTGACTGATGGCTTTCGTGGAGCCTTAATTAAAAAGGCCATGAGTAATCCCAAGGTGCAAGCGGAAAGTCCGGCTGTGAAGATAAGCTCATACGAAATGTGGGCGTCATGCAAAAAAAGTCCGGTCATTGGACCTATACTCATGGCCGTGTTATTGGTCAGGCCATAGTAGCCAAGAGCTTCCCCTCTGCGACTCGATGGGGTAATATCAATAACCAGCGTATTACCTCCAACTGTTACTGTGCCGAATGCAAACCCATGAAGGATACGCAACATGATAAATACAGTAAGAAGACTGGCCAGAAGATAGCCCACAAAAATAGAAGTAAACAGAAAATAGGCTGCCAGATAGATTGGTTTACGGGAGAAGCCGTCGTAAAGATAACCCATGAACGGGCGAATAAGCAGGGCAGAGACGGTATAACAACTTAAAACAGCTCCGATTGTGCTTTCACTGCATTGGAAACTTTCCTGTAAATAAAAGGGTAAAACAGGAACTAGCAGCCAAAATCCAAAATAAAGTAGGAAATTGGCTGCTAATATACAAATAAAGCTTCGTGTCAGTAATACATCTTTCACTGTGACGTTTTAGTTGGCTGACTGGAATTCTTCAAGGAATCTAAGATCGTTTTCAGAGAACATACGTAAATCCTTAACCTGGTACTTCAGGTTTGTGATTCGCTCGATACCCATTCCGAATGCGTATCCTGTATATACCTTGCTGTCAATGCCGTTGGCTTCAAGAACGGCTGGATCAACCATACCACATCCTAAGATTTCTACCCATCCTGTGTGTTTGCAGAAAGAGCAACCTTTACCGCCGCAGATATTGCAACTGATATCCATCTCAGCAGAAGGTTCCGTGAACGGGAAATAAGAAGGACGCAGACGAATTTTGGTTTCCTTGCCGAACATTTCTTGAGCAAAGAGTAATAATACCTGCTTTAAGTCTGTGAATGATACGTTCTTATCAATGTATAGACCTTCTACCTGATGGAAGAAGCAGTGTGCACGTGCAGAAATAGCTTCGTTACGGTATACACGTCCCGGGCAGATAACACGAATAGGTGGTTGCTGACGTTCCATAACACGTGCCTGTACGGATGAAGTATGTGAACGGAGCACAATGTCCGGATGAGCCTCAACAAAGAATGTATCCTGCATGTCGCGGGCAGGATGATCATCTGCAAAATTCATAGATGAATAGACATGCCAGTCATCTTCAATTTCAGGTCCTTCGGCCAAGGTAAATCCCAAGCGTGAGAAAATATCTACGATTTCATTCTTTACAATGGTCAGAGGATGACGGGTACCCAATTTGACAGGATAGGCCGTGCGTGTCAAGTCTATGTCCTGTGAAGAGCAGTCCTGGGTTTCTATTGCATTTTTCAGAGCTGCTATTTTCTCCTGTGTGGCATTCTTCAATTCATTGAGCTTCATGCCAACCTCTTTTTTCTGTTCGGCTGCAACATTTCTGAAATCAGCCATTAAGGCATTGAGTATGCCTTTTTTGCTGAGATATTTGATACGTAATGCTTCAACTTCCTCTGCATTAGCAGCTTGCAGACCTTCAACTTCTTCGAGAAGTGCTTGTATTTTAGCTATCATAGTTTTGAATTATATTGTTCTTGTTGAAAACCTTGCAAAGGTAAACAATTATTGGTAATTTTTATAGCTTGTTTTAAAATAAAAGCGTATTTTTGCATCAATTTAATGGGACTATGTCCAACAGTTAGTATGAAGAGAAAAGTAATTGGGGGTATGTTATTGGTCATGGTGCTGATGTCCTGTGACCATAAGAAGTCCGGTTCTGAGTCTTATTTGACGGAGGAAGTACTTTCTGATTCTTCGTGGAATGACAGTGATGAGATGGTTCTGGAACCGGAAACAGAAATTGATGTTCTGCCGGAAAATGCAGACGAGTTGTTTGATGATTTCGTTTATGAATTTGCCCAAAGTAAGAAAATTCAGTTGGGCAGAGTCCGTTTTCCGTTACCTTTGGTACGAAGCAAGGGAGATACTTTGTGGGTGTCTCAGAAAGAATGGAAACATGACTATCTTTATTTAAAACAGGATTCCTATACGGTTTTCTTTAATAATATGTCCCAAATGGATCTTGAAAAACGGACAGATCTTAACCGTGTTCTTGTGGATCATATTAACTTGAAAGAAAAAAAATACAGAACTTACCATTTTGAACGTATAGGCGGGAAATGGATGTTGACACAGGAATCATTTCACGGACTGCAAGAATCACCGTTATATGATTTCTTGAACTTTTATAATCGTTTTGCAACGGATTCTGCCTATCAGTATGCTCATATTAATGAACCAATAAAGTATACGACAGCGGATCCTGATGATGATTTTTCAACCATAGAAGGTACATTAAGTCGCGAACAATGGGCTGCATTCGGTCCTTTCTTGCCACTTAATGATCTGACTAATGTTTGTTATGGACAGGTCTACAGGAATCCTTCCCGGATGATTCTGGTCAAGAAGGGAGTTGCTAATGGAATGATGGATATACTAACATTCCAGCGCGAGAGTGGAGAATGGAGATTGTCTGCTTATGAAAATTAAAAGGCGTATGTTGAAAAAGGAATATGAATGTTCTCTCTTGCATTATAATACATTTGGTATAGCTGCAAAGGCAGCGTGCATGATGACATATAGTGATGAAGATTCATTACGGGAAGCTCTTGATGTGATTGCTCAGGAGTTTCCTCATAAACCAGTGTTGCATATTGGGGGAGGAAGTAATCTGCTTTTCTTGTCGGATTTTGATGGGGTAGTACTTCATTCGGAAATAAAAGGTATCGAGGTAAAAACGAATACGGAAGACGAAGTATTGCTTAGAGTTGGTGCGGGTACGGTATGGGATGATTTTGTAGCCTATTGTGTATCTGCAGGATATTATGGTGTGGAGAACCTTTCGTTGATTCCCGGAGAGGTGGGCGCATCAGCCGTTCAAAATATCGGTGCCTATGGGGCAGAGGCCAAAGATGTCATTGTTTCAGTAGAGACCGTGTCTTTAAAGGATGGCAGTTCAAAAGTCTTTAAAAACGAAGAATGTGGATATGGTTATCGCTTGAGCCGTTTTAAAACAGACTGGAAAGGACAATATGCCGTGACTTACGTCTGGTTCCGTCTCTCACGCCGTTTTATTCCTAATATTGAGTATGGAGGCATACGTCGGGCTTTGAATGAAAATGGAATTGATATTGAACAGGTAACTGCAGATGATGTGCGTCGCACAGTTATAGCAATACGAAAAGAAAAACTTCCAGATCCTGCAGAGTGTGGTAACGCCGGAAGCTTTTTCATGAATCCGGTTGTGAGTCGTGAGGTGTACGAACGTCTCTCAGCACGTTATGAAGGAATGCCGTATTATCAAGTTTCGTCAGAGTTGATAAAGATACCGGCTGGTTGGCTGATAGAAAAATGTGGCTGGAAAGGACGTTCATTGGGGCATGCAGCTGTGCATGACCGTCAGGCTCTTGTTTTGGTCAATAAAGGAGGAGCCACGGGAGCAGACATAATGAATTTATGTGATGCAATCAGAAAGGATGTCAAATCTGAGTTTGATATTGATATATATCCTGAGGTTAATTTTATCGGTCAGTTATGATGAAAATAACTTTTTTAGGAACGGGAACCAGTACGGGAGTACCGCAGATTGGCTGTAAATGCAAGGTGTGTACAAGTACGGATTCCAAAGACAAACGTTTACGCAGTTCAGCTCTTATAGAAACTGCATCTGCACGTATCTTGATAGATTGTGGTCCCGATTTCAGACAACAGATCCTCAAGACAGCTTTCAAGCCGCTTGATGCCGTACTTTTGACGCACGAGCATTATGATCATGTTGGCGGTATAGATGATTTGCGTCCTTTCAGTGTATTTGGTGATGTGCCTTTGTATGCGCTCGAACGTACGGCATCACATTTGCGTCAGTCTTTGCCTTATTGTTTTGTAGAGAATAAGTATCCCGGTGTACCGCGTTTGGACCTTCGTACCATTATGCCACATGAGGAGTTCAAAATAGGTGATATTCAGATTTGTCCGATAGAAATTATGCATGCCCGTCTTCCTATTTTGGGATACCGGCTTAATAATATGGCTTATATTACGGATATGAAGACTATAGCCGATGAGGAACTGGCTTATCTTCAGGATCTGGATGTATTGATCGTTAACGGATTACGTCATGAGGAGCATTATTCTCACCAGACGATAGAGGAGGCATGTGATTTTGCCCGGCAGATTGGTGCCAGACAGACTTATTTGATTCATATGGGTCACCATATTGATCTGCATGAACACGAAGATGCCCGGCTGCCTGATCATGTACGTATGGCATACGATGGAATGGTCATTACCTGCTGATTCAAAAGGTTATAATTTTTAATTTTCTTCTTGCCTGATTTTCCAAAAGAAACGCCTCATGAAAAGTATGCCGGCTGTCGTAAGGGCAACAGGAAAGGCAAACCATATACCGGCTGTTCCCCAATGGAATATAAAACCGAATATATAGCTGAGAGGCAGTGATATGACGATGTAGCTGATGAAAGCATAACGCATCAGTGGTTTGACATCAGCTGTGGCACGTAAGGCATTGGCAAAGTTTATTTGTAGACCATCCCCTAACTGATAAAGAATAAATGGAATTATGAGAGTCATGACGATGGTATTGACCTCCTGATTTTGAGTGAACAGCCCTGTAATGTGTGGACTGAATGCGGTAATACATCCGGCAATGATAATTCCCGAAGTCAGAATGAGGGAGAATCCGGCCTTAGCACTGTAGCGTACATTCGTTATGTCTTTTACTCCATAAAAATGACTGATTCTGATTGCTACTGCAGCTCCAATTCCGTAGTAGATCATAAAGCACATGGATCCTACCATACACATGATTTGGTGTGCGGCAAGGGCTGCTGTACCGATCCAACCTTGCATCACTGCGGTAAGAGAGAATGAAGCGGTTTCCATGCCCATCTGTAGACCGAGAGGCCACCCCAGGCGGTGTAGGTTCTTGTTTGCTTCATTACCAGTTTTTGTAAAGAAACCTTTATGGTACTTCTTGAATTCTTTCATTTTTAAGAAGAACGCCGTCATTGCAATCAGAAGAAAAATTCTGGAAAGTAGCGTAGAAAGTCCGGCACCGAACAGACCAAGTTCAGGGAATGGCCCTATTCCATAGATTAAGAACCAGTTACCAATGATATTTAGGGTGTTGGCAGAAATGAGAATCCACATGGGGAGTTTGGTGTTTCCTATTCCGTCCGTGAACTGTTTGAACGCATTGAATAAGGTTTGGAATGGAATGGAAAGAACGACTATGAGATAATATGGGCGGATTTCTGGAAGTAATTCGTCTGGTTGTCCCATACTTCCAAGGAAAAAATACAGTATGGTCATCATCAGTAATAGCGTCAGTCCCATAATGCCGTTGACTATGAGTCCGGATCGTAAGGTTTGGCCGGCATTGTCATATTGCGACTTGGCATGGAAAGGTCCGACTACCGGAGTTAGTGCATAAGAGTAACCTAATGCAAAGATCAGTATCAGATTCATCAGGTTGTTGACAAATCCAGCTGCAGCTAAAGATTGTGTGCTGTATTGTCCCACCATAATTGTGTCTGCCAGTCCTTGAATGATGGATCCGAGTTGCCCTACAATAATGGGTAAACCTAAAGTCAGAAGAGCCTTAAAGTGTGGAATGTATGTGCTTAAGGATGTATGACGCATAAAATGATGATTTGGATAATAAAAAATCAGTATCTTCTTGGTTTGCGTTTGTACTGTTATACGCCCTTTTTCCAGAAACTTCGTCTCGGGCGTGAAAGGTAGTTCAATAGCGCATTGAGGTGCCAGAATGGAATTTTGACCAAATAAAGATATGCAGCTATACCAGGACGGATGATACCTGTCTTTTTGCAGATATGGTTAAGTAATATGGTGATATATATGACCAGAGCCAGAAAAGAAGCTGTGAAAATACCTGTTGCTATCCATTGCTGGCGGATAACGGAAAGAGCTACAGATCCGATACAGCAAAAAAGAGAAATGACAGGCATGCTCTGAATAAAGTTAAATTTCATTCTGTACATGAATGAATGCTTAAGATGTCTTCTGGTTTCCATATAGTTGACCAGTTTTTCTTTCCAGTTCCGTTTGTTTGGAATTTCCTGTTCAATGATAGCTTCATGCTGCAGTACAACCGCAGTATTGTTTATGGTGCTATGATAATTGGCCAGAATATCGCCTGATCCTTCAACAAGTTGGAAGTCGTCCGCAAATCCTTTATGAGACATGAAAAAACTTTTTCGGTATCCCATGTTGCAGATATCTCCACGATAAGCTTTATGATCAACAGCCCAAGTCAGATACATCAATTGCTGGAAAAAACGGAAAAAGGACATTCTTCTGACACGGTATAATGAGTCGCCTGCATAATCCGTATAACCCAATACAATCTGTTTTTCCTGTTTGAATGCAGCCGTCATAGTCTGTATCCAACGGGATGTCCGTGGACGACAGTCTGCTTTCGTCAGGAGAATGAGATCATAAAGGGCAGCTTTGACTCCTATGGTAATGGCCATTCGTTCTTCGCTGATGTAACGTGAACTGGTAGGTATAAATGAATGTCGTAAGTGGGGGTACCTGCTTTCCATTTCAGCCAATACATCTGCAGTATTGTCTGTAGAAGCCATGTCAATGACAATCACTTCATAACTTTCATGATCCTGTTCAAGAATTGCAGGCAAATTCCTACGCAGGGCATCTGCTTCATTGTGTGAGAGAACGATTACTGTTACGCTCTCATTAGCAGAGCTTTCCTTGATTTCCCGACATTGCTTTTTCTGAAACTTTCTGAGCTTGACGTAATATCGGCATATAAACAACTGTACTGCCCACGTCAGTAGGAAACAGACGTAGGCAGTATTATCGGAGAAAAATCGAATCAATGTATTCATCAATCAAAATCTTCTGTCACATATCCTTTTGGTAATTCACGGCAATTATATCCGGAAGCCATTATTTCACCGTATGCACCGGCTGACCTTAAAGCAATGAGGTCACCACGATGACAGCGGTTGAGATCGTATGCCTTTGCAAAAACATCGCTGGATTCACAAATTGGGCCTACGATGTCATAGGTTTCTTTTGGTTCGTTGCTACTCAGGTTTTCTATTTCGTGTAAAGCTTGATATAACGCTGGTCGTATCAGGTCTGTCATGCCGGCATCAACAATGGCAAATTGTTTGTATGTGGCCTGTTTCACATAGAGAACCCGCGTAATGAGATTACCGCACTGGCCGACTACGGCTCTACCAAGTTCAAAATGTAGTTGCTGTTCAGGACGCAGATGCAAGTGTTTACGATATGTATTGAAGTAGTCTTTGAAATCTGGGATAGGTACTTCGTTAGGATGTTGATAATCAATTCCCAGTCCGCCGCCTACATTTATATTTTTTACTTTGATGTGGTGTCTGTCAAGCTGGTCCTGCAGTTCGTTGACACGGTTACAGAGAGCTACAAAGTCTCCCATTTCAAGAATCTGTGAACCGATGTGGAAATGTAAACCGACAAACTCCACATTTGTCATTTTCTGTGCGATTTCGATTACCTTTTCCATGTCTTCCATGGCTATGCCGAATTTGTTTTCGGCCAGGCCAGTCGTAATGTTCGCATGAGTATGAGCACCGACATTAGGATTGATACGGAATGAAACTCGCGCTATTTTGCCTTTAGAGCCGGCCAGTTGGTTGATGACTTCCAGTTCAGGAATGCTTTCTACGTTAAAATAGGCGATATCGTTTTCTATGCCAAGGTTGATTTCCCAGTCACTTTTACCAACTCCTGCATACACAATCTGATCAGCTGGAAAACCAGCTTCAAGTGCAGCCTTGATTTCACCTCCGCTGACGCAATCTGCACCGAATCCAGCTTCACTTATGATTTTGAGAATCTTGGGATTGGCGTTGGCTTTGACAGCATAGTGCAGATGAAAATTGTCATTTTTCCCCATTTCCGTTTTTATGGTATCCAAAGTTTGGCGGAGTAATGAGGTGTCGTAATAATAAAACGGAGTTTTGACGGTTTCAAATTTTGCTATGAGATGTGAACAATTCATTGTGGAGACGTTCAAATTTAGTTTTTCGTTATCATTTATATCCTTATTCTCCTGCCATAAATGAAGGTTAGAGCTTCACAATGGCAGGAGATAGGGTATAAGTTTTTGCTTTGATTTAGTTGTGATTGAAAAGTGTATCGCTGAATGCCTGGAGCGCACGTTTCTTGTCTTCTTCTTTTACAAGGAAGGAAATATTATGTTTGCTTCCTCCATAAGAGATCATGCGAACAGGAATATTCTGCAAAGCCTGTGTAGCCAGACTTTCAAAACCGATATTGTCCCAAGACAGATCGCCGACAACACAAATGATACACATATTCTCATTGACTGTTACAGTACCGTATTTCATCAGGTCTGCTACAATATCTTTCAGATATGAAGTATTGTCAATGGTAACGGATACACCAACCTCTGAAGTTGTGACCATATCAATGCTGGTCTTATAGCTTTCAAATATTTCGAAAACCTTGCGCAAGAAACCATAAGCAAGAAGCATACGGCTGGATTGTATCTGGATGGATACGATATTATCCTTGGCTGCTACAGCTTTGATTTTACCGTGCTGGATTTCGTTGTTGATAATTGTACCGGGGGCTGACGGATCCATGGTGTTCAGCAAACGTACGGGTACGCCGGCAAATTTGGCCGGTTGGATACATGTAGGATGAAGAATTTTAGCACCGAAATAAGCCAGTTCGGCTGCTTCTTCAAAGTACAGCTGACGAACCGGATCGGTATGGTCTACAATACGCGGATCGTTATTGTGCATACCGTCTATATCAGTCCATATCTGAATTTCTTCGGATTGTATGGAAGCACCGATAAGGCAGGCCGTATAGTCAGAACCACCACGCAGCAGATTGTCTACTTCGCCATAAGCATTGCGGCATATAAAACCTTGAGTCAGATAAATTTCATAACCTGGATTTGCTGCAAGCTGTTCATGCAGTTTTTCCTTGATATAGTTGATGTCAGGTTCTGCATTTTTGTCTGTACGCATAAAGTCCAAAGCAGAGAGCAGGATGGTTTTCACGCCTGATTCTTTCAGGTAGTTGGTGACCATATTGGTGCTGATGATCTCTCCTTGTGCGAGAATGATTTTTTCTTCGAATGAAGTGAATATGATTTTGGTGAAGCTTCTCAGATAATTGAATTCTTCGCGCAGGAACTGTTCCGTTTTCTGACGGTATTCTTCTGTAGAATAAAGTTCCTTAATGTGTTGGAGATACTTCATCTCCAATTGATTGATGACATTGTTGGCGCCTTCCGGATTCTTTTTGTAAAGGTAGTCTGAAATTTCAACCAAAGTATTGGTTGTACCAGACATGGCAGAAAGTACAACAATTTTAGGCTGTCCGTCTTTAGTTATCAGTTGTGCCACATCTTTCATTCTTTGAGCGGAACCGACGGATGTTCCTCCGAATTTCATTACTTTCATATTATCTATCCTTTAAAATTATGTTCATTAGCTGTTTTCTTCTATTTTTTCAGTCTGGATAACGAGTTTGTCGTTAGGGGTACAGAATTCGTCTGTGCATTCTTCAACGAGACCGTTTGCACACCGGTATACGATACCCGGAAACTCTGTGATCAGGCTTTCGTTATGGGTGCTCATGATGACAGTGGTGCCATCTTTGCTGATTTCATGGAGCAACTGTGCTGCTTTTCTGCTGTTTTCCTTGTCCAGATTGCCTGTGGCTTCATCTGCAAGTATGACTTTAGGATGGTTCAGAATGGCTCTTGCTATGCATATACGTTGTTGTTCGCCTCCTGACAGTTCGAATGGCATCTGTTGTGATTTGTCAAGCAATCCGACCTGTTCCAGAACTTCATTTATTCGTTTTTGACGTTCTTTCTTTTTTTTCATTCCGGTGGCTTTCAGCACGAAATCCAAGTTATAGTATACATTCCGGTCCATTAGCAGCTGAAAATCCTGAAAGACTATGCCAAGTTGCTTACGCAACCCCGGCAGATGTCTGGATTTCAGTTTTCTGATATTGTAATCCAGAACTGTAGCTTCGCCTTGTTTGATATCGAGCTCGCCGTAGAAGGTTTTTAACAGTGATGACTTGCCGGTACCGACTTTTCCGATGAGATAGATGAATTCCCCTTCATCAGCATCGAAATTGATATTTTTCAGCACAGGGTAGGAGCCATAGGCAATGTCTACATTTTGGTAATGGATACGCATAGCTGAGAAAACGGTTTATATTAATGTTTTTTCCATCCAGGATTGTGACGTTGTTGAAGTTCGCTGGCCATATCTTCGATACGCATACCTTTGGCAGTAAGCAGTACAATGAGATGGTAGAGCATGTCCGATCCTTCATAGATGAGTCGTTCGTTGCTGCCGTTTACAGCTTCGATTACGGCTTCCAGAGCTTCTTCACCAACTTTTTGTGCCATGCGGTTAAGTCCATCCTTGAAAAGACTGGTCGTGTAGGAACCTTCTGGCATTTCCTGATATCTTTTTTCGATGAAATCCTGAAGTTCGCTTAAGAACAGAAGTGGATTGGCTTCATTCTTTTCACCCCAGCATGTGTCAGTACCAGTGTGGCAGACAGGGCCTGTTGGGTGAACCTGAATAAGTAAAGTATCTTGATCGCAGTCGTTCTGAATGGATACTACATTCAGAAAGTTACCGCTCTGTTCTCCTTTAGTCCAGAGACGTTCCTTCGTACGGCTGTAGAACGTAACCTTTCCAGTCTCAACCGTTTTTTCATAAGCTTCTTTATTCATGAATCCCAGCATCAGGACTTTTCTTGTGGTGGCATCCTGTATGATAGCTGGTACAAGACCGTTCATTTTATCAAAGTTAATTTCCATATTATGCTAAAGAATGATTATAATCGTCTGTTTGTTTCTATTTTATATTCTCACGTTAATACCTTCTTCTTTAAGGTAATGCTTCAGATCGCGGATAGGTATTTCCCCAAAGTGGAAAACGCTGGCAGCAAGAGCTGCATCACTTTTTCCGTAGAGGAATGTATTTTTAAAATCCTCCATTTTTCCAGCTCCGCCAGAGGCTATGACCGGAATGGTCAGCATATCTGCCAATTGTGCTAAAGCTTCATTGGCATATCCTTCTTTCACTCCATCATGATCCATGGACGTGAATAGAATTTCACCGGCACCTCTGTCGCAGACTTCTCGAGCCCAATCAAAAAGCTGACGGTCTGTTCGGATCCGTCCGCCATTAAGATAGCAGTACCATTCCTTTTCTATTTCCTTGGCGTCAATGGCAACTACACATACCTGTGAGCCGAAATGGCCGGCAATTTCATTTATCAGTTCGGGACGACGGATTGCTGCGGAGTTTATGCTGACTTTGTCTGCACCTGCATTAAGCAGACGTTCAACATCAGCCAATTCATTGATACCACCGCCAACCGTAAACGGGATAGAGATCTCGGCAGCTACGTGTTCCACCATTTCCGTGAAAGTCTTGCGGCCTTCGTGGCTGGCTGTGATATCCAGATAAACCAGTTCGTCAGCGCCTTCTTCGCTATAGCGTTTACCCAGTTCAACCGGGTCACCGGCTTGACGGAGGTTGACAAAATTAGTGCCTTTTACGGTTTGTCCGTTTTTAATATCAAGGCAGGGTATGATGCGTTTTGCTAGTGCCATAGTCTATTCTGTTTTTTCAGCCCATTCAGCCAGTTCATTCAATGAGATTCTTCCTTCGTATATAGCTTTGCCGAAAACAACGGCAGGAATGCCGGCATTATTCAGGGTCTTCAGATCATCAAGACAGCTGACACCGCCGCTTGCTATGAGCTTGCATTCCGGAAAATGCTGCATGATGTCTTTGTAAAGGTCAACAGCCGGCCCTTGAAGCATTCCGTCACGGCTTATTTCCGTGCACAAAATATGCTGTATGCCATTTTTGATATTTTCTGATAAGAACGGGATAAGTTCCCGGTTACTGTTTTCTTCCCAACCATTGATGGATATCTGTCCGTTTTTGGTATCAGCTCCCAATATGATATGGTCAGAACCATAGGATTCCAGCCATTTGAGAAAAAGATCAGGATTGGTTACAGCGACACTGCCCACGGTGACCAATGTCGCGCCACAATTGAAGGCGGTGCGGATATCATCGTCTGTTTTGATGCCTCCTCCGAAGTCAATGGTCAGCGGAGTGTGCGTTGCAATTCTTTCCAGAATTTTGTGGTTGACTATATGACTGGACCGCGCTCCGTCAAGATCGACGATGTGGAGGCGGCGAAATCCGTATGAAGCAAATTCCTGAGCTACGGACAGAGGATCTTCATTATAGATTTTCTGTGTAGAATAGTCTCCTTTCGTAAGTCGTACACATTTTCCTTCAATCAAATCAATGGCAGGAATCAGTTCTATCATAATTTTAAGTCTATAAAGTTTTGTAAGATACGTTCGCCTATGCTTCCGCTTTTTTCCGGATGGAACTGGGTAGCAAAGAAGTTATCCTTTTGCAAGGAAGCGCTGAATGGAACGATATAATTTGTTGTGGCTGTCGTGTAAGGCGTAACAGGAACATAGTAACTGTGAACGAAATAGACAAAATCCTTTTCGTTAAGATCCTGAAAAAGTGGACCGGACAGATTTTCCAAAGTATTCCATCCCATGTGCGGCACTTTGTCTTCATGGCGTGATGGCTGGAATTTCTTTACATCTGTATCAAATATACCCAGACAGTCCACATTTCCTTCTTCTGAGTGACGGCACATGAGTTGCTGTCCGATACATATACCTAAAACCGGTTGTTTCAGATTACGTATCAGGTCATCTAGGTGATGGTCGCGCAAGTAAGCCATGGTGCTTTTCGCTTCGCCCTGTCCGGGAAACAGCACGCGGTCGGCTTTCATGATGTCTTCTGCCGAGTCTGTCACTTCTGGAGTTATACCCAGACGTTTGACGGCATTGACAACCGAATAAATATTACCTGCATTATATTTGATAATAGCTACGTTCATTTTTATCGATATTATGTGATATTGTCAGTCTCATTTTATGGAGACGGCCACAAAGATACAAAAATATGTAGATATTAGGTATTATTTATCATTAAAATAAAGTTTCCGCTTACATTTCGTCTTGCTATTTAGACAATGGCAAAACAAAAGTATAATTTTATCACTTATTCTTTTTAAGGAAAAGGTGATGTGTGATTACGGGCGGAAGTTCTTCTTTATAATGGGTAACCATGACGAGGGTCTTATTATCCTTTGAACAGAATTCATTGATGATGTTTCTTACCAATTCTCTGTTACGGTCATCCAAACCGTGAAGAGGTTCATCAAGAATGAGTAGCTCCGGATCCTTCACAAATGCGCGTGCCAGGAGGCAAAGGCGTTGTTCGCCGCTCGAAAGTTTGAGAAACGTACGGTCTTTTAGATGTCCGATACCGAACAGGTCCATCCACCATTCACAAGTTTGCCGTTGTTCGGGTCTGGGATGAACATATAAGCCTACGGAATCATTCAGACCACTGGCGATGATATCAATGGCAGGAAGATCTTTCAGGTAGGCACGGTGCATTTCAGGACTGACATAACCTATATGTTTTTTGATTTCCCAAATGCTTTCGCCCGATCCTCTCTTATGACCGAAAAGTTCGATGTCACAAGCATAGCTTTGGGGATTGTCTGCGCATACCAGACTGAGAAGTGTCGATTTTCCTGCACCGTTTTCGCCGCTAAGAGCCCATTTTTCACCTTTACGGACAGTCCAATCCAAATCCTTGAGAATAGTTCTGTTGCCGTATTTGATATTGACCTTATTGAATTTCAGAATGCAGCCATCTTTGTCAGTTAGGTCGGGTATATCTGTTTTTTCCGGATATTGAAGCAGTTGTTTAATGCGTTCGCTTTCCGTTTCAGACAAGTGGGTTCCCGACAAAGTTGCCAGATAGGATTCGCGCGGCTGTTTATCACCGACTGTCAGGTCGTCAACAGGGATTACATGCGTAATAAAGTCAGGAATATCATTGGTTTTGGACAGGACCAGAATGACTTGCAGACCGGTTTCAGTCGTCAGGGTACGCAGTAATTCAGACAGCTGATTCCGGGTTTCAGCGTCCAGACCGATAAACGGATTGTCCATGATGAGAATACGTGGATCGGACAGCAGTGTTTTGGTCAGCTGGAATTTTCTGAGTTCTCCGCTGGAGAGCAGAATGATGTATTTGTCTAATAATGTTTCGAGATGAAACATTTTGTATAGTTTCTCCTTGAGTGTCAGTCTCCTGATATGTGCTGTCTCCTTCTCTTTTTCATTCAGAGTGTAGTAGTTGTTCTGGTCTACTTTCAGGAATGTTTCTTCAAGAATCTGTCCGGCAGTAGGCGTGTTTTCGTCAATGTCGTGTTGGTTCCAGCGTTGCTGATAATAGTATGAACTGTCGTTGTCACCGTATGAGTCTCGGAATGAGATATATTTGATGTTATCACTTACCATTTTCAGGGGTGATGGAGTAAAGTCATAACGGACTTCATTCATTAAGAGCGGGTATCTTCCGGTGATAATGTCTACGAGCCTTGATTTGCCGCCGGCATTAGGACCAACGATGGCAATTTGTTCGTCTGCAAGGATTTCCAGATTGACCGGCTGTTTCATACGGTAATCGGGATGCCGTGTGATACCATTGATTATTTCTATCGTTTTTTGCATGATAAGCTGAATTGTTATTTTAGACCTTTTATCTTGTCTGGATTTTTGCGGATGAAATCATTCCAGCCGTGATAGCGGACATTGGTTTCCGGCCGTCCCATTTGCAGGAAATGGCAGTATGCGGCAGCCAGTCCGTCTGTGGCATCCAGAAAGGGTAATATTGATTCATGAGGGATATGCAACATCCTGATCAGCATGTTGGCTACCTGTTCCTTGCTGGCCTGTCCGTTTCCGGTGATAGCCATCTTGATTTTAAGCGGGGCGTATTCCGTGATAGGGATATCCTTATGGATAGCAGCTGCTATGGCTACACCTTGAGCCCGGCCCAATTTTAGCATACTTTGTACATTCTTGCCGTAAAAGGGTGCTTCAATTGCCATTTCGTCTGGCAAATAGGCATTGATAATACCGGAAACTCTTTCATAGATGCGTCCGAGTTTTAGATAATGGTCGGTATATTTTCTCAGGTCGATGACGCCCATGGTGATCATTTCTGCCTTTCTTTGTGTCACTTTCAGGATGCCATATCCCATAATGGTGGTTCCGGGGTCAATGCCCAGGATGATTTTTTCATTTACGTTCTGGTCGGGCATGTCGTCTTATGATTCTTCAATGATTTCCAGTAGTGTGGCAAAACCGATGGCTTTATCTTTGAAGATCTTTTCCATCTCCTCATGTAATTCTTTACCCTGTTTGTTATACCATTGGTGAAGTATGGCGGAATTTTCCACTTCGAACTGGAGTGAAAAACATTCCGAGTCTGCGTCATGGTGAGAGAGAATCTTGCAAAGACGAGGTTTGGCAAATGCGCCGTATTCCATGATTTTCGGAATATAAAACTGATGAATCCAAATAACGAAATTTTTGGCTTCTTCAAAGTTGACCTGATAAGTGGTATTGTAAACTAACATAATTCTCTTTTTACTTAAAACTGAATTGCAAAGTTAAGAAAATCGCGCATTTTGTGCTAATAAAACCTATTTTTTCATGTAAATCTGACATTATTTGGAAAAACGCCCTAACTTTGCAAGAAAATTTTAAAATTCAGTTTCTTATGAAAAAGTTATTATTACTGTCTTTTTTAGTGTTGTTTGGTATTGTTTTTACTTATGCTCAGGACAAGGCTAAAGTTGCCGACATTAAATTTGAAACAACCACTCATGATTTCGGTGAAGTGTCAACAGACAAGCCTGTCGTGAAATGTGCCTTTGAGTTTACCAATGCAGGAACAGCTCCTTTGGTGATTAATCAGGCGATTGCTTCTTGTGGTTGTACAGTACCATCATATACAAAGCAGCCTGTCATGCCGGGAGAGAAAGGAAAGATAGAAGTAACTTTTAACGCTACAGGCCGTCCCGCAGATTATTTTAAAAAGAGTATTATCGTACGTACCAATGCCAAAGATGTACGTTTATATATCAAAGGTCGTATTGTAGAATCAAAGAAATAATCGTTTTTGCTTGATATGAAACAATCTGTAAAGGCTGTTTTCTTCGATATTGACGGGACACTGGTTTCATTCAATACCCATCAGATTCCTCAGTCCACTTTGAATGCAGTTTCCGAGTTGCGGCGCAAAGGTATAAAGGTATATATTGCTACTGGGCGTCCTTTGCAATTTATTGATAATTTGGGCGATTTGGAGTATGATGGAATGATTACCGTGACCGGTGCCCACTGTTTTACCCGTGAGGGACAGGTTATTTATCACCATCCGGTAATGGAAGATGATGTAAGGCGGATCGTAGATTTCCAAAAGAAAGAAGTCGGGGCTTATCCTATCATATTTGTGGCTGAAGATGAACTGTTTGTGACAGATATTAATGATGACGTAAGGTTTATCGCAGATTTGCTGAATATCAGATTGCCTCAGATCCGTCCGGCAGATTATGCTCTTGGCAAGCCTGTTTTGCAGATTATTTCTTTCTTTAAGTCAGATCGGGAAGACGGGTTGATGAAAGAGCTTATGCCTCATTGTGTTTCAATGCGTTGGCATCCTCTTTTTACTGATGTAATCGCTTCGGGTGTCAGCAAGAGTATTGGTATAGACAAGGTTCTTGCCTATGAGGGCATATCATTGGATGAGGCAATGGCTTTTGGTGACGGAGGCAATGACCTTTCGATGGTAAAGCATGTGCCGTTTGGTATAGCAATGGGCAATGCATGTGAAGAACTGAAAGCTGTGGCCAATTATGTGACAGATGATGTTGATCACGATGGTATAGCGAAAGCATTGCTGCATTATGGTTTAATCGATCATATTTAGTTCTTGCATCATTTTCAAATAGTAAGTTGCTTTTTTGCTAAGATTCATGGGATAGGCACGTGAGCTGGACGGCATTCTGTAATGACGGATTTCACGTCCTTTATAGCTGAAGGTGTGATATTCACCTATCTTTGGAGCGGGTGTATTCCAAGTGGAACAAAATGTTTCTGTTGCCTTTTGGCCTGTTGTAACGACTGCTTTACAGGAAGGAATCTGATCAAGAAGCAAAGCTAAATCCGTAGGGATGACTATTTCCAGAAATTTGTCAGAAGCATTGTCCTGAAGTCTTTTCACAGCGTAAGCAGTGTCGTAAAGGGCAATGCCTTTTTGTGTCAGCAAATCAATGATGGTTTCCTTTTTAAAACATTTGTTGGACGTGTCTACCAGATAGTCTTTGTCATGAAAGAACAATAATCCCATGATGCGCCACATATCGTTTATGAAATTGGGGTAGAAAAAATCCATGCACCAGCGCTTTTGAGGTGGAGGGAAGCTGCCGAGCATCAGTAACTGTGCACCTTGTGGTAAAAAGGGAGCAAGAGGATGATTTTCTGTCGCGATTTCTTCTGCGGGGTTATTAGTTTGATTCATTTCTGTATTCTTTTCGTTTATTGAAATTTAGTCCTATGTAAAAGTTGAGTGTGCCAAAAGTGTTGTTGATGGACAGTTTCCGGTGCCGGTAATTATAATTGTGTATGATGAGCGATAGGCCGGCAAAATATTTGGTGTTGTTCCATACGAGCCCCAGTCTGCCGATGACGTCAAAATTGAAATCATTGAGATGAATGGGAAAGAACGGATTTGTTACCTCTGTTCCCAAAGTGCTTTCATTTTCACTTTCTGAGATAGGATCAATGTGCGTGATTTTATATCCGATTGCCGGTGATATGGAAGCGCACAACAGAAAGTTACGCTTGAAAACCCAGTTATAGGCATAACCCACACTGAAACTGAGATCGGTATATTTTAATTTGTCAAACATGAACTCCGGGCTGAGCTGATATGTTTCGTCGTGGGTCAGTTCCTCCGGCAACCCTTTGTAATTGAAATCCAATTCATGCTGTGTACAAGACAGACCGACTTTCCATGTGCCGCAACTTTTTCTTTGCACGGTACTTTGTGCAAATGCAGCGGGATAAGAGAAGCGTTTGTGATTGAATACATAATATGCGTTGATTCCGGTTACTTTGACATTAATACCCTTGCAGCTCGTACCCTCCACACTTTCAGCCTCTTCACCGAAACCTGTGACTTTACGTAGCCGGAAATCATTGCCCGTGCGGCGGTATATAAGGTCGCATCCTAGCATGGCACTATACAAGCTTAATTCCAATTCCGTTTTTCTGGAATAGGCTCCTTGACCCAATGAAGCCACTTCGAAAGTATATCCAAGGAATATCCACCTCCATCCCAGATAGGGACCTATCTTGAATGCAGGTTTTGGTGAAAAGACCAGTTGCTGGTCACGTTCTCTGCTGTGTAGTTTGTAATTCTCAAAGCTGTTGGTATTCTGTATCATAAATGCCCAATTATATTTGTTGGGCGTGATATAGGTGGTGTCAATGGCATTAAAGGCCGTGACAAATCTTTTGAAAATATTGTTTTTTTGTGGCAATGGTGTTTCTTGTGCCAAAGGCTCTATCCGGATTGACGGACTACATGTTAATGTGTCCGGCAGTTGTTGAGCCTGTACATTTGAAACAACTAACAAGCTTCCTATGATAAGATAGCCTGCTCCTTTTATCATATTCTATTGATATATTATTATATTTTTCCAAGAATCTTGTCCATAACCCAGTTGACGGAAGTTGCGCTTATGCTGTCACAGGTACAGATGGCTTGCCGTTGCAGATGTTCTACAACGTTGTGGATGAGCGGCAGTTGTACGTGTTCCGGATTAGGTATATCGAATTCTTCCCGTCCACGTTCCGTATGCAGGGCTATGGGATCATAGGTATAGACTGAAAAACAGATTTGACCTCTGTCGCCAATGATTTCTATACGGTCCGTTTTGGCGGACTCATGCGCAACAAAGCACCACGAACCTGATCCGGGAAGTCCGTCAAAAAACTGGAAGCATGCACTTACGCTGTCTTCTGTGGCATAAAGTCCCCCCCGGTTGGTACAATAACCTTGTGCTTTTACAATAGGTCCGAATATTTCTTGAAGAAGATCCAGCTGATGGGGAGCAAGGTCATAAAAATAACCTCCTCCCGCAATATCGCGTTGTACGCGCCATGGCAGATCATGACTGTTATAATCCAGATCGCGTGGCGGCACGGCAAATCTTATTTGTACATTGATGACGTTGCCAATTTCGCCATTTTTGATCAGTTCCTTGACTTTTGAAAAGTAAGGAAGATAGCGTCTGTAATAGGCAACAAAGCAAGGGACACCTGTCTGTTCGGATATTCTGTTGATACGGGCACATTCTTCATAGCTTGCCGCCAACGGTTTTTCCACATAGACAGGTTTGCCTGCCTTCATGGCCATTATGGCAAATGTGGCGTGTGAAGATGGAGGAGTGGCAATATAGATGGCGTTGACATCCGGGTCGTCAATAAGCTCCTGGGCGTCTGTGTACCATTTGGGGATATGATGCCGTTCTGCATACGAACGTGCCTTTTCCTTATTCCGGCTCATGACTGCTTCAATTTTTGAACCGGACACAGCACAAAATGCGGGTCCGCTTTTTTTCTCTGTCACTTCACCGCATCCGATAAATCCCCATCTGATTATTCCATCTTCTTCCATAGTATGTGTATAAAAAATGTTATCTCAACGCAAATGTACAAAAAATATGGTACTTTTGCATCATATAACTGATAAATCAAGAAGTAAATTATGGAAGAAAATAACGAAAAACAGGCTCAGCTTTACGAAGTGCGCAGTTATTTGTCTTGTCTGAAACAGGGCATGCGTTTGCCGACCCAAAACATATTGTTGTTAATGAAATATTTATATCCTTCTTTTATAGCCTGGGGGATTACGGCCTGTTTGTGCGGATTGTTTTTCAATCAGCTTAGTGTCGCATTGGTACAATGGTGGAATGCGACAGAACCTGTGGTACTCAATTTGCCTTTTTTTGTTCTTTTGGGATTAGGCATTCTGATCCTTTTATCAGCCAGTTTGAATTTGGGACAATTAATGCATCTGATATCTCGTTATGGTGGAAGTGGTGTCCTGCCGGTAGTATCCGTAATGAAAGAGGGCAAGTCTGTTTTCGATATGTCCATCCGAGCTTTGACATGGATTGTCATCGGAGTGTTGCTTTCGGTAGCTGTGATCTTTGTTGCGTTTAAAGGGATAGGCATTCTGAATGTATGGACATGGGTTGTGCTGAGTCTTTTTATATTGGTATTCTGGGTACCTTACACGATGGTCGGATGGGATTATATGTTAGGTCATTCTGCATCATTCTTTTCCAGTCTTCGCAAGTTTAAGGAAGGCTATCAGTTTTGGGTTGCCTTTTTCATCCTGTTGCTTTGTGGCGGATTGGTAGCTGGTATTCTGACTGTGATAAGTTGGTTGCCGACAGGAGTGCTGGCTTATTCGGGATATCTTTCAGAGATGACGATTATGCAGGGGGATCCGACGGATTTACCGGCTTATATACCCGGACTTGTTGTCGTGTTCTTCGTTGTTTCTTTCTTGTTGGCCAGTTTGTTCCAATGGTTGTTGGTTTTTCCTTTGTCTTTTCTTTATGGTAATTTGGTGACCAGAAAAAAAGAGAAGGAAGCCTTTGAAGAGGAAAGCAAAAAGTTGGATGAGATTCCAGCAACGGTGGTTGGAACTTTTAGAAAATAATAAAGAATAATATAAAGGTGGAAATTTTTTTCCACCTTTATTTATAGTTCGCCCAGCACGAACATTCTCTAATCGGTGCAAGTCCGTAACACGCCCGATAGCGGGAAGTGTATAGCC
>OOCB01000469.1_pt1 | contig 65960 bp, 101 predicted proteins | sample 1671351 | NCBI WGS metagenome assembly OOCB01 (sample SAMN06348148, study PRJEB24527) | human gut metagenome | biome: human gut; feature: ankylosing spondylitis patient; material: feces | host: Homo sapiens | place: China | collected 2015-10 | reverse complement strand
GTTAAATTACTTGCGACAGATTCTATTCTCAAAAATGATCCTGATAAAGAATTTGATGAACTGCGCTTTGCTGTCGACGACGACGGAACAAATATTCTTGTAATCATTAATAAGGGTGAGATTACTGGTGCAGTTGACATTGACAATATGTATGAATTTGCTTCTTCACACTGCAATGATTTCAAGGATCTCCGCGATGATGAGGACATTGTTATCAATCGGGAGTGGATCCTTAACAAACTTGCCGAAGCAGAAAACGAATAGTATATTTGGTGGCTACACCCCCAAGCCCCTGTAGAATAAATAACGCCAGTACTGGATATCAAAAATCCCGCACCGGCGTTATTTATTAAAATATTTTGTTTTTTAATCTTCAACACTCTCTACTGAAACTTCTTTTTTCTTCCTACTTTTACCAGAAATCATCTTGTGTCCTGTATAAATAGCCATAATCATGCAAAGCAAAGAACTTGCTGCAAAGTACTTATGGCCTTCTTTTGATCCCTTATAACCTGTATAAAAAGTTCCAAGCATTGTAATCAGTGCACCGATAGACCAATATTTATGTGATTTCATTCAGATACCTCCTGCCGTTTTTCTTAATCATATACCTTTTAAAAGATATATACAAACTGGTATTTTGAATCAATCGACAAGCAGCTCGGATCTTCCACTATAAATTCATACCTTCAGCAAATAGGATATGGCAATAAAAATATATCCGGAGATTTCTCTTCCTACTGGATGCAGTCATCCTTAAAGATTTCACCAGTAGAACAAGTTGAACTTTTGAAAAATTTATATCGAAACAACTTCAACTTTACTCCTGCTAATATTCATGCCGTCAAAAATTCCATCCATCTTACCGCCTCTGAAAATGGAGAATTTATGGAAAAACCGGAACCGGACGAGTGAACGGGCAGGATATAAATGGCTGGTTTATAGGTTTTATAGAAAGCCAAAATAATACATACTTTTTCTCCACAAATATTCAAAGCGAACAACGTGCAACTGGTAGTAAAGCATCAGATGGTGCTTTATCTACTCGTATTGATTCGTCACATAAATATAAGCATCTTCCAACGTTGCAGGAATTGACATACACTCCAATTCTGGCTGTATTTCAGAAATCACTCTTAACTGCAATCCCCCCTCAACATACTGTTTAGATGTAATACGATACTTCTGTTCCACTTCTCTTGCTTTTCTCTCATCAGGTACTTTGCAAATCCAGATTTTCCCCTGTGCTTCTTCTGTCAAATTCTTCATAGAACCCGCATACAGAAATCGACCTTTATGCATAATTGCAAGCTGATTGCAGGTGGCAGCTAAGTCTTCTACCACATGAGTTGAAAACAAAACCGTTCTGTTTTCAGAAAAATCTACTAACAAATTGCGGATGCGAATACGTTCCTCCGGATCTAAACCGGTAGTTGGCTCATCCACAATTAAAAATTCCGGTTCATTTAAAAGCGCCTGCACCAATCCTACCCGTCGCTTCATACCGCCTGATAACTGCTTCATTTTCTTCTTACGATGTTCTATAAGACTGGTCTTTTTCAAATAATATTCTATCCGCTTTCTACATTCTGCTTTCGGAACACCTGCCAGATCTCCCATATACTCCAAACACTCCTGAACCGTCAAATTAGGATACAGTTCAATTTCCTGTGGTAAATACCCTATCTTTCTTTGGATTTTTTCATAGTTTCCTTCGCTATACAAAATTCCGTCTAATGTAACCATTCCGTTTGTAGGTTTAAGCACAGTGGTCAAAACTCTCATCAAAGTTGTCTTTCCCGCTCCATTTCTTCCTAGATACATACTGAGTTTTTTCTACTACTATCCCCTCGCTCAATATCGGTACTATAACTATAACCTTATCTGGGAATATCTGTACCTGTTCTAAGTGCTCTAAGAGGTACTCTACTTTTAATTTCTCATTACCATCTACATATCTGGCTACCTCCTCATCTATGTTAGCCAGCACCTTATCTATCTCTGCAATATCTCCAGAGTTAGCCTTATTCTTTTCTGTTTCTGCCTTAAGCTGGATGATCCTCTCATCTAACTCCTCTGCTTTTTTCTGGTATTCCTGTTTATTTAAGATCCCATCTAAGTAGGCATCCAGTAGCTTACTCTTTCTGGAGAGTTCACGCTGTAGATCTACCTCTGTATGCCCTCCATTTGCCTCTAGGAGCTGTTTTCTGAGCTTAGTAAGCCAATTTATCATATCCTGCTTTATTGTGTCTGTATTCGCCTGTAATCGCTCTGATACTACCCCCATTATCTCCATGAGGGAGTTATAAGAGATATTTTCATTATCACAGCCTAAAGGATTTATCTCTCCAGCTTTCCCCATCGTGCTATCTCTTTTTCTGGTTCTCCTGCCTTTAGTCTGCTTTGTACTGCATACCCAGTACTCATCCTTAGATACTCTCTGTTTCCTCCAGTAAGGAGCCCCACAGATACCACATATCAGCTTACCACTAAAAGAGTATCCGCTGGTTTTCTTGCCTCTCCTGTCGGATCCTGTGGCTATTACTCTCTCCTCATGGATTTTACAGATTAGATCCCACTCCTCCTGTGTGACTATCGGAGGGAGAGCGTTTTCTACATATACCCACTCCTCCTTAGGGAGTTTTATAGTTTGCTTACTCTCAAAATCGTGTCTTTCTTTGTTTATAATCATGGTACCTACATTTTTACAATCATATACAAATTTAGGTATATCCATAGGTTTCCACGGTTTCCCTACCGTGTTACGGTATCCAGCATCATTAAGCTCCTTAGCTATGAGGGTAGAGCCTTTTCTTGCCATAATTCCCTCACACATGAGCCTCCTTACCTTAGCCTGTTCTGGATTGATATAATATTTACCATCTTTTTTATCCCATCCATACACGTTACCGCTACCCTGTAAGGCTATCTCCTGCCCCTGTCTGGCTTTCTCTATTCTGTGATCGTGGTAGTTATGGAGTTTCTTACTAAGGTTTCTACTAAATTCCTCTGCTATGATCGCTCGTACACCAGTGATAAGAGCATCATCTGGGGAGTAAAATTTCCCATCCATGTACATAAACAGGAGCTTTCCTGTCTGTACTACCCTGTTAATAAAGAGGTACCAATCCAGAGTATTTCTCTGGAGCCTCTCTTGATCCTTGATTACTACAATATCAAATAGATCCTCATACAGATCCTCATAGAGCCTCTGGTAATCATCTCTGCCCTTTACCATTGTACCGCTCTTACTGCGATCAATATACTCTCCTACCAGTTTCCAGCCATGATCCTTAATACATCCTCTATTCTCCTCAATCTGGAGTTCTATAGCGTTTAGCTGTTCCTCCTCCGCTGTAGATACTCTGGCATAAAATACCGCTCTCATACCAATAGTATCTCTTATATCCGTTATTTTCCTGTATGCCATCCTGTTTACCCTCCTGTAATAGTCCTGTGAGCTCCTGTGTGCCTCATACAGCCACTTTTATATATTAGGTGTAGACTTCTTTACCCTCGATAAAATAGATGGCTTTATGATGCTGTTTTCAGTTCCTATCTATTATACACCCCTTATATACTAGATACAACTAAAAAATGAGGGCTACCAGCATTTTACAGCCAGTAGCCCTCTATATGAAAAAATATTAAGGAGTGCCTAAAGGATTAAGGTAACTTGATTACCTGTCCGATGTTAATAAGGTTTTTATTTTTGATACCATTGAGCTTAACCAGAGTATCTACAGTAGTTCCGTACTTTTTAGCGATCTTGCTAAGAGTATCTCCCTTAACTACTGTGTAGGTCTTAGCGGATCCTCCGCCTGTCTTACCAGAAATATCTCCAGCATTTACCCAGCCATATACAGTAGAGCCCTTACCAGAGATAGCCTGTAAATGATACGGATGTACCGCACCCTCAGCCTTGTTAGTTACCTTAGCCTGTCCTGCCTTACAACCGTATGCAACGCCACTAGCTGTAGAGCTGGTATAGTGGAGGCATCCTGTAAAGTTTACAATATCTCCAATATTGTAAGAGCCTCCTCCGTTACCAGATGGCTTAGGAGCCTCCTCTTTAGTAGCCTTAGAGCTGTACTTAGGAGTAACAAAGCCTCTGATATACTTACCGTTTACAGCAAGCTCTCTATAGCCTACAGCGTTACTCTTGTTACCCTCGATAACCTTAATAACGCCTCCAGATACAGATACTACAATACCGATATGATCCGCACTACCTGTATTATCTCCTACTCCGTTATCATCCCAATCATAGAGGATCATATCTCCAGCGGATGGAGTGTAAGCATCATTCTCTACCCAGATACCCATATTCTTAGCAAGCTGGATAAACTGATTACAGCTACACTCTCTAGGGATAATATCTGTAAGTCCTGCCTTAATACCTACAGCGGATGCAAAAGTAGCACACCACGCATCTGTATATTTTACAGCATAACTTCTAGGGAGTGGCTTACAAGCGTTATAAGTATCAATAATCTTTTTATGGGATCCGTCACTCTCTTTACAGCCTAACCAACCCCTAGCGATCTCAACAACCTTTGATCTGATTTCTTTCTCTGTCATAATAATACCTCCGATCTAAACACTTAAAAAGGAGAGCCCTGTAAAGGCTCTCCCTGTCTGTCTGATAAATATATTTACTGTGGAGCTGTATAGCTCTTTGCTCTGGCACTATCGCCTAATCCCTTTGTAGTCGGATCGTTCAGAGTGTTCCAAACCGATACCGCCACTAAAGAGAGTACATAAGGATTAGAGATAGCTCCTACAATGAGCTCCCCTACCTTACTCCATGTGGTAAGATCCTGTGCTGTAAGTCCTGCATACGCAAGCACAGGAGTTAAAATACTAAGTACAATCTGTACCCAGAATACAGGATTTTTTACTCTAACTTTTAAATTCATACTGTACCTCCTTGTGAGTTTGTTAATAGTTACTACGATACCTCAAAATGAGGTAAAGAGATAAATTGGATCCCCTCCTTATTTTAATCCTACAGAAACCGCTAAGTATCCTAAGATAAGTGTTACAAGCCCTGTTACAATAAGCCACTTGAATTTATCCCACTTATCCCCATCCTTACCCTCCAGCTTGTTAAGCCTCTCAACGGTTTCATTCAGATCCCCACGCATATACTTAACCTCAGTAGCCAGCTCCTTTATAGCTCCAATCATCTCACTATTGCTTTTGAGTATCTCATCATGCTCATTAAGTCGATTAGTGTTACTTTTTGCTCTCTGTTCTACCTCAGTAAGTCTGTGCTCGATGTTAATATCTGCATCTGTAGCCATATCCATAAGATCCTCCTTTCCGCCATAATAAAAGGGAGAGCATTTAGCTCTCCCCCTGTGGCTTACTCTGCAAGCTCTGGTAAATCAAGATCAATGAGGATCTGCTTAACCTGCTCTCTGATTACTGGCGGTACATCATTGATCGTCTTTTTGCCCTTTACAATAAGGGTAGCGTAAATTACTGCCATAGCTTTTACCTCCTTTCTGAGTATTGTTTTTAAGATAATATTGAGTAACATACTACTCATTATCTCCGTCTAAGATTTTTTGTACGGCTTTTCTGAGATCCTTTGGTATATTATCAATAGTCCTTAACCCTTTGCGGATCAAAGTAGCGTAAACCTGTGCCATAATCTTTCTCCTCCCTCTTAGTTAGCTGATAACCCTAACATCTGCTCATACACATCTGCTAAGGCTAACTGTAAATCTGTAGCCTGCTCCTCTAAGGAGCTGTTTTTCTCTGCCATGAGCTGGATGTACTCATCTTTCTCATAGATCTCCTGTGTTTCAATTTCAAACCCATCAAACCCAGAGCTAAGATCTCCCTCCTTAGCCTCCTCATGGATCTCTTTGATACCTGTATTTACATATACATGGTAATCATCAATCTCAAGAGGCTTTACGCTCTCCGCTGTAGTTCTTACGTTTGCAAATTTCTGCATTACCTTTTACCTCCTTTAAGTAATAATTGTGCATATACTCTACATTAGGCTCTACATATTTCTGGTATAGCCTAAAGCTATCACAATGCTGTAGCCAGCCCACATAGCTATTAAATGAGCACCACTCACTATAAGTAGGGCTCACATTGTTTTCTCTTTTACTGGAGATGCTAAGCATCCTACGCTTAAATGTTTTGCAAGTCGATTTTCTGAGTAAGGTATACTCTCCGAAAAATCTATAGCCTACAAAATCTACACCTCTTACCTTAGTAGGAAATACCTGCCAGTTATGCTTAAGCACCTGCTTAAGATTTACCGCCATAAACTCATCTAACTCTCTTTTGAGTTTGTGTAATTCCTCTTTACTGCTACCGAAAATAACCATATCATCCATGTATCTAAAGTAGTACTTAACGCCCTTAACCTCTTTGAGCCAGTGATCTACTACAGATAGATTAAAATTACCGTCATACTGGCTAACATAGTTTCCAATAGGAATACCTACGCCATCCACAAATTCTCTACCGTTATCGTCTATGATAATATTTACCGCCACACCTAGCCTCTGGAGGATCTCTATATTTTCCTCTGTGGCTGGACAAGTACTAATACTATCTATGATCTCATCCATTAACCAGATAAGCTCCTCATCCTTAAAGAGCTCTCTATACTTAGCCTTTAGTACATCGTGTACAATGCTGGGATAATATTTTCTTACATCCAGCTTTAAACAATACTTTGTAGCCTCTGGATCTGATACTAAAATACTGGGTATCCACTTCTCCGCCACTACTTTTCCATCTTTCTTAATCTTTTTCTTATACCCTCGTAATTGATTGATAATAGGCTGGATCCCTCTGTTAGGGATTGCACTATAGGTATCTTTTGTCATGGAATTAAGTAAGTAGGGCTCTATAACCTGTAAGATAGCCCATTGACATATACGGTCTGGATAGTACGGTAACTTATAAATCTCCCTCTCCTTATTACTCTCTTTCTTTGTAAAGATTTCATATTCTGAGGTATGATACCTGTGTTCTATTAGATTTTCCTGTAGCCTCTTTAGGTAATGATCCAGATCTTTCTCTATACACTTTACCTCTGCATACCACCCTTTACCTCTCTTTGCGTTCTTGTGGGCTTTTCTAAGATTATCCATATCACAAATCTTAGAAAATAAATCTCCAGTATCTTTCATGTGTTTTGGCACCCACCTTATCATAATTTTGTATGTGCATAAGAGGGAGCTAACTACCTGTTGTAGTACCCCTGTGCTATCGTTCACATAACAATCAGTTCTTAACTTGCTAGGCTAACATGGTTTACGGATCTCTCCGCACATAAGCACCCTCTTAGCTATTTTTTACCGCTCCTCATAGAGGAGTTTTATGTTTTGGCAAGAGCCACGGTAGCTAAATCTCACTTATATAAATAAGTGTCATGGTGTAACACACTTTTACTATTTTTCTTTTTATATGCACATATAGTAAGTGACTGCTGATATTCCGATTGCGATTAGAGGAGGTATTATTCAGATTAAGATACCATGCACCACATTTAGTACCATTATTCCATTTACCACCTAATTTAGTAACACGAAACGCCTTTTAGCTACCGACAAAAAGGGTAATAAAAAAGAGCTTTACAGCCCTCTCTATTACCCTCTTTGATTTCTTTATTTTGTTGAGTTTATGATGCTATTGTTATGCACTAATCTTTGTCTGAGGCACATACAGCAAGCGACCGCCGATACTCCGATGGCGATAAGAGGAGGTACTATACAGACTAAGATACCACGCACCACATAAAGCACCATCATTCCACCTACCACCCAATAGAGCAACACGAAAACCATCATTGTTATTCCAATAATAATCTCCTACTGGGAGGTTAGATGCACCGTTATGTTCCGCACAAAGGAAAAGATCTGGATGATCCTCATCGTATCCAAAACCACTAATATAGCCCTCTCCTGTGGCAATATTAAAATCTAAGGCTTTGTATCCATCGGCTGTAGTATCATCCTTACACTCTCCATAAGGCTTAACAAAAGCATTGTGTACTCCGCTTGCCTTATCGTTATAAATATTGATAGCATCCAGCCAAGTCCAGATATTACCCCAGAGGTTTTCCTCTCCTCTGTAAGATACTGAGCACTTACCATCTACTCCAGCGTTAGGATCAATACCAGATCCATTACCTAAACCAGAGGTAGCACCTGTTACTACAGCCATGTTAGTAGATCCATCGTCTGTAAAAGTACTTACACCCTGTCCGATAACGCTTTGAGCGTTCATAGAGGCATACTCTACTAAGATAAGCCACTGAGTAGCTGTAAGAGCGAAAATGTTATGAGATTTCCAGCCCTTACCTCTGTTAGTACAGAGCTTTCTTACGTTTGCTCTAGTGAGGTTCTGTGTAAGTCCACTGGCTGGCTTAGCACCTGCGATAGATGAGAGCATATCTGTAGCAAAATCCGCTACCTGCTCATCCGCCTTAAGGTATGCTCCAGCGGAGGTATCAAAGATAGATCCCTCAAAGGCTGAGAGGTAAATCTTATCCTGTAAGATACCGTTATCATCTAAGAAACCATCCACAGGCTTAAATCCTGCCTTAGGTGTAGGGCTGATATAAAATCTAGCCTTATCATATTTCTTACCTCTACCAGAGGAGGAAACGCTGGATTTTACAGGCACAACCTTAGTATAGAATAAAGGCTGTTCTACCATAGTCTGTACCTTAGTACCGCTAGGATATTCTGTAGTACCCTTTGTAATGGTAGCTGAGGTAGCTCCTGCCTCTGAGTAACCTGTTTCCCCTCTGTAGGCTACCATAACGCCCTCATTAGTAAGGTTACATCTCTTTCTACCGCCCCACGGAGTGAGCTTATCAAAATCTGCACCAGAGGTAAGATTTTCTGCTCCTGCTAATCTTGTAAATTTCTTATTTACAAAATCTACCTCTACTCCGTATACATCGGAGCTCTCATAGCCTACAAAGCTCTTAACATCGTCAATTTGCTCCTGTAAATTAACGATCTGGGCTACTGTGGCTCCAGCGGTAGGATCTACGTTTACCTTTACGCTAGAGGCATTAGATACCGCTGTTACAAGATCCACCATAAGGGAGCTTACACCGATACCATTAAATGGAGGCATATAATCCGCTGTAGCGGTACTCTCATCTGCTACTGAGATACTGTAGAGGATCTCTCCAGCCTGTGGATCATTTGCATAAAGTCCTAAGTTTCTTACATAATAACCCTGCCCTAAGGTCTGATTAGAAAAACTAGCGGATACTGTAACATTAGATCCATTCTTTCTCACTACAGAGGCTACCTTTTCCTCCTGTTTGATAGTACCGATACCTGTCATACTTGCCAGATCTCCAGATAACTTAGTATCGGATACCTTGATCTTAGTAAACTCCAGCTTAGTAGTACCTGCTACCACTTTTGCTAAGAGTTCCTGTCCTTTTTTTGTGATTACTGCACTCCTAAAAGCACCCATTTTATCACACTCCTTTTCTTTAATTTATTGTAATAACTGTAGCTGTGTTTACAGGGCTTGCTACAGTAGTATTACCGCTGTTAGTTGCTTTGCTGTTAATATCGTGGGTAATGATTTTTGTAAACGCCATTCCAACGCCTACTCCCTCATAATGAGGGCTTTCTACCTCATCCTTTACAGCTATATCCATTGTGATAGCTCCAGAGGAGCCTCCTGTAGATAATGCCTGTGCTACACTGAGATCTGAGCTCTGATTTACAGTACTCTTTATATCGTGAGTGATAATGTGAGTACCAGCTCTGCCTAAGCCTACACCGTAGTACATAGGGCTCTCTGTAGCTACATTAGGGTTAATATCGTTTGTGATCTGATACCTCATAGCCACACAGGATACTACCGCCACACTAAAAGGAGTTGTATTTCCCTCCTCCAGAGTGTTTTTAAGATCCAACACCAGATTACAGGGGATCATATCTTGCAAAATAGAGGAGATCGTATCAAACGCCCCCTCTATTCCTAAATGAGTTATAACCTCTACAAAATAATTTTTATAATCTGGATTAACGCTAAAGTTATCATCCCCACAGATACTAATAAGCCTGTTATAAAGCTCTTTCTCCGTATAAGGTACTTTATCATTCCACTTAACCAGCACATTAAAACGCCTTGTTTCTAGGCTGGCTCCTGCCTCTGGGTAAATACCCATCATATCCTCAAAACGCTTAATACCGTACTCATCCGCTGTTTCAATAAACATATTGTTAAGAGTACGCTCAATCTGTTCTAGGATGTACTTAAGCTCTGGCGTTTCCGCCTTTGCTATCTCCTTAAACTCTTTAAGCTGTCGGAGTACAGGCATCCAATATCCTAATAGATCAATCTCTCTAGCCAATATAAACACCTCCTAACAGAGGTATCTCCTCCTGTGCTAAGGCTAAGTTACTGGCTACATCGTTTAGCTGTGTATCCGCCACATCTAAAATCCCATCCAGATTAAGGAGCCTGTTTTCTATCTGAGAGATACGCACTACTAAGTTACCTTTCTCCCAGTTCTTACGCATTTCTAAGAAATACGCCTCCAGAGTTTCCTCCGCCTTAGGTTTTACCTGTGACCACTGGTAGCCATCATTTAGAGTTATTCTGGATTTTATGTTTACTGTCTTACCCACAGCGGATACTACTGTTACGGTATGACCTATAGGAGCTATGCCACTACCTGTACCCTGTGGATCTGGATCTATAGCCTCCTGCACCGCTTTTACCAGTGTGCTAGATGCTACTCCTAAATCACTATTGATAATGATTAACTTAACAGTGCCTCCTCCATTCCACACAGGGATAACCACTGTACCGCCTACACCATCCAGAGCATCGGTTTTCTCTACATAATCCTGCTTATTACCGCCAAAAGGGTTACTATCAAAGGAGTTAAGGTATCGTGTCCTTAGAGCCTCTGTATCCTCCTCATCCTCCGCTGGGATAAGGAGCTCTGTAAGCTCTCCAGTAAGATCCTTATCAATGTACTCAATGGAGCTAAGCTCTCCAAAAAACTTATTACCATTAGTACCCTCTGTTTCACACTCCATCTGGTAATAAAAATAGCCATCGGCACTCTCTATAAATGCTGTGGCTACATAGTTAAGCTCATTCAGATTAAATCTGGATCCTATAGGGATCTCCATATTAAATTTACCCTTTAGAGTAGCCTTAGTAGCCTCATAAGGGATAATACCTCTTTCCTTACATCGGAGGATTAGAAACTCTCTTACTGCGGTATCTGCATACCCATTATTTACGATATTACCTAGCTGGATATATACATCTGCGTGCTCTGCTGATACAGGGGCTATAGCGTTCATAATAACGGAGCCCTCACGCTTATCTACATCACTTGCCACCCTCGCTAGGGATCTATCTAATATATTTTCGTATGTCTGATCCTCATACATCCATTTCCACCTCCTTACTACCTACATCTGTTACCAGAGTAAATTTTATGTGGAGTACATCTTTAATCTGGGATACCTCCAGATCTTGTACTCCTGTTATATGCTCATTCTCAAATAAGCACTCCTCCATATACCGCCTTACCTCACTATTAAGGTACTCATCACTGTAGCTATATCCGATGAGATCATAAACCTCATCCCCATAACCCCAGCTATATATAATCCAGCGGTATCTCTTAGCCTTAAGAGCTAAGTAAGCCCACACACAAAGAGCATCTACACCAGTTACAATCCTCCCTGTGAGTGTGCCTTTTTCAAAGTCGATCTCATACTCACGGATAGAGGAGGCTGTTACCTCTTGATCCGCTAGAGTAAGATCCTCTGTTGTTGCAAAAGGAAATAAACTCATTTACGCCTCCACCACCCTTGCTATGATTACATACTTGTTATTATCATTAAGTTTCTGTACCAGCACCATATCCCCAGCTTTAAGCCCATCGGTATAGGTTATCTGGCTCTGTTTCCATGCCCTAGTATCTGGATCTGGGTTATCCTTACTGGCAAAACCGTTACTCTGTGTAGTATCCACAGATACTCCAGATACATAAGGTACTTTTATTTGTCTGGTATACCCTGCTACTAAATAATCTGCTATATACAGATCCTCAGCATTGAGTACCAGATCATCTATCTTTACGCTGTTAGAGCTTTGCATTATTCCTAGCTGGGCTAAGGTAGGATTATCTTTAGCTCCCTGTGATCGCATCATCTCTAGCACTTCTGCATATTGATGATCGTTTTTCATGTTATCCCCAGTACCAGCCATGCTATCCCTCCTTAGTATCCATCATTTGTTTTAGAGTTACTGTTAAGCTCATGGTAGCTACTCCATTTTGCCATGTGTGAGTATCTGCATCTATCCACACTACACCGCTGAGCCCTGTAGAGCTATCTCTCACTACCGCCCCTGCTCCTGTTACTGCCTCATTGAGGTTTACACACTCCAGAGTAAAGGTTTTCTCAACCGTCTTAAACATACTCTTAGCTGTGGTAGTAGCATCCTTGCCCTCCTCTTTAGTGTAAGTCTGCTGGAATATACCGTACTTTTTCACATCTGCATCATTTTGTACTACTCCCTGTGGTTTACCCTCTCCGTCATAAATACGAACCTTATTAACCATGTTAGTAATGCTCTCTTTATAGTTTGAGCTGGTAATATTGCTATCCTCTGTGATCTCAATACTGCATACCACCTTACCCATTTCCTCTACATTGAGGTAGCCTTTTTTAGCTACCACCCTGTAGCTTACTCCGTTCTGTTGATATGCCTGTGTATAGGCTCTCATAATAATCTCATAGATAGATACATTCTGTACTATGAGTTTCTGTGTTAGCCCTGTCTGAGCTAAGGAGCCTACAGGGATCTCCATATCATCACACACCATCTGAGTTATCGCCTCCGCCGTTTTAGAGCTAAAATTGTAAGTGGCGTTACTCTTGATGGTATAGAAAAGAAGATCATAACAGGTATAAGTAACTGTACCTGTGGTACTGCTTGCCTCCCTCTCTACTACATAGCCTCTAAAAAGCTCTGTTTTTCCATCATCCTCAAATAGATAAACAGGATCCGCTAAGTTGATGGTAAGAGGAGTAATATTTTTATCTAATGGAGCGTTTACAATGTGTAGCTCTAACTTTCTGGCTACCTCTGTTTTACTACCGCCCCAGCTCATAGAGGATACATACTCTGTTATGTCTGTATTCTTATGCACTACTATCACTCTTTACCACCTCCTAAGGGATCGTTAATACTTGATTAGGATAGATAAGATTAGGATTTTTTATCTTATCCCTGTTAGCATTATAGATCTTAGTGTACTGAGCTCCACTACCGTAAAACTGTTTAGCTATTTTCCAGAGGCAATCTCCACGCTTTACCGTGTAGGTTCTGGCTGTATTAGTAGCCTGTGGCTTTGTAGCCCTTACTGTAGGCTTTACAGTAGCTATAGTAACGGTAGCTCTCTTTGTCTTTATCTTTTTGTACTCCTTTAGATTACAGGTATAATAAATATCTCCTGTAGCATCCTGCTCTCCCCACACAAAGCTCTCTACTGTAGCCTCCATGTTAAGAGTACCTGTAATGATAACCCTAATAGGAGTACCAGACTTTCTCCAGCTCTCAATCTTCTCTACATAAGTTAAGGGCTGTTTACGCCCTGCATTATTACTAAAGTTATAATCTTTTGCTGGAAAAAAAGACTTAAGAGAAATTTCTCTTAAGCCTGTATTTCCGATAAGGTTTACATCTCCCACCTGTATTACATTGACAACCGTATTTTTATGAGCTACGGACACCGTGTAATCAGAGGGCTTAACTGGGAGTTGAAACTTATCGCTATTCTGTTGTAACCAAAATTCCATTAAGTATCCTCCTCCCTGTTAAGGCATATTAGGTAACAACTTTTTGAATTTTGCTACCATATCAGAAACAACCTTATCTGTATCTGCCTCTTTCTCAATGATTACCGTATCCGCCAATTTTTCAATCGTTACGGATCCGATACCACCACTCTTAGGTAGATCTTTATCCTGTGGATTTCCTGTACCGCCTGTACCTCCTGTATCATCCTGTGGATCTGGATCTCTGTCTATAGGCTTAACATCCGTTAGCTGTACACCTCTGGTACTCATAGCCCTATCATATTGATCCGCTTGATTTCTGGTTAAGATTTTCTCTCCTTGATGGAGGATAGCTGGGTAATTATCGTATGGTACACGATCCTTACCATAGGCAAAACCTAAAGCACTCTTAACCTTTCCTCCGATACCTCCTACAAACTCCTTAGCCTTGCTAATCGCTCCACCGATCTTATCTACAAAACCGCTAATAGCATCTATCGCTCCGCTTATTACACTTGTTACGGTTCCTATCGCTGTAGATACAGCACTGGAGATACCACCGAAGATAGTAGATACCGCATCAAATAAGCCTTGAAATACACTCTTAATGGTTTCTACGATAGTGGTAATCGTAGAGCTTGCACTGTCGAAAAATCCACAGATACTACCCCAGATCTGAGAGATATATGGAGCTAAGAAATTGAATACCGTTTCAATTCCTGTAAGAAGTCCATCCACTACAGTAAGGATCACATCTACTACTGCACTGATTATAGGGGCTAAAGTCTGCCATACAGTAGATACTACTGTTACTACTACAGATACAATAGTTTGGAATAATCCCATGTGATTTCCGATCACTGTAAGTACTTGCTGGATCACATTTCCTACAAAAGTGAAAATAGAGCTAAGTGTAGGCATTATAGCTACAATCGCACCTACCACTACTGTAATGATCTGTTGGATCACTGGCATAGCTGTTACGATGATATTAGTAATAGTCTGGATCACTGGCACGATATAAGGAATGATCTGAGATACACCGCTCATAATCGTACTAATTACCTGCCCTACTACAGGAGCTATCTGTTGTACCGCTGAGATAATCGGAGGGATGATAGGTAAGATCGTATTGATCGCCTGTACTATTCCATCCTTAAGCCCAGAGAACATACTAGCAATACCGCCACCGTCTACCTTTACATTAAAAAGCTGATCGAAAATAGCTTGCAATGCTCCAGTATCAATACCGATATTACCCAGCCCTGTAAAGATTGCATCCTTGATAGATGTAAGGAGTGGTAATACATTTTCCTTAATCTGAGGAGCTACCTTTTCTACCGCTGTTCCTATTGCTGTAGGCAAGTTGCTAAAAATCGTCTGGAGCATCGGTATAAAGTTACCAAAGAAAAAAGTACTTGCACTCTCTACCAGCTCTCCCATACTTCTAGCTACTGCCTCTCCATCCCCTATAGATAAATTACCTAAGAGGTTAGTAACTGAGGCTTTCATCATCGCAAAAGATCCGCTAAAGGTCTGCTCTGCCTCTCTTGCTGTGGTTCCTGTGATATTTAATTTATCCTGTATTACTCCGATGGCTGTATATACATCCGCTAAGTTGTTTATATCGTACTTAGTACCAGTGATAGCCTGTGCATCCTTAAGGAGCCTATCCATCTCCTCCTTAGTACCACCATAACCCAGCTTAAGGTTATCCAGCATCGTGTAATTTTGCTTTGCAAAGCCTTGATAAGCGTTCTGGATGGATCCCATATCAGTACCCATCTTGTTAGCGTTATCCGCCATATCTATCATAGCTTTGTTAGCAATCTCAGCGGATTTATTTGTATCTCCTGCACACGCACTCAAAAGAGAGGCACTAAATGAGGTAACATTTTCCATATACTCATTAGCGGATAAGCCTGTAGTTTTATATGCTTGATTAGCATACTGTAACATCTTATCTACCGCTGAGGTATCTGTACTACCATCGCTATTAGTCTTTGTGTACAGTGTTTCCACACCGCCTATACTTTGCTGTAGTTTAGCTCCCTCTCCTAAGGATTTACCCATAAGAGCTGTAGCTCCTGCTCCTGCAATTCCTACAGCGATTGTTACGCCTTTTGCAAGGCTCTTAAGTGTACTACCGATCTTACCAAGTACAGCACTAGCTCCATCCTTTACAGCTACCATAGCCTTTACAGACATATTACCGATGGATTTTAAGCTACTGCCTATACCGTGGAGGATCTTACTCGCACCGTCTTTTACTGCTATAAAAGGTTTTGCTACCGTCTTTCCTACGGATTTCAGTACACCACCTACCTTACCTAGAGGAGCACTTACTTTATCCCTCAAAGTAACAAAAGGCTTAGCTACTGTTTTCCCTACGGATTTTAGGGAGTTTCTAACCTTTGTGATCCCACTTGTGGCTTTATCCCTAACAGAAATAAAAGGCTTAGCCACCAGCTTTCCTACTGTTCGTACACCTACCCTTATTTTATTTAGTCCAGATGTAGCTCTATCGTGGATCCCTACCGCTACAGAGGTAACTTTATCTCGTAGCCCACCTAAGGTATTTTTGATTTTAGCTAAGCCCTGTGAGGCTAGATCTCTGATTTTTACAATAGGAGTAAAAGTAGTGGCTATCTCTTTAAGCCTCTGCTTAATCTTGCCTACTGTACTAACCGTGAGATCCTTTAGCTTAATCACTGGAGAGAATACCTTTTTAGTAAGATCCTTGATCCTCTGGGTTATTCTCTCTACCTTTTCTGTAGCTTGATCGTCTACCTCTGCTCTGGTTAATGCTCTCACATTCCCCAGCCTATGCACTCTACTCTCTACCTCGCTGATAGTAGGAGAGGCATTATCCTCTACCTCCACCTCTGGAGTAGCTGTGGTAGTATTGACGGTATCTAAGGTATCCTGTATAGCACCAATAACCCCAGAGGCGTTATCCTGTAAGGATACCTCTGGGGATACTGTTGTATTGCCTACACTATTTACAGTTTGTCTAACGCTCTCTACTACTCCAGAGGCGTTATCCGTAGCATTGATAGTAGCATTAACCCTTGTACGCCCCATCTGTTGCATACTCGCATTAGTTTTATCTATCTGCTCCGAAAATTCACGCTGTAAACCTAGATTTTTCTTAAGGGTAGCATACATATTATCTTTTAAATAAAGTTTTGCACCAAACTCTACCGCCATATATGCCACCTCCTCTATGTGAGTAGATTGATATTGTACATAACACTATTACTCTTATTTGCCCTCTCTAGCTCTTTGTTATTATCATCTATTTCCTGCTCATAAAAAGCCTGTAATACTAAGAGCTCTCCTCTAGGCAATTTATAAAATACAGATGGGAGTACTCTACCGTGTTTCCAGTAGTAATACATCATCTGGGTAAGCCCATCTGTACTTATGAGTTTTTTACTTCTTTAACCGCATTATCTCCGAAACCTGCCAGCTCAGAGATCTCTCCGTAAATCTTAGCGATCTCTCCAGAAAGTAAGATCGCTCTTACCAGATCCTTAGGAGTAGATACCTTAAACTTACTCATAAGCTCCTTATTTTTGAACATCGGAGCACCTGTAGCATCTACTACGCCCTCGATTACTGTAAAGAGCTGGAGCTGGGTAATATCAATATCTGCATCCTTGCCCTTTACATCAATGCTCATATCCTGTATCTCCTCAAACTTAGCTGGAGTAATTGCCTTAATAGTGAGGATAAACGGAGCACCGTATACCTGTGATAATCTGGTAATCTCTACCTCCTTAGTAGGGAGCTTAATTTCTCCTACATCAGATCCTAAGAGGAGATCTAAGATATTAACCGCCTCTTTCTTTTTTGTTTCCTCTGCCTGTACTGCCTCTACATTTACATTCTTTGTAGCCATTGTTATAGCCCTCCTTAATTTTTCATATAATAAAAATAAGGGGAGGTTTTACCCTCCCCAACCTGCACTCTTATAACTCTTACTGAGGAGTAATCTGATCTAAGTACTCGTAACCTGTAAAGGTAAACGGAGCCTCTGTTTCAAGAGGTTTCTGAGCCTCCCAATCAAAGAGAGTAAGATCATCCATCTGTACTCCTGTGATAGATACACGCTCTGCACCGTAAGCATCTGGATCCGCTAACTTACTGATAAGCGTAAAGCGTACATCCTGCTTATTTCTAACCATGTTAGCTACCTTAATAGCCATTCTGGAATTTACCTTGTGCATAGTAAGAGATCCTGTACCCTTACATCCGACAACTTTGTTATCAGTGAAGAAAGTACCGCACTGTTTAATCTCCTCTTTTGTAAACTCTACCTTTGCCTGTGCCTTATAACACTCTCCTACATAATCTCCGTCTAACCAGAGCTCTCCAAAGGTACCGTTACAAATTCGCTTTGTTTCTACTGCCATCTGTAATTACCTCCTTAATCCTTATTGATGAAAATATCTACATCCTCGATAGCATCTAAGATAGAGATAGTACCCTTAAGGAATACATGAGAGCCTGTATTAGCCTCCTTAATAGCCTGCTCATCCATCTCAGAGGTATCTACTCCGATACTCTCTAAGTACTGTTTCTGCTTAGCTACATTTATCTCCATAGTAGAGCTATCAGCCTTAAGCCAGCCCTTACCGCCCTCTGTAGCCTCCAGCCCTCTAAGGTAGCCCTTGATAGCTGTAATCAGTAAGCACTTATTATCATAAGAGTTACTGTAGTTACCGATGTAGCTCTTGTTAATAGTGCTGTAAATATCTCCCTCAATCTGATCCTGTATAGCATTGATCTTGATTTTCTGGAGATCTGCTGTTTCTACCTCTGTAACTGTAGTGAGGGAGTTTACACCTCTGGCAATTACAACACGCTCTCCATCGTTATATAGAGTGAGCTTACCAGCATCAATAGCGGTATCTACTTCCTCATCACTATCTACCAGAGGGATAGCTGTTACCTCAGTAAGAGGCTTATAGGTAGCGGATACTCTAAGATCTAAGCCAGCTAACAAGCCAGCAATTCTACTACAGTACTCCGCCTCTGTGTACTGCTTTTCTCCTACCTCGATCTTATCTGTAGCGGAGCTGTTTACTACCTCAAAGTTAATAACGCCCCTGCTATCTCCAGCGGTCTTAGGGAGTACTGCTACAGGTCTGCGTACAGAGTTCTTTCTGATACCCTTAACCCATGTAGCCAGCTTAGTAGCCTCCTCTGTGGTAAGATCTGGAGCTCCTACAATGTAATTTACTTTCTGTGTAGCAAAATACTTTGTAGCCTCATCGTAACTCTCTGCTGTTGTATCCATCGTGTAGATAATTACCTTAGATGGAGAGCCGATAAACGCTCTCTCAATATAAGCGGTATTCTCTGCACTAAAAGCACTATCTCCAGTAGGGATCTCATCCACACTACGGAGCACCATAGCTCCCTTGTTTTTGGCATCCTTAAGCATAATACCTACAATGCCTGTAGATCCGTTCTGGATGGCTGTTACTGCCTTTTTGGAAAACTCAATAATAATATCTGGTAATCCCATTCTGTTTAACCTCCTATCCGTTTGTTACTGTCTTTGTTTCAATATCCACATCTCCGATAAGCTCATAGTTATCCTCTACAGGTACATCCTCTGTAAAGTTGAGAGTAATTTTTACATACAAAGCACCCTCACTAACCCTCACATCATCGGAGTAATTTTCTATCTTTGCATATCTAGGTTTTTCCTTTACTCCAGCTAAAGGGATCACAGGTACAACCCTCTTAAGGAGAAAAAGCCTTTTAAGCTCCTCCTTTACCTCATAGAGCTTTTCCGCTACCACTTGATTAGCCTCATTCCTTTTTGCAAAGTAAACGATCTGAAATATCGGATCATCCTCATACACATTGATATTTTTTAGCTTGCTACTGCCTGTAGCCAGCGTTACATAAAAGCTGTTACGCTCAAAGTTATTAGGAACCTCCTCTATATGCACTGGCACCCCAGAATAAGCGGAGGCTATAACCCTGCATACGCTATTAAGCAATCTCATAAGCTACCTCCCTCTATCTCTCTGCCTATTTGCTGTAAAAAGCTCTCTACCAGCCTGTTAAGTCTGGGCTTAGCATCCTGCATACCTTTTTCCATAAAAAAAGAGCCATTTACATAGCTCTCTTTTAACATGATCCCTTTTTGGTTCCTGTTTTTAAGGTATTTAGCTTTTCCGCCTACACTCAGCTTATCCGCTGGTAAAAATCTCTTATGCTGTACATGACCGTCATTTACATACAGAGCATACTCTACATTAGTTCCCACCTCTACAAAATCGTGAGGTATCCCCTCTCCGAAAATGATAATACTATCTACTAACCGTGAGGTATCTACTGGCACATGAGGTATAACCTCGCCATGATAGATATTAGCCATCCTCTGGAGGAGGATCTTTTTCTTATCCGCCCATTTATCCACAAACTTACTAAAGTTCTCTACAAAATCATCCCAGCCCTCGATAGTAAAGCCCTCCACTATACCTCCTCCTCACTGAGGAGCGACACAATGAGCTGAGTACGCTTTTTATAAGGCTTATCTGCAATAGCCTTAAACTCCGTACTCATAATAGGCTTATCGTACTCATCCAGCTCATAGATATATAAAATATCTCCCCTTTTGATAGGAGCCTCTGGATCTGTGTAGAGTGTAAGATCTGTGGTATTCTTTTTCTGTGGCTGGAGCTGTGCTGTGGTAGTACTACTCTCTGCGGTATGGCACTCATAAGTACCAACCTCTACAAAAGTTTTATTAGGGCGATTAAACTCTCCTAAAGTTGAGGAGTATCTTTTTACTACCACTTGCTTATCATAGAGAAACTGCATACTTTAGCCCTCCTTATATCCGCCTACTGGATCATCCAGCGTATAGGATCTAGGGAATAGCTGGCGGTATGGGTACAGCTTTTTCTCTACTGATACAGGTAATGGATCATCAAAGGTTACACTCTCATCCGCTAAGGTATAAGAGCTCTCCCCCTCAGCCCCCAGCTTTCTAAAACGCTGGATAGCTAAATCCTCCTGCACATTCTTAAGCTGTTTAGGGAATACATCCGTATATCCTGTAATAATGCCCTCATTGTTAGTAATAGGCTCTATAAAGGTATCTCTACAAAATGCCTCTATATCCTCTCTTGCTTTCTCTAAGAGCACACTCAATAGCCCCAGCTTTTTTGTGTTATCCTCCGATATTCCACAGAGGATCCTACAACGCTCTAAGCTATCCATAGGAGATCCCTCCTTATTCCTCTACTAACTGTACCCCATCAATCTTAGCCAGCTCTTTAGCTACTTCCAGATCCTTAGTTTCTGCCTTTCCATCCATAAACTGGATATTAAGGGCTGTACAAGTCAAAAATTTATTCTGAGAAACAAACTTGTATACCTTAGCTGTTCCTGTTTTTGCTGTAGTTGCCATGACTATTTACCTCCTGCTTATTTTGAAATGTTAATGATCTTAGCTCCAGCATAGCTATTAAGGAGCTTAATTGTACTCTCGTTGATGATATGACCTTTTTCGTAATCTCCGCCCTTAGGAAGATCCTCATAGAAAGTAGGTCTAAGCTCTGCAATCTGCACCTGCTCCAGATCTACAGCTAAGAGAGCATCTGCTTTTACATGACGGTTAAGTACCATGTTAAGCACACCAAAATCACTCTCAAAACGATTGTAAGTAACACCAAAAGCCTTACCTACGCCCTCATCGCCCTTAACAAAGCGGATGTTATCCCCACTCTTAGCTAACTTGTTAATAAGGCGTTTTACTGTAGCATTGACGAAAGTGAAATACTCTCCCTGTGCTCCGTGATCCCACATTTTCTGTAAAGCATCTAAGAGAAGATCCTCAGTAAGTCCTGTATCAGTGGCATCAATTACATTCTCAGTGTTTACTAAGTTAAGTAATCCGTTCATCTGTCTAGGTGTGGTATCCTGCTCCAGTGTTTTTGTACCATTAAGGAAATACCACTCCATATCTCTCTTAGTTTCTACTAAGCGATCATTAACCTCTGCGGTAAAGCTGTTACCAATCCCAAGCGGATTAAGAGCCTGTGCTGTACCAGATACCTGCGTTACCTTTTCGATGATCTGACACACGTTAGAGAGTGATCCTCTTGTAGAAGTAATTACCTCTCCTGCCTCAGCACCCTCTAACTTAAGAGTACCTTTATCCTCATTGAGTTTACGCTCTCTCCATGTTACTGTAATATCCTTTGCTGGTACTACAGCTCCTCTACCTAAAATAAGAGTAGAGAGTGGAGTATCTGTAGGAGATGTAAGAGCAATCTGCTCACTAAGATCTAATACCTCTCCATCAAGAAACTTTTTTCTTTTTACCATTTCTGCCATCGTTATTTACCTCCTATTTTCTTAATCTGTTTCCTCTGTGGCATAAAATTTTGCATCAAGCATACCCTTAACATCTCCTGCCTTTTTAGCCTTGTTATAGGTATCCTTTTCCGTGTTCTTTGTACTTGTACCTGTAGTAGGTGTAGTACCTTTGAGAAACTCAGCTTTAGCCTTTGCAACTTCCTTAGCTACTTCTGCATCAAAGAGCTTTTTCATACCCTTTACTCTCTCAGTGAGCTTAGCTTTACGCTCATCCTCATCTGTGATAGTTGCTAAGTCCTCTACAGCGATAAGATTTCTAAAGCCAGCATCCAGCCCCATCTCCTGTACTGCATCTACTACATCCAGCTTTAAGCCCTTGATAGTAAGATCCAGATCTCTCTTAGCCTGTGCCTGTAAGCGTTCCTGCTCCTCCGCCTGTCTACGCTCATCCTCTGTCATTTTTTCCTTAGCCTGCTTATCCGCCCACTCTTTTTCCTTTTTCTTAATGGCATCCGTTACTCTCTTATCTGCCATCTTTTCATACTCTTTCTGGAGTTCTGCTCTGATCTCTTCCTCTGTCTTTACCTTAGGAGTGCTATCTGCACCTGCTCCAGTAGTGTTAGCGTTAGCTGTGGTATTAGTCTGGGTACCGTTACCCTGTTCCTGTGTCTGTGTAGCTGTGTTTGTGTTTACATCTGCCATAGTTGTTATCCTCCTTAAAATGAGTTATATAATGCTGATCCCTCGTAAGTTATCTGCAAAATATCCCTACTGTTTCTACATAAGTTAGGGTAAATATCTGGAGAAAATATGTATTTACTATGTAATCTTTTTTCAGTTTCTTTAGATTTTTATTTCAGAGCAAAAAAAAAAGAGGCTAACAAGTTTTTACACCTGTTAGCCTCTATTGTGAGTTAATCCCACATATCATCCTCTGGTAAATCCTCCAGCACTTTATAAAAGTTAGGGATCTCTGCTATCGTCTTACCCTCTTTAATCTGAGTAAGTACCTCTATCTTTTCATCTAAGAGCTCATCACTCTCCAGATTAAAATATTTCATCTCTGGAATACCGATAGTATAAGATAAAAGATCCATAATCTGTATTTTCTTCTCCTCCATTACTTAGGCACCTCCTTTAACATAGCCTCTACACAACCTCTCAATGCTGTTACAATCTCTGGATAATCCTCAGCTAAAATATCTATAAGCTCTGGATGTCCTACGCAAAGAGAGGCATAGTTAGCTAAACTCTCTGAGCAATTAGGATTAGTCCTACGCCTATCTGTATAATAAGCGGATCCGTGACCGTATGTAACCTGTCCAGTATCTCTAAAAGCTCCCTTACTTACTGCATCATAAATATCCTGTAATCCAGATACTCCTCCTCCAAAAAGAGCTCTACGCTCATTATCCGCCTCCTCATTAACCTCTTTTGAGAGTTTCTTATAAAGGCTATTGTATTTTTTCCAATCAACCGCTCCAGATCTATACTGTTCCTTAAGTTTCTCATGCTGTGTATTAAAGGTTTCTTGTTGCTTTTTATATATTATATCACACTCTTTGGCAAAATCCTCAAAGAGCTTTTTAGCCTTATCTCCGATAACTGGAGTAGCCTTATCAAACGCCTCTACAAGAGGTTTATAAGACTGTGAAAACATTTTACTAGGTAGCTTGTCCTTATTATCCTTAACAGTTATCAGCATATCTAAAAAGTGCATCTCCTCATGGAGGTTAGTATCATAGGTGCCGATATAATTAGGGTTTATTTTAGGAATACCTACATCAAAAACATATTCAAAATTTCTATTCCATGATCTCTTAACCCTGTGCTCTCCGTGTGTTACCTTTAATACTACCTCATCAGATAGCCCATCACACAATTTATCCATCTTAGTATATAGTGCTACCACATTAGGATCTACGGATGTTTTAGAGTTCATATAATCTAATAGAGCTTGTGTATTTTTAGCCTCTGGCTTAGTTGCATAAAAAACTTGTGGGTAATCTGTGAGCTTAATCTGCTCTGGTACAGGAGTAGGATTTTCTTTAAGCTCTTTCTCTACTGTCTTTGTATTAACCTTTTCTACAGGTTTTACCTCCTCCTGCTTTTTAGCCTCTGCCTCTCTCCACTTCTCATAGTTCTCAGCCCCCCTAACGGATCCTGTAAGCTCATTAAGCTCATTATCCTCAAAGGTATCACTTACTACAGGAATATACACACATCTACAGTTAGGATGGCGTGGGAGAGTAGGCTCCTCCCCTCTTTTGAATACCTTACCATTATCAGCTCTGCAATACTGGCAAGTTCTACTATCTCCGCCATTAGCACATCTGTACTTAAGTTCCTCAACGCCTGTATCCTTATATACATCATCGTGAGCACAGTAGGTAACTCTCTTTGTTTCTGTCCTCGCTACCCTCTCAGCGTTATATCTGGCTGTATCTATGCCCTTATTGATCCTATCCGTGATCTGAGGTATTCCCTCTCCCAGTATCATACTCTGAGTAAGTCCTACACGGAGATTTCTACCCAGCCTCTCCTTATCCTGCCAGAGCCTATCTGAGAACATAGCACCGCTCCACGGATAATCTAAGGTTTTCTGTAGCAGAGCTGGATTAAGCCTGTTAAAATTAGCCTTTACCGTTATGCTCTGCCCCAGATCGTACACTTGCCTTAAAAACTGATCCGTATAGATATTACTAAGCCCCTGCCTAAAAGTAATCTGCTCTTTCTGTCCTAAGGCTTTTATCTGCTCTCCGATCTGCTCAAATAATCCTCTACTCCGTGTGAGTGCTGATTGATTAGCATAGCTCCACTCTCCCCCAGCCTTTTGTACCTTTGAGATGGTTTCTGTTATGCTGGCAAGGATTTCTTTCTGGCAACTAGCATAAATAGAGGCTAAGACTTTCTCCATCTTAGCCTCATCCTCAAACGCTTTGAGATTATTTTTAAGTACTGCCTCCTCACGCTCCTTAATGAGCTTAGCTCTCCTCACACTGTCCTCATGGAGGATCTTTTTTTGCTCTGGAGTAAGCTCTGAGTATGGGATACCGTACATTTTCGCTACTTCTTTGTTTATATAACCTACATTAGCCACTCTTTACACCTCCTTACAGCCTCATATAGCCATTTTACTGTTCTGGCTGAGGAATTGTAGCCCCCTGTGCATTTAAAGCCTCCTGTGGGCTATTCTGTGCATTGAGGTTAGGGAATAAGTTATTACTATCATTTGTAATATTCTGCACAGAGTAAGGATCTGTACTCTGTCTATCTCTTTCCTTGTCTGCCTCCAGCTTTTCCAGCACTTCCTTAGGGTTATCAATGAATGGGAGTAAGCTGAGGAGTGTTTCCTTATCCACTTTTCCATCCAGCTTAGTTACTGTATCTACAATTTCTGTAAGATTGTTAGGTACATTCCTACTAAACTCCACTTTGAGGTTAAGTACATCCACCTCACGCCCTGTATTTACATGAATAGGCACACTAAGCACTCTTACCAGCTCCTTTATAGCCTTTTCCATTTTTCTTTCTTTGATAATACACTTAGTTTCCAGCCCAAAGAGCTTAAATCTGATAGCTACACCGCTAAGATTTCCTGCAAAGTTCTCATCACTAAGATCTGGTACAGCGGAAAACTTGTGGATATTCTTCTCCAGCCTGTTAAGATGGTTTTCTAGTGCCTCCGTCTGGATCTCCTTTGTAATGAATTTCATATCTCCATTTTCCATTACCTCTACAATTCCCTCATCTTTGAGTTTTTGGATGCTATCATTACCTGCTACCATGTTTTTAAGCATTAAATAAGCGTTTCTAAATGCCTCAAACTCATTAGATACATCGGAAAGCACCTTATCATAGTCATTTACCAGCGTTTCTATCTTTTCAAGATCGCTCATCTGCTCCTCATTGTTATAAACAGTGATAATAGGGATCCTACCGTAGATATGAGGCTTTTCCTCTACAAACTCATAGCTTGCAAACTGTCTAGCCTTGCCCTTTCCTGTAGCCACACAAGAGCCATCATCTACACACTTAAAAATCTCTACCTTAGTAGGGCTGTATACCTCTGCATAGTGGGTAGTTCTCTTTGTATCCTCTGTGTCAATATCATACAGGCGGATCTTATAGGCTGGCTCCTTTGTGGAGCTGTTCTTATATACCACAATAAGATCCTCTGGAGATACTCTCATCATCTTAGTATGGCTCTCCTCATCTTGATATACTAAAATATGGGATAAGCCCTTAATCATAGCCTCTTTACCCCACTCTATAAAAAGATCGTCTTTATCGTTATCACTACAGATCTTATCTAACTCATCCTGTACCGCTGTATCCTCCAACTCTGTAAGGTCTACTCCTACATCCGCTGGATCTGCCTCTACAGGTGCCTTATCCTTTTTAGGCTCTGTATAATTAAGTACAATAGGATTACCCAGAAAATAACCTACTGTGTTATCAATCGTCTGTCCGAAAAAGTCATTTACCAGCTTGTTATTAGGCTTGTTTTTGTCTTTTCTCGGTCTATTCTGGATTTTATGCTTACCCTCGTACAACTTTTGAAATTTTACATATCTGGGAGCGATCTTATTTACATGAGTATCTACCAGATCATTTAAAAACTCTGTACTAAATCTGCCCCCCTCAACTTCTACATTAAACTCTTTATCTATCGGTCTGCTAAGCTCTGCCATATTGCTTATATCCTCCTTTTCTGCATAAAAATAAGCCCTCACTTATTAGGGCTTTTACACTAAATTCTAAAATCTTCTCTTTTAAGTACTCTGATCTCATTACCGCCATCTGCCATAGTCATAGCAAAATCTAGGGCATCAAATAAATCATCGTGATCCACCTCTGGGAATAACAGTAAGCACTCCTCCAGATCATCCATACCCTCTCTAAAATATACCTTGTGGTTTTCAAAGTTAGCCGATCTCCTCATAGCTCTTGTTACTTTGTCCTTAGAGGTATTGATATTGATAATAGGGAGTAAAGATAATCTCCTAAGCTCCTGTGCTAAGGATTTCTGATAGGCTACCGTTTCTACTCCGATCCGCTCTACCATAGGGAATTTATTTCTACCGTAGTCGATAATGGTATTAAGCTGGGTATTAAAGGTTAATCTCTCTTTCACATAATCCAGTACATACACATTATGATCTGCATCTACCCCTATTACCATGAGTACAAAATAATCTCCTTTATCCTGCTCTTTCTCCGATATTGCTAAGTCGCATCCGAAACAAAGTCTTACCTTGATCCACTGATCTATACCATCCTCTGTCTTAACTCGTACCTTAGCGGTCTGAAAATCGTAATCAATCTTGTACTCCTCGTAATATCTGAAATACTGAGCCTTAAAGATTTTACCCTTTGCCAGCTCTGTATCATTTTGATATTGCATATTGAAAATGATCTTACCAGATTGCTTAAGAATAGCTTCCAGCCTCTCTAAACTAAATTTCTCCTCCCAGAGAGATACTTTTTTACCGTTTACCACTCTTATAGCTCTCTGGGTATTTACCACATAATCCTTACTCTTTATCAGATCCTCATACAGATCCAATGGGTTATATCGTGTACCTAGTATATGGATTTCTCCATCTGGCTCCAGTGTAGGGAAAAGAGAGCTATAAAACCACTCCTTAAGGTTACTCCTCTGCTTTTCTGTTCGTGCATTTTCCAGCCCTACTAAGTCATCGCCTATAATTACATCAAAGTGCTTAGAAATAACCGCTCCAGAGGCTCCTAGTGCTGTTAGAGTAGCCTCTTTCTTAATAATGCTCCTCTTATTTACCGTAAACTCTCTATCATTCCATACATTATCCTTACTGGTTTTCCAATCACCAAAAATCCTAATAAGATCCTCGTTTTGCTCAAAGTGAGTACGAACCTCCTTAAGAAATGCCTCTGCCTGTGTCTGTGTTTTGGATCCTATCATAATACGGATATTAGGATCTCTGAGTATCCTTGTAATACAATAATCCACATCGCCTACAGTACTTTTACCGAAACCTCTAGGGGCTAGATCCAGCGTGCTCTTACTATTCGATATGTTAGAGATAATGCTCTTATGGAGATCCATTACATTTCTCTTAGTAATGTAGGTGCATACCAGATAATACGCTATCTCAAAATCTGCCTCCTGTATGAGGTACTTTATCATAGCATCTCTTTCTCTCTGATCCTGTACCTCTCCTAGCTTATCCTCTACTAGGGATACTACTTTATAATCTAACACATCCGCCTAACCTCCTTTCTACGCATAATAAAAGGGAGCTTGTTAGCTCCCTACATCGTTACCAGTTTAATAATAAGTACTATAGCTACGATCCACAGCGTAACCACATTAAACGCCTGCACATTCTTATAACGGTTACTCTCTGGCATAGCATTAAACCAGAGTGTATCTACTACCGATAATCCTACTACCGCTATGGTACAGAGAATAAATACCAGCTTTAATAATCCTGCTACCATGTTCTACTCCTCCTCTCACGCTCCTTATACTCTGCCTCCTCTCTGAGGTCTTTATAAGTCCTACCACAGTATCTACACCTCCAGCCCCAGCCTTTTGTATATTCTGGCTTATGCTTAAGGATATAGAGTGTGTGTTTACATCTTCCTAAATCACTCATCACAGTACGCCTCCTTATATGCTCTCTGGATCTTAGGGATCTGTATAGCCATCCAATCTATCATCTCCTCATTTTTAGCCCAGCACTTACTACCATAGGCATTTTGCCATAAACCGCTCTCATAGAGAAAAGCGTGTACTATCTCATGACGTAGTACCTTTTTCTGATATGCTATCAGATCCTTTACACTCTCCGCACTCTGCTTATAGTTAAAAATGAGGATCTCCTTTACACTAGGATCACACCATCCATCCGCCTCTCTATCATATCTGTAATCATCCTCATCTATGATACGGATACTGTATCTGGTTCCTAAGATATGTACCTCACTATTAAAAGCTCTGTGAGGCTGTGTACTGCCTGTACTATCAATATCATCTAAAGATACTGTTATCTCCAGCCCTGTATCACAGAGCTTTACTGTAGCTGTATTCTTTGAGGTGCTGTACTCCGTTACCTCTCCTACCATCTGCTTATATGCCTTAAGATATACAATCTCTCCAGTAATATCTCTGGTTATATCTCCGCTTACTATCTGCATTACTCTTTATCCTCCTTTTGTCTGTTCTCCAGCTCTAAGCTACTGTTATGGCTTGCCACACAAAGGCTCATCATAACAATTCCCACTACTGCACCTGCCATAAAGCATCCAATCCCTACTAAGATAATCATGTAATCCTCCTAACTGAAAAGGAGAGCCTTTTACAGCTCTCCCTCCCTAACCTCTGCCTTTATTTAACTGTTTCCCACTCCATAGGCTCCAGATCATCAAATACCACAGGTACTCTCTCTCTAAGCTCCTTTAAGAGCGGTACTGCTACCTCTAGCATCTGAGGATGAGGCTTTCCTGTAGATCCGCAAGCTCTGAGGCTTAAGAAATGCCTCCACTCTCTAAGGTTAGCTGTCATTACTACCTCTGTTTTGAGGCTGTTAGGTAAAATAGATCGTGCCTCCTGTGGAGTTCTACCGATAAGGATAAAATCCTTGTATAACTGCTCTGCTTTCATACAGCTATCTACCCAGTTATCCATCTCCACGCTATTCTCAGTAAAGAAACATGGGCGGATAAAGGTTACATCTCCTACATTACCCTTACTGTAATTACAATATCTTGTACTCTCCTGTGCATAGCTGGCTACTCTGTGGCGTACAATCTCATGGGATACACCTCTGTCACAGATAAACTTTACAGTAAAATCATAGTGTACCAGCATTTCCTCATAAGATAGATCTCTGTAAAATAACTCCCTTACCTCGCCTCCAGTAGTATAAAATAATTCCTCATTTTCCTCTAAGCGTTTCTGGATAGCCTCAAATATGGGAAAATATCTCATTTGACTAAAGACATCAAATAAAACAGTGTTTACTCCTACTGAATTATTACAGCAAAGGGTAAAAAACTCTAACCACGCTCTCATATTCCCAGAAACTATATCTCTCCGAGATAATTTCAATGAGGTAAGTCTGAGCATAGGAGCCTCCCCACACCTCTCAGATAACTCAGATAAAACCCATCTAAGATCCTCGTATGTATGATGATCTACCTCTAAAATTGCCTCTCCGTGTTCCAACATAGCAAAATGCTCACTTTTAACCAGAGCTCTTACCATCTTCTCAGCGGATCCCTCTGTGATTTTATCCTCACTCTTATAACATACTCTGGCTACTCTCTCGATCTTCTTTAAGATTTCCTCTCCATTGAGGGTATCTAAGATCTCATATCCTGCATCTATGATTTTCATATCATACCCCCCCTACTGCGTAACTTTAATATCCATAATATCTGTAATTTTAATAGAGAGTATATTAGAGTGATGTTTACTAGAGCTATCTACAATAATACTTTCTACGCCTATTTCTGTTATCTTTCCTACTGTATGCCCTACCGACACACTATGAGCATCGTAATGTATTTCTACTACATCTCCCTCAGCAACATCATAGTAAGCCCAACCGCTCTTATGTACCTCTAATTTGTGTTTGAAACTAATATCCTGCATATCCATCTAACATACCTCCTATCTACAGCACCATAGCTAAGCGATCCTTAAGCTCTTTCTCAATGTACTCTCTTACCTCAATCGGATTAGCATTACCTGTAATATGTACCTCTGTGTATCCGTTTCCCTCTTTGATCTCCTCCAGTTCTACTCCTGCCATACCAGAGATAATATCTTTAATGGTTTTATCTACGATCTCAGCAATCTCCTCATCGGTCTTACCGTTTCTCTTGCCTGTGATCTCGATATGTCCTACAGAGCCTCCAAACAAACCTCTTAACATAGCATCCATAAAATCCTCATGCTTAGGCTTATCTTTTCTCTCCGCTCTGGCTCCCTCGATAGCATCAATCTCAAACTGGATAAACTCCTGTGCTTTCTTAAGATCCTGTACAATATCATCCTTATGCCCTGCTCTGGAGATGTACTTTACAGCACTCCCTAAGTTGAAATTTAAACCCCACGCTCTGATTACATCCTTAGGCTGTGGGTTCAATCTGTTATAGTGTTCTGGGTTAATAGCATTACTCATATTATGCTTACCTCCTTATGTTTGATAAGTAACATAATCACATAAACCTTAAAAAGTTAGATTTATTTACCTTTTTTCTTTTCCTTTGTGCAATTCTTACAAAGGGCTCTGTATTTTCCATAGAGAAAAACCTTATACCCATTGTGCAATCTGCACTACTTCTTAGCACTTTTCATAAGCTGAGCGATCTCATCTAATCGATCCTTAGCATCCTGTGAGAGTTCCTGTGTACCGCCACGCTCTACACGCTCTGTAGCCTCTCCCATAAGGAGCATATCCAGCTTAACCAGCCTCTCAAAATCGTTGATATTCTTTACTTTTACCTTGCCCTGTGCAATATCCTTACTAAAATCAGCCATAAGGTTATTGATAAGGATACGGTACTTAGTCCGTACATCCGTTAGCTCCGCTGTGATCTTAGCCTCGTTACTGTTCTGAGCGTTCTCTATATTTCTCTGTGTTACTCTGGCTACCCAGTTAAAAGCCCTGCTCCAGCCTGCTACCGTTCTCTCCGTTCTTCCTATGGTTTCTGCTACCGCTCTAAGGGATCTCTTATCTCCTAAGCCATAATACAGCTCAAAGGCTTTTCTCTGGAGCTCATTCTCTTTACTCAATGTATTAGGCATTACTCCGCCTCCTTTCTCCTCTATTATGAGGCTATTTTCCTTGCTCTTTGTGAATGAGGAGGAATTTCTACAGTTTTACTTACATTCCTGTTGTTATCTGTTAATTCCCTACCTTTTCTTTCTATCTATCTTCCTTACTATGTTTTCTTTTATAGTACTGAAATTAGTTTATATATTTCTTTGTTATTACTGTAATATCTACTCTTATTTGTTTATTTAGTATTATTACTGTATTTAAGCCTCTTTTCGCCCTTTTGCCCCTTTTCTCCGCCTTTTACTCATTTCATAGGGATTTCAGTACATAGAATGAAATTAAATAGAGCTACCTCTTACAGTAGCTCTTTCTCTCTTATATGAGTTGTTAATACTCTTATGATAGTTTCTTTCTCCTCCAGCTCCGCCTTTACGCCTCTTACCTCTCTGTATACTTCATCTCGGATCTTATTACAGGTATTTCCATGATCTGTGAGCATCCTGTTATATTTCTGTGTCATTCTGTCTATAACATTTTGATCTACTCCCAGCTCTGCCAGATTTCTTATCTCCTCTGCTAAGGTCATTTCTCTTACTCCGCTCATAACCACTTTTACGCCTCTCTTTCTCAGCATCCTCTCCAACACATCCATGTAGGAGGTTTTTACTATAAGCCTCTCTTTAGTAGCCATGTAATAAAGCCCTCATCTGGAGTACTCTCTACATACTCATTGTATCTATTGCTAAGCATTACCAGCTCATCCTCTGTAATCCTTACACTGTTGGATCCGAAACGGAGCATAGGTAAAGTAGTTTTCTCCTCTTTCTTCTTTTTCTCCTTAGGTACTTCTTTCTCTGTAAAGATCTCTTTAAGGTCTATCTCTGTAAAGCCCATTACCTCTAAGGAATAATCTACCGCCTGTAACTCAAATAACTCCTTTTTGAGTAACTCATCATCCCAGTTACTTAACTCTGCCAGCTTGTTATCTGCAATACGATAAGCCTTTACCTGCTCTGGAGTGAGATCATCTCTTACTATGTACGGTACTCTATCCAGCCCTGCTAAGATACTAGCCTCTCTCCTCGTATGCCCTGCAATGATAACCATATCTGCATCTACGATAATCGGATTAGTAAATCCGTACTCCTTAATACTCTCCATAACCTTTTTTACTGCATAATCGTTAATTCTAGGGTTATTCTCATAAGGGATAAGATCCAGCGGATCTGTGTACTTTACTTGTAAATCTTTCATAGCCTCATGTACCTCTCTTTCTATTTATTTCCTAAGCTATGTAATTTTGTTTCATTAGTTAGGGTACATATCTGTAATTTTTATGCACCCTTTTACAGATCAAACTCTCCACGCTCTGTATAAGAGCCTCCTACCTGCTTAAATTGCACTCTCTGGTAGCTATTTAGATTACTAAGAGGGATCTCGGTTTCTCTCCTCCGCTTTTCCTGCTCTGGAGTTTCATAGGGATTACTCATTTTCTTTCTCTTATCCCTATCTGAGGATGTATAGTAAGGATCATGCTCTCTTAGCCATTTATCCGCCTCATCTTCCTCACGCCTAAACTTACTCAAATCCCTCCACCGCCTCTCTGCATCTATCGCACACCATAGAGCCCTCTGGTATTATCTCCCCACACATTACACATCTGCTATCTGTAGGGATCTCTTTACTCCTTACTGCCTTGTACTCATAAATCCTTATGGTATCGTGTACTACTCCACACTCATCTATAAAACATAGAGGTGTTTCTCCTCTCGGTCTTTTCAATTCTATGTAAGATCCGTTTTCATCGGTTCCACACTTTATTAAACTCATCTAATCCTCCTCCAGATAAGCTCTAAGCTCTCTCTGTATTCTCTTTATACCGCTGTTTATATTCTTACTAATCACACTCTGATCCACGCCCATTACAAACGCTAACTCATCCTGTGTATATCCCAGTACCAGCACATACGCTATACTCATGTACTGATAATGGCTTAGCTTTCCTTTTCTGTATGCCTTATTAAACTCTGCTCTATCGCTTTTATGGTATTTATCCAGATCAATAGCTGTTACTGTCTTAAGGTCTGTGAGGATACAGGTAGCTACTGTATCTCCTTTTTCACTTAAGCCCTCTAAGCCTCCCCAGTTTCTCAAAAATCTCTTTATGTTCTTAGGATCCTTATAACTCAGCCTTAGTAATTGATCGTTTACTACATTTCTTACAATCGCTCCCAACGCTACCGCCTCCTCTCATTAGCTTTTCTATGTATCTTAGGTGTACCTCCGCTGTAATACCGCTGTATAACCCAGTGCCTTTTACTGTAGCTACACTCTTTCTAAGAGCTGTAATCTCTCCATAGGTATAATCATTATCCAGAGGACACATCCACTTAATGGCATCTCCTACCTTAAACATCGTGTACCTCCCTTTTAACAAGAAAAAAGGAGTATAGTTTTTCCTATACTCCTGCTTGATCCTGTATTATTCCTGTGTTAGTTCCTGTCTTAATTCCTGTGCTCTGGCTATTACCTCTCTGCTATATGCTGAGCTATAAATATCTTTAGCCCACAGCTTTTTAGCTGTACTCTCTCCCATGTTATATACCATGAGTACACAATTTTCTCCGCTAGATGCTAAATACTTATCCTGTATCTCTCTTAAACAGTTAAGCCCTACTCTGATATTTTGATATGGATTAAAAAGATCTGTTACTCCCTCCGCCTCCATCCGCTCTGTATGCCATTTCTCGTATATCTGCATATAGCCCTTACTGTTTCCGTTATCTCCTACCTTATCCCAGTGATAACAGCTCTCCCTCTCTATGATGGCTAGTACCGTATAATAATCTACTCCGTACTCTTTACACTCACACCAGAGATAAACCTGTACCACCTCTGGAAAACATCCTCCAGCATCCTTATACTCCTGTGGGATCTCATAATATCTAAATCCATCCTCGTATACCTCTGATCCCCAGTCTGCACTCATCGTATTGTACGGATATGTATAATTAAGATCGTGCTCCAGCTTTGCCTCCTGCTCCGTTACTGGCTCTGTGTTCTCAGCTTGCGGAGCTTGTAAAGTCTCCGTAATATAAATCTCCTCAGTAGGAGGCTCTTTATCTGCTCCCCTTAGATTTACACTCATTATCACAGTAATTACTCCTGCTATTACCGCTCCTACCAGTATTAAAGGCAATATTTTTACTCTGGCTCTCCTCTTTCTTCTAATTCTCCTTTTGCTCATCCTGCACCTCCTGTAAGATCCTGTTTAATCCTGCTATTACTTTCTGCATATTATCCACTTGCCCTACTAACCTGCTTAGGGTAGTGGATATATCATCTGGATCTCTGGAGTACCAGTAACCATAAGTAGAGCTACATATAGCCTCTCCATTCTGCCTCAGATCGCTTACAATGTTTCTTAGCTGTTTCTCATGCACATTAAACAGTACACACAGCTCTCTAGCCTTTACCGCTTTTCCCTCCGATGTATGAAACTCTTTAAGGTACTCAACTATATCACATCCTACCTCTGACACGGTTTTTACCTCCCTTTTAAATTGATATATAACCTAATCACTTTTGAGGAGGATTTTTAGATAAAATAGAAAAAAGTGGTACATCTTTTCTTACAAAATGTACCACTCCCTGTATTATTCCTCTACGATCTCTCCATCTTCTGTTACTTCTACAATTTCTCCCTCGATACAGCGGTAGTATGTATCCTCTTTGATCTTCTCTCCATCTACTACTACCATCTTAGCTCCTGTAAGCTCCCAGTTATCTTTATTGTACATATCCTTATAACTTCCATCCCAGTACTTTTCTCCGATAAATCTCCAATCAGAGAGGATAAGATGAGCTCCCTTACAACCTTTGGCTCTCGCCTCATGCCCCCATGCAACCGCTACACCAGTAGGATCACTAACAGATGAGGCTCCTTTATACCCTGTAGCAGATGAGGCTCCACAATTCCCTGTAGCAGATGAGGCTCCACAATTCCCTGTAGCAGATGAGGCTCCATAATCCCCTGTAGCAGATGAGGCTCCACAATTCCCTGTAGCAGATGAGGCTCCATAATCCCCTGTAGCAGATGAGGCTCCATAATCCCCTGTAGCAGATGAGGCTCCATAATCCCCTGTAGCAGATGAGGCTCCTTTATACCCTGTAGCAGATGAGGCTCCATAATCCCCTGTAGCAGATGCAAAACCGTGTCGCTCGTCTGATCCTGCCTCTTTGTTTACCTTACTCATAGTAAAATCAATAGCCATCTTTACAAGTCCTGCAATAGATAATCTAGCTCCGATCTTAATATCAGTAGCACATACCTTAGTATTATCTCCGCTCTTATCCATCTCTCCAGATAACTCTACCTCATGGTATACGCTATGTGCTGGATCATAATATCCGAAACAATCTAACGGATACTCGCAAGCGTGAAAACCTGTATCACAGCACTCCGCTCTTTCTGTGTGAAATTCCTTACCCTCCTCATACTGATAACCTCTACAGGTAAGATCCTTGTTAAATCCTTTAAATGCTTTCATAGATTTTTTCTCCTTTTCTATGTGTGTTATTTTTATTGATAAATAACTTAATCCTCAATATGAGGAAAATTTAGATAGTTTTTGAAAAATATTTTATTTATTGCTTTCCATTCTTTCCTTAGTACGGTTTACCTTAAAAGTCTTAACCGCTGTGATCTCATCCTCTGGGATCTGGAGGAGATACTTTATCTGCTCCAGCATTAACTCTACATCTGCAATCTCCTCTACTAAGTTATCTCTGGCAATAGCTTTTTTATCCTCCGCTACAGGCTGTCCTAAGCCTGTTTCTACTCTGTGGTACTTGTTTACCGCCTGTATGAGCTCTGCACACTCCTCTACTAACTGGTTACTCTGTGCCTCATATCCATAGTACTTAGCTGTTTCTAAGTTCATTTCACTAATTTTACACATATCTAATACGCCTCCTTTATCAGCTCTCTTATTCTGTAAATCTCTGCACTCTCTAACCCTAATGGATCGTGATCTACTCCTCCAATAGCATCTATAACCGCTCTGAGTGCCTCCCTGCTCTTATACAGATCCTCCATTAAGTTATCCTCAATGAGGTAATACTCCTTAGGATCTCCGAAAGATACTGCTATAGCATAATCCTCTTTTCTCATAGCTAAACTCTGCTCCTTAGCCTTATCTATCCAGCTCTTTTTTACTGTAATACTCTGGCTAGGGTTCATCTTTGTTTTTGCCTCTATAAAGAGATCTCCTGCTATTACATCCCCTTTTAGGAATGGAGTAGATCCAGATCCTACTACCTGTCTACCCCCTATAGCCTTAGCTATACGCTTTTCCTGTTTTGAGCTCTTAGCTCTTGTACTATCTTTCAATCTCTATCTCTGCCTCCATGTTTAAATACTGATCCCTAAGTTTTCTCCATAAAGCCTCTCTAACCCTGCCTCTAAAGAAAAGAGGCTTTACCTCATATACCATACTAATTACACTTATACTATTCATAGCATCTAACATACTCCATCTACCATCACAGGCTCTAGCGTTAGCCCACCCTGTAAACTCCTTAAATGTACAATCCTTAATTTTCTTTTTCATTTACTTACTACTGCCTCCTTTTATAAAGAAATTGATAACAAACATCACAAAGAAAATAATCTTAAAGGAAACTCCAATCCCTAACAAGCCAGCTACAAAAACTATTAAAAAACTCTCTACCAGAGTTACTCCTGCTAATATTAAAATTGCAAGTACTATATACCAAAACATTACTCAGCCTCCTTAGTTCTCAAAAACTCATTTACTAAATAAAAATCTTTATCCATAATAGATAAATGCTCCTTAGCTCCGCCTTTTCTATACACAATTACCATATTCTCCTTAGGTTTTCTGGCTCTAAGTACCTCATACGCTCCTACTGTAGGAATAATCAAGTAGCCTTTACTTTCCAGAAACTCCTCAAACGCCTTTAGCTGGCTCATGTGTAGCATATTTCTGATAGCCATATTATTTACCCTCGCTTTCTTCTGGTACTACCTCCAGTATTCCAGCCTGTGTAAGCTCATAGATAGTATCTGTTACAATATCCAGCTCTGATCCTCCTACATGATAAGTACCCTCTACTGCTACTTCTACATACAAATCTCTGTGCTCTGTCCTTACTGAGATCTGTACACATGGAATATCATAATCCTCTGCAATATAGGCAATCTTGCTAGGCTCATCTGCATCCATTAAAAACTTATGGTACCATTCATGCTGATACTTATAGCCGATACCCTCTAAACAACGCTCTCCAGCATCCGCCCACTCTTTACCTGTCTTAAATCCGTACTTTTTAAGTTCATCTAAATCAATACCTGCTTTTACTCTTAAACTCATGTTATTCTGCCTCTCTTTCTTCTAACCTCACTCCGCCATACTCCCAGAGATCCTTTTTCATCTCATCCATATCTAGCTCTCCATTTTGCCAGCGTTCATAATACTGTAATACAAGCTCTGTAAACTCTGGTATCTTCTTTGCATAGGTCTTTTTCCAGTAGTGATCCATGAGTACCTCCATAGGGAGTACTAAGAGTAATGTCATAGCTGTAGTTATGGCATCCTCCATAGCTTGCTTTTTAATCACTTTGAGCCTGTCTTTTATCTGATCCTCTACCAGCTTATCTAACTGCTCTTTTGTGAGATTATATGTAGCTGTTTTCTGTTTTGATTTCTCTCTTTCTAATCTTCTCCGCTCAGCTCTACCCATTCGATATTACATCTCCTTACTTTCAAAAATCCCTGTACCGCTGATACTTGATTAGTAAAGTCTGGTATCACATCAACATACAACTCTATACCCAACTCCTTACGGAGCTCTCTGTTTATACTCTCTAAGCTAAGTACTATATCTCTACCCATAAGATTTACTGTAGTAGCTGTATAAGGCTTTCCCATATAACAGGGCACAACCGACTTAGCACGCTCTCCAGCTTGTAAAATATCCTGTATTAACTTACCTGCATCCATGATATACCGCCTCTACTTTCCACCTCTTAAGAAATTCCTCTAGGCTACCGTAATGCACCCAGTATCTAAAGCGCTCTCCAAAAGCTACTCTTAATCTGGGCTTACCATTCCACATTACAGAAATTGTTTTGATCTTATATACTTTACCGCTCTGTAAAAGTTCATTATCTACCCCTATGTATCTAGCTTTTATCATCCTGCTCCTCCTGTACCTGCATAGCCTGTAATCTGGTTAATAATCTACTAGCATCCTTAATGACTAACTCCAGATCTATAGGATCCATTTTTCCCTTAAGCCTCTGCTCCAGATCATCTACCCAATCATCGTTATCCCACCATCTCCACGGTAAAATACCAGCCTTATCTAAGACTTTCTTAACGCTTTTCCACGCCTGTAGCTCTTTCTCTGCACTCTGGAGGCTTTTTAACCTCTTTTCTGCATCCTCTAAATCCTTTGCTAACTTTGTGCCTAATCTCTGCCCTATGGCACTCTTTACTACCTTATCCTCCAGATAATCCTTACAGTACTCCGCCCTGTCATTGTAAAAGGGGATCCTATCCTCCTCCAGCCGACTAAAGATAATGTACTTATACACTCCTACAGGCTCCTCTATCTGCCTGTACAATGCCTTTTTAACAGTTCTCAAGCCCTTAGTATCTGGATTAAAATAGATAAGCCCTACATGATCTGGGAGCTCCTCTTTCTTTACCAGCCCCTTAGGTACTACAAAATAAAACTCATTACAGTACTGTAGGTATAAATGCCATTTATTATCCTGTAGAAAATCATTTCTACTCACTTTGATCTCATAGCCGATAATGTTAGACTTTGTATAGCTCTTTGTGATAGCCAGCCCATCAAACTTAAGTAGCCCCTGTGGATCTGGAAAATAAGTACTACAGGTTTTACACTCTGTTATAAAATAACTGGGCTTTCCATTATGAAACTCTTTAAGAGCCAGCTTTATATCTGTACTGGTTACTTTCTGTGCCACTCTGTTTACCTCCTTTGTTGTGATACTTAACTTAATCACAATCGGTAAGTAAATTTAGAATAAAAAAAAAAGAGGATCATAAGATCCTCTCTCTTTCTGGTATTAAAACTCCAGCACATTCTCCTCTATGAAAATATCCTTATGCACATCTGCCTTAAATGCTAAGAGTGCTCTGGAGGCTCTTAGCATTACCTCCTCATCTCCCATCATTTTAGCCCCTGTGTAAGTGTTCTCCAGAAAGTCTATTACCTCCTGTTTCTGCTTTTCATTATCCATATATACCTCCTATAAATCCTCCCATCCAGCATATCCCAGCTCTTTTAATTCCATCTTACTCTCCCAGATAGCATCCATTAGATTATCCGCCTCTATATCCTCTGGATCTGTGCTACACTCTAAGGCTACCTGTAACATTTTTATATAATCTATCAGCTCTTTTATACGCTCATCCATTAAGCCCTCCTATTTGAGTAAATCTTTTACTCCTACAGTAGTTTTCTTATATACAGAATTTTTTACAGCTCTCTTAGGGTTCTTTGCCAACCCTACACCCTTTTTACCATACAGAGGATTAACTGCTTTCTTTACCGCTCTCTTAGCCTTACCTGTAGTACTTGCTTTGATAGCCTTTTTAAGGCTAGGTTTTCTTACTCCGATTTTCATATAATCCGCCTCCTACTCTATGGATCCATAAATACTCATATACTCTATATTTCCATTAAATTTACTGGTTTCTGTGCTAAATCCGTCAAACTCTATAACTCTTGTATCATCCTCTAAAACCTGCTCCCAGCATTTCTCTATATCGGTATCACTAAAAGGCTTTACAAACCTCAGAAACGCCTCCTTATACTGCTCCAGATCCTTATATTCTAAGTATACTGTTACCTTAGTTCCTGTAGCTGATATAGTAGTTCCCTCTGTTTTGAGTTTTATCTGGTTCTTATGTACGCTACCATGATGCTTATATGGCTCAAACTGATCCTCTGTTATCTCCTGCCCCACATTAGCCTCATTATACCTATTCAGATATAAATTGATTTCCTTATCATCTGCATAAATTACAGGTAGCTCCTCAACCTCCTCCGTGGGTGTTTCTGGCTCCTCTGTTACCTCTGGAGTACTTTCTATAGCCTCTGTTACTTTCTCCGCCTCTGTGGGCTCGTTTACCGCCTTATCTGTATTTCCACAGGCTGATAATGATAACGCAACGCCTAAAGCTATCACTACACTCAATCTCTTTATCATGTAACCACCTACCTTTTTATATAGTGGTTATATTATAACTCATTTATGAGGCTAACTCAATAACCATCCTAGCCCATGCTCTAGCATCATCCTCCCCATACATCCTATACACACAATCCTTATAAGGGATCCTGTAATCCGCCTTAGGATCATTCTCTACCAGTAAATACTTATACTGTGGCTCCCTTGCCTTATTTTGTAAGTGGTGCCTAAATTGATGGAGAAAACCCTCTAAGGAGGGCTCCCCTAAGAAAATCTCCTTTGTAGAGTGTACATAGTTATCATCCCTTACCCACGCTGTAATAACAGGGATCTCTACACTGTATACCTCCGCCAGCTCTGTATCTAACTCTCTGATTATCTCCAATCTCTGGAGAGGTGTAGCGGATTTATAACCCTTTGCTAGAGCCATACTAACAGGCTCCAGAGCTTTACACTCTTTAAACATTACCTTATAGCTTTCTACTCTTTCTATTAGATCCATACGCTACCTCCTACTCTACCCACTCTAAACCACCTGTATACCTGCCTCTGTGAGTTATTAACTTATCTGGATACACTCTCTTAAGATAAGCTATATCCGTTCTAAGCGTTCTCCTAGATACTCCTAACTCCTCTTGTAGCTCGGCTGTGTTTGTACACTTAGCCTCCTTAAGGATACTTATTATCTGGAGCTGTCTAGCATTTACTCCGTGTATACTCATCTCTTAGCCCTCCTTATGTAGGAGTTAATTAACTCCTCCCTTGTCTTTATAATTTTACCGCATCCACTTTACATCTCTGTAATATAGTCTGCTTAGTGCCTTTATAGTCGCTATGCTCCTTTACAGTTCCTCTCAATCTTACCTGCGATCCCTCCGCTATGTTAAAAAATGCTGAGGTGCTTTTCCAGATAAAACAGTTACCAGCATCATCTCTAAATACATTGATCCCTACCGTATCTGTACCCCATCCTGCATAGCTAGGGATCTCATAAGTAGATCTTTTCTTAAAAGTTACTACCAGATCTAACCTCTCTCCTACCTGCCCCACATACTGGCTAGGATCCTCCTCTGTAGGGATCTTACTGTTAAGTACTGCCTGTACCTCTGTAAGGTCTTTCCAGCTCATTGTACCGTACTCTGGATAGATATTAAGGCACTCCTCATAACTAAGCTCTATTGTAGGGTATCTATCCTGTTTCTCTAAGAAATACCAGTTAATCCCTCCTCTATACTTTGCTCCTGCCTCCCTAAGCTCCTCACGGATCTCATAGGTGTTACCTGTTACTACATAGATCTTACCCTCTGGATTAAATCCGTATTTCTCAGCTATTGCTAAACGATTGTTATTAAACTCCTCTACCTGCTTAGCCCTCTTAGCCTCTGCTCTCTTTCTAGCTCTCTCATCCAGCTTAGCTCTATACTCTGGAGTATATTCTTTTTCAATAACTGGAGTAGAGCTTTCTCCAGTTCCTCCGCACTCATAACAAGTCCAGCCTGTAAAAGCCCATTTATCAGATCCTCCAGCTCCTCCACATCTAGGGCAAGTGTAATTAGCATAATACTTAGTACCGTTTTTATCGGTTCTCAGATAAACGATCTTAGCCATCTTTACGCCTCCTCATAATCCATATCCCATACAAACTCATTCTCATCTACCCACTCCCAGCCATACTCTCTACAAAAGCTCTCAGCCTCCGCCTCTGTTTCAAACTCTGTAAAGTATTTCTTTGTGCCTCCAGCACTCTTAAGATAAACTGTAAACATATTTCCCTCCTATCTGGGAGCCCTTAGGCTCCCCTGCTATATGCACAATCCATAGTACCGATCCCTTTATACATAGGGCTTTTCTTTATTACATGGCTCTTAATTCTGAGCTTATACCAAAGTGTAGGATCATCTACCGTATAAATCTTATCTACAACCCAGATAGCATTAAAATTTCTGTATGTATCTCCCTCCTGTAATCCCTCTATCATTCCCTCTGGGATCTCATCGTCTACTAACTCGATCTTATCTAATAAGGTTCTCCAGTAAAATACTCTGCCATCCTCTGTTACTAAAAACTCCTTATGGAGCTTGCTGTTTTCCTCTGTGAGATCATAGGCTCTACACTTAACACATTTTCCGTCAATGTACTCTACTGTATAATCCTCAAACTCTGCATTTTCTTCTAAGTAAGAGATAAAACTCTCAACTGTGACGGCATCCATGAGCTCCTCTGTAGCTCTCATAAAGTTTACTCTGTATCTGTTATCATTATCCTCTTTATATCTCATATTGTTTACCTCTCTTTCAGTTTGTATCTAGTTCCTTACCTCATCTATAATATACACCCCCTATATAATAATGTCAATCACTTTTTATATAGCCCCTGTATAAAATAATAGAGGAGGCTTTTTACTGCCTCCTCCTACTCTTATTTCCAGAAAAATCTATCTACAGATACTCCATAGAATTTAGCCAGATTATAAAGCACTGTAGCCTTAGGGATCCGTGTACCTGTTTCCCATCTACTTATACTTACCTCTGTATATCCTGTACCTTTTACCACATCTTTTAGAGTGTAGCCCTTTTTCTCTCTTACCTCTCTAAGGTTATGTGCTAAGGTTTCCTCTACTTCTCTCATACCATCCCTGCCTCATATACCTGTTTTCTAAGATACTCCAGCTCCTCCAGATCGTTGTAATAAAACTCCTGCACTCCTTTAAATCCCTGCATTTTCTGCTCTTTACCGTCTTTAAGAGTAGCCTTAAACCATGCTCCAGCCTGTGAGATGATCCCAAGCATAATAGCCAGATCTAAGGTATCCTTAATCTCATCAACTCCTGTACTATAGTTAAGTGTGTAAGTCTGGAGCCTACGATCATTTTTAGTAACCTTATTTTTCTCCACTTTCACGCTTACCAGATTACCACTAGGGTTAGCATATCCGCTACTTACCTCTTTATACTTCTCATCCAGTAAGGATCCTTTTGTAAACCATAAGATCTGTGAGCACGCATGAGCGATAGCTGTACCGCAAGGGATCTTAAAAGGCTTATACGGATTTCCTATATTTTCTCTTAACTGATTGATGAGGAGAAAAGTACACTCCACTTTCTTACAGAGCGGTACCGCCTTATCACAAAAGGCTTTCATAAGAGCACTGTTACCGCCATAGCTTTTCTCATCTAATCCTTTTTCCTGTACTGCTTTAGGGATAATAAAGGGAGCACTATCTAATACTGCTAAGCCGATCTTACCAGATCTTATGTAGTCTAAGAGCATATCTAAGAGCTCCTCTCCATACTCACTCTCTGGCTGGATGAGTATTACCTTACTCCAATCTACCCCTAGAGTTTCTCCCCACTCCTTATCTATTGTATTTTCTGCATCCAGATATACACAGTACTTATCTGTGTACTTTTTCTGGAAATTAGAGATAATATCCAGAGCTGTAGTAGTTTTTCCGCTCTGAGGCAATCCTACCAGCTCTATGATCCTCCCTACAGGTACTCCTCCTCTAGTTAAGTAATTCATCATAGGAGAGGTGTAGGGGATAAACTCTATCCCCTTAAGATCCGATGCTTTACGGATTATATCCGTTTTGTATTTTTTGTTTACCTCAGCTATGAGGTTATCTATCTCCGCCATTAAATATCTCCCTCCGCTCTATGATTAGCTCTCTCTGTATCAAATCCCTCTGGGTATCTGGCTTTGAGCTTATCAATATTCATCTGGAGGATCTCATCCAGATCAAAACCAAAACTATAACAGATCATAGCCATATACCACATTACATCTCCCAGCTCTTTTTTAAGATGCTCTCTATCAAGATCCTTTTCGTGAAAAATCCACTTTTTAATCATATCCAGAGTTTCTCCTGCCTCTCCTGCAAGCCCTAAGCATCCGTTAAGCACTCCTCCCAGATCCTCTACTACAGGCTTAAAGCACTTAGGCTTATCTGGTCTATGTAAAAGCTCAATAGCCTTTTCGATCCTGTCTGTTGCGTTACCGTCATTAGTTCTCATAGCTAACTCTACATACTCTTTTCCTGTCATTTTAATTATCTCCTTTCTCACACCACTCATTACAAGTATCGTTATAAGCTATAGGGCATCCATAAGCATCACTAGCCTCACAGCTACATACAAACTCTCCACCATCGTAACAATTATTACCGCAAGTACCGCAACACTCCATTACTGCTCTCCTCCTAACTCCTGCATAATGCCTACCTCCGTATTAAAGAGGTTTACATCTGCATCCGTGATACCTAAGTTGTAATTTAACTCAACTACATTTCTGATAATGGCTATATCTACTCCGCCTCCCTCATTAGGGCTAAAAAGTACAATCCCATCATCACACTTAAAAGCTGTTTCTCCAGAGATCTCTACTCCGTTCTCCTCCAGATATGCTAAAAACTTATCTAACTTTTCCTCCACTTCTTCTGTGCCTCCTTAAAATATTTCTACACTGTACATAGAGATCATCATCTATATTTCTGAGCTCATGGAGATCTCTATGTAGCTGGCTCTTACTTATACAAAATTCTCTAGCCACTTTACGGATACTGTCCTTAGGATTATCTATTAGCCACTGTGCCTCCTGCTTACATCTATCCTCTATGGCTTGTCTCCTAAAGTACTCATAAGCCCACCGCTCCATAGGCTTAATCCTCCATAGGATCCTCTGGCTCTCTGGTATATTTATCCTTACTAAATCTATCCAGATCTACCTCAGCTATCCTCTTTGAGAGGGATTTCTTTAATCCGCTGTAGATCTTCTCAGCCATCTCTAACTTAACTTTGAGGCTGTTATAAGCTCTGCGGTAAATAGCCTCTACTAAGGCTTTATCCTCTGTGAGCTGTTCTACTCTGGCTTTTTTCTCCTGCACAGTACCAGATACTTTTACCATCGCCTCATTTTGAGCACTTTTCTTAGCGTTAGAGGCTAGATCTACCTGCATACCCAGCTCCTCTACTCTCTGCCCTGCATAGTACATAAGGGCTGGGATCTTAACACAGTAGTACTCTATCTGGCTATCTGGTATATCCTCTATAGAGTTTTCTCCTATGCTTTCCATAATCATATCCAACTCTGAGATAGCACTATCAAGCTCCTTACTAAAATCTGCTATTAACTCATTTGAGAGGGTTATTACAGGGGAGCTCTCCTCTTTTACCTCTGCTATGATTTTCTTTAATTTATCACTCTGTACCATCCTCTACACCTGCCTCCGCTTTGATCTCTTTTACACAATCAGAACAATAACAACCCTCATAGCCCTCAATCTTGTATAAAAAGCACATCCAATTCATATTCCATTTTCCGTTATCAGAGCATCGTTTACATGATCCCATACCCTCTCCTGTACACTGAGTTACTTTCATTTCACACCTCCAAAATATCTACTTAACCAGCTCTCCAGATCGTAGCTGTATCTCACTCTTTTCTTTTTCTGCTCTATCTTTACTCCGTGATCCCTACACCACTCTACAGGTATACTCTTTCTCTCCTCTGTCTGAGTAAACTGGATCACATCCTGTACAGTTATGTAATAGGTTTCCTCCAACTCCCTAAAATTGATTAAAAAGCCTCCATACACTCCCTCATAATGAGTAGCTTTCTCCATCCCCTGTATCTGGTTAGGTCTGATCTTAACTATCGGTATGCTCTTTCCCTTATGGGTTTTAAGCTCTACCAGAAAGAGATAAGGAGATCTGAAAAGGATATAATCACATGGATTAGATACTCCATAAAATCCGCTTGTATCATCCTTTAGGCGGTACAGGTAATAATCTGGAGGTACACACTCCTTAAACTCCTGCTCAAAGGTTTTACCAATGTTATTACTTGCCATCCTGTACCCCCTTAAATCTACTAGGAGTAAACTTACATTTCTTTCTGCGATCTACATACATAGATCCATCTTTATCAATGCTACAGTAGTAAGCTCCCAGCTCTCTACCACAATGCTCACAGTTACCACATACCGCTCTCAACGCTGTATTTTGCCCTGTAGAGGCTTTTTTCTTTTTACCTGTAGACTTATTAGCCTTTTTTCTGTTTGTATCTTTCTTGACTGTCTTAGGCTTTTCTGGAGGGTTAGGATGTACCCACTTACCAGCATCCACTAAAGCACACTCATTTTTATATCTACAATAAGTACACTTGCTATCATCCTTTTCTGGAGGGATCCCTGTTTTACAAGCACTGTTTACAGTTCGTATCTTATTAAGTACTGCCTGTTTCATCTCATCGGTTATTTTCCAGAGATACGGTTTCTTTTTACAGAAATTTCTATCCTCATAAAAGAAAAGGATATAATCTATCCCCAGCCCCATACCGTAACAAGTAGCTTGCCACTTGTGATCCGCCTTAGGCTCATAACGATTACTAAACTGATAAGTACTCTCTGTTTTAATCTCTAAAATTACATCTTTACCATTAAATCTAATAACTCCGTCTGGCTGGAAATATATAGAGAGCTCATCATTTTTACACCTGCCCTCTGTATGATCCTCATTCCATCCTACAAACTCTGTTTTAATGCCTTTAGCCTGTGCCTCTTTTACCATTTCCTCCAGATCTAAGCACTCTACGCCCTCCATACGCTCTACTATATGCTGTATGTCTAAGTGCCTATCTGTACCGCTCTGGCATATCTCAATAAGATTTACCTCACTCTGCTCTCCGTTCTGGGAGCCTCCATGTACTCTCTGGAAAAATAGCATACGCTCACAGCCATACATAGAGGATGGGCGGATATACTCAGATGGGGCTACCTGCCTCTCCTCCAGCTCCTTAGCCTTTACAGCCTCCTCATAAGTTTTGAGAAACTTATCCTCAAAAGATACACTCTCTGCATTTTTACCTTGTGCTACTGCTATTAAGCTCTTTAATCCCATTAGTGACCTCCTAACATAACTCCGATGATATAGAGCTCAAATAAGAATACAAAAATACTTAAAGCTCCAACAAAATCTCCTACCAGCTCACAGCCCTCTCTATGAGTTCTGTAAAATCTTCTCCATTTTCTTTTAATCCGTCTTACCATCCTTAATCCTCCTGTTTTGATTGATAAGTAACCTAATCACAAACGGTAAGTAAATTTAGATAAAAAAAAGAGGAGGCTTTTTACACCTCCTCTCTTATCTAAAAAGATTTATAAACACTCTTTCCAGCACATCTACTACTATACTATTTCCAGCCTGTTTTATAAGCTGTGCCTCCGATACCCCAGCCTCCTTAGCTAAGAAATAATCTCTATCATCAAAGCCCATAAGCCTCCAGTTTTCTAAACCTGTAAGCTGTCTGGCTCTATATTCCTCATCAAAATATAATAACCCTTGTACACTAGCTGTTAATGTGGGGCATATCTTACCTCCACCCTGTATCCTACCTCTCCTAGTTTTTGATGTAGGATAACTAACATCACAAATACCGCAAGGATCCATTTCTATATACCCTTGTTTTGTAGCTTGCCTTACTCTTATTTTTCCATTTACAATACTGATAATATCCTTATACTTTTCCAGATCAACATAATATCTATCATCCACATTTTTCTCCATTACTTCATCCAGAGATACCCTTAATGGAATATTTTTAGGAAACTCAAAATTATGTAGCCCCCCCCCCTGCTCTTAGCTTACTTACAGCTATAATCCTATCTCTGTTTTGCGGTATACCCTGTGTACTTGCATTGATAACTTTATAATCTGTATCATATCCTAAAACAGATAAAAACTGGATCCAACCATCTAAAAAATCCTTAAATCGCTTACTAGCTAATGTAGATACGTTCTCTAGCATAAGATACATTGGCAACTCCCCTTTATTCTGTGCCACCCTTAAAAGCCTCTCTACTTGTAAGATTAAACCGCTCCTAGTGCTCTCCGTAATACCCTCCATTTTTCCAGCCTTTGATATGTCTGTACATGGAAAAGAGTAAGTCCAAAAATCGGCTTGTTTTAAGCTATCTACCTTACTAATATCTCCATAATTATAAGTATCTCCATAGATAGCGGTATAACTTCTAATGGCTGGCTCGTCTATTTCAGATATACCAGTAATAACATGATCCACACCTGCTCTCTGTAATGCCTTAGTCTGTGATCCAATTCCAGAAAATAACTCATTCATCCGTAACATAAAAAAATCCTCCTGTTTTGTAATAATTAACCTAATCACAAAACAGGAGAGATCTTAGGATCACTTCTTAAACACTCTTTAACTCCTCCAACACTCTAAAATGATGTACCTCTCTTGTATCTCCCTTTTTAACCTGCACTCTCCTTACAGATCCTACCTCTAAAGGAGTTACGCACTCCTCCAGAGTTCTCTCTTTCTTATCTTCCTCATCATATACTTTATATCTCACTGTTTACCTCCTACATCATACTTTTTAAGGCACTCATTACAGATAGTTTTCTTTACATATCTATCTAACCAGTTATGCCACACATCAGCCCTCCTATAAGGCTCCATCCAGATATACCTATGGCAATCGTGACACATCACAGGAAATACAGCAAAACGATTATATCTAATTTTCATCCTGTGCCTTAGCCTCCTGCTCCTGCCTCTTTTCGTGCATCTTCTTACGCTCCTCATACTCCTCTGGAGAGATCTCTATAAAGCTCTTTTCTCCCTCCTTAAAGTATCTATTTACCTCTACCTTTTCTCCGTGAGATCTCTGGATATACAATACAGCTAAAGTATCAAAATCTCCGTTTTTACGATCTGTGAGGAGCTCATCACATACAATCACATCCGATTTATTAGAGGGCATATAAGGCATAGTAAGAGGGAACATCTCACTATAAATCTTACCAATAAACCCATTATGCCAGCACAGATTAGGATCATCCCATTTAATACAATAATATCTATCGTTATCGTGATATTTTACTGTACCATCTGGGTATACATCCTTAAACAGGCTACTCATACGCTTACACTGGTATGTAACTACTCCTCCATTTTCTCCTCTACTACATACATTCCATACATCCTCTGTATCTTCAATCGGAGTAAGAGGTTTTCCCTCTATCAATCTGTTAAGGATCCCCTTTGTAATACCTATACTAAAACCACTGTGACCGTCTCCACAAAGGCTCTCAAAAGCCTTAAGAGCACTATCATAGCAAGCACAGCCATAATCCCACTCACTCTCTGGCTTATCTCCTCTTTCTCTCTTAGATGCTATCTCTACCTCTCTTTTAGCCCATTCCATCATACTCATATTAGTTATCCTCCTGTTTTAATCCCATTACATAATCCATTGATAATCCTAAAAGGCTACAGATCTTAGCAAGCCTCATACTACTAAGATCTGTACCGTTATATAAAAAGGCGTATATTGTGGATCTGCTTATCCCTGTTTTATCGGAGATAGTCTGGAGAGGTATATCCAGCTCCCAGATCCTCTCCATTACTCTCTCTCCAGCACTCATTATAGAGTAGGTTTTCCTCTGTGTCTTTTCGTGCTCTACTCTGATATGAGAGGGCTTTGTTAAGCCCTCATAATCTCTTATACCTCTGCTATATCTATGCTGTACGGTATCAAGCCTTATACCGCTCTCCTTAGCTATCTGATTTAGAGTTTTACCATCTACAAAGATCCTGTTAGGCTTACCCTTTAGCTCTGGTAAAGGAAAATATCCCATAGGCTTACTCCTCCTCTAAATACTCATCCGCTAAGTTTTCTCCGTACCAGTAATCATTTACCTCAGCATCTACGCTCATAGGGAGATCTATAAGGCTATGTCCTACTCTTTTCATAGTATTTACTAAGAGATCTGCTCCCTCCTTAATATGATCCTCTGGTACCTCCATAATTAACTCATCATGTACGGTTATTACCATGTGGCAATCCAGAGCCTTATACTGAGGATCATTGTAAATAGCGATCATAGCTAATTTCATAATATCCGCACTGGATCCCTGTATTACAGCGTTAAGGCTCTGCCTGTGAGCCTCTTGATAGCGGTAATCATCGTGATCTGGTAACTGCATCTCTGGCAATCTTCTCTTTCTACCCTGTATGGTAGTTACATATCCATACTCCTCCGCCATCTTCTCTACCTTAAGGCGGAGCTGTTGGATCTTAGGAAAACTTTTATAAAAATCGTCAATAAGTTTCTGAGCCCACTCAGCACTCTTATCAAACTGCTCTCCGATGGCTTTAGCTCCACGCTCGTACATGATACCTAAAAGTACGCTTTTCATAGTTGTACGCCTGTGTTTACCCTCAGCGTTTACCGTACCATCTGGATAAAACTCTCTACAATCCTCATAAGGCACTCCATAAACCTTAGATCCCATGATAGCATATAGATCTTTACCCTCTCTGTATGCCTCCTGCATAGCCTCATCTCCAGATACATAAGAGAGTACTCGTGGCTCAATCTGGCTAAAATCTCCGCCTACAAACTTATAACCAGCTCTGGCTCTAAAGATCTTACGGATGCTTTTCTCATGGCTAGGAATGTTCTGTAGATTGATCTTAGTAACTGTATCAGAGCTACTAAATCTACCTGTTTTAGCCCCATACTGGTTATATGTAGTATGTACTGCATTAGTCTTAGCACACTTAACCTCTGGGATCTTATCTATGTAAGTTCCTAAGAGCTTTCCGCACTCTTTGTATCTCTGGTAGTTATCTAAAAACTGGATAAACTCCTCTCCCTTTTTAGTACCTGCCTTTTTAGCCTTATTTCTATGCTGTTGTACTATCTTATCTCCTGTGCCTCTCGGCTCTTTTCTGGATACGCTTTTCAGTTTGAAAATATCATAGAATAAACAAGCCACCTGCTGAGGGCTGTTATAGTTAATCTTCTTAGTACCCTTAGTTAATCTCATAAGAGTAGAATTTTCTTCTATAAACTTATCAAACTTAGCTACATACTCATCACAGAGCTTTTCTTTCTCCGCCATCTCTGCATTAAATTTTACAGAGAGCTCCTTAGCATAATCCTCACGGATCTCTACACCTCTAAGCTCCATATCCATACAAACATCAATAAGAGGCATCTCAATATCTCTAAACACATGATAGAGCTTTCTGTAGTCTGCTCTCGGATGATCCTCTCTAAGATACTTTTTCTGGAATTGATACAGAGCCCATGTTTTAAAACCATCGTTAGCTCCGTAAATAGCAAAAATATCAATAGGGATATAGTTACATGGGATACCCTCAAAGAGATCTCCAAAATCCTCATCTGAGCCCTCCCCATTGAGGATATACTTGTTATACATCGGTTTTAATCCGTGTTTCTCATTCTCATTGAGTACCCATCCAGCTATATTAGTATCCCACCATACATTAGCGATCCTCTGCCCCCACTGGAAAGTAACTACTTTATCATCAAACTTAATATTATGATTGATGCACTTAAGGGATCCGTTAGCCAGATAAGGGAGCATAACCTCCTTACACTCCTCCTCTGTCATTTGCCCCTCAACTCTTTTATTCTGGAGATCCGTATGATTAAACGGTACATAGAAACTAGGGAGATCTGGATTATATAAACAGATACCTACTAAAATATCGTTATACACATCCAGCCCTGTAGTTTCCACATCCAGTACATACTCACTTACTCCAGTTAAGTAGGTTTCCATTACCTCCTTAAGCCTCTCTGGAGTACGGATAATCTCATACTCTCCCTCAGCATGGAGCCTACCGCTCTTTACCAGCTCATTTATTACCTCCAGCCCTTTAAGTAAGGTATTCTGGTTTCTTTTCAAATTTATATTACATACTTTTTTATGAGCTAATCGGCTACTAAGATCCTCCAGATCCACGCTCTCTCTACTCATATCTACCTTTATCTCTCTTGCCATCCTGTATCCTCCTGTTAAAAAAAACGTGAGGGGCTCTTAATTTTACCCCTCACTCTTACCTCATTTCCCAGCTTTATAGAGGTTCTCTCTCAATGAGCCCATTTTCTGTATGTTAGGATATATTTAGGTGGTAAACACTCACATTCACACTTATACCTATCAATCCGCTCCTTTATGTTTTGTCTGCCAAGAGATTACAACTTACTTAAAATACTCTTGTAGCTCCTGCTCCGCTGTCATTGTTACTATCGTTATTGTTACCCTTGTTAAGCTGTAATCTACCCTCGATAGCCTTAATCTGATCCTCACGATCCAGATCTAAGATAAGTGAGCCTACTAAGTTCTGAGGCTCAGGGATCTCCATCTCACTAGGATCCTTAGGGAAATACTGGTATGTAGTCTTAAGGCTACCCTTTGCTCCAGATCTCTTAATCTTAATATCTCTCTTAGTGAGATCTCCGTACTCTCCAGCTAAGCCGATAAGGTTCTTAATATCTGTTAAGCCTCTCTCCCAGAGCTGTACCTGCTTATCCTTATCTTTCTCATCCTTGTTAATCATCTGTAAGAACATTCTAAGCTGAGGCTTATTACCACTCTTACAAAACTCACAGCTCTCTCCCTTACAGAGACAAGTACGATCTCTACCACTACCGTCTACATCTAACTTGTGTACTTCATAGATGGGAAAATCATAATCTGTTTCTCCACCCTTTACTCCTACCTCTCCTTTGTGGAGTAATCTTACTGTAGCTGTATCTCCATCATCCTTTAACTGAAACCAGCCTGTTTTAGAAAATCCTCCATTGTCATACTTGTTAATAAGATCCTGTAATCCCATTTTTGTATCCTCCTGTTTTTCCTTGATTTTTTTCTATAACTACAGCATCAAAGCCTTTACAGCTCCTACCATGCTGTTAATAGCAAAACGCTTATCCACATTTTTTCCTACTAACACATCCGCCTTATGCTCACTCTTTTTAGTAAGCACTACAGCCTCTCCTTTTAAGATGGCTAACAGGGTTCTTAAACTACTCATACCGCTTACCTCCTTGCTTTTCGTGATAAATAACTTAATCACATCCACCCAGATTATTTAGACAGCATATTGATAACCAGCTAAAATAAATTTCTTTTTGAGGTTCTTGATATGCCAGCTTACGGTAGCATTAGTAATATTGAGAGCCTTAGCAATCTCTCCCTTAGCTCCTCCAGCCATGAGGATATTTACCGCTACCTGCTCCTTATCATTAAGCTGTAAGCTATCTAAGAGATCCATAAACTCTACAGAGCTAAAATCCTTACACTCTACCTCAAAGGTGCTATCTGTTTCTGTACCGCCCTCTTTATTGATCTCAGATAACCGATCTAAGCTATCTGGAGTGGTACCTGTAAATCTTTTCTGGCGTGTAGCCTCGTTGTATAAACGGTTAAGGTGCTGGCGTACATAAACCTTAAGGAGAGTAGAAAAAGCTACTCCCTGCTCTGGATCGTAATCATCTATAGCTCTAAGCATCGGTATATAGCTCTCACTTGTAAGATCCTCTAACTCAGAATTAGGGATAGAGGTTAAATATGGGGATACTAAAAGGTTAATAAGCCCCTTGTTAGCCTCTATGAGCTCTTTAAGATAGCTCTCATCTCTACTCTCTTTGTACGCTTTAATAAGTTCCTCATTTGTTCCTGTAATAAATCCTTTACTCATCCTGTTTTCCTCCTTTAATATCCTGTGAGATGGTCTTTCCAGCCATCTCCGTACTCTTTGACAAGATCGTTAATATCCTTTAGGCTCGTATGCCATTTGAGGTTGATAAACCGAAAACCTTTAGGTATCAGTAACCTCTTGATCTGGGAGGCTCCTTTTCTCCCTGCATCATCGTTATCTGTGGCAAGTACAAACCGCCTAAAAGGTGTACGCTCCAGCTCTTTACACTGATCCTCTGAGATATGTGATCCCATGATGGCTACCGCTGGTACTCCATAAGAGATAAGGCTGAGAGCATCTATCTCACTCTCTGTAATCCAAACCTCCTCTATCTGATCCGATGTACCCCAGCTAAAAGATCCGTTTAGGATCTCCCAGAGCCCAAACACTACGGAGGTTTTATCTATCTCTTTTGCGTTATAAAAATGCTTTCCAGCTATGCTCCTGCCCTTGTAAAAGATCACTTTCCCGTCCATGCCCCTTACAGGAAAAAGCACTGTTTTATCCTCTGGATCAAACCCCAGCTCATAAGCCTCTAGCACCCAGTTAGCTATCCGCCTTTTATGTAGGTACCTACACGCCTCCTCACTCTGTAGGAGGTTCTGTGTGTACTGCTTAACTAAACTCTCCTCCAATACTGAGGATTTAGCTGTAAAGCCTCTGTACATATCCAGATCTGGGAGCTCTCTCTCCTCCGTCTGGTAGTTGTACTGATTTACCAGCCACTTAAAGCCCTCTACTGGGCTACTCAGCCCTAACAGATCCGCTACAAACTGAGGTAGATCCGCTGTGTATCCACAGGTGTAGCAATGCACCGTACCAGCCTCATAGGTCTTATCCTTTGTTACCTTTTGCTGTAGGAGCACTCCGCAAGATGGGTTATGCTCCTTACCGTTTGCGTGAAAAGGGCAAGTACACATAAGATCCGATCCTGTGTTTTTAATCTCCTTAAGTAGCCCTGCTCCGTAAAGCTGGAGCTTAAGATCCTTAAGTACCTGCTCTACTGTGGCTACTATTGGAGTTTTCCAGATCGTTATCACTTTTTAGCCTTTGCCTTTTTAGGAGCTGTGAGCTTAAGCATTACTACCTCTGTTACCTTTAAGGCATCTGCTAATACTTCCTGTGGCAACTCTCCAGCCTCTACCGCCTTAAGGGTTGCATCCTCATCTACAACCTCCTTAGTTGCGATACAGCTAGTAAGGTTTCTCTCATGGAGTTCTGCTAAGAGCTTTTCCTCATCCATGCTCTTACGCTCCTGTACAATTCGCTCAAAGCGGTATCCAGCCTCATCCGTATAGTCACTTTCTCCAGCCTCCAACATCGCATCCTTAAGGAGTGCCTTGTATTTCTCCTCCTCTTTCTTTGCACTGTCTAAGGCTAACTTTCTGGCTTTATAAGCCTCCTTTAACTCTGCTAAATTCATTAGCTTGTACCTCCTTTAAAAATTAAAATATATTCCTAAAACTACTGTTTAACAGTAGTGAATAGGTAAAAAAATATAGGGAGAGGAGCTTTAGTAGCTTTCTCCTACTGTTTAGTAGTATAATGAAGTATTTACCACTTGTCAATAAAAAATTCTGTTTAACAGTAGTTTTTGTATGTTTTGCTTTACTTTTCTACTGTTTAGATGTATTATTTAATCATCCCTCAAAGAGAGGAGGTGATACAATGGCTAACAATTCCTCTCTCACGGATAACTTTGTAAAAGCTCTGAGTTACTACTTAGCACTATCTGGAAAGAGTAAGAAAGAGGTAGCGGATGGTATTGGGATACCGCCTACTACTTTCTCCTCTTGGAGTAATGGTAAACACTTACCAGACATGGATAGGCTCCAAAACCTAGCTACATACTTAGGAGCCCCTGTTAGTGAGTTTTTCGATTTTACCGCTAACACTTCTACTCCAGATCCGCTACTTACAGAGCTCACAGATATTTTTTCTGAGTTATCTACTGAGGATAAGCTCTTAGTGAGGGATGTAGCTCTTAGGATCTACAAACTCCAACACACAGAGGAGTAATCCTCTGGGGAGCCAGTCTTATATAGGCTGGCTCTTTCTTTTTATTCTGCTACCAGTATTTTCCTAAAGCTACTAGTAATATCTGTTAAAAAGCTGGGATCTGTGGCTCACTCTCACGCTCTCTAAGAGGTGTAGAGTTTCCAGCCTTTGAAAAATCCATATAAGCCAGAGGGATACCGTACAGATCGCTAAGCTCCTGTGCTTTCTCCATCTTAGGAGCTGTCTTACCTGTTTCCCAGCTAACAATAGTCTTATCACTACAGCCTAAGATCTCTGCTACCTCTGCCTGTGAGTATCCTGCCTGTATTCTGCAAGCTGAGAGCCTCCATTTCATTTCAAAGTAATTCATTAACTAGCCCTCCCTGCTTTATACTTTTCCAGAGCCTCCTCTGTTACAAACTTCTTAAGAGTAGGGATCATTACCTCACGCTCTACAGCCTCCAGCTTTCCGCTCTGAATGTTTCTGTAAACATTTCTCTCACTACAGCCTAAGATCTGGGCTACTTCCTCTACTGTATAAGCTCTCTCCTGTGGTTCCTCCTGCTTTTCCTCTACCGCCTCTACAGGAGCCTCCTCTCCAAACACTGGAGCATACTTAGTTTTAAAAGCCTCACTCTGAGCTCCGATAATACGCCCTGCCATAAGATCACAGCCAGCCTTAGTAATGTGATACAATCTACCGCCCTTATCTGGATCCTCTGAGAAATACTTAGGAGCCTCCTCTCCTAACTGTGTAATATATTTGCGGATCGCTCTTAAAAGGTTATCGTGCCTCTTTCCCAGCATCTCCGCTACTTCCTTACTTGTAATCGTCATATAAAAAAGTACCTCCTTTTCCGATTTACTTAACCTAATCAGAAAAAGAGGTAACATTTAGATACATTTTTATTATTTTTTCTCACTCTTATCATAGAGTGTAAATTTATACTTAGGATCGTTAATCTGTGTCTTAAAATCCACACCTACAGGCTTTCCATCAAAAAATCCTGCTATAATCATCTGCATTAAATCCAACTCCTCCATACTATGAAAATGGATAGGGTACACATCTCCCTCATCTGTAAGATACATCGGTACGATCTGCCCTTTAGGTACTGGCTTTTTCTCTTTAGAAACCATAGTCTTTCTCTCCTCCTTTATCATTTTCTCCATCTGATTTATCATCCTTTTTATCCTCTGTGCTCTCCTCTGGATTTTCACTAAGGAGGGGCTTAAGGTATCCTGTGTTTACTTCCCAGATCATAAGTACCTCTTTGTTATTGATACCATATCTGTTTTTCTTAACACTGATCTTAAGAGTGCCATCTATCACGGATAGAGATAATACTCTTGTGGCGTTCTGTCCTACACCGTCACTCTCTGCCAGATCGTGGAGCTCTGGGCTCTCTCCTTTTTTACGGTTTTTAACTGCCTCACGGTTAGCCTGTGCCATAAGGAGTACAGGCTTTTTAAGCTCCTTACTCATCAAAAAGAGATCCTCTGAGATATTGTTATACGCTATTCTAGGTATATCCGCCCTACGCTTATCGCTCATAAGAGAGAGCTGATCTATTACAATCATATCCGCCCCATGCTTAATAGCTAAACTCTTAATCTCATCTACATTAGGCTTACGCCCCTCAAAATCATCTGGAGTAACTACGATAAATCCGCTCTTTTGCTGGAGCTGTGTTATGTACTTCTCATAATCCTCCTGTAAGTACTTTGCTCCGTCTGTATCTGGTTTCTTTCCCAGAGTACCAGATCCATTAAGAAGCCCCATATTACTAAAGTGCTTATTGAGAGTATCAAAACGAAAACCAACCATAGCGGTACTCATTTCTCCAGAGTACATAAGGATCTTATAACCCATGTTCCACGCCACAGTAGCAAAGTACTCTCCGATCCATGTTTTACCCACATTAGTTCTACCTGTGAGTACTACCAGATCCTCTCCCCAGAGCCAACCATTAGTAATCTCATCCAGCTTAGGGATACCTGTAGGAATACCTATAAGCCCCTTTACCTCACAACGCTTTTTATACTCTGTAAGCCGATCTCCAGCGTTAGAGATAATATCATAGCCATCCTTATTCCTGCTCACTGGTACGGATTTCTCCAGCTTTTCTATCTCCTCTTTGAGGTACTGGATAGCCTTAATACTATCCTCTTTTACTACCTTTGCTGTATCCTCAATCAGAGGCACCAGCTTAGTATATGTGTAAGCCTCTTTGAGCTTATATACTAAGTAATCTGTACTCTCTGTAACCTCCAGCATTTGAAAATCTTTGAACCTGCCTAAAAAGGTTAGTTTATCTGGCATCTGCTTATAGCTGTTGTAATGCTCTATGATAAAATGGATCTCATCCTTACAGGTAAGAAACATCTCCTCTACTACTCCGTTAGAGTGGAGGATCTCCAGATCTGGAGCATCTAATACCTTACAGAGTAAGCTCTGCTCAATCATATTAGCCATTTATAATCCCCTCCTATCTCCGCTTGTAATTTCTACTACCTGTGAGGATCCTAATACTCTACTGGCTATCCGATCCCCTAACTCACTCCTAAGCTCCTCTGGAGAGAGGTTACTGGTATAGATCGTAGTAAGGTTATTAGATACTCTGGTATTTATGATGCTTACCATCCTCTCCCTTACCCAGTCCGTTACCCTCTCTACTCCTATATCGTCTATGATGAGGAGCCTACAGGTTTTTATCATTCTTAAGATCTCATCAAACTCTGGATCTTTGTTATCATAATTATCTCTGAGATCTTCTAAGAAAGTGGGGAGAAAAATATATAGCCCCTCATTTTCCAGCCCTGTATTAAAAGCTATCTTTCTGAAAAAGTAACTCATAATCTTACAAGCCCATGAGGTTTTACCATTCCCTGTACTCTTTCCCCAGATATATAAGCCTCTGCCCTCATCTACCATACTGAGCACATCATTTTTATAATTATCCAGCACTGTAAACGCCTCCAGATCCTCTCCATTTTCTGGCTTAAGAGCAATAGTATAACGGTATCTCTCTGGGATCCTGCTTAAATTGTATAAAGCTCTGAGTACCCTGTATCCTCCGCATACATCACTACAGGAGCTTTTATCTTTCTGGCAATAATCACTTGCATAACATTTCATTTTGCCTCTTACCTCCTATGTTTTCTGTAGGTGCCCCTACTTTTGATACTTAACCTAATCACGGAGGAGAAAATTTTTTAGACAAAAAAAAAGAGGAGAGCTGTTACACTCTCCTCCAGATTACTTAAACACAATATCTTTACCCTCAGCATCTTTAAGGGTATTACCACTGAATTTTTTACTAATCGCTGTAGGCTTTCCCTGTCTACCATAGTTCTTAAGTGGATAGAGATCTTTCCATCCCTTATCTATACTCTGATCCACAATAGCCAGAGCCACTACAGGATCCTCTCCAGCATTATCTCTAAGCGTACTAGCAAACTTTTCTACTGTAGTTACTTTAGGAGTATAGTTTTTACCCCTACAATACTGGATAAATTTACTAAGAGCCTCTTTCACAAACTTATTAACAGGATCCTCTAAGATAGTACTATAAGATTTCTTTTTAGGGGCTTTGCCCTCCATCTCTTTAGAGATGGATTTTTCTATATTATCTTTACTATCTTTATTGAGTAAAAAATTTTTACTCGTATCGTGTAAAGTTTTTTTACTCGTTGGATCTTCATCGAATAAAATTTTTTTACTCGGTCTTAAGGCTGTATAGCTGTTGTAAATGAGAGCCCCTTTAGTGGTACTACTTTTAGTGAGGAGCCCCTGCTTAACTAGGTTATCTAAAGTGTTAATTACTGTAGGTCTTGATACACCACCCAGCCACTCACAGAGGTAGTCTACACTCCCTGTAAAAGCTGTGTTAGTAGTCTGAGAAAATCCGTAGATGATCGCATAGAGCATAAGAGCATTACCCTTTAATTTTAGCTCTGTTACCATCCAGCCCTGTACAGCAAAGTAATTATCCTCTCTTACTTTTATCTGTTTTGCCATAATTACCTCCAGTTAAGGAGAGAGGAGAGATACTCTCCCCCCCCCTGTAAGTATTACTCCATCTCTGAGATGGTTTTCTCAATGTTATCACAAACCTCATCAAAAGCCTGTTTAATAATAGCCTCTCTCTGCTGAGGGTTCGTACCTCCATCAATCTTAAGATCCATCTTTACTGTAGGTTTACACCAGATACCACTCTTATTCTGTACACTCATACCCAGCTCTACGCTGATACCTGCTACCCTTGCTGTAAAATCATTTGCCATCTTTGTTATCCTCCATCTCTTTTAAATTCTTTTCTCTGCGTGCCATTCTACGGTTATACTCATCCACAGATTTACAGCCCATCTTTCTAGCTACTACCTTTTTGTGGAGGATGGTACCGTTATTCTTCTGGATCTGCCTTTGCATTTTTCTTTTGAAACTGCTCACTCTTTTCTGCCTCCATTTCTGCTACGCTGTGCCATACGTTATCCTCTGTTTCAATCTCGCATATACTATTATGTGGATTGATAATAACCGTAACATCACAGCTATTAGAATTAAAGCTAGGTAATCCAGATCCGTAACCACCATTACCTTTAAGTTTGGTTCCTAAGGCGGTAGAGATAATATCCTCTAAGGATTTACCATTTACCTCTAAACCGTATCCGTGATCCGATACCTCAGCATTTGTAAAACTGATTTTAAGCATCCTGCTTACCTCCTTTTCTTTTGATACTTAACCTAATCACACAAACGGTAATTTTTTAGATAGCCCTCAAAATTAAGGACAAAAAAAAGAAGAGAGCTTTTACACTCTCCTCACACTTAGGGTTACTTTTTAAGTTTTGCTTTTCTCGGTAATGAGGCATAAGCCTTTATAGCCTCCAGATCCTCCTCATACCAGTATCTATAGCCTCCCTCATCTCTTACGCTTGCTGGAATAGCTCCGGCATCTTCCCAGAGGCGGATAGATTGAGTAGAGGCTCCTACCAGATCCGCTACCTCTTTCCTTGTGTATACTCTTTTTCCTGTATCTGCATCTATTGTTATCGCTCTCATTATGTACCTCCATTTTGAGTTATTATACCACACCTGTATATTAAATGCTAAGTAATTTGTTAAGGATTGTTTTAATATCCTGCTTAGATCCTTTACCGTCTACTACTCGATCAATGAGATCTTTATTTTCTAACAGGTAATCCTCTACCGCCTCATCTATGGTACCCTTAGCCACCATAGAGATTACATTTACAGCCCCTACGGTACCTATTCTGTGGGCTCTATCCTCAGCCTGTGCATTATCTCCGCTATTCCATGCTTTATCCATAAAGAATACATAAGAGGCTTTATTTAGAGTTAATCCAGTACCCATAGCTCCGATAGTTCCTATAGCTACTTTACAGTGTGGGTTAGTCTGGAAATTGTCTACTAATCTCTGCCTCTGCTCTGGAGGTACCTCTCCTGTAATTACAATCGGATCATATTCACTAAGCTCTATCCCCAGATCCTTAGCTATCGTGCTCCACTGAGAAAATATAATAGCTTTGTGACCGTTAGGGATAATCTCCTCCTCCAGCATCTCCTTAATACGATCCAGCTTAGGGCTATCATCTGTTAAGTTAGGATTACCACTGGTAAGCTGTCTGAGGCGGAGAGTACAGTTAAGCGGATTAACAGAGGCTAAGATATTCTCCATATCTGCTACAATGCCATTTTTAATATCCCTGTACTGTTTTTTCTGGGCTGTGGTAAGTTCTACATACTCAGTACTGTACAGCTTAGGAGGGAGATCTAGTACCTCCTCTTTCTTTCTTCTAAGCATTACAGTATTTAACTCAGCATTGAGGCTATCTAAGTTTTTATATCCGATTACTTTATAGCCTCCAAAACCTCCCATAGTACAATAGGCATTTCTAAAACTATAAAAGGATCTTCTCTCTACTCCCAGCCATGTAAGGATATTCCACAGATCCTCCGCTTTATTCATCGGAGTACCAGATAATCCTATTTTAACTGGAGCTTTCAAAAATCTAAGAGCTTTTCCCTGTTGAGAGCCTCCGTTTTTAGCCTTGTGGATCTCATCCACAATGATAGCCCCTATATAACCATCCTTAATCCCCAGATAGAGAGCATCCTGTATTTTCTCATTTCTGAGGCTCTCAATATTGATAATCCCAAAATAAGAGGAGCCTCTGTACCAGTCATTTAGCTGTTGTACTCTAACATCCATTGTCTTACCGTCTACCATTACACAGCCCTCGTTAGAGTGGATCTGGATCTCTTTCTCCCAGTTATATTTTACAGAGTTTACTCCGCATACAATAAGGGTTTTAATGAGCTCTTTCTTTCTGGCTACACAAATATCAATACTCTCCTTTGTCTTGCCTAAGCCCTGCTCATCTCCGATAAGTAAAGAGTTTTTCTCCATTCCATAATTAAAAGCCTCGATCTGATGAGGGAGGGGAGCTGTCTTAAAATCAAAATCTCTTACAGGCTTAATACCCTTTAGCCTCTCCTGTGTAGCCTCCCTTTTATCCTCGATCTCCTTAGTATTGAGGGCTTGTACTACAGCCTCCTCACTTTTGATATTGCTAAGCCCTACTTTCTCTATGAGAGCTGGTAGCTCATGTGCTGGGATCTCCCACGCTCTATCCTCTGGTAAGTATCTCCGCTCTGCCAGCTCTTTTACTTTAGCTACAGTAGTGGGATCGTATCTAAATGAGATTTTAAAAGCATCATCAAAATAAGTACCTTTTTCCAGTTTTTCTACTGTTATCATAAAAATAAACCTCCTGTGATTTAGTCTTTATATAACTTAATCACAGGAGGTAAATATATTTAGATAACCCCTATATAATTTATGCTACTAACTGCACATAAAGCCCCAGCTTTCTAGTACAGTACATATAATCCTCTAAGTAGTGGATCATGCTTTCAGTATGTATCTCGGAACATTTTCTCCCAATAGTCCAAATATCCCATTTGGTATATCTAAATCTGCATGGTCGATTGCTGTGACACTATTCTTAAATCTTACCGTTAAATCCTCAATATGAATACTCATAAATTTACCCTCTCTTTCTTACGATCTTCGGCAATGCCAGTAACAAAATCAGTCCGATACAAATACACAAGCCTTTCCCATACAGCCATGTAATATCAGTAGCATTTTCTATATCTCTAAAAGAATAAGAAAATACATTCCATGCACCTAAAAACTTGTCCGCTCCTGATGAATTTGTTGCTACCCATATCAAAAGACTGCTTCCAATTCCCATCCACATATTGCGAAAAAGCATAGACAATGTATTAGCCAATATTCCCCAAAAGAAAATGGTTACTACAATCGCCCCAAAATATGCAATAAACTGAAGTATTTCACTTTCTGTTACTGGATGTGTAACTGGTTTCTGAAACGCAAAAAACAATCCATATCCAAGAACAGCGAGCAGCAGCAAAAAAGTTCCCTGTATCATCAGTCTCTGTATAATAGAATAAATTCTCTTTTTTATCTGATACAACCTCTGAACTTCGGAACGGTTGCTTGTAATTTCCTGAACATAAGTATCTGCACAAAAAACAGCGATCAATATTGCAAATGGTCCCTCTATGGAAAGCCCTATCTCATTTGTAAATACTACTCCACGTATCAAACTCAAAATTACAACAAAAGCGAACGCATAAACCATCTTATAAACTGGCAAAATAATCTTCATTTCCTTCTTCATTCACATCCGCCTCCTCTTCCAAATCTGCATCGTAATCAAAATAATTGCTACAGATGCTAAAATAAGAAAACTCTGATTTAAAAGTGCCATTGGCGGCGGTGCCGTATCAAAAAACTGTCCGGGAAATCGAACCATAATTGCGAAAGGTCTTCCCACATATCCGTAAACTCCTTCCGCATTTCTTCCCCCCATATTGGAATACACCATATAAAGAATCAGAAGTGGCACTCCCGGAAGTGGATTTTTAAATATAAGTGCAATCAAAGCATACATACTCACAATCATTAGCATATTTGGCAGTATATAAAGTATGGTAGATATTATAAAATTTGACAGATGTATTTCAAATCCACTATCTCTTGTATAAAGAATACATAATATCCAAAACAGTAGGTTTAAAACTGCTAAAACAAATGTACAAGTAAGAAATCCAGCGCTTACTTTTCCAAGCACATATTTTCCTGCACTAATTGGTTTTGTATGGAGTAATTCATAAGTATGCCTTTTTGTATCTTGTAAAAACAAAACGGAAAACATTATCGTTGCAAAAAATCCCATATACAGACCTGTAAAATCAGCAAATTTCCTTGCGTAATAATATGAAAATGGTTTCTTTTCCATTTTCTGATCTAAATACGAATTGATTTCTTCTGCCGTCCCCTTAAAGTAAGAGGTATCTTCATATAAATACCTCGCTCCGTACCATTCATATTTTTCGTTAAGATAATCATATGCTTCTTCTAATTCCATATTCTCTATTTTTCCGATAACTTTTTGCACCTCTGCATCGGTTTCTCCATCTTCAAGCAGGGCTTGTTTTAACTGTTCATGCCATAATTCCCGATGTTTCTTCGGATCTGCCGGTATATACCCTTCATACACTTCACCCTCATCAGAAATAGCTGGCTTATCATTGGCGATTTTCTCCCCTTCTGCAAGATAACGTGTATGCAGATAAGGACTTGTATCGCTAAAAACTCCATAAATGACCAACAAAACACCAATCCAAAATAATGGTCGCTTAAAATAGTTTTTTATCTCCCTCCTAATAATTGCAATCATACGTTTGCCTCCTTTCCTTCGTTATAGACATCATAAAATATAAATCACAACAAAAAGACAACAGCGTAAAAAAAATCGGACTGCTCATGCAATCCGATGAAATACTGCTGTTATTACAGCTCCACTCAGTTTTTCGTTTTCTATAAGCAACTGTCCGCCATGCTTTTCACAATACAATCTGCTGATATAAATACCCATTCCTGAGTGTTTTAAACTATCTTTCACATTTTGCTGATAAAAAAGTTCTGTTGCCTTTTGCTTGTCTACTGTAAATCCCACTCCATCATCTTTTATTCTGATTTGTAATTCAGAACTGGTAAGAAACACTTCCATTTCCACTTTTGTCTTGGCATAACGAAAGGCATTTGACAAAAGGTTTTCTATAACCTCTAAAATCACTTCCTTATCTCCTGAAAATTTTTCTTCTGT